>JAABUM010004950.1_pt1 | contig 14472 bp, 13 predicted proteins | sample 5559161 | NCBI WGS metagenome assembly JAABUM01 (sample SAMN10711868, study PRJNA513369) | rock metagenome | isolation source: Antarctica rocks | place: Antarctica: Victoria Land, Siegfried Peak nord
TGCCAATCAGGGTATCCACTCAACCGTCGCAGACTACGACTTACCTTTTCATGCGATTTTGCAACGAATATAATGCAGTTGTGTCAGTGGCTTAGGCAGCCCAAGAAACTTTGTCCCTAGACCCTAGCAGTATCAATCTGTAACGAGCGGATCAGACATCAAGTGGGGACGTTACGCTCTTCGAGAATTGCCGAGTAGCATCTTTTCAGCATGAGGCGTGTCTGGAGTATTACAGAATTAGAAGCATAGGAAATAAAAAGCTTGTGGCGCTGAAAGGAATGATAGTTCATGCATTGAGCCGCTATACCCCGAATGTTACCAAAGCAAGCCTGATTGTATCCTGATCGCCTGTGACAACGACAACTTTTGTAAGAGGCTGCCCGGCGAATTCGCGGATCTGGCGCAAATTGGAGTGTCGGTCATCACCTGCCTTGTGAAAGCGTTGACCAAGAGGAGAAAGCTTGCCCGCCTCATGATGAGGCAACACCCATAAGCGCGGGTTTACGTTGTCATTTTGGATAACTATGGGACAGCCATTTGGTGCTCTGAGCCGGGTCACTTTCTTGGTGATCGCCGCACCTGACAGAACGTCATAATCTAAGAAGCCGAGTGTACGTGCCGTAGCGAGCAGGCTAGCAGTATCAGTAAAACGTGCCTTGTTCATGTCGCTGACCCTTGATTGTTCCGCGACACTCAATAGGAACACTTCGGGGTGAGACGCAACAGTCTCCTCTTGGTACTTTCTGGCGCTCACGCCTCAGATGCTAGGGCTAGATGGTGTGCCTGCGCCAGGGTCTGTGTTCAGCGCCACGCCAGCAGCCACCGCTCCAGCCGCCCCAGCACCCACGCGACCGACAGGCCCAACAGCGACAGCACCACGATCCCCGCCAGCAGGTTGTCGGTGTCATACAGGTTGCCCGCCTGCAGGACGAAGGCTCCGATGCCGCGCTCCGCCCCGATCATCTCGGCCGCCACCAGCAGGATAATCGCGATCCCCGTCGTCACGCGAAAGCCGCCCAGTATGGCCGGCAATGCCCCGGGCAGCACGATCTTGCGCAGGATCGCCCCCTGCCCCAGCCCGAATGCCTGCCCCATGCGGATCAGGCTGCGCGGCACCCCGTCCACCCCGGCGGCGGTGTTCAGCACCGTCGGGAAGAACACCCCGAACGCCAGCGTCGCCACCTTCGACCCCTCGCCGATGCCGAACCAGATGATGAACAGCGGCACCAGGGCGATCTTCGGGATCGGGAACAGCGCCGACACCACCGCCATCCCCGGCGAGCGCAGCAAGGTGAACAGCCCGACCGCGAACCCCAGCACAATGCCGCACACCGTCCCCAGCACCCAGCCGATGGCCAGCCGCTGCAACGACGCGCCGAGGTGCAGCCACAGCTCGCCCGACGCGATCAACCCGCCCAGCGCCCGCACGATGCTGACCGGCGGCGGCAGGAACAGGGTCGGGATCAGCCCGGCGCTGGCGCCCGCCTGCCACAAGGCCACCAGCCCCAGCAGCGTGCCCGCCGCCGCCAGCGGCACCGACCGGGGCGCGAAGCCGCCGGCACGGAACGGCACGGCGCCTCCGAGCCTACGCAACCACGCGCTCCCGCTCGGCCGCCGCGGCGTCGTCGCGGATCATGTCCCACAGCCGGGCCTCGATCCCTTGCAGGTCCGGGTCGGCTGGCTGGCGCCCGCCGATGGGCCGGTCAATCTCCACCACCGCCCGCACCCGGCCGGGCCGGCGGGACAGCACGGCGACGCGGTGGCCCAGGCGCACGGCCTCGTTCAGGTTGTGCGTGACATAGACCGTCGTGGTCCCGGCCCGCTCGATCAGCGCGGCGAACTCGTCCAGCAGCAGCGCGCGGGTCTGGGCGTCCAGGGCGGACAGCGGCTCGTCCATCAGCAGGCAGGCCGGGCGGACGGCCAGGGCACGGGCGATGCCGACGCGCTGCCGCATCCCGCCGGACAACTGCTTGGGCCAGGCGGCGGCGAAGTCGGCCAGCCCGGTCATCGCCAGCACCTCCGCCACCCGCGCCTCGCGCTCCGGCTTCGGCAGCCGCCCTTCCAGCACCAGCGACACGTTCCCCGCCACGCTGCGCCAGGGCAGCAGGGAAAAGTCCTGGAACACGGGGGTCAGCGGGTTCAGGCAGTCGTCGGCCACCGTGCCCTCCATCAGCACCGTGCCGCGGTCCGGTGCCAGCAGGCCGCCGATGATCGCCAGCAGCGTGCTCTTGCCGCAGCCTGACGGTCCGACCAGCACCAGCACGCGGCCGGGGTCCGCCACCAGGCCGATGCCGTCCAGCACCGGCAGGGCGCCGTAGCTGTGCCCCACGCCCTGCACCGCCAGCCGGACCGAGGAGCCGCCCATCAGCCCGGCAGGGCGCCGATGAAGCGGGTGTCAATGATCTCCGCCGCGTCGGGCGCGGACTTGACTAGGCCCTGGTCGGTGAACCAGCGCAGTTGCGCCGCCACGTCCCGCACGTCCAGCCGCCCGCCCTCGTCGTAGTAGCCCACGCCCTCGCTGATCTTGCGCGGCCCGTCGGCATCGCCGGCATAGACGTACCTCTGGATCAGCGGCACCAGTGCGTCCGCCTTGGCGTCCCGCACCGGCTGCCCCGCAGCATCCAGCCGCAGGAAGGCATCCCGGTAGTCGGCGACCCCGCGCCGGTAGGCGCGGGCGAAGCGGTGCAGCGCGTCCGGCCGGTCCTGGATCATCCGAACCGGCGCGAACACGGCGGTGATCTGGTAGGGCACGAGGTCCCCGGCCCAGCCGATGATGCGCGCCTCCCCCGACGCCTCCAAGGGCCGCGCCATGCTGGCGACCGCCATCGTCGCGTCCACCTGGCCCGTCCGCACCGCGGCGACCATGTTGCCGACGCCCTGCAACGGCCGCAGCGTGACGGTCTTGAGGTCGAAACCCTGCGTCTCCGCGATGCGCCCGGCCATGTAGTGGAACGACGAGCCGAACTGCGTGATGCCGAAGCTGTGCCCGCCCAGCTTCGCCGCGCTGGTCAGCCCGGCGTCATACGCCTTGCGCGATGCCAGGATCGCCGTGCCCTCATAGCCCCGCTGCTCGTGCAGCGCCCCGCCGATCACCTTCAGCGTGCCGCGCCCGGCCAGGCTGAAGAAGCCGCCGGTCAATGCCGTCACGCCCACGTCCAGGTCGCCCGACACCGCGGCGGCGGCGATGGGCTGCGCCGCCTCGAAGAAGCGGAACTCGGCGGCAAGCCCCTCGTCGCGGAAGTAGCCGCGCTCCATGGCGACATACAGCGGTGCCGGGGACAGGGTGTGCAGCAGGCCGATACGCAGGGGTTCAAGGCGGGGCGGTTCAAGGCGGGGCGGCTCCGCAGCCGGGACCGGGCGGGCCAGCAGCAGGGCGGGCATCGCCAGGGCGGCGCGCCGGGTCAGGGCTGGGGATGGCAAGGTGTCTCCTCCATGCGTTGGCTCCCATGTGCCATAGCTGCGCCGGGTTGCACAGGAAGCGCGGGGGACCCATACCCCGGTGCATGGCCCCGCCCCTCCTGCTGCTGCAAGACATCCGCCTGAGCCTCGGCTCCGCCCCCCTGCTGGCCGGCGCGGAGTTGGGCGTGGGCGCGGGCGAGCGCATCTGCCTGGTCGGGCGCAACGGGTCCGGCAAAAGCACGCTGCTGAAGGTCGCGGCCGGGCTGCTGCAAGCCGACGGCGGCAAGCGGTTCCTGCAGCCCGGCACCACGGTGCGCTACCTGCCGCAGGAGCCTGACCTGTCCGGCTACAGGTCCACGCTGGCCTATGTCGAGGACGGCATGGGGCCGGGCGACGACCTGCACCGCGCGCGGTCGCTGCTGGATCAGCTCGGCATGACCGGGGAGGAGGACCCAGCGCACCTGTCCGGCGGCCAGATGCGCCGCTGCGCCCTGGCGCGCACCCTGGCGCCCTCCCCCGACCTGCTGCTGCTGGACGAGCCGACCAACCACCTGGACCTGCCGGCCATCGAGTGGCTGGAGGCGGAGCTGAACAGCCTGCGCGCCGGGCTGGTGCTGATCAGCCATGACCGGCGGCTGCTGGAAACCCTGTCCCGCAGCATCGTCTGGCTGGACGGCGGCGTGACCCGGCGCATAGACCGCGGCTTCGCCCATTTCGAGTCCTGGCGCGACGAGGTGGAGGAGCAGGCGGAGCGCGACCAGCACAAGCTGGGCCGCCAGATCGCCCGCGAGGAGGACTGGCTGCGCTACGGCGTCACCGCCCGGCGCAAGCGCAACGTCCGCCGCCTTGGCGAGCTGGGCGCCCTGCGCCAGAAGCGGCGGGAGGCGCGGTCGAACGACAGCCCGCTGCGCCTGCAAGCGAGCGAGGCGGAGCTGTCGGGCAAGCTGGTCGCCGTCGCCGATCACGTCACCCGCGCCTTCGACGGCAACGAGGTCGTCCACGACCTGACGATGCGCGTGCAGCGCGGCGACCGGCTGGGCATCGTCGGCCCCAACGGCTCCGGCAAGACCACCCTGCTGCGTATGCTGACCGGGGTGGACCAGCCCGACAGCGGCACGATCAAGCTGGGCGCCAGCCTTGCCGAGGTAACGCTGGACCAGCAGCGCGCGGCGCTGGACCCGGACGCCACGCTGTCCGACACCCTGACCGGCGGCGGCGGCGACACCGTGCTGGTGGGGACGGAGCGGCGGCACGTCGTCAGCTACATGAAGGACTTCCTGTTCAAGCCGGAGCAGGCGCGCACCCCGGTCGGCGTGCTGTCCGGCGGCGAGCGCGGGCGGCTGATGCTGGCCTGCGCCATGGCCCGGCCCAGCAACCTGCTGGTGCTGGACGAGCCGACCAACGACCTCGACCTGGAAACCCTCGACCTGCTGCAGGAGATGCTGTCCGACTATCCCGGCACCGTCCTGCTGGTCAGCCACGACCGCGACTTCCTGGACCGCGTCGTGACCAGCACGCTCGCGGCGGAGGGCGGCGGGCGCTGGGTGGAGTATGCCGGCGGCTACAGCGACATGCTGGTGCAGCGCGGCGTCCCGGCGGCGGTCGTGGCGGGACGGGTGCGGGCCGCCTCGGCGAAGGTGGCGCCGGGCCGCACGGCCGCGCGCAAGATGACGTTCAAGGACAAGCACGCGCTGGATAACCTGCCGAAGCAGATGGAGGCGACGACCGCCGAGATCGCCCGCCTGCAGCGCCGCCTGTCCGACCCGAACCTGTATCGCAAGGACCCGAACGGCTTCCGCAACCTGACGGAGGCGTTGACCAAGGCGCAGGCGGACCTGGCGGCGTCGGAGCAGCGTTGGCTGGAGCTGGAGGAGATGCGCGAGCAGATCGGGGCCTGACGGACCCGCTTGTGCAGGACGATACGGCCGAGGCGAGCCGCCAGGGCCGCCCCGCACCCCCATCCAGGAGACATGATGCCGTTGAACCGCCATGCCGGCCTCGTTGCCATCCTGCCCGTCCTGTTCCTGTCGGCGGCGGGCCAGGCCCAGACGGCTCCCTCCGCGCGCGTCACCGGCTATGGCGAGGTGAGCGCCGCCCGCGACCTGGGCCTGCGCGATCCCGGCACCATCGAGGGCAGCGGCACCGTCAGGCTTTGGGAGGGCGCCACCATCACCAGGCAAACCAGCCGGATCGAGGCGCGGCTGTGCGGACGGTTCGGGATGCTGTTCGTCGTGGACGGCCTTGGCGCCGGCGGCGCCCTCGAAGTCACCATACGGTCCAGGCACCCGCAGTTGATGAACCCCCTCGGCCAGGCCAGCACCGGCATCCGCTACACCAGCACCGTCGTTGCCGGCCAATCCGGCCTGGTTGGCTACACGTTCGACCAGCCCTGGGAGATGGTGCCGGGCACCTGGACCTTCTCGGTCCAGCTTGGCGACAAGGTGCTGGCCGAGGAGGCGTTCGAGGTCGTGGCGCCCAGCGATGGCGGCCAACCCCTGCGCGACGGCTGCAGCGCCCTGCTGTCCTGAGCAAGCCATGCCGCACCATGCCAGGCTGCGACACGCCAGGCTGCGACATGCCGGGCTGAGGCACGGCAGCGGCTTGCAGCGGCCCGGCGATGCTCACAAGTAACGCCCTGACGGCGATAGGCCGTCCGTGCAACGACCCCGACGGAGGCCGCTCCATGCCACGCCTGCGCTTTGCGATCCTGCTTGCCGCCCTGGCCCTGGCCACCCTGCCGGCCGCCGCCCAGCCGGCGCCCGAGCTGCACGTCACCGGCTCCGGCGAGTTCGTCGCCACGCGCGACGTGGGGCCGCGTAACCCCGCCGCGGTCAGCGAAGGCAGCGACGCCATCGTCATGGTGGAGGACCCGAGGATCGTCCGCCGCACCAAGCAGATCGAGGCGCAGCTTTGCCGCCGCTTCGGCTTCATGTTCACGCTGGAGAACCTGGGACCGGACGGAGTCTTGGGCCTGACCGTCACATCGGTGCATCCGCCCATTCTACATCCCAGCGGGCGCATCAGCACGGGCGTCACCTACCAGATGTCCGTCAGCAGCGACCGGCCCGGCCTGGTCGGTTTCTCGTTCGACGACCCGTGGGAGCTGGTGCCGGGCACCTGGACCTTCAGCGTCCTCCTGGGCGACCGGCTGCTGACGGAGCAGCGCTACGACGTGGTCGCGTCCCCCGACCCCAGCCCGATCACACGGGTGGATTGCAGCGCCGTGGTGTCCTGACCTCGGCTTGCATCGGTAGCCGCTGGCTCGATCACCTCGCCCAAGCCGTCATCCTCAGCCGTCATTAAGGGTCTGACTCTACATCGCTGCTGTGAGCCGCAAAGTGGGGGCAGCTCGCCGGAACGAGTCAGCATGCCGTTACCGTAGAAAGCAGTGGAAGCCGCGGCAGCACGGAACGGACGTTATGAAACTTGGGCTGAGTATCAACGGGTTTGTTTCAAGCGGACTATAGCACCACCCAGTCCTAGCCGTAGCGGTGCGGCTGGGCTATGCCGACCCTGCAACTAGGTATTGCCCATGCACCAGCACTACGAAGATATCCTCAGCCGCATCAATGAACCACCGGCATGGTTCGACGATGGAGGAGTGCCGCGCTTTGGAGAGTTCTCGCCGCAGCACCTGGGCAACATCTATGCGTCTGAGGCGGCGCTCGCCGAAGTGTCATGTCAGAGTTGTGGGATAAGGTTTCGTGTTGCGCTCACCGAGGCCTTCGCCAGCAAAGGCTTCGGCCTAAGCGACGAAATCCGGCTCGCTCGGGTGTGCTACGGCGACCCGCCGAACATCAATTGTTGCGGCTCCGGTTCCTGCATGACCAGCATCATGCATAGAATTTTGGAATATTGGTCTCGGGATTACGAGGTCAGCGCAAACTGGCAACGCGACCCAACCTTCGAAGGGCCGGTCGCCGATGCACCACTCGACCCCCCGGATACAGTTGCGGAGGTGCTTGCCGCCGTTGCTTCAGGTGCGACGGCAATCCTCGTCTTATGCCCAAGCCGGAGGAACCGCTACGACCTCGCGGGTCGCATCACGGCGGCGATGGCGAGCGATGGACGCGTTCTAGTCGCATTTCCTCCAAACTACATAGGCGTTGCTCGCTCTATGCTCGATGGCTTTGTGCCAAACGCGGATGTCGGCTCCTGGAACGAGAGCCGCAACGTGACATTGGCCGAATTCTCCCGTCTCAAGGACGGTCACCTCGCAACAGTTGAGAAGAGTATATTCTTAGCCGCGCCGCGCCCATTGAATGACGCTGCGCGAAAAGTCTGGAGCGACGCAGCGACCCACCTCTCAACAGGGACAGACGGCAAGGTCCAAATTGAACTCACGTTGGCGCACTCGTGCCGCATGATCGCGGACCCTGACGTCGTTGTTGATGCTAGCCGAACGGATGGGATTTAGGGCTGCAGGCCAATAGCGATTGGCGGAGGCGTCTGGGACTCCCCTGAACCAAGCTGCTTGGAACTGGGTAGCATGTCCTCGCTGCAGCACAACCCTCGATCCTGACGAGGCAACTACAGCCGTTGTTGTAACCTGCTCCCAAGGCTGCCACGTTGCAAGCGGTAGGATCTGATACGCTGCACCGCAGTAACGCTGAATATCCACTATGGGAAAACAGGCGCAGTCCTGGCACCCCGGCTAATGCCAGGCAGGCGTGGGGACTTGGCCGGAGGCAGTATTCGACGATGTCTCGAGGCTGCTAGCAAGCCGCGAGGACTTGCCAGAGTCGTTGCAAAACAGTTGCGGAATGCGTGGTGCGGCTTAGGCTGTGAGGCAAGCGGCGCGACCACATGCCCGCATCCATTCTATCGAGTCTCCGCGCAAAAGCGGACGGGGCGCTTCCCACCACGAGCCGTCATTTTCCTATTGGGTAGGCCCTAGCAGGACGCTGCTACTTTGCGGGCCACAGCAGCGATGTTGGGTCAGGCCCATTAAGGAGCGCAGCGGCACGGCAGTCCAGTGACAGCAGGAGCTTTTTGCAGCCCTGGATCACCACGCCGCCACGGCGGCTCGCAACGACGGACGGAGCAAACAGTCGCCGGCGTCAGCGCCGCGGGCGGATCGGCAAGCCGCGGGCGATCCACCCGGCCTCGATGGCGTCCAAGTCCGTGACGCCGGACGGATTTGCGCGCGACGGCCGCGTTCCCAGCATCGGCGCGGCGTCCCGCCGCCATAGGCCGACCAGCCGCGCCAACTCGCCCACGGGATCGGGATGGTCGTCCACGCGAAGGTTGAGGTCGGGAAAGTCCTCGGTCGTCGTCAGCAGCATGGCGGCGGACTGGCGCCCCCGGCGGTCGCCGCCGGCACCTTCCCCGGCCAGCATCGCCGTGGCCAGGCGCTCCGGCAGCGGACCGCCCCCGCCCAGTGCCGCCAGGGTCGCGCCGGCCACATCCGGCCCGGCCAGCATGTTGCCCGCCACGCTGACGCCCGGCGCGGCGACGCTGCCGCACCACTCGACACAGTTGTTCCCGGTCCATGCCGCGGTGCGGCCGTGCCGGTCCACGGCGTGGACCTGGCGCAGGTGGCGCCCGTCATCCCCGGCCAGCGCCCCCTGGATGGCCGCGTCCGGCGGCAGCCCGCGCGCCAGGCCGTCCAGGATCGCCGGACCGAGATAACGGTTGGTGACGGACTGCGTGGATACGGCACCCACCCCGGCCCGCACAAAGGGGCAGCTTGCGCCCACCGCGAAGGCGCAGGTGGCAACCGCAACGGCAAAGGCGCCGGTGTCCGCGTCATGCAGCACGACGGACCAGGTCATGGCACCAGCCAATCCGCCTGCATCCCAGCGTCCGTCCAGGCGAACGCCGCGCGGCGGTGACCATCCCGGGCCAGGTGCAGCCACTCCAAGCCGGTCACGAACACAACAATCACAGCAAAGTGCTTGGAGGCAAATTCCTCCTCAACCTGGTCCGCATCCGCCGTGGCGGGGTCGGCCAGCACGGTGCCGGGCATCGGACGAATCCGGTAGCTGGCGCGGGAACCGCTGTGCAGCCAGTCCCACTCCCCCTGGGCCGCAGCGCCGGACTGCACCGCGGCAGTGCCGTCCAGCCGGATCTGCACTTGCGCGCCATCGTCCCAGATATGGAGCGCAACACGGGGATCAGCGCCGATCTCCCCTATTTTGGCTGCCCGCAGGTCACTGTGGACCGTGATCCGGCGCGCGGCCGGGTCGAACCCGCGCAGTACAACGGTACGCAAGCGTGGGCAGCCATCCCCGCCCAAGGTCGCCAGCGTCGGCGTGCGGAATGGCGAACGGCGGTCCGCCACCCCGCGCGACAAGCGGCGGAACGCATCGGCACGCACCTCGTCCAGCGATTGGGGGTCCAGGGCATGGGTGTCCAAAGCGGCGGGATCGGTCATGGCTCCAGTATCGCCCGGCTATGCTGCACTGCACAGACCCCCTCGACAGCACGGCCCGGCAGCGTCAAACACCGCGCATCATCGAGGGAAACAGGCCATATGACCAATATTGATGCTACCGGCCTGCAAGTCGCGCCGGAGCTTCATGACTTCATCGCCGAGGCCGCGGACGGCACGGGCGTCGCGCCCGATGCGTTCTGGTCCGGCTTTGCAGCCCTGGTCCGTGACCTGGCCCCACGCAACGCCGCCCTGCTGGCCCGGCGCGACGAGCTTCAGACGCAGGTGGACGCCTGGCACACCAGCCAGGGCGCCGGGCCGCACGACGCCGCGGCCTATACCGACTTCCTGCGCGGCATCGGCTATCTGCTGCCGGAGCCGGCGCCGTTCGAGGTCAGCACAGCCGGGGTGGACGCGGAGATCGCCACGACCGCCGGGCCGCAGCTCGTGGTCCCCGTGACGAACGCGCGCTATGCCCTCAATGCCGCCAACGCGCGGTGGGGCAGCTTGTATGACGCGCTGTATGGCACCGACGCCCTGCCGGAAACGGATGGGGCGGCGCGCGGGGCCAGCTTCAACCCGGTGCGGGGCGCCGTGGTGGTGAGGCGGGCCAAGCAGGTGCTGGACGAGACGGCGCCGCTGGCAGAGGGATCGCACGCCGACGCAGTGGGCTATGCCGTCCAGGACGGCGCGTTGGCCGTGACGCTGCCGGGCGGCGCCACCGGCCTGCGCGACCCGGCGAAACTGATTGGCTACCGCGGCGACGCCGCCGCGCCCACCGCCGTGCTGCTGCGGAACAACGGGCTGCACCTGGAGATCAGGCTGGACCGCGCGCACCCGATCGGCGCGACCGACACGGCCGGCGTCGCCGACGTGGTGCTGGAGGCCGCCATCACCACCATCCAGGACTGCGAGGACAGCGTTGCCGCCGTGGACGCCGCCGACAAGGTGGACGTTTATCGCAACTGGCTCGGCCTGATGAACGGCACGCTCACGGCGAAGCTGGAGAAGGACGGCAAGCCCACGGTGCGCCGGCTGAACCCGGACCGCGAGTTCACCGCGCCGGACGGCCGGGCGCTGGTCCTGCCGGGCCGCAGCACCATGCTGATCCGCAACGTCGGCCATCACATGTACACCGATGCCGTCCTGCTCGACGGGCAGGAGGTGCCGGAAGGGCTGCTGGACGCCGCCGTGACCTCGCTGATCGCCATGCACGACCTGCAGGCGTCCGGGCCGGTCCGCAACAGCCGGACCGGGTCGGTCTATATCGTGAAGCCGAAGATGCACGGGCCGGAGGAGGTCGCCTTCGCCGTGGAGGTCTTCGCCCGGGTCGAGGGCCTCCTCGGCCTCAAGCCGAACACCCTCAAGATGGGCATCATGGACGAGGAGCGGCGCACCAGCGCTAACCTGGCCGCCTGCATCCACGCCGCGCGGGACCGGGTGGTGTTCATCAACACCGGCTTCCTGGACCGCACGGGCGACGAGATGCACACCTCGATGGAGGCGGGCGCCATGATACGCAAAAACGAGATGAAGGGCACCGCCTGGATCAGGTCCTACGAGGACCGCAACGTGGACGTGGGCCTGGCCTGCGGCCTACGCGGCCGGGCGCAGATCGGCAAGGGCATGTGGGCGGCGCCGGACCGCATGGCGGAGATGCTGGCGGTGAAGGTTGGCCATCCCCGCGCCGGGGCCAGCACCGCCTGGGTCCCCTCCCCCACGGCGGCCACGCTCCATGCGCTGCACTACCATCAGGTGGACGTGGCGGCGCGGCAGGCGGAGCTGGCCGGGCACCCGCGCGGCACGCTGGCCGACCTGCTGACCATCCCCGTCGCGGACCGGCCGAACTGGGCGCCGGACGACGTGCAGCAGGAGCTGGACAACAACGCGCAGGGCATCCTGGGCTATGTCGTCCGCTGGGTGGACCAGGGCGTCGGCTGCTCCAAGGTGCCGGACATCCACGATGTCGGGCTGATGGAGGACCGCGCGACCTTGCGCATCAGCAGCCAGCACATCGCCAACTGGCTGCACCACGGCGTGGTGACGGAGGCGCAGGTGCAGGAGACGATGCGCCGGATGGCGGCCGTAGTGGACCGGCAGAACGCCGGCGACCCCCTGTATCGCCCGATGGCCGGCAACCCCGGCGGCCCGGCGTTCCAGGCGGCCTGCGACTTGGTGTTCAAGGGCCGCGTGCAGCCGAACGGCTACACCGAGTTCATCCTGCACGCCCGCCGGCGCGAGGCGAAGGCCGCCTGAGCCGCGGGGCGGCAACCCGGGACCGCTTGGACCGTTAACAATCCGTAAGCGTTCAACCGACCCGGGAGACGGCCCATGAGCCTGATCGTCATCGTAATTGTCCTTGTCGTGCTGTTCGGCGGCGGCGGGTTCTACGGCTACAACCGCGGCATGTATGGCGGGCGCAGCTTCGGCGGCGGGCTGGGGCTGATCCTGTTGCTGCTGGTGCTGTTCCTGATCTTCGGCGGCAACCGCGGGCTGTAGTGCCACGGCCACCTGCGCCGACCGCCATGACGCTGCATCGTCATTGCGAGCCGCCGCGGCGTGGCGATCCAGGGGCCATGAATGCAATCTATCGGCCCCTGGATTGCCGCGTCCCAAGCGGCTCGCAATGACGGTGCCCGAGCGTTGAAAGTCCGCTCAACTGAGATTAGGGGTACGCTACCGCGTCTTTGGCGTCATCAGAGCAGAACAAGCCAGGCGCTCTTGATGTGGCTAGGCCGGCGCCGGGCTGCTGTGGCGCTGGCCTAGCCCTCCGCCGCCGGCTCCGCCTGTGCGCTGATGCGGGACACCCGGCGGCCGTCCATCTCCACGACCTCGAACCGCCAGCCGCCGAACACGATCCGGTCCCCGGTGCGCGGCAGGCGGCGCAGCAGGGCCAGCAGCAGGCCGGCCAGGGTGTGATAGCTGCCCTCCGCCGGCAGGTCCGGCAAATCCAGCCGCGCCTTGATCTCATCCACCGGCGACGCGCCGTCCAACAGCAGGGGCGCAGCGAGGCCATCGGGTCCGGGAGGTGCGGCCGGCGTGGGGTCCGCAGGCTCCCCTACGATGGCTTGCAGCACGTCGGCGGCCGTCACCACGCCCTCGAAGCTGCCGTACTCGTCCATCACCAGTGCCAGGCCCAGCGGGTCGGCCTTCAACCGTTCCAGCGCGTCCAGCGCCGTCACGGTGTCGGGGATCACCATGGGCTTGCGGAGCGCCGCCGCCACGGACAGGTCGCCGCCGCCCAGGATGCGGTCCAGGATGTCCTTGGCCTGCACGATGCCCACCACGTTGTCCACCGTGCCGTCGCACACCACGAAGCGGCTGTGCGGCGTCGCCTTGAGCGTGGCGGCGATGTCCCGCCGGGGGTCGGTGCTGTCTATCCAGGCAAGTTCCGTGCGCGGCGTCATGATGGCGCGGACGGGCTTGTCGGCCAGGCGCAGCAGGCGCTCGATCATGTCGCGCTCCCCCGTCTCCAGCGCGCCGTCCTGGGCGCCCTCGGCCAGCAGGGCGCTCAGCTCCTCTTCCGTCACGCCCTGGCGCTCGTCGGCGTGGGCGCCGAACAGGCGCAGGATCAGGCCGGACGACTTGCCCAGCAGCCAGACGACCGGGGCGCCGACGCGGGACATCGCGCTGAGCGCCGGGGCGACGACGGCGGCGACGCCCTCCGGCCGGCGCAGCGCCAACTGCTTGGGCACCAGCTCGCCCAGCACGAGGGTCAGGTAGGTCGTCAGCACGACGACGATGGCCAGGGCCAGCGACTCGGCGAACGGCTCCAGCGCCGGGACCGTTGCCAGCCAGGTTTGCAGCCGCGCCGCGACGCGGGCGCCGCCGAACACGCCGGCCAGCACGCTGACCAGGGTGATGCCGACCTGGACGGTGGGCAGGAAGCGCTGCGGGTCCTCGGACAGCAGGCGGGCGGTTGCGGCGCCGGGCACGCCCTTGCGCTCCAGCACCAGCAAGCGCGCCCTGCGAACGGACACGAGCGCCAGCTCGCTCATGGCGAACACGCCGTTGAGCACGATCAGGAGGAGGATGGTGACGAGTTCGAGAGAGAGGCCCATGCCGCCCTTCTAACGCTCCCGGCGAGGAATGGGCAGGGTCCGCCGCGCCGCGGCGGGTGTTGCGCGGGCGGGGGCCGCCGATTAACCACCTGTCCTGACCTGCTGCGAGGCTCCCGATGACCCGCCCCTTGCCGATGTTCGCCATACTCCTGGGCCTGGGCGGGCTGCTGCCGTTCGCTGCGTGCGGCCTGGGGGCGCTCAGCCCCGATCCGGCGCTGGCCGACCGGTCGCTGCTGGCGCTGGTGGCCTATGGCGCGGTGATCCTGGCGTTCCTGGGCGGGGTGCATTGGGGGTTCGCGCTGGACGGCAGCGGGGCGACGCCGACGGTGCGGGTGCAGCGGCTGCGGTTCGGGCTGGGCGTGCTGCCGTCGCTGGCGGGCTGGGCGGCGCTGCTGCTGGCGGTCCTAGGCCTGCCGCTGGTCGCGCTGGCGCTGCTGATGGCGGGCGTGGTCGCGACCACGCTGGTCGAGGCGCGGGCGGCGCGGCAGGACCTGATGCCGCGGTCCTACATGCGGCTGCGCTGGGTGCTGTCGGCCGAGATGCTGGTGTGCCTGGCGGGTGTCTGCCTGGTGCGGCTGCTAGGCGGGCGCCTGGTAATCTAGCGCCGCTGCTCCCTCTCCCTCCGGGAGAGGGCCGGGG
>JAABUM010004951.1_pt1 | contig 14469 bp, 8 predicted proteins | sample 5559161 | NCBI WGS metagenome assembly JAABUM01 (sample SAMN10711868, study PRJNA513369) | rock metagenome | isolation source: Antarctica rocks | place: Antarctica: Victoria Land, Siegfried Peak nord
CTGACCACCGATGCGGTGACAGCGGGCGGACTCCCGCCGATGGGCAGGCCGTCCGGCGACGGTGCCGGACCGACGCCTGACCCCGCGTCGAGTGGGACGGCGACCGGCCCGGAGCTGGAACTGCTGGCGCCGGTCCCCGCCGGGCGGGCGGTGCGGGCAGCGCAGACGGTGCTGACCGCCGCCGCAGCCGCTGGCGTGCGGACTGTGGTCCTCGTGACCAGCGCGATGGTGTACGGGGCGGGCGGCGACGGTGCGGTACTCCTCGGCGAGGACGAATTGCCGGCCGCAGATCCGGTGAGTCCGATGTTGCGGGACATGTTGGAGATCGAGCGGGTCGCGGCCGCCGCCGGCCGCACGCACCCCGGCCTGGGCGCTGCCGTCCTCCGGCCGGCCGCGCTGGTCGGCCCGGGTGTCGACACCCTCGTGACCCGGCACTTCGAGTCGCCCAGGCTGCTCACAGTCCGCGGCGCGGCCATGCGCTGGCAGTTCTGCCACCTGGACGACCTGGTCGCGGCACTGCAGCTGGCCGCGACCCGGCCGCTGCGCGGCGCGCTCACCGTCGCCTCCACCGGCTGGCTGGCGCAGGAGGAGGTGGAGCGGCTGTCCGGGCTCAGCCGGGTCGAGCTGCCCGAGTCCCTCGCCTTCGGCACCGCCGAACGACTGCACCGCCTCGGGCTGACCCCGGCGCCCGCGGGGGAGCTGCGGTTCGTGACCCGGCCATGGGTGGTGCCCTCGACGCGGTTGCGGGACGCCGGGTGGCGCCCGCTGTGGGACAACGCCGACGCCTTCTCCGTCCTGCTCGAGGAGGCACGCGGCCGGGTCGCGCTGGCTGGCCGGCGGATCGGCCGCCGCGAGACCGCGACCCTGAGTGCGGCCGGGGCGACGGTGGCCGTCCTCGGCACCGCGGCGATAGTGCGCCGTGCACGGCGCGCGCGGCGTCGAGGATGACCCGGTGAGCGACGACGGGGCACGGAACGAAGACGGGCCGCGGAACGGGGCCGCGGCAGGAGAGGCAACCGGGGCGGGGACGGCCGGCCAGCGGCCAGCGGCCGTCGTCCTGACCGCGCTGCGGGGCACGCCGCTGTCGTTGGCCGAGGTGCTCGACGCCGTCAGCCGTCCCGGGGTCGGTGGCACCGCGCTGTTCGTCGGTACCGTCCGGGACAACGACGTCGAGCCCGACGGTGCACACGCCGTCAGCGGCCTGGACTACTCCGCGCACCCGGACGCCGCCCGGGTGCTCGCCGAGGTGGCCGCCGAAGTCGCCGGCGGCGCACCCGACGGCACGGTGCTGGCCGTCGTGCACCGCACCGGCTCCCTCGCCGTCGGTGAGCTCGCGATCGTCGCGGCGGCCGGCTCGGCGCATCGCGGGGCGGCCTTCGAGACATGCCGGCGCCTGGTCGACGAGGTCAAGGCGCGGGTGCCGATCTGGAAGCGCGAGCACTACGTCGACGGCTCGGCGTCGTGGGTCGGCATGACGCGGTAGGGCCTCCCGTCCCCTCCGGCCCCGACCGCCCGTGACCGGGGTCGAGCGTCCTAGGCTGACCGCCCGTCGGCCGGGTCCTCCGGCACGGCCCAGCAGGTCGGGAAGGGCGGTGCCGGTCCACGATGCGCGCGACCTCCCCGCCGCGCCGTGCGGCCGCCGCGTGTGCCGGGGTGCTGGCCGCCGTCCTCGCCCTGGTCGTCTCCGCAGCCGGGGTCCCCTTCGTCCTCTACGCCCCGGGCGTCGCGGTCGACACCCTGTCCTCGGTCGCCGGCCGCCAGATCGTGTCGGTCTCCGGCCGTCCGACCTACCCGACGGACGGGGCACTGGACCTGACCACGGTGAGCGTCACCAGTGCCGGCGGTCGGCTCTCGCTGGTCGAAGCCGTGCTCGGCTGGCTGGACCCGCGGCGTGAGGTCCTGCCCCGCGCGTTGGTCTACCCGCCGACGCAGACCGCCGCCGACGCCCGAGCGGAGGGTCAGGCGCAGATGACGACCTCGCAGGGGGCCGCGGTCGTGGCCGCCGCCCACCAGGTAGGGATCCCGGTGACCGTCACGACGCTGGTCGGCGGGGTCACGCCCAACGGTCCCGCAGCCGGCCGGCTGATACCGGGTCAGCGGATCGTCAGCGTCGACGACCGGCCGGTCCCCGGATCGGCGGCGGTCGTATCGGCCGTCCGCGCGCACCGGCCGGGCACGACCCTCACGCTCGGCCTCGCCGCCGCGTCGGGGACCAAGAACGTTTCCGTCCGGCTCGGCACCCCACCGGCCGGGTCGGCGGTCCCGGCCGGGTCGGGCTACCTCGGCGTCTCCCTGCAGGACAGCGCGCACGCCGAGGTCAACGCCGACATCGAGCTGGGCCAGTCGATCGGCGGGCCCAGCGCCGGCCTGATGTTCGCCTTGGCCATCGTGGACCGGCTCACGGCGGGCACACTGCCCGGCCGGGTGCACGTGGCGGGAACGGGGACGATCGACGACCAGGGAACGGTCGGCCCCATCGGCGGCATCCGGCAGAAGATGCTCGGCGCACGTGCCGCCGGTGCGACGCTGTTCCTCGCACCGGCCGCCAACTGTGCCGAGGCTGCGGACCGGCCGGTCGGGGGACTGCGCCTGGTCCGGGTGGACAACCTCTCCGGAGCCGTGCGCGCGCTGCAGCTCGCGGCCGCCGGCCGGACCGGGGAGCTCCCGACGTGCTGATCCAGCCCGACGCCGACCGGCCTGACGTGTTGACCCGGCCCGGCGCGGGTGCGCCGGCGGATCACCGATGAGTTCGGTGCGGGCCGGCACCCGACCCGCGCGCGGCCGGCGAGGCGCGATGCGACTGGTGCTCACCGTCGTCGTCGTTCTGGTCCTCGCCCTGATCGTGCTCGGTGTCGCTGCCGCCGTGGGGACCGACCTGCTGTGGTATCGGTCCGTCGGTGCCTCCGGCGTCTTCACGACCGAGTTGCGGACCCGGGTGCTGCTCTTCCTCGGCGGCGCAGCGGTCGCCGGCGCGGTGACCGCGGTCAATCTCGGGGTGGCCGGTCGCGACCGGCGACTGCTCGCGGTCGTGCCGGGCCGTTCAGGTCAGGGCTCGGGCGCCGGTGGCGGACCGGACGGCGGCGCGCGGCGCAGCGGTGACCGACCCGACGGCGGGACCGGCCAGCTCGACGACGGCGGCGGGTCGGGGAGTGGCCAGTCGGGGAGTGGTCAGCCGGCACGCCGGTCCGGTCCGGTGCCGTCCGTGGTGCTGGTCCCGCGCACCGCCGGCGACGCCGATCCCGTCCGCCGGATCGCCGGACTGGTCGCAATCGCCGTGCTGACCGTCGCCTTCGGCGTCGCCGTCCAGGGTCAGTGGCAGACCGTGCTGGCGGCCGTCGACGCGCAGCCGTTCGGCACCCGGGACCCCCAGTTCGGCCTGGACGCCTCCTTCTACGTGTTCACCTACCCCCTGCTTCGGTGGCTGCTCACCGCGGCGCTCGTCCTCGTCGGTCTCGTCCTGACGAGTACCGCGGTCGCCTACGCGGCCAACCGGTCGCTTCGACTGGTTCCGCCACGGCCGGCCGCCACCCCCGCCGCGCAGACCCATCTGCTGGTGCTGATCGGGGTGTTCGTCCTGCTCCGCGCAGGGTCGAGCTGGCTGGACCGCTATGCGGTCATGTTCCGGCGGGGTGCCAGCTCGGGGTTCGACGGGCCCAGCTACACCTCGGTCAACGCCGACCTGCCGGCCTCGACGATCCTCGCCGTCCTCGCGGTCATCTGCGCGGTGCTGTTCTTCGTCTCAGCGGCCCGCCGCAGCTGGGTCCTGCCCGGGGTCGGTCTCGGGCTGCTGCTGCTGTCCGGGTTGCTGCTGGGCGTGGTCTGGCCGGCGGTGGTGCAGTCGTTCCGCGTGCAGCCGAACCAGCCGGCGTACGAGGCGCCGTTCATCGCCCGCAACAGCACCGCCACCCGGACCGCGTACGGCCTGCAGGACGTCGCGCAGGTCGACTATCCCGGCCGGGCGGCGATCGGACCGCAGACCCGGGCCGCGACGTCGGCCAACGCCGGTGGCATCCGACTGCTCGACCCGTCGCTGGTGTCGTCGACATTCACCCAGAACCAGCAGGTCCGCAGTTACTACAGCTTCCCGACTCCGCTGTCGGTCGACCGGTATCGGGTCGGCGGCCGGACCCGGGACGTCGTGGTCGGCGCCCGGGAGATCGATCTGTCCGGCATCCCGGCCGGTCAGCGTACCTGGGTCAATGACCACACCGTGTACACCCACGGGTACGGCCTCGTCGCCGCGTCGGCCACCGAGGTCGCGGCCGGCGGTCTGCCCAGTTACGTCGCTGGGCCGATCGGTGATGCCGGCAAGCCCGGTGGTGCGTTGGGAGCGTACGAACCGCGGATCTACTTCGGCCAGCAGACCGACCGGTACGCGATCGTCGGCGCACCGGCCGGGGCTGCGCCGACCGAGCTCGACGTGCCGGCAGACGGCACCGGCGGCCAGAGCAACACCACCTACACCGGTACCGGGGGCGTCGGGATCGGCTCGGCCGGGACCAGGCTGTTGTTCGCCTGGCACTTCGCCGACCGCAACATCCTGCTCAGCCCGCGGGTCAACGACTCCTCGCGGATCCTCTACGACCGCGAGCCGGCCACCCGGGTCCGCAAGGTCGCGCCGTGGTTGACCGTGGACGGCAGCGTCTATCCGACGGTCGTCGACGGGCGCGTCGTCTGGGTCGTCGACGGATACACGACCAGCTCGACCTACCCGGGCTCGGAGCAGGTGGACCTGGGTACCGAGACGACGAACTCCCAGTCCGGCACTGAGCGCGCCCTCGGTGGCCGGGTCAACTACCTGCGCAACTCGGTCAAGGCGACGGTGGACGCCTACGACGGAACCGTCCGGCTCTACGCCTGGGACCCCGAAGACCCGGTCCTGAAGACCTGGTCCAGGGTGTTCCCCGGCACCGTTCTGCCGCGCTCGGCGATCCCCGACGCCCTGCTGGACCACCTGCGGTACCCCCAGAACCTGTTCCAGGTCCAGCAGGGACTGCTCGGTCGTTACCACGTGGAGTCGGCCGCAGCCTTCCTGGCCCGGACCGACTTCTGGACCGCGCCGTCGGACCCCAACGGCGGCAATCAGCGCCAGGCCCCGCTGTACCTGTCGGTGACCGTCCCGGGGTCGACCCGTCCGACGTTCTCGGTCACCGGCACGTTCGTCCCGCAGTCGACGAGCGAGTCCGGGCCGAAGAACCTGGCCGGCTACCTGTCGGTCAACGCCGACGCGCGCAGCCCCGGCTACGGGAAGCTGACGCTGCTGACGGCCAGCGGCGACACCCAGCTCCCCGGGCCGTCGCAGGTGGACGCCAACTTCAAGTCGACCTTCGCCCAGACCCTGAACCTGCTCTCCGGCAACGGCAGCGGGGCATCGGTGAGGTGGGGCGATCTGGTCGCACTGCCGGTCGACAGCGGGATCCTGTGGGTGCAACCGGTGTACGTCAGTCGCAACACAGGTGCGCGGTTCCCGCTGCTGCAGCAGGTGTTCGTGGCCTACGGGACAGGCCCGACCCTCGCCCAGGGCGCAACCCTCGGCGACGCCCTCGGAGCGTTGTTCCGCTCGCCCGTCGCACCGCCCGGGACCGGACCCGCGAGCCCCGGACCCACGAGCCCCGGACCCGCGAGCCCCGGACCCCTCGCCACCGGACCTCCCGGCGGCGGCGCGGACCTGCGCGCGGCGCTGGTCGCAGCCGACGCCGCCCTGGCCGACGCCGACGCCGCCCTCAAGGCCGGGGACTTCGCCGCCTACGGAGCCGCCCAGCGACGCCTTCGCGACGCCGTCGACCGGGCGATCGCGCTCGAGGGCGCCGCGGGCGGTCGTCCACCGGGCGCAACCACGCCGGCGAGTCCCGCGCCGACTCCGCGCGCGCCAACCCCGCGCGCGCCAACCCCGCGCGCGCCAACCCCCGGACTGGCGTCACCCGCGTCCTGAGCCCGGACGATGATTTGGCGGCCCGGCTGGCCGCGACTAGGGTTTCCAGTGCGACGCGGGGTGGAGCAGCTCGGTAGCTCGCTGGGCTCATAACCCAGAGGCCGCAGGTTCAAATCCTGCCCCCGCTACCAGGAGAGGGCTCGGACATCGGTCCGGGCCCTTTGGTCGTTTCCCGGGTCCGTCTGCAGGCCGCGATCCTGGTGACACCGCCCGGTGACCGCGTGGGTCGCGCCCGGGCCGCTCCGAGGAGTTGGATCGCACGCATGCATCCCCGCGCCGGTCAACCCGCCCGCCCCGACGACCTCGTCGACATCGACGCCCTGGTGCAGGCGTACGCTGACCGGAGCCCGGACCTCGCCGACCCGGACCAGCGCGTCGTGTTCGGCACCTCCGGGCACCGTGGCTCCAGCCTCGACGGGGCGTTCAACGAGGCGCACATCCTCGCGATCACCCAGGCGATCTGTGAGTATCGCGCCGTGCAGGGCACCACCGGTCCGCTGCTGATCGGCCGGGACACCCACGCGCTGTCCGAGCCGGCGTGGCGGACGGCGGTGGAGGTTCTGGTCGCCAACGACGTGCAGGTCCTGGTCGACGACCGCGACGACGTCACGCCCACCCCCGCCGTGTCGCACGCCATCCTGCGGCTCAACGGCCACGGCACGGCGACCGCCGGCGAGCTGGCCCGCGGCGACGCCGACGGCATCGTCGTCACCCCGTCGCACAATCCGCCTCGTGACGGCGGGTTCAAGTACAACCCGCCGCACGGCGGACCGGCCGACTCGGCGGCCACCCGGACGATCGCCGACCGCGCCAACGAGCTGCTGGACCGCGGCCTCGACGGGGTCAGGCGGGTGCCGTTCGAGCGCGCGCGGGCGGCCGTCGACGGCTACGACTTCCGGGGCCACTACATCGCCGACCTGCCGACGATCCTCGACCTGGGTGCGGTCCGGGACGCCGGCCTGCACATCGGCGCGGACCCGCTCGGGGGCGCCAGCGTCGACTACTGGTCGGCGATCGCGGACCTGTACGGGCTGGACATCACCGTCGTCAACCCGGTGGTCGACCCCCGGTGGGCATTCATGACGCTGGACTCCGACGGCAAGATCCGGATGGACTGCTCGTCGCCGTCGGCGATGGCGTCCCTGATCCAGCGCCGGACCGGCTACGACATCGCTACGGGCAACGACCCGGACGCGGACCGGCACGGCATCGTCACGCCCGACGGCGGACTGATGAATCCCAACCACTTCCTCGCGGTCGCCGTCTCCCACCTGCTCTCGACGCGCTCCTGGTCGGCCACGGCCACCGTCGGCAAGACCCTGGTCTCGTCCTCGCTCATCGACCGAGTCGTGGCCGGTCTCGACCGGGGGCTGCTCGAGGTGCCGGTCGGGTTCAAGTGGTTCGTGCCCGGGTTGCTCGACGGCAGCGTCGTCTTCGGGGGCGAGGAGAGCGCCGGCGCGAGCTTCCTGCGGCACGACGGCGGGGTGTGGACGACCGACAAGGACGGCATCCTGCTCGCGCTGCTGGCCAGCGAGATCCGGGCGGTGACCGGGCGCAGCCCGACTGAGCTGCACGCCGAGCTGGTCGCCACCTACGGCGAGTCGACGTACGCCCGAGTCGACGCGCCGGCCGACCGCGAGCAGAAGGCGCGCCTGGCCGCGCTCGCCCCGGAGGACGTCGCCGCGACCGAGCTCGCCGGCGAGCCGATCACCGCCCGGCTCACCACGGCGCCCGGCAACGGTGCGCCGATCGGCGGGCTGAAGGTGACCACGGCCAACGCCTGGTTCGCCGCCCGGCCGTCCGGGACCGAGGACGTCTACAAGATCTACGCCGAGTCCTTCCTCGGTCCGGACCACCTGGCCCGGGTCCAGCAGGAGGCCCGGGCCGTCGTCGACGCCGCCCTGTCCCGCTGAGCCGGCGGCCCTGCTGCCCGGGGGAGGGCCGGGTCGTCGGTCAGCGGGACATCCTTGCTCAACGCGGGAACCCCGCCGACCCTGATGCCAGCCGGGAGAATCGGACGTAGTCGAAGCGGGAGGTCGCCGCCGGCTCCGCGCCGCCTAGCGACACCAGGCCGATCCGGGGGGTCACCCCCGGGGCGAAGGTCCAGGTCCCGCCGAGTTCCCATGCGGCGCCGTCCACGCTCGACGCCGCCCGGAACAGCCGCTCACCGCTGACCGGGTCCACGTGGGAGTACAGCCGCAGCCAGACGGTCGGCGCCGACCTGCCGAGCACGGTGCCGGAGCTGGTCACCCGACCGGCGTAGACCAGCTTGCGGTTGAACTCGATCTGCCGGGTGTTCCAGATCGCGACCGTGGCCAGCCGGGCGATGTCGTCGTCGCCGGCGTAGGCGGCGATCCCGGCCTGCTGGAAATTGCGCACGTCGTCGACGCCGAGCGGCAGCGTCACCTTCGTCTCCACGACGTAGTCGCCGGCCGGGGCGGTGCGCAGCAGGATCCCCGCGTTCGCCGGGGTGTTGTTCAGGTCACCGGCCTGGACCGGCCAGACCAGCTGTCCGCCGGCCACCGTGGCCGCCGGGTCGCGGCGGACCCAGCTCCACCCCACCGGCACGCCGGAACCCGCGAACTCGGTGGAGTAGGCCGGTAGAGCCGCCCCGGGCCGGGGCCCCGGGGCCGGCGCTCCCGCCGGGCGGGCCAGCGCGGCCGCGGACACCGCGTCGAAGTCAGCCGGGCCGTCGGCGACGAGCGCCACCCGGTTGCCGGTGCCGGTGCCATTGGCCGATGCCGGCAGGGTGCGGGTGAGCACGGCCTGCGGGTCGGCCAGCCGGCCGTCGGAGACCGACGCGGTCAGCTGTCGCCCGCGGACGTCGACGGCCAGGGTGTGCCAGCTCGCGACGTCGAAGGAGTCCGGCAGCGGCTGGGTGGTCACCGAGTGCCGGCCGCCGGTGACCACGTCGACGGCCAGCGTGCGGGCCGCCCGGTCGATCCCGACGGCGACGTGGTCGGTCGGCGAGGCGTACCGGACGGCCACGCCGGCAGCTCCGCGGGCTCTCCCGGCGGCGAGCCGGACGTCGGCCTCGACGCGGACACCGGACGGCACTGTTGCCTGGGACACGACGAGCGCCGGTCCGGCGGCGGTCTGGCGCAGGTAGCCGTCACCGGGCTTCCCGGCGGCGGACCCGGCGAGGGTGAACGTGCCGGCAACGCGGGTGAAGGTGCCCGCGGCGGGCGCAGCGGTGAACGGCTCGTCGACCGGCCCGGTGGTGACCGGCGCAGCCTGCGGGGTGTCGGACGCACCGCGGCCGCCCCGGACGGTCGGCCAGCCGTCGATCCAGTCCAGCCGGTCGATCAACATCGGCCTCCGGTTCACCCCGTACGGCTCGGTCAGGTAGGGGTTCGACCGGGGGATCGCGTGGTAGACGAACCAGGACTGGCCGGACTCGTCCTCGATCACCGCGTTGTGCCCGGTGCCGATCCATTCATTGCCGTACGGCGCGATCACCTGGGTGCCACCCACCCGGGACACGTTCAGCGAGGCACCGTCGCGGTCGACGAACGGGCCGGTCGGCTCGGTGCTGCGCCCGGCGAAGACGGTGTAGCCGGTCACGGGGCCCGCGCAGCAGTTCGTTGCCGAGGCAAACATGTAGTAGTACCCGCCGTGCCGGACGACGTAGCTGCCCTCGTAGCGGTTGTCGACCAGGACCCGCGTCGGCTCACCGACCGTGTGCAGCCCGTCGTCGGTGAGGCGGGTGACGAACCCGCCGCCGTTGAAAGATGCCCAGTACAGCCAGCGGTGACCCTCGGTGTCGGTGAACCCGGCCGGGTCGATCGTGCCGAGGTAGAAGCCGTTGCCCGGTCGCGGGGCGACCAGCGGCCCGCCGGAGTCGGTCCACGGGCCCAGCGGGGTCGGGGCCGTCGCCACGCCGATCGCCGAGTCGGTGTCACCGGGCAACGCGGTGGTGTCGGTGACCACGTAGTAGAGGACGTACCTGCCGTCGACCCAGCGGATGTCCGGCGCCCAGATGCCGGCGGTCGGCGTCGCCCAGGACGGGCGCACGGCGAACACCGACCCGGCCGACGTCCAGGTCACCAGGTCCGTGGAACTCAGTACCGGCAGCAGCGGCACGGTGGGGTCCCCGGCCTTGAGAGGGTCCGACGTCGCGTAGGCGTACCAGCGGCCGTCGCGACCCCGGATGACCGACGGGTCGGCGAAGGTGTCGGCCGCGGGCTCGGACACCGGGTTGGTGAACGTCGCTCCCGCCGGAGCCGGAGCCGGAGAGAGGCCGCCCCCGGTCGGCGAAGTACCGTTGGCGGGGCCCGCGAGAGCGATGCTCGCGAACGTCGCGAGGGCCACGGAGAACACCGCTGCGGCGGCCCGGTGGCGGGCGGGACGGGTGGGCGTCATGCGCACCTCCGGGTCGTGGTCACCTCGTCGTGACCTGCGGCACCGACCGTAGCCACCGGGTCGATCGGTGTCCATCAAGGCGGCCGGCCGGCGCGCGGGAGGGACGGCGCGTGGTCGATAGGGTCCGGCGGACCCCCGTCGCCGCTGCCGAGAAGGACCCGCGTCATGACCGCCACCACCGATCTGCCGGTACCCCCCGCCACCGGGGCAGGAACGCGCGCGGCCACCGGGGCCAGCGCCGTCCTGGACCCGGCGTTCCGCATCGGACCGATCGACCGGCGCCTGTTCGGTTCCTTCGTCGAGCACATGGGCCGCTGCGTCTACACGGGGATCTACGAGCCCGGGCACCCGTCCGCAGACGCCGACGGCTTCCGGACGGACGTCCTTGACGCGACCACGCAGATGGGCGTCAGCCTCGTCCGCTACCCGGGCGGCAACTTCGTGTCCGGGTACCGCTGGGAGGACGGCGTCGGCCCGCGCGAGTCGCGCCCCGTCCGGCTGGACCTGGCCTGGCGCCAGATCGAGACCAACGAGTTCGGCCTGGGCGAGTTCATGACCTGGGCGCGCCGGGCCGGGGTCGAACCGATGATCGCAGTCAACCTGGGGACCCGGGGGGTGCAGGAGGCGATCGACCTGGTGGAGTACGCCAACCTGCCCGGCGGGACCCGGCTGTCCGACCTCCGCCGAGAGCACGGGTTCGCGGAGCCGTTCGGGATCAAGCTGTGGTGCCTGGGCAACGAGATGGACGGCCCGTGGCAGATCGGCCACAAGACCGCCACCGAGTACGGCCGGTTGGCCGCCGAGGCGGGCAAGGCGATGCGCCGGGTGGACCCGAGCATCGAGCTGGTCGCCTGTGGCAGCTCCCACTCGAAGATGCCGACGTTCGGGGAGTGGGAGTCCACCGTCCTGGAGCACGCCTTCGACGTCGTCGACTTCATCTCGATGCACGCGTACTACGAGAACCCCGACGGCGACGTCGACAGCTTCCTCGCCTCCTCGATCGACATGGACCGGTTCATCAGCCGGGTCGTGGCCACCGCGGACTCGGTCGCGGCACGCCGGCGCAGCGACAAGCGGGTCAACATCTCCTTCGACGAGTGGAACGTCTGGTACCAGAGCCGCTTCGTCGGCGAGGACAACCTGCCGGTGGAGGCCGTCCCCCGCCTGATCGAGGACCACTACGACGTGACCGACGCGGTCGTCGTCGGCTCGTTCCTGGTGACGCTGCTGCGCCACGCGGACCGGGTGTCGATCGGCTGCCAGGCCCAGCTGGTCAACGTGATCGCGCCCATCCGTTCCGAGCCGGGCGGCCCGTCCTGGAAGCAGCCGACGTGGCACCCGTTCGCCCTCACCGCCCGGATCGCCCAGGGCGACGTGCTGCGCGTCGAGCCGGTGGGGCCGACCGTCGAGACCACGACGTACGGGACGGTCCCCGGCGTGGAGGTCACCGCGACCCACGACCCGGCCACCGGTGACATCGGGGTGTTCGTGGTCCACCGCGGACGCGACACCGGGATGCCGCTGACGCTGGATCTGCGCGGTTTCGCAGGCCCCGGTGCCGCCGAGAGGACCGGGCTCGCCGTGGCGGAGCACTGGGTGGTGGCCGACGACGACCCGAGCGCCACGAACACCGCCGAGGAGCCGGAACGCGTCGTGGCCAGGCAGGGCAGCGGTACCGACTTCGACGGAGCGGTGCTCACGGTGCCGCTGGACGCCGTCTCCTTCACCGCGTTGCGCCTCACCACGCGCTGAGTGCCCCACCGGTCATCTCGTCGACACGTGACGTTGACGACGTGGTCGCACAGCTCACCGCCAGAGGGTCCGCTGCGCATGCCCATGTCCTGGGAGGCCTACCAGGCCCTGGGGGAGACCAAGCACTGCGAGTACTACGACGGGCTCGCCGTCGTGAACCCGCCGAGCAGGCGTCACGTCCTGATCGCCCGACGACTGACCCGGGTCCTCGAGGACAGCGTCCCAGGCGGCTACGACGTCCTGCCGGGGTTCGGTTGGCAGCCCGGACCTGGCACGGTCTTCGAGCCCGACGTGATGGTGGCCACCACCGGTTCACCGGCGGCCGACCTGCTGCGGGTGCCTCCGTTGCTGGTGGTCGAGGTCACGTCCCCGTCGACCCGGAGTGAGGACCTCGGTCGCAAGCTGCGGGCCTACGCCGACGGCGGAGCGGCGTGGTACTGGGTGGCCGACCAGGAGACCGACGTCCTGACGGTGTACCGCAACACCGGCGGGCGGTTCGTCGTCGACGCGTCCGGCGAGCCCGACGCGCGTCTGCAGCTCCTTGTCCCCTTCACGGTCGACCTGGACCTCCGCGCGGTCTTCACCTGAGCACAGACGTCATCGCTGCACGGGTGACGTGGGAGGCAGGACAGCGTCCCCATCGGACGGAATCGATGCGGTGCTCCACGGTCAGGGCCCGCAGCGCCGCCGTCGCAATGCCCCGCCCCCGGGCCGCAGGGTCGGCGCAGTAGCCGGCCCCCCGCCGATTGACCAGGCGTGCCGAGACGGGCGTGCTCAGCCCGTCAACGCGTCCAGGACCGCGTCGTGCAACCGGCCATTCGTCGCCACGGCGTTGCCGATCGGGGCGCCTGCCGAGAGCAGGGCTCGCCCGGACAGGTCGGTGAACTGACCACCGGCCTCGGTGACGACCAGCGACGGCGCCGCCATGTCGTGCAGGGCGAGCTCCGGCTCGGCGGCGATGTCCACCGCACCCTCGGCCAGCAGCATGTAGCTCCAGAAGTCGCCGTACGCCCGCGTCCGCCAGACCGAGCGGGTGAGGTCGACGAAGCGCTCGAGCAGGCCCAGTTCCTCCCAGCCGGACAGCGACGAGTACGACAACGACGCATCACCCAGCGCCCCGACCGCGGACACCCCGATCGGGCGTGCGGTGTTCAGCGTGCGGCCGGCGAACGCGCCGCCACCGCGGGTGGCCCACCACCGCCGGTTCATCGCGGGCGCCGACACCACGGCGACGACGACCTCGTCCCCCTCGACGAGCGCGAGCAGCGTGGCCCACACCGGGACGCCGCGGACAAAATTCTTCGTGCCGTCGATGGGGTCGACCACCCAACGCCTCGGCCCCCAGCCGGTGCTGCCGCCCTCCTCGCCGAGCACCGCGTCGCGCGGACGGGCCCGGGACAGGGTGCGCCGCACCGACTCCTCGACGGCCCGGTCGGCGTCGGTGACCGGCGTGAGGTCCGGCTTGGTGTCGACCCGCAGGTCCGCGGCGCGGAACCGGTCGGTGGCCAGCGCGTCGGCGTCGTCGGCGATCAGCAGCGCCAGTCGCAGGTCGTCGGTGAACGGCCGACCGGGGTTGACCACGGTGGGCACCGTATCGACGCCGGAAGCCGGCTGCGGTCAGGCGCGCCTGACCGCGGCCGGCGCGCCAACAAGACCGGCGCGCTCTCCGGGCACGGTCGCGGGCCGACCGGCGGCGGGACCCACACCCATCGTCACTGTCAGTCGTCGTCGCGGCGGTCCCGGCTTTCCAGCAGACGACGGAACGACGCCACCCGGGCGGGTTCGACGCGGCCGTCGGCCGCCCACAGGTCCAGCGCGCACTCCGGCGACGCAGCCGTGTGCAGACAGCCACGGGGACAGTCGACGGTCGCCGCGTCGAGGTCACCGAAGGCGCGGATCAGCGTCGCGGGGGAGAGGTGGGCCAGGCCGAATGACCGCACGCCAGGGGTGTCGACCACCCAGCCGCCGCCGGGCAACGGGATCGCGACCGCGCTGGTGGAGGTGTGCCGCCCGCGTCCGGTCACCGCGTTCACCACGCCGGTGCTGCGGCCGGCACCGGGGATGACCGCGTTGACCAAGGTCGATTTGCCGACACCGGAGTGCCCCACCAGCACGCTGACCCGGCCCGCGAGCCGATCGGCCAGGACGTCGACCGGGTCGTCGCGGGAGGTCACCACCACGTCGAGGTCGAGCGGCGCGTACATCGCCAGCAGGGCGTCGGCGGGCGCGAGGTCGGCCTTGGTCAGGCACAGCAGGGGGGCCAGCCCGGCGTCGAACGCGGCCGCGACGCACCGGTCGATCAGGTGCGGCCGCGGCGGGGGATCGGCCAGCGCGGTGACGACGACGAGCTGGTCGGCGTTGGCGACGACAACGCGCTCGAACGGGTCGTCGTCGTCAGCCGTCCGGCGTAGCACCGTCCGCCT
>JAABUM010004952.1_pt1 | contig 14468 bp, 12 predicted proteins | sample 5559161 | NCBI WGS metagenome assembly JAABUM01 (sample SAMN10711868, study PRJNA513369) | rock metagenome | isolation source: Antarctica rocks | place: Antarctica: Victoria Land, Siegfried Peak nord
AGTGGCGTGTGGGCTACAATACCGTGCGTCCCCACTCCAGCCTCGGTTATTTACCGCCCGAAGTGTGGGCCAAACAACTCGGAATTCTCTCCCTCTAACTGGCACACTAAACGGGGCTACCTCAATAGCTGTATCAGTGAGGAATGTCCCCAACTCGTTGATGCTCCTGATCTTAGTGACAGGGAGTTGCCGAAGCACCAAAAAACGCGTCACTAACTCCAAGTCGTACTGTTCCTCAAGTGCCCGATCTGTCAGCGGAACACACTCCCTGAAACTCTCATCCTTGCCCAGTTCGGACATCCACGAGAAGAAGTCTGGGTTGACCATAACCAAGATACAGTTACGTATCTCCTGATCGGTGGCAACTGCAGCCCCAGTATTTAGCCTCTGAAACAACTCATATTTCGCGGAGGTGTCGCTCGTGCTGAGCACGATGTTGACATCAACCCGTGAGCGTTTAATGCGCAACTTTGCTTCGTCTATCAGAACTTCTGATTTGTTGTCAGAGTGCCAGCGCAACCCCTCAAGACCAGGCAAGTACTTCGTTTTCGTAAGAATTAATTGTGGCGACACATTACCATCACGATCCTTCAACTCACCTGCTAGCTCAAACAACGTGGACAATCGCTGAAGACCATCAACCACTTCCCAAACTCCTGACTCGCGCTGAGCAACAAAGATGGAGGGGATGGGAATGCCCAGAAGCAGCGACTCGACCAAGCGGGACTTTTGCTCTGGAGTCCACCGGAAGAGTCGTTGAAACTCGGGATGGAGATTCAACTCTCCATCCCTATACATCGCCAGAAGTTCACCTACAGACATCGACAGCGAATCAGTTGATATTTCTTTGCTGCGTGCGGCGATCTGTTGTTGAAGGTTCATGTGGTTGCGTTCCGCCCCGTGATGTAGCACGCCATGTTTAGAAGAACAACTCAAAGCGCCAAGTACTTGCCGCTCCCATTCTACCCCACCTTCGCCTCTTCCTTCCTCTTCTTCCGTGCCTCCCGCGCCGCCTCCGCGCCATGCAGCCGTGGCGCCCGCACATTCGCCAGCGTCTCGCACAGCTCCTCGCACACCCGAAGTACTTGCAGAGCCGTTAGCGCCCGCGTATCAACCGCAAACCCATCCAGCGGACGAAGCGCGATGTGCTGGCTCAGCCTCTTGTCCGAGAACTTCGACACGCGGCCCTGAACCGCCGCGATGTCCTCATCGGCGAAGCGGTCGCCCGGCTTGAGGCGCACCAGAACCTCCTCCGTGCTCTTGCTGATGCCGCGCATCCGCGAGTGCAGCAGGTTCAGGCGGATTCTCAGGATGCGGATCAGGTTGAAGGCCGGAGCGGGCAGCGGCCCGAAGCGGTCGCGCAACTCGTCCTGCAGGCTCTTGATGTCGTCCTCGTCCTCGATGTGGCTCATCTTGCGATACAGGCTCAGGCGGTCGCGCTCCTCGGCCACGTATTCTTGAGGCAAGAAAGCCGGAACCGGCAAGTCGGCTTCGGGAAGCTCGTCGCGCTTGACGATTGGCTCGTTGCGCAGGCCCGCAACCGCTTCTCGCAGCATCTCGGTGTAAAGCTCGAAGCCCACGCTTGAGATCGAGCCGCTCTGCTTCAGCCCCAGCACGTCGCCCGCGCCACGGATTTCCAGGTCGCGCATGGCGATCTTGAAGCCCGCGCCCAGGTCGGTGTGCTCGCGGATGGCGCTGAAGCGTTCCTCGCTCGTCTCGCTGAGCTTGCCTCGGCTGCCATAGAAGAAGTAGCTATACGCCTGGCGGCTTGAGCGTCCCACGCGGCCACGAAGCTGATACATCTGCGACAGGCCCAGAAGCTCGGCGCGGTCCACGATGATGGTGTTGGCGTTGGGCAAGTCCAGCCCGTTCTCGATGATCGTCGTCGCGATCAGCACATCGGTGCGACGGTGCATGAAGTCCAGCATCACCTGCTCCAGCTCCTCGTCGCCCATCTGGCCGTGCCCGACTCCGATGCGCGCTGAGGGCACAAGTTGGCGGATGCGCTCGGCGATGTGGAAGATCGAGCCGACGCGGTTGTGGACGTAATACACCTGCCCGTCGCGCTCCAGCTCGCGCTCGATGGCCACGCGAACCTGCTCGTCTCGATAGGGCCCGACCAGCGTCCTAACGGGCAATCGGCCTCGCGGCGGGTCGGTGATGAGCGAGATTTCGCGCATCCCGCCCAGCGCGAACTGCAGCGTGCGCGGGATCGGAGTCGCCGAGAGCGTCAGGATGTCCACCGACTTGCGCATCTCCTTGAGCCGCTCCTTCTGCATCACGCCGAAGCGTTGCTCCTCGTCCACGATGACCAGGCCCAGGTTGCGGAACTGCAAATCTTGCTGCAGCAGACGGTGAGTGCCGACCAGAATATCGACGGCTCCCAGGCGCACGTCCTCGATGACTTTTCGCATCTCGCTCGGCGTGCGGAAGCGCGACAGAACCTCGACTCGCACCGGATATGGAGCCAGCCGCTCGGCGAAGGTCTGGTAGTGCTGCTGCGCGAGCACGGTGGTGGGGACGAGGATCGCGACCTGCTTGCCATCCTGAGCGACCTTGAAGGCGGCACGGACGGCGACCTCGGTCTTGCCGAAGCCCACGTCGCCGCAGACCAGGCGATCCATAGGCCGCTCGGTTTCCAAGTCGCGCTTGGCGTCGCGGATGGCCGCGAGCTGCGAGGGCGTCTCCTCGTAGGGAAAGGCCGATTCCATCTCGCGCTGCCACGGGCTGTCAGGCGCGACCGGCTCTTTCTCAGCCTGCTCGCGGGCCGCATATAAGGATGCAAGCTCCTTGGCGACGCGCTGAGTTTCTTCCTTGACCTTCTTCTTGGCCTTGTCCCACGAGCCGCTCTTGAGGCTGGTCAGCGGAGGCGCCGCAGCGTCCTGCCCCAAGTACTTCTGCACGCGGTCGAGCTGCCCGACCGGAACGTAGAGCCGATCCGCGCCCTCGTATTCGAGCAGCATATAATCGTTCTCGGCCCCCGCAACCTGACGACGCGTGACACCCGCATATCGCGCGATGCCGTGGTTGATGTGGACCACGAAATCGCCCTCGCGCAAATCCGCCAAATCCGTGAGCGCGGTAGCCTTGTCGCCCCAGCTCTTCTGCTTGGCCGCGACCTTCTTGCGCGCGCGCTTGGTGGTCAGACGATGCTGCGAGGGCTGCCAGCCGAAGATCTCGGTGTCGGTCAGGACGAGCACGTTGGCGAAATAGAATCCTGCCGCCAAGCGTTGTGTCAGGATCAGCGTCGAGGACGGCTCAGCCTCGGAAACGGCGTCCAAAAGCGCGACGCGACGCACGTTGTGATCGGCCAGAATCTCGCGCACGCGCCGCCCGTGCGAGGACGAGACGACCGTGATGTTGCCCTTGCGATTCCAATTCTCGACGTATTCCACGAACGCTTCGAGCTTGCCTCCAAACGAAGGCGGCAGGTGGATGTCCAAATCCGTGACGCCTTCCTCGAAGCCGAACAGCGCCTGCAAGTACTTGGAGGCGCGCTTTTGCAGATCGTCCCACTCGACCAGAGGCATGGGCAGACGCAGCGATTCGCCCGCTTCGGCCTGACGGTCGTTTGACGCCAGCCAATCGTCGCGCACGCGGTTGAGGTGATTGCGCGCGCGCTCAGGATCGGCCCACACAATCGCGGAATCTGCGGGCAGATGCTCCAGCAGCGTTGGCTTCTCGGGATAGAGCAGCGGCGCGTAGGCGTCCAGATCGGGAAAGTAGACGCCGTTTTCGAGCCGGTCGATGTCGCGCTTAACCCGCTCCTCAAGTACTTCGCTCTGCTTGTCCAGCCCATCAATGCGCAGCCTCTTGAGCTGCTGCTCCAGCATGGCGTCGATGTCCACGGCGACATCGCGGCCCTTGTCGCGCGACAGGAAAACCTCACGCGGCGCGGACATCTGGAAGGTCTGGATTTTGTCAGTCGAACGCTGCGTGTCCACGTCGAACAGGCGCAGCGAGTCGATCTCGTCGCCGAACAACTCGACGCGCACGGGCTGAGGCGAAGCAGGCGGGAAGAAGTCCACCAGCCCGCCGCGCGCCGCGAACTGCCCCGGCGCCTCGACCTGCACCACGCGCTCGAAGCCCGTCGCGGCCAGGTGCTCGATGAACTTCTCGCGGTCGAGCGTCTGGCCCTGCGCGAGCACGTCCACGCCGCCGCGCGCGATGTTGGGCGGCAGCGTCGGCTGCGCGAACGCAGTCACCGTCCCGACGATGATGAGTGCCTTATTCTCGCTCGCGTGCAGAGCTTCAAGTGCAGCCAATCGCTGGGGCGTGGCGGGGTTGGTGTCCACGGTGTCGCCGCCTCGCGAGCGGTCGGGTTCGGGGTAGTAGAAGACTTCCGCGCCGCCGGATTCGTCCAAGATGGCGCGCAGGTCGTTGGTCACGTTCTCGGCGGCCTCGTCGGTGGGCGCGATGAAGACAAGCGGCTTGGAAATGCGGCGCTGGATGTCTCCGGCGACGACGGCCCAGGCCGGGGATGGGACGCCGGAGAGAGACAAGAAGCGGTGCTTCTGGAGAGTGGCCTCGGCGGATTGGAGGGCAGGGATGGCGTGGAGGAGATCCAGCAGTTGCATAAGTACTTCAGGAGTCAGTCGGCGCTCTGCGCGTCACCCATGACAGCAGCCAGCGTGTGCTGCAGCATTTCACGAAATTTCACCATCTCGGATTCCGTCGGCATGACCACACGTTCGGGATAGAACTTCCTGTCTTTAACGGGATCGAGGTAATCTTCTTCGTCCTCGTATTCAAGCAAGATGCTCTCGTCGATTTCGCTTTCTTCTCTGGTCTTGGGCCAGTGGGACGGCTTCACCTCGCCTTTGAACCACGCGAGCAGAAAGCTCGACAGGCTCATCTGGTATTCGATGTGGAAGTTAGTGCCGCCTGCGTCACCGAGAATGATTGATTCACCGTTCGCGTCCCGCCTCCAAAACACGCTGCTGTTGACCTCGGTGCGGCCCAGCGCCAGAATCCCGTGCGGAGCCGGGAAGACAGGGAATGGCAAGTGAAATTCCGGGTAGTCCCTCTGCCCGCGAGCAGTCACCTCCGCCCATAAGAGGGAACTCCAAAGATCGGCATCACGCCGCAGATCAATGATCTCGATGTAGCGCCCAAACTGCCCTAGGCCGTAAGCATCGCAGATTCGCTTGTAATCCTCTGGCAGTTGCAGCTTCAAGAGAGCTTCAACTTGCTGCCACGTCCTGTCAGCAAAGGTGGTGACACTTTGCGGAGGTGGAACCAAAGCCAACAACTCTTCAACTGCGCTCATATTTGCCTGCCGTGTTAATTCGTGGCTTGCTCTCGTGCCCACTGCGCCGCGCCCACCACGCCCGCTTCCGGCCCAAGCTGCGCGGGGACGATCTGCTCCACGTCGAACTTGAGCTTCGATGTGCGAGCCGCCACCGCGCGCTTGAGCGGCTCGAACAGAACCGAGCCCGCCTGAGCCACGCCACCGCCCAGAACCACGCGCTCCACGTCCACCGTGAACACCACGTTCGTGATGCCGACCGCGAGGTAACTGGCGGTTTCGATCATCGTCTGCGTGGCCACATCGTCGCCAGCCGCAGCCGCCTGCGCGATAATCTTGGGCGTGAGGCGGGTCAACTCGCCTTCGCACAGGTCGATCAGGCTCGACTTAGTGCCCCAGGTCAGGTGGCGCAGCGCGCGCCACACAATGGCGTCGCGCCCGCACATCGCTTCCAGAGTGCCCACGTTGCCAGCCGAGCCGCGCTTGTCGTTCACCTCGACCGTGATGTGCCCGACCTCGCTGCCACGATCTGTGGCGCCCAGATGCAGCTTGCCACCGATTGTCAGGCCGCTGCCGATGCCCGTTCCCAGCGTGAGCATCAAGATGGACTCGGTGCCGCGACCTGCTCCGAAGCGCGCTTCAGCCAACGTGGCGGCTTTGGCGTCGTTGATGACGTGGACGGGCAGGCCGATTTGCTCGCTCAAGGGAGCCGCAACGGGCAAGTTGACCCAGCCATCCAAGTTGGGCGCGTAGACGCACAGGCCCTCGCAGTGCTTGACCGGGCCGGGAACGCCGACGCCGACGGCTTGCGGATTCGCGCCGTCTTTTCGCGCGGCCTCAAGTACTTGCAGCGCGGCTTGAGCCAGGCGCGGCAGCAAGCGGTCAGGGCCATCGTGCTGGTGCGTGTCCTGCTCAATTTCGTGCGAGACCGCGCCCGCTCCGTCCACGCGCGCGGCGTTGAAGGTGGTGCCGCCCAGGTCGATTCCGATGGTGTCCATGATTCACAAGTACTTGCGACATCCACGTTACCGCTCACGATGTCTTCAATTGGGCAGCGTTCACAACCAGAGGCTCGGTTGTTCGTGGATGCGAAACAACCCACCAGATGCCAAAGCCAACGGCCAACACGATCAAGATTACGGCGCCCTGCTCCAATAGCCACTTTGCGTTGTTGCTCATGATTGAGGTTGCCTTGTTCTGCAAGCACTTGCTGCAACCAAAACACCTCATAACGCGCAAAAAGGGTGACGGAGGATTTTCACCCCCCGTCACCCTCTCCGTTAACGCTGTGTTTAGCGCAACTGATCCGCAGTGTAGTGCAGCAGGCCGATGAAGCGCGCGCGCTTCACCTGCTCGGCCACGTGGCGCTGCTGCTTGGCGTTCAGCCCAGTGTGGCGGCGCGAGAGAATCTTGCCGCGCTCCGTGATGAAGCGCTTGAGCTGAGTTGGGCTCTTGTAATCCAGCGAGTCGATGAACTCAGTGGAGTAAGTGGGCCTCTTGGTCTTGAGCGGGCGCAGAGGGCGCCGCGAACGTGAATTTGGTCGCATTTGAGAAATCCGTTTCCAACCATCAGCAACAGCCGCCACTCTCCGAATAAGGCTTTCGCTTCACCTTGAAAGAGGCGGCTGAGCGCCAAAGGCTTACTCGTCAGCGAACGGGTCGCTGTCGTCGAAATCATCGGCGGGATACGTGGGCTCAGCAGGCTTGGCCGCAGCACGCGCAGGACGTGCGGCTCCAGCCCCGGCCTCGGCTCGCGGAGCTGGACGAGACGCAGGTCGCGCCGCCGCTGGAGCTTCGCGCGTGGGACGCTCGTCGCGCTCCGCATCGCGGTCGGGGGCGCGGTCTGGAGTGCGTTCGGCTCCCCGATTCTGGGCGCGCGGAGCCGGGCGCTCGTCCGCATCGTGGTTGTCGTCCTCGTCGCGGCCCGTGGGCGTGTCCTCACCACGATCCAGCATCTGGAAGTTATCGACCTCGACCTCGACGCTCTGCTTGCGCGTGCCGTCGTTGGCGTTGTACTCGTTGATCTGCACGCGCCCATCCACCGCCACCAGGCGGCCCTTGCGCGCATACTCGTTCACGATCTCAGCCAGCTGCCTCCACGCGTTGCAGCGGAAGAAATCAGCCTGCTTCTGGCCATCGGCGTTCTTGCTGCGACGATCAACCGCAATCGTGAACGTCGTCACAGCCAGCCCCGAACCCGTGTGGCGCATCTCAGGATCGCGCACCAAACGGCCAATCAACATCACCCGATTCATGCTCGGCATCGCAAATCTCCTCTCTTGGCGGCTCTAAACCGGGCGAACTTAGATTTTCACCCGAACCGGACAAGGCAAGACCTATTCTACACCGCGCCCACGCATCCGTCAAATGATTTCACTGAAAATTTTGAAACCATTTTCTCCCTGCAAGTACTTGGAGCAACTTGCAGAGAGAAAACGGCGGGTTACTGATCTTCGCGCACGATGAGGTGGCGCAGGACGCCTTCTTCGAGCTTGAAGAAGCGGTCCAGCTCCAGAACGGTTGTGGTCACGAAGCGCCCGTTGAGGACGACGTAGGAGCCTTCGACTTCCTTGTTGATGGGGTAGGAGAAGCGCCGCACATCAGATGTGCGCACGTTGTCAACGGCTCCGCCAGAAGACTCAATGAGTTCCTTGGCGCGGTTGGTGATGGATTCGATGTCGTTGCCGTGCGTGGTGCGCACGATGACGACGATCTCGTAAGGGCGTCCGCCGGGCACTTCCTTCTGCTCCGAAGCGGCGTCGCCTACGGGCACGAGGGCATCGACAAGCTCGCCCTGCACGCGCGCGGGCTGAGGAGCCTGCGCCTGGGTGTGTGCGGGAGCTTCGGGAGCTTGAGTGGGGGCCTCGGGAGAGGTTTCCTCGACAGCAGAGCTGTTGTTGTCGGTCGCTGTGCTCGAAGTAGCGGCTGAGCTGGAGGAGTCGCTCAGGTCGCCCTGCTGCTCGGCGTCGGTTGTGGTAGCGAGAGAGTTCTCGACTGCGTTTTGATTGGCCATGTTTTTCACCTCCTCGTGGACGATCTCAGCCTCAGGCACGCAAGCACCGGGCTGGATTCGGCTGCAAGACTCATGGCGCACGAATTCCTGGCGGAATCGCAGGCGCTTGCAGCGAGAAGGACGGATAAAGCCCTTCCATTATAGGAAGGCCGCGCGCGCGCCGCAAGTACTTGAGGCGATTGGATGCGCGAGGGGCTTACGGGGCGAGGCGCTTTGGTTAAAATGGCGGCTTGAATCAAGGATCAAAGGGACATCATGAGCGAACGGGACACTCTGCGCGTGGGCATCATTGGCGTTGGCATCGGTCAGGCGCACATCAAGGGCTACTCTCAGGTCAAGGAGGCCAAGGTCGTGGCCTTGTGCGACCTCAATGAAGCACGGGCGCGCGAGGTCGCGCAGGATTGCAGCGTCCAGAACGCCGAAATCTTCACCGATCACCGCGCCCTGCTGGAGCGAAAAGACATCGACGCAGTCTCGGTGTGCCTGCCCAACAAGCTGCACGCTCCCATCGCCATCGACGCTCTTAACGCAGGCAAGCACGTCTTGTGCGAGAAGCCTCTGGCCATTGACGCGGCCTCGGCTCAGCTCATCGCGGACGCGGCGGAGAAGAACGGCAAGAACTGCATGGTCGGCCAGGTCAAGAGGTTCGAGCCCGAGGCGCGCGCTCTCAAGGCGATTGTCTCAAGCGGAGCCCTGGGGCGCATCTACTACGAGAAGGCGCTGTGGCTGCGCAAGAGGGGCATTCCAGGCTACGGAGGCTGGTTCACCACCAAGAGCATGAGTGGAGGCGGGCCTCTTATCGACATCGGCGTGCACCTGCTGGACGCCGCCTGGTGGCTGGCTGGCTGCCCTCAGCCAACGGGGGTGTTCGGAGCCACCTACGCTGAGTTCGGGCCAAGGGGCAAAGGTCTGGGCGGCTGGGGCAACGAGAAGAAGCCCGAAGGAACGTTCGATGTTGAGGATCTGGCGGTTGGGCTGATCCGCTTCGAGGGCGGCCTGACCATCAACCTGGAAGTGTCGTGGGCCATCCACCAGGCACGCGAGCGCCAAGTCGTCGAGGTCTTCGGCTCGGACGGCGGCGCCGAGTGGGGCAACGGAGCCTCCATTTTCCGTGACATCGAAGGCGTCGCGTCCAACACCAAGCTCGAAGTCCCCCAAGGCGACGCCTGGGCCAGAGAGATGCAGCATTTCGTGGACTCGATCCTCAACGGAACCACGCCCGACCCGGACGCCAAGCAAGGCGTCTGGATGATGAAGATGCTCGAAGGCCTGTACAAAAGCGCCGAAGCCGGGCACGAAATCGCCATAGACTAAATCGAAGGATGAAGGATGAGGGCGCAAGAATGTCCGCAAAAATGCTCTCTGCAAGTACTTGAGGCGGCTTCTTATCCCTCCGCCCTCATCCTCTACTCTGTTGTTCTTATGCTCTTCGATTCGCACTGCCACCTCGCCTCGCCTGCCCTGGCTCCCCAGCTCGATGCTCTGCTCGGGCGCGCGGCTGAAGCGGGTGTGAGTGCGATCCTCAACATCGGAGATACGCTGGAAGCCTCGGCCCTGGCGCAGCAGCAAGCTCAGGCTTGTTCCTCGGCTCAGCTCGAAGTCTATGCTTCAGCGGGTGTGCATCCGCACAACGCGCTTCAGTGGGATGATGAATCTGAGGCTCAGCTGCGTGCTCTGTTGAGCTTGCCACGCGTGGTGGCTGTGGGCGAAATCGGGCTGGACTTCTTCTACGACGAGAGCCATCCCGAGCATCCAGGAGCGCCGCAGAAGAAGCAAGAGCAAGTGCTGGAAGCGCATCTTCACATCGCGCGCGCGTTGGAGCTGTCCGTTGTGATTCATAGCCGCGATTCAGATGAGAGACTGCTGAGCGTCGTCAGGAACTTCTCTGGCGTGCGCGGCGTGTTCCACTGCTTTGCTTCGGATAAAGATGTGGCTCAGCAAGTACTTGAGGCTGGGTTTCACCTGGGATTTGGCGGCATGGCGACGTTTAAGAACGCATCGCAAGTGCGCGAGGTGGCTGCCTGGTGCCCTCTGGAAAGGATGTTGATTGAGACGGACGCGCCTTATTTAGCGCCCGTGCCAATGCGAGGCAAGAGCAATGAGCCTGCTTTCGTGGCTTATTCGGCGCGGTTCCTGGCTGATTTGCGTGGGCTGGAGCTGCAGGAATTCGCGCGCCTGACGAGCCTGAACGCGCGCAGGCTGTTTGGAATCGGGGCGGAGTGAGGCGTGAAGTACTTGCGGAGGTGTTCTGGACGCCCCAAAATTGCCGTTATGAAACCCATCGCCGCCGCAAAGCTCACCGTGCTCTGCTCTGCACTCGCCGCAACTTCTACTCTGATTGCTTCCTCTGTGGCGCACGCTCAGGATTTCCCTGCGCCCGATGCGAGCAACGCCCAATCAAGCAGCGCCCAGACGGACAGCACGCAGCCGAGCAGCCAGCCCGATGCGGCCAAGGCTTCCCTGGGGGCGGCGAATCCCAACGCGGCGCGTTCGGTTCATCTGTGGTGGGATGCTCCGCCAGCCACGGCTTTTGCCAACGAGATCACCATTGACCAGAGCGTGCCGGGCTCTTATTTTATGGCCTGCGGCTTTGCCGGCGGCTACTTCGGGCTGCAGGAGCTGCCGGATAAACGCAAGGTCGCGCTGTTTTCGGTGTGGGACGATGCGAGCTCGGACAACCCAAACGCGGTGGCACCGCCCCAGCGCGTCGAGGTGCTGGCGGCTGGAGACCGCGTGGAAGTGTCGCGCTTTGGCGGCGAGGGCACGGGAGCCAAGACGATGTGGCCCTTCGCCTGGAAGACGGGCCGCTCCTACACAATGCTGGTGCGCGCCACGCCGGACGCGGATCGCGTGATCTACTCGGCTTACCTCGCAGGACCCGGCATCCAGGGCTGGAAGCTGATGGCCTCGCTGCGCGCCCGCGCTGCGACCAAGTACTTGCAGGGCTTGTATTCGTTTGTTGAGGACTTCAGGCGCGACGGCAAGAGCCTGCAGCAGCAGCGCACGGCGCGCTTTGGCAACGGCTGGATCAAGACCCCGATCAACGAGTGGGTCTCAATCACGCAGGCACGCTTTGGAGCCGACTCCAACCCGCAGACCAACATCAACGCCCGCATCGACTCCAGGCAAAGCGGCCCGGCCCCTCAGCAGTTCTTCACCCTCCAGACCGGAGGCGTGACGCGCCAGACCACGCCCCTCGGCGCCAAGCTCGAAATCACTCCGCTTAATCTGCCCAGCTAAAAGCAGTCGCCAAGAGGCAGCGCGCAAGCACTTCCGCAAGTACTTGCACGCTGCCTCTTGGCGACTGCCTTCTATCGGCTGATGTCTACTGCCGCATCGCGACTACAGCGAAGAGTGGATCGCCGCGGCCAGGAGCAGGCGAGCGGTTCAGGAGCTGGATGTCTTGCCAGCCCTCAGCTTCCTGCAAGTACTGGCTCACCAGAGCGCCATGGCCTTCATCATCAGTCATTTGCCAGGCCAGAACAGCTTTGGTGGGGAAACACCGGTTCGAGAAGGTGATGATCGCTGGAGCGCCGGGCTTGCACGCGCGGGCGACCTCGCGCCACGCCTCAGCGGGCCGCGTCAGATACTGAACCGAGACACAGCACGTCACGGCATCGAACTCTTGATCCTCGAAGGGCATTGTGGGATCGGCGTTGAGGTCGTGCACCATCCAGGTGTTGAGGCGCCCGTTGGCCTTGAGCTCCACGGCGTTCATGCCCAGGCCCACAATGCTTTTGTAAGGCACCTCGGGCGGCAGGTGCGAGACCCACGAGCTCATCAGATCCAGGATGGTGCCGCCTGAAGGCAGCATCTCGCGGTACAGCTGCGTCACGGCTCCTATGGCCGCCTCGTCGATGTGCGTCACCAGGCGAGGCTGGGCGTAGAAATCGAGATCGGAAGACGCATCGGGGCGCGCAAAGGCTTGCGGCGGCAGTTTCATGGCTTGAGTTCAGCGTTCTGCGGGCGCGACAAAGCCCGGCGGCTCCAGTGCCACCGGGCTTTTGCACTCCAAGTACTTGAGGCCGTTTTCTAACCAGCCACAACAGGCAGCGCGACGCTCTTCTTGCCGTTGTTTTTGTTCGGGTCAAAGGCGCGCACGCCGTCTTCCAGGTCGCGCGCGGTCTGGGTGATGCGCATGGAGCAGAACTTCGGCCCGCACATCGAGCAGAAGCGAGCATCCTTGAACGAGTCGTCCGGCAATTCCTCGTCGTGCATCCGGCGCGCTGTCTCGGGATCCAAGCTCAGCGAGAACTGCTTTTCCCACTCGAAGGCAAAGCGTGCCCGCGAAAGCGCATCGTCGCGGTCGCGGGCGCCGGGCCTGTCGCGCGCGATGTCAGCCGCGTGAGCCGCGATCTTATACGCGATGACGCCTTGCCTCACGTCATCTTTGTTGGGCAAGCCCAGGTGCTCCTTGGGCGTGACGTAGCAAAGCATGGCCGCGCCCGCTTGACCGGCCAGGGCCGCGCCGATGGACGAGGTGATGTGATCGTAGCCGGGCGCGATGTCGGTGACGAGCGGGCCGAGCACGTAGAACGGGGCCTCGTGGCAGACCTTCATCTGGCGCTCGACGTTCATCGCGACTTGGTGCATCGGGATGTGGCCCGGCCCCTCGATCATGACCTGAACATCGTGCTTCCAGGCCTTGAGCGTCAGCTCGCCCAGCACATCCAACTCGCCAAACTGAGCCGCGTCGTTGGCATCGGCCAGGCAGCCGGGGCGCAGGCCGTCGCCCAGCGAGAAGGAGACATCATACTTCTTGAAGATCTCGCAGATCTCATCGAAGTGCGTGTACAGGAAGTTCTGCTGCTGATGAGCCGCCATCCACTGCGACAAGATGCTGCCGCCGCGCGACACGATGCCCGTGGTGCGCCCGCGAGTGAAGGGAATGTGCTCGCGCAGAACTCCGGCGTGGATGGTCATGTAGTCCACGCCCTGCTGGGCCTGGCGCTCGATGACTTCGAGCATCTTCTCGATGCTCAAGTCCTCAACACGATCGACTTCTTCCAGAGCCTGGTAGATGGGGACGGTGCCGATGGGAACAGGCGAGTGCGCGATGTTGGAAGTGCGGATCGAGTCCAGGTCGCCGCCTGTGGACAGATCCATCACGGTGTCGGCGCCGAGGTGGACGGCCATGTGCAGCTTTTCCAGCTCGCCTTCCAGGTTCGATGTGGTGCTGGAGTTGCCGATGTTGGCGTTGATCTTACATTTGGAGTTGACGCCAATGGCCATGGGCTCCAGGTTGGTGTGCTTGATGTTGGCGGGGATAATCATGCGCCCGCGCGCGATCTCGTCGCGGATGAACTCGGGGCTGAGCTCCTCGCGCGCGGCCACGTAACGCATCTCTTCGGTGACGTGCCCCTGGCGAGCCAGGTGCATCTGCGAGTTGTTGCCGTTGGAGTTCTGGAGGCGGCGTGCGATCCATTCGCTTCTCATGGGTTGGGGTTCCTCTCGTAATTAAGAGAAATTATAGCAAGCGCGCCTCAAGTACTTGCCTGAGCACTTGGATGATGATGCACCTCCGCGTAGACATAATGGAACACCTCGCGCTTGGTGACGCCTTTAGACCGGGCCGCGAACAGGAGCCGCGCCCAGTCGGTGATGTTCGAGATCCGGTTCTTCCCACCCTATAAGTACTTGCACAACGGGCGGAATTAGCGCAGGTTGTAGTCGATTGGATGCAGCGACTTGCTGAGGCGATGTTACGTCGTTAACGACCCTGCCACTCGAAGACGCGCTCGCCAGCCCAGCCTTCGGCATCTTCAACACGCGACGGTAGAACCGCGAAGGTGATTGCTACCGGCACGGCGTTAGGCTTTTGGGCATCGTTGTGACTGTTGTAAAAGTCTTCCAGAAGTGAGTTAAGTTCACCTCTCAACTTTTCAGCTTCCTCTGGCGTCGCAAAAGCTCCGACGCTTCCCGCGATAAAGGCAGGCGTCCAATCAGCCTTTATCATGTCTATCGCTTTGCGGTGCATCTCATGAATGGACGCAAAGGTGTAGTCCAGCATGAAAACGAAGTTCTCCGCCCTGTTTGGCTGCTCCGAAACCTGCTTCCAAACTTCGGGGTTGTAAGCGTAGTGGGTCACCTGCTATGCCTATAGCCAATGGCTGAAGAAGGCAGGATACTCCCCAGAAGAAGCCCGTTTTGTTTGTTCTGTCGAGAGAGAGCCCATGTCCCGTCGGCCCAAAAACCCATTGCGCCCCT
>JAABUM010004953.1_pt1 | contig 14467 bp, 9 predicted proteins | sample 5559161 | NCBI WGS metagenome assembly JAABUM01 (sample SAMN10711868, study PRJNA513369) | rock metagenome | isolation source: Antarctica rocks | place: Antarctica: Victoria Land, Siegfried Peak nord
AAGAACGTCCTACGCAGCATGACGTCGTGGTTCACGCGCGGTCTGCGGCGCATCGCCAACCTGCTCCAAACCCTTCAGCCCATCCCACAACTTTGGGGTGTTCCAACAACTGATAGGTGCTGAGGCCCGCAGCCCGTGCGGTGAGACCGGCTCCAAGCGGCTGCCCTTGATCCCGGCCAGGCGTGCTCGCTTCAGCACGATCAGGCGCACCGCCTCGCCGCTCAGCGCCGCCGCGCGGATCGTGTTGTGGCGCGTGACGGCCCGGAACACGGGCCCATGCTCGATCCCGGCCGCGCCAAGCCAGGCCCGGAGTGCCCGCACCGGGCAGGTGGCCTCTGCTTTTCCACGCGGGATGCCGATGCGGGCGCCCTCTCCCTCGGCGTCAGTCTTCGAGCGCGCAATCAGCAGCTCGAGGCTCCTCGACCTCCAGGTGATGTGTTCCACCTCAACGCCGCACAGCTCGGACCGTCGCAGGGCGCCCGCAAAGGCAACCAGGAGCAGGGCGCGGTCGCGTAGGCCCACAAGGCCGTCATCACAGGTCGCAACGAGCCGCTGCACCTCTTCGGTCGCCAGCGCCTGGGCGCGCTTGGGCGGGCTGCCGTGGGTGCGGCCGATGCCGCGCAGCACGTCGCGGATCGAGGGGTGGCGCGTGTCGAGCGGATGGCCCGCGTGGCGGTTGGCGCGCGCGATAGCTGCCACCTTTCGGCGCAGGGTCGACCGGGCATAGCCCTCGCCGAGGTCGGACAGGTAGTCGCCGACCAGGCCTGGGTTGGCCGGCATCGGCCGCAGTTCGCGCGCCTCACACCACAGCGAAAAATGCGCCCAGTCGGCTGTGTAGGCGCGCACGGTCGAGGGTGCGTCAGCGGCAACGAGATAGTCGCCCGCCCCACGGCGAGCTCGGGCTCGACGGGACGTCGGCACATCAGGTGCCCGTTGGCCGACGCCGACGCCTGCGGTATGTGAGGGGGAGTGGATGTCGGGGGCCGGCAGCTTAGATCGCATAGCGGGACGTTAGAACGACCCTTCCCCTGCCGTCAACTTGCGATAACAATCAATATCGCAAGTTATAGAGATGCAGAAATATCGAGCAAATTGGTCAGATCTTTGTCAAATCTCGCTTACCCATTCAGCAGACCCGTTAACTCGTTCAGCAAAGCCGAATGACTCGTTAACCCGTTCAACCGCTGAAGTGTTTAATGGTGCATCACACGCACCGGGTCTGCGCCTCATCCCGAAGCTTGGCGACACCGGACGGCTCCCAATCGCATTGATAATACGGTGTGTTCAGATGCATCGGTCACTCCTTGCGGTTCAGCGAGGTTCTTACGTTCCAGTGTGGCCGGCCGTTGATATTGCATGCACCCCGCTGAACGATTTAACGAGTCACAGGAGCGGCAATCAACCTTGCTGAACGGTTTAACGAGTCAGGCAAGTCGTTGATTTATCCTGAAACCCGCTGAAAGATTTGATTGTGCACTGACGGTTTTCAGATCTCGCTGTCGCTGGGCCCTTAATGCCTTTTAGCAGCAGTTTATTGCCTGCTGGGGCCCTTAACCCCTTCCCTCCTCGGAACAGGTTAACGACCCAACTGCCAGCCGGTTTGGCGCGCAAGCTGGCCCACAGCCGATGATGTGGGAACCGTATGACGGGCCGGACGTGAGTAGCCGCGTGGCCGCCCGCGCTGGCCGGTGTGGGGCGGATACCAGGCCATAAGCGCCTCGGGCGTCACCCAGACCGTCAAGCTCCCGCGTTGCTGCAGCGCCCTGTCGTACGCTGGCCATTTGGTGACCTTGTAGCGCGCCCGCGGGAGCCTGTGGCGGCGCGCCTCGTTGGCCTTGTACGGCATCGGTCATCCGGAAAACGAGGGAGCGGCCCTATACGCTCGTCCCTTGGGCAGCTAAAGCTGGCAGACCGCAATTTGTGCACCAAGGCCGATCCGCACTGCATTCCACGAGCACGGCGAGCTATCGGCCGCCATCAAGGTGCGCCGCCGCTTCCCAGCGATCACCGACAACCTCAAGGCACGGGAATGCGCGCGGACGATCGGAGGTTGGAAAGCAGCGCCGCCGCCGAGCACGGTAACGTCGCTGCGCTTTGGTAGGCGTCGCTAGAGCCGCACGGGCGCCGGAGGGATCGTTGACCCTCGCCAACGCCCAAGCCATGCACGACGACACTGCAGCCCGCGGGAAATGGCCAATATGGACGCTTGCCGATACAGACCTTGAACACCCCGGCAGGTATGTTGGCCGTTCTCACGAGGCCGGTCACCACGGCGGAACCCTGCTGCCCGGTGCACTGGTTGCCCGGACGCTGGATTAGGTGCAGGCCATGGTGCCGGCTGATCTGACACGGAACGATCGGACCTCAGACTTGCCGCCAAACGTGATCGAACCTTGGGATTGAGCCTCAAGCCCGACACTCTTGGCACGAGGAGCCACTAACGCAACAAAATGGTGCGCCGCACAAAATTTCGCTTGTGTTAGGACGCGGAAGGCATAGGATTACGCTTGCGACGCGGTTATGCCGCCTCGCAGGACGTTTCCTCCCTAAACTTGGCGGCATCCTCGGGTGTCGCCTTTTTTGTAGCTGGCCGACGAAGACTGCGCCGGAAGTTCCCGTGTTGCAACTATCGGTTTTGTGATGCTGCGCGTTGTTCGCTGTTTTGATTAAGCCGACGCTGCTAGAGTGATCTTGCCGGGGATGCGAGGCATCAGACCGACTACAAGCACCTATCCCCAGCTTTCGACCAACAGATGCGTTTGAGCACCAAGTTTTAAGGCGCACCTTTGGCTCCGCCCGGCCATCGGTGTCGCGGGACAGCGCAAGCGGGTGGCCGAGGCCAGTTGACACGCGCAAATGCGCCATGCTCGCCTATCGCCGGCCAGTCTTTCGAAGCTGGCGGAAAGGGAGGGTTTAGATGCTCCGCACCGTGGCTCGCATAGCCGCATGCATTGCGGCCATCGCAGCCAGCAGCGTGCACGCCGAGCCGGCCGCGCCTACCGGCAGCCTTGTTGCCGCGTTCGCCGCCGAGCCGACGACGCTCGACCCGGTGCGCTACTCCGCCGGCGTAGACACCTACGGCATCGCCCAGGTTTTCGAACAGCTCATCCGCGTCGATCCTTCGGGGCAGACGGTGAACTGGCTGGCCGAGTCCTGGTCCGTCGTGGGGACCGACGACAAGCCCATCATCGACGTGCACCTGCGACCCGGCGTCCGCTTCCAGAACGGCGATCCGCTCACGGCCGCGGATGTCGAGTTCTCGTTCGACCGGCTGCGCGACCCGAAGCAGAGCCGCTGGTCGCATCTGCAGGCCGCCGTCGAGCGGTTCGAGCGCGTGGACGACCTGCATTTCCGGCTGCACTTCTTCCGGCCGGACGCGACCTACGCCACCGACTACCTGCAGCTCTGGATTATGCCGAAACACTACTTCGAGCAGGTCGGGGCCGACGGCTTCGCCCGCGCGCCAGTCGGCACCGGGCCGTGGCGGGTCGTCGAATGGAAGGTGAAGGAGGAGCTGCAACTGCAGGCCTGGGACGGCTACTGGAACCGCGAGCAGCGGCCGGGCGTGCGCGACCTGACCATCAAGTTCATCCCGGAGGACCTCACCCGCGTCGCCGCGTTCAAGACCGGCGCGGTGGACTGGATCGACGCCGTGCCGCCCGCCGCGATCGAGGAGTTCCGGCACATGCCGGGCGTATCGACGACCACGAAGGTGAGCGGCAACAACCTGTATATCGACTTCCCAACGCAGCTCGCCAACTCTCCGTTCAAAGACGTCCGGGTGCGGCAGGCGGCGGCCTACGCGGTCGACCTGGACACCATCATCAAGCGGGTGCTGTTCGGCCAAGGCCAGCGCTACGCCGAGATCGCGCCGGACGAGACCGGATACGACCCGGCGCTGAAGCCCTACCCGTTCGACCCGAAAAAGGCGAAGACGCTGCTCGCCGAGGCGGGCTTCCCACGCGGGTTCGACACGCCGTGCTACAACCTGACCACCCCGCGCGAGCCGAACGTGAAGGAGATGGGCGACGCGGTGTTCGCCTATCTCTCTGCCGCAGGCATCCGCTGCAAGGTGACGGAGCTGGAATACGGCGCCTGGATCAGCCTCGGCCGCCGCGGGCGCAGCGGGCCGCCGGAGATGGACGGGGTGCTGAGCTGGATGTGGTCGCACGGCGTTCCCGGCGACCCCGGCACGCCCTGGGCCGGCCACCTGCACAGCTTCCAGCCGGGCCAGGGCTGGGGCAGCTACTCTTACACCGACCTGCCAGAGATGGACGCGTTGATCGAGCGGCAGAAGCAGACGCTCGACCCGGCCAAACGCGCGGCGCTGCTGCAGGAGATCGCGCGGAAAAAGCATGAGGAGGTGCTGGGCGGGCTGACGACATACCGCCCGCTCGTGACCCTCGCCTGGCGCACCGACAAGGTGGCGTTCACCCCCTGGCCATGGCCGGGCGCATGGCATGATTTCCAGCAGATTTCCGTGAAGTCCGCGGGTGCGCCGAATGGATGAAGCGGACTATCTCGCCCACCTGCACGGCCTATGGCGGCAGCATTGGCCGGCCGGCGTGCCGCAGCAGCCCGCGTATCCGTTCGGCGAGGCGCCATTGACAGATTACCTCCGGCGCTGGGCGGCGGTGCAGCCGGACAAGCCCGCGGTCATCTTCTACGGCACGGTCATCAGCTATGCCGAGCTGGACCGGCTGTCCGACGCCTTCGCCGCCCTGTTGGCGCAGCACGGCGTCGTCCAGGGCGACCGGGTGGCGGTGTTCCTGCCCAACTGCCCGCAGTTCCACATCGCCTTCTTCGGCCTGTTGAAGCTCGGCTGCGTCCACGTTCCGGTCAACCCGATGTTCAAGGAGCACGAGCTGCTTTACGAGCTGGAGGACACCGGCGCGGTGGCGATGGTGACGCAAGACCAATTGATGCCGCTGGTCCGCATCGTGCTGCCCCGGGCCACGCTGTGCGCCGTCTTCGTCACCAGCTTGACGGAGATGCTGCCGGCCGAGCCGACCCTGCCGGTGCTCGCAAGCATTCGGGAGGCTAGGCTTGATTGCCCGGATGCGGTCGACCTGTTGCCGGCCCTGGCGACGGTGACTGTCGCGCCACCCACGGTCGCGGTCGGGCTCGATGACATCGCGGCGCTGAACTACACCGGCGGGACCACCGGCATGCCGAAGGGCTGCGTCCACACCCAGCGTGACATGCTCTACACCGCGGCGACCACCTGCACCTGCGCCAACGGCTCGACGTCCGACGACGTGATGCTGAACTTCCACCCGGTGTTCTGGATCGCCGGGGAGAACTTCGGCCTGATCTTTCCCATGTTCTGCGGCGCGACGCTGGTGCTGCTGGCCCGCTGGGACCCGCTCGCCTGGATGGCGGCGGTGCAGCGCTACCGGGTGACGCTCGCCGGGCTGCTGGTCGACAACGCCGTCGCCGTCATGGACCACCCGGCGGCGGCGGGCCACGACCTGCGCAGCTTGCGCGGCACAAGGGTGTCCTCGTTCGTGAAGAAGCTGAACCAGAACTACCGCGACCGCTGGCACGCGCTGACGGGCGCCGTGATGATCGAGGCGGCGTGGGGCATGACCGAGACCCACACCTGCGACACCTTCACGACCGGGCAGCAGACGGACGACTTCGACCTCAAGTCGCAGCCGATTTTCGTCGGCCTGCCGGTGCCGGGCACCGAGTTCAAGGTCACCTCGTTCGAGACCGGCGAGCTGCTGCCGCTCGGCACCGAGGGCGAGATCGTCGTCCGCTCCCCCTCATTGCTCAAGTCGTATTGGAACAAGCCGGAGGCGACGGCCGCCTCGCTGCGCAATGGCTGGTTTTACACCGGCGATATCGGCCTATTGGACGAGGCGGGATTCCTGCATTTCCTCGGCCGCCGCAAGGAGATGCTGAAGGTCAACGGCATGAGCGTGTTCCCCGCCGAGATCGAGGCACTGCTCGGCCAGCACCCGGCGGTGGTCGGTTCCGGCGTGATCGGCCGCGTGGACGAGGCGCGCGGGCAGGCGCCAGTCGCCTTCGTGCTGGCGGCAGAGGGGGCGGGGCTGACCGAGGCGGCGTTGACGGCGTGGTGCCGGCAGAACATGGCGACCTACAAGGTGCCGGCGATCCATATCGTGGACCAGTTGCCGATGACGGCAACCGGCAAGGTGAAAAAGGAAGAGCTCGCGAGATTGCTGGCATGAGTGCCCGGCGATCCTAATGAGCGGTTTCCTGCTGCGCCGCCTTGGGCACGGCATCGTTAGCATCATCGGCGCGAGCATGGTGATCTTCGTCATCTCCCGCCTGTCCGGGGATCCGACGGCGCTGCTGGTGCCGCCGGACGCGCCGCCCTCCGCAGTGGCGGCCACCCGGGCGGCGCTGGGCCTCGATTTGCCGCTCTGGCGCCAATACCTGATCTTTGCCGGCAACGCGCTGTGCGGCGATTTCGGCCAGTCCTACCGTTGGCAGACCTCGGCGGTCGGCCTGGTGCTCGACCGGCTGCCTGCCACGATCGAGCTCGCATTGGCCGGCTTGATCGTCAGCGTCGTGCTCGCGGTGCCGCTGGGCGTACTATCCGCGGTGCACCGCGGCAGCGTTCTGGATCGGCTGGCGCGGCTGTTTGCCCTGCTGGGGCAGGCGATGCCGGCGTTCTGGGTAGGGCTGCTGCTGATCCTACTGTTCGCGGTCGAGCTGCAATGGCTGCCCGCGTTCGGCCGCGGCGGGCTGTCGCACCTCGTGCTCCCGGCGGTGGCGCTCGGCTGGTATCCGGTCGCTGCGCAGACCCGCATCGTCCGCTCCGCCATGCTGGACGTGCTCGACAGCGACTACATCCGGCTCGCCCGCGGCCTCGGCACGCCGGAGCGCACGCTGGTCTGGAAATACGCCTTCCGCAACGCCGCCGTGCCGTTGGTGACGATGCTGGGCGTCTATTTTGCCTCCATGCTCGGCGGCGCATTCGTGGTGGAGGTCATCTTCGCCTGGCCCGGCCTGGGCCGTACCGTGGTCGAGGCGGTGTTCTCCCGCGACTTCCCCGTCGTGCAGGCGGGCGTGCTGTTCACCGCCATGCTGTTCGTGCTGTCCTCCCTGCTGGTGGACCTGTCATATGGCCTGATCGACCCGCGGACCCGCGATGAGCGATAGAACCGCGATGATTGATCGCGTTGCTCGTCCATACTCCTCCCTGCGCGGCGTGCCGTGGCTGGCGCTGCTGGTGCTCGCCGCCGTGCTCGCCTGCGCCGTCGCCGGCGACTGGATCGCCCCGTTCGAGCCGAACGACATGGACCTCGGCGCGTCGTTCCAGCCGCCCGTGTGGCAGGCAGGCGGCTGGGACCACCTGCTCGGCACCGACAACCTGGGCCACGACATCCTGAGCCGCATCATCGCGGGCTCGCGGGTGTCCGTCGTGGTGGCGTTCTACGCCATCGCGCTGTCGGGCGCAGCGGGCGCGCTGGCGGGAATGGCCAGCGGCTATTTCGGCGGCTGGGTCGATGCCGCGATCATGCGGCTGGTCGAAATCCAGATGTCCATCCCCGCCGTGGCCCTAGCGCTGATTCTCGCCGCGGCGCTGGAGCCCGGCCTGTCCACCGTCGTCGTCGTGATCGTATTGACCTACTGGACCTGGTATGCCCGCATCATCCGTGGCGAAGTGCTGTCGTTGCGTAAACGTGATTATGTGGCGCTCGCCGTGGTGGCGGGGGTGGGGACCGCTACCGTGTTCCGCCGGCACCTGCTGCCCAACATCGGCAACACCCTGCTGGTGCTAGCCAGCCTGCAGGTCGGCCAGGTCATCCTGTTCGAGGCATCGCTGTCCTTCCTCGGCCTCGGCATCCAGCAGCCGGACGTGTCCTGGGGTCTGATGCTGGCGGATGCGCGGCAATACATCTCCAACGCGCCCTGGGCCATCACTCTGCCCGGTGTCGCCATCATGCTGACCTGCCTCGCCGCTAACCTGTTCGGCGACTGGCTGCGCGACCGGCTCGACCCGCATCTGCGGCAGCTATGACCCCGCTGCTAGAGGTTCAGGGTCTGCAGGCCCACCTGCATTTGCGCCGGGGCGTGCTGCGGGCGGTGGACGGTGTCGACCTGCGGCTTGACGAGGGGCAGACGCTCGGCCTGGTGGGCGAGTCCGGCTCCGGCAAGACCATGACCGGCCTGTCACTGCTGCGGCTGCTGCCGCGGCCGGCCGGGCGCATCGCCGGCGGCAGCATCCGGCTCGACGGCGAGGAGCTCACGACGCTGCCGGAGCGCGTCATGGCCCGCACGGTCCGCGGCCGCCGCATCGCCATGATCGCGCAGGATCCGATGACCGCGCTGAACCCGGTGTTCAGCATCGGCGACCAGGTGGCGCAGCCGTTCCGCAATCACGGGGCGGCGCGGGGCCTGGTGTCTGGGCGGCGGCTATGGGCTGCGGTGGCGGACGTGCTGCGCCAGGTGCGCATTCCCTCCCCCGAGCGCCGGCTGGGCGACTACCCGCACCAGTTCTCCGGCGGGCAGCGGCAGCGGGTGGCGACCGCGATGGCGATCGCGCCGGCGCCTCGGCTGCTGATCGCCGACGAGCCGACGACGGCGCTGGACGTGACGGTGCAGGCCCAGGTGATCACCCTGCTGCGCCGCATCCAGGCCGACACCGGCACCGGCATCATCCTGATCACTCACGACCTCGGGGTGGCGGCCAGCCTGTGCCACCGGATCGCGGTGATGTACGCCGGCCGTATCGTCGAGGAAGGCCCGGTGCGCGAGCTTTACCACCGCCCGGCGCACCCCTACACCCAGGCCCTGCTCGCGGCGATCCCGCGCGTTGGCGTCCGTGCCCGGCGGCTGCTGGCGATCCCGGGGCAACCGCCCTCGATGCTGGCGCTGGCGCCCGGGTGCCGCTTCGCGCCGCGCTGTCGCCATCGGATGCCGGCGTGCGACGAATACCCGCCGACGCTGCCCGCCGGCTCCGGCCATGCCGCCGCCTGCTGGCTGCTGCAGCGGTGATCCTGCAGCTCCAGGGCCTGACGAAGCACTACCGCGGGCGCCACGGCGTCGTCTACGCGGTGCAGGATGTCAGTCTTGATGTGCCGGAGCGCGGCAGCCTGGCGCTGGTCGGTGAGTCCGGCTGTGGCAAGACGACGCTGACCCGGCTGGCGCTGCTGCTGGAGAGGCCGACCGCTGGGCGCATCCTGTTCGAGGGCCAGGACGTGGCGGCGCTGTCAGGCGCTGCGCTGAAGGCGTTTCGCCGTGGCGTGGGCGCCGTGTTCCAGGATCCCTATGCCTCGCTCAACCCCCGCATGCGCATCGGCGCTATCGTCGCCGAGCCCATCCTGGCGCATGAGCGCCCGGCCGCCGCCGCGTTGCGGGAGCGGGTGCAGGAGATGCTGGCCATCGTGGGCCTGCCACCGGACGCGGCCCGGCTGTATCCGCATGAGTTCTCCGGTGGGCAGCGGCAGCGGGTGGCCATCGCCCGCGCACTGGCGCTGCGCCCACGCCTGCTGGTGCTGGACGAGCCGGTGTCGGCGCTCGACGTATCGATCCGAGCGCAGGTGCTGAACCTGCTCGCGGACCTGCAGGACGAGTTCGGCTTGGCCTATCTCACCATCGCGCACGACCTGGCGCTGGTGGAGCATTTCAGCAGCACCGTCGCCGTAATCTATCTGGGCCGGGTGGTGGAGAGCGGCCCGACCGATGCGGTTTTCGCAGCCCCGGCCCACCCCTATACCCGCGCCCTGCTGGCCGCCGTGCCGCACCCCGATCCCGACCGGCCCATGCCGGAGCAGGCCGCAGTGGGAGAGGTCGGCAGCGCCATGGCCCTGCCTGCGGGCTGCGCCTTCCACCCGCGCTGCCCGCACGCCATGCCGGTCTGCCGAACCACCCTGCCGAGCGCGCGGATCGCTGGGGACGGTCACCTCGCATCCTGCCATCTGCTGCCTGAACCGGGATTTGCCGCATGAAGCTGTCCAGCGTCCTGATCGCCAACCGTGGGGAGGTGGCGATCCGGATCGCCCGGGCTTGCGCGGACCTTGGGCTCCGCTCCGTCGCGGTGTTCGCCGGAGATGACGCGACATCCCTTCACGTCCGGCGCGCGGATGCGGCGCGGGCGCTGCCGGGCCGTGGTGCGGCGGCCTACCTCGACATCGCCGCCGTGGTCGCGGCGGCGAAGGCGGCCGGCTGCGATGCCGTGCATCCCGGCTATGGCTTCCTCAGCGAGAACGCGGGTTTTGCGTCGGCCTGCGCCGAGGCCGGGCTGGTGTTCGTCGGCCCTGCGCCCGAGTTGCTGGCGCTGTTTGGCGACAAGACGCAGGCCCGCGCTTTGGCCGAAGGCGCCGGCGTCCCGGTGCCGCGCGGGACCGCCGGCCCGATCAGCCTGGCGCAAGCGGCGGAGTTCTTGGCGAGGCTCGCAGGCGGTGCGCTGATGGTGAAGGCGGCAGCGGGCGGCGGCGGGCGAGGGATGCGGGTCGTAACCGACGCCGCCGGCCTCGCCGATGCTTGGGCGCGCTGCGCCTCCGAGGCCCGTGCCGCCTTCGGCTCGGACGCGCTGTATGTCGAGGAACTGGTCGCCGCCGCCCGGCATGTCGAGATACAGGTTGCTGGCGACGGCACCGGAGCGGTCACGCAGTTCGGCGAGCGCGAGTGCACCCTGCAGCGCCGGCACCAGAAACTGATGGAGGTCGCGCCCAGCCCGACCCTGCCGCCCGCCACCCGTATGGCCCTCACGGACGCTGCGGTGCGAATGGCATCGGCGGTGTGCTATTGCGGCCTAGGCACGTTCGAGTTCCTGGTTGACGCCGACGACCCGGCGCGCTGGGTGTTCATCGAGGTCAATCCCCGGCTGCAGGTCGAGCATACCGTCACGGAGGAGGTGTTCGGCGTTGACCTCGTGCATCTCCAATTGCGCCTCGCGGCTGGGGATACGCTGGCCGCCTTGGGGATGGCGCAGCAGGACGTGCCGGCTCCGCGCGGCTACGCCATCCAATTGCGTATCAACATGGAAGCGATGCAGCCGAACGGCGGCGCCCTGCCATCCGGCGGCACGCTAACGGCTTACGAGCCGCCCTCTGGACCCGGCGTACGCGTCGACGGGTTCGGCTATGCCGGCTACCGCACCAGCCCGAGCTTCGACAGCCTGCTGGCCAAGCTAGTGGTACGCACGGCTGGGCCAGATTATGCCGCTGCCGTCGCGCGCTGTGGCCGTGCCGCCGCGGAGTTCCGGATCGAGGGCGTGGCGACCAACCTCCCGTTCCTCCAGGCACTGCTGGCCGACGCCGACGTCATTGCGAACGCGATCACAACGCGATGGCTGGACGCACATGCCGCAGCGCTGGTGGATGCGGCGGCCTGCATCGCGCCGGCCATTTTCCCCGGTCCTGCCGCGGCGTCCGGCGTCACGGCCATCACGGCTCCTGCCGGAACCGTTTCCGTACTTGCGCCGATGCAGGGCATGGTCGTGGCCCTGGATGTGGCAGAGGGCGAGCTGGTGCGCGCCGGCCAGCAGCTCGGTGTCCTGGAGGCGATGAAGATGGAGCATGTCGTCACCGCTGCGACCGCCGGCCGGGTCCACAGCCTGATGGGCATGCAAGGCGAGGTCATCGGCGCCGGGCAGCCGTTGTTGTTTCTGGAACCGCAGGAGGTGGGCGGCGACGTTGCGGACGTTGCCGTGCAAGCCGACCCTGACAGCATCCGCGCCGACCTGCAGCATGTCCTGGACCGCCACGCCATGACGCTGGACGCCGCCCGCCCCGAGGCGGTCGCGAAGCGGCATGCACAGGGCGGGCGCACGGCGCGGGAGAACGTGGCCGACCTGTGCGACCCCGGCAGCTTCACCGAATACGGCGCGCTCGCCATCGCGGCACAGCGCAGCCGCAAGTCGGTGGAGGAGTTGCTGCGCAGCAGCCCGGCGGACGGACTGATCGCCGGGCTGGCCACGGTCAATGCAGGGCTAGTGGGCCAGGAGCGCGCGGCGGCGGTCGTGGTCGCCTACGACTACACCGTGCTCGCCGGCACCCAGGGCACAATGAACCACAAGAAGCAGGACCGCATCTATCGCTTGGCCGCCGAACTGCGGCGGCCCCTCGTGCTGTTCGCCGAGGGCGGCGGCGGCCGGCCGGGCGATGTGGACAAGCAGTTCACCAACATGGCGAGCCTGGATGTCCCGACCTTCCACGGCTTCGCCCGGCTGTCTGGGCTGGTTCCGCTGGTCGGCATCGTCCACGGCCGCTGCTTCGCCGGCAACGCCGCCCTGCTCGGCTGCTGCGACGTGATTATCGCGACGCGTGGCACGAGCCTCGGCATGGGTGGACCGGCGATGATCGAAGGCGGCGGCCTCGGCGTCTTCAAGCCGGAGGAGGTCGGCCCCGCCACCGTGCAGGAGGCCAACGGCGTGATCGACGTACTGGTGGCAGACGAGGCGAAGGCCGTCGCCGTCGCCAAGCAATACCTGTCCTACTTCCAGGGTGCGGTCGCCTCCTGGACCTGCGCCGACCAGCGCGGGCTGCGCCAGGCCATCCCAGAAAACCGCCTGCGCGCCTACGACGTCCGCGCGGTCATCGCCCGGCTCGCGGATGAAGGCTCGGTGCTGGAATTGCGGTCCGGCTGGGCCGCCGGGATGGTCACGGCGCTGATACGGATCGAAGGGCGGCCGATGGGCCTGATCGCCAACAATCCGCGCCACCTCGGCGGCGCAATCGACGCCAACGCCGCCGACAAGGCCGCCCGCTTCCTGCAGCTCTGCGACGCGCACGACCTGCCGGTGCTGTCGTTATGCGACACGCCCGGGTTCATGGTCGGCCCGGACGCGGAGCGCACCGCCTTGGTCCGCCGCGTGTGCCGGATGTTCGTGGGCGGCGCCAACCTGCGGGTGCCGTTCTTCACCGTGGTGCTGCGCAAGGGCTATGGTCTGGGCGCGCAGGCCATGGCCGCAGGGTGCTTCCATGCGCCCGTGTTCATCCTCGCCTGGCCAACGGGCGAGTTCGGCGGTATGGGGCTGGAGGGCGCCGTGCGGCTCGGCTTCCGCAAGGAGCTGGCCGCAATCGCCGACCCGGCAGCGCGCGAAACCGAGTTCCGTCGCCGGGTCGATGAAATGTATGCCCGTGGCAAGGCGACCAGCATGGCGTCGGTGCTGGAGATCGACGACGTAGTCGACCCGGCGGACACGCGCCGCTGGATCGTAACTGGGCTGCGCACGACGCAGCCGCCGGAGCCGCGGACGGGCAAGAAGCGGTCATATATCGATACTTGGTAGAAGCAGCCTACGATCGCCGCCGGATAATTCCTGCTGCGTTCGCGAGCCGGGAGAGCATCAGGGCCTTGTCGTAACCTCTCTGCCAAAAGTGCCGATCTGGAAAACGTGTTGTTTCAATCGCTTGCGCTTCACGCAGTGTAACTGGGGCAGACTCTCGGGCAAAAGGTAACTTAAGGAGTTCCATCTGAATCCCGTAAATTAGTAAATGGCCGAATTTCAGAGTGATAGCGCAACCTACCCATGCGGATGTTTGTTCTGCTGCACCTGCGTGCCCAGGAATCTGCCCCACTTACTCGCGCAGCCTAGCAACGCATTGATATAGCTGGTTAGCCAGCTTTTCGTTTCGATGGTATTGATCCGTAATTGCCCCCTTGCGGATCAAGGCCCGGTTAACACGCTAGCCAGTCGCGCTGGGTGCAGATTGCATCGTGGCCGGCATGTTGTCGGCTGTCGCGAGCGTTACAGCCGCATCTGACTCCGGAGCCGTCCTTTGAGAGTTGTGGGTTCTACCAAGCGGAAGGTCAAAGATCGTATTGGGATACGGTCAGAGAGCCAAACGGTTGCGGCAGATCATGCCTTCTTTCATGACAAGCCTCACGGTTGTGCCTGGTCGCACCAAAACAGTGACATCCTCAAGAGGATCGCCCTCAACCACAATAAGGTCGGCAAGCGCGCCTTCCCTGATGACCCCAATCTTTCCTTCCATCCTGATCAATCTGGCTGCAACCGTCGTTGCTGCTGCAAGGATCTGGCGAGACTGCAGGACGCTTGCCCGAATAGCAAACTCCTCGCTTTGCCGTCCATATGACTCGCCGAGAAGGTCGGTGCCGTAGGCCATCTCCACGCCCGCATCGTGCAAAAGCTGCAAGCTTTGAAGACCAGAGTTCCGGACATCGCCAATCTTGGCAACGCTTTCGGGCAGGAGACCCAGCCGTGCGCCGTCTTCAGCCAGCGCCTCGAACGTCACCAAAGTCGGCACAGCAACAGCGCCGGCCGCGGCAGCCAACTTAGCGGCCTCAGCGTCGATGATGTTGCAGTGCTCGAGTGAGTGGACGCCGCATTGCACCGCCCGCTTGATTGCGGCTGCGGTGTAGAGATGAGCGGACACATATGTCTGCGCGTCCCATGCAGGGGCTACGCATGAAATCTCGTCTCGACATCGCACCGGCCCATTGGCTATCCAGCCAGGAGCTTGAGCATGTAGCTGTCGTTCCAAGCGGCCCTTTTCCGCCGAGCACGCACGCTGGCCTTGGT
>JAABUM010004958.1_pt1 | contig 14459 bp, 15 predicted proteins | sample 5559161 | NCBI WGS metagenome assembly JAABUM01 (sample SAMN10711868, study PRJNA513369) | rock metagenome | isolation source: Antarctica rocks | place: Antarctica: Victoria Land, Siegfried Peak nord
GAATGTAGCGTCCGGCACGTCGAGGTCCTTCGGGTGGAAGCGTCAGAACTCCCATCCTCGAAGGACCTCGACCCCTATCCGGCCAGCGACGCGCCCGCCGTGCCTACACCCTCATCTGTGAAGAGCCGGTTTTGTTCACCGTTTGCGAGCAGCCGCCACGCAACCACCCGGACGCAGCCGCACTGGCCGGACACGTGAGCCAGGTGAACCCGCTGGTGAGCGCACTGGACCGACCTAGCCGGACTGGACCGGACGTGGAACGCACGTCCTTTTAATCCGCGGGTTCGGGGTTCGATCCCCCGACGGCCCACCCCGCTGACCAGCAGATTTACTCGCGGTGGCAGAGTGACTCGTCAGTCATCGGCAGCCACGCCGGCAGCCACGGCTCTTCATCGCGCACTTGGGGGTAGCCGACGAGTGCGCATCGTGCCGGCGGCTCGTCACGTGCGCTTGTGGTCTCGCCCTGCCCGGTTGCGGGCTCAACTCAAGCGGACCGCGTGGCGTCTAGCTTGCTAAGTAGCTCGACTCGACGATCTCTGTGCCGTCGAGGCCGCGGGCGAAGACCCTCCTGCCGACGATGTCGTGGTGGACGTACGCGACCTTTGCGCCAGTCAGCGATCGGACGATGTCTTCGGTCTGGGGCCGCTTTCGTGACGGAGTCCGAGATAGCAGGACGAGGTAGCCGTGCTGGACGCCGCTGTCAGCCAACTTCCTTTGGTCTCCCAACAGGTGCGAGTCCCAGTACCCAAAACCCATCTCGATCACGATCGGAGCAGCGATTCGTCCAAAGCGGAACTGCTCAAGGGTTGCGTGTTCGAGTTGGTTGGGCGTCAGTATCGCGACGTCGAACGACCCGCGCTTGGTGCCCGGCTGGGCGATCGTTTCGGGCCACTCCTTGTGGATCAGTTGCGTCTTGAAGCCGCTGGCTCCGATGGGGTAAGAGCCTGCGAGGTGTTTCGACTCGCTGAGCAGTTGCATGAGGCGGACGTGCCACGAGTGCTCGACTCGATGGATGTAGGGCTGCTGCACGAAACCGGCCACCAGCTCAGCTATCGCCGCCTCTACTTCCTTCACTGCCTCGGCTACCCAGGCGTCCCCGATAGCGGGGTCCCGCACCAGGTCAGGCAGCGGTCCTTTGGCCGTCAGCGCTTCGTCGGGCGGAAGGTCATCAGCGGTCGGCGTGGCCTCGAGAGTCATCCTGCGATCATGCTCCCGCTGATCTGCTGGCGTGATTCGAAGGGAACCTGTGTCCTCTAACCTTCCGATCCGTAGTTCCAGGAGGAGCCGTCCGGCGCCGTGCGGTTGGGTCTCTCACCGCAGCTCGGCCCGTTGCAGTTGTCCGCAGTTGTCCGCAGCTGTCCGTAAGGCTGCAGGCCTGTCTGAGCGCGTGGCTACAGCGGTGGCTACAAGCGGGCGGCCGCGAAGGGCACCGAGTGAGGCGCTATAGGCCATTGGCGGGCGCGCGCAGCGGGTCTGTCCGTTCTTGGGGAAGCATTGTCAGGTCAGCGGCATGAGCGTGCGGAATGCCCCGCTCACGCCGCAACTTGCAGCTGCCATGACCGCAGTCGGATTCATCGGGAGCGGCAAAATCGGTGGCACCCTCGCCAGGCTGGCGATCGACGCGGGTTACGACGTCGTGGTATCGAACTCGCGAGGTCCAGAGACGCTGACCGAGCTCGTGGCCAGTCTTGGACACAAAGCGCGGGCCGCAACCTCGGCGCAGGCTGCGGCCGCTGGCGACATCGTCGTCGTGACCGTCCCGCTCGGCCATATCGACCAGGTGCCAGCCGAGCCGTTGGCAGACCAGGTCGTCATCGACACGTGCAACTACTACCCCGAGCGCGACGGCACCATCTCCGCGCTCGACGACAAGCAGAACACCACCAGCGGGCTTGTTCAGCAGCACCTGTCGAAGTCGCACGTGGTGAAGGCGTTCAACAACATCTTCTTCCAGCACCTCGGCTCGATGCAGCGTCCGGCCGGCGCATCCGACCGGAACACGCTGATGATCGCCGGTGACGACGCCACGGCGAAGAAGACGGTCACCGACTTCATCCACGCGATCGGTTACGACGTCTTCGATACCGGCAGCCTGGCCGACAGCTGGCGCTTCCAGCGTGATCAACCCGCCTATGCCGGCGCGTACGCAGAGGGCGGCGACTTCGACAAACCCAAGCGCGCCGACCGCGACGAGCTGCAGGCATTGCTCCAGCGGGCTGACGCCTCCATCCGCTAGGCGGCATGAGCGGACGTCGAGCAGTCCGCGCGTGCCGTAGCCCTGCCCCATGTGGCCCCTACATTTCGTTCATGCCCCTCACGGCTGCCGAATTCTGGATTGCGGACGGAAAGGCCGATGCCTGGCTCAGCGACCCCTGGGCCACTTCGCTTGTTGAGGTCCTCGACATTGCCCGGCTGACAGCCCTGATCTCTGCACCGGACCCGGAGCACGCCGACCTGGACGTCGCTCTGGCACTCATGGACCTCGTACGCGACGACCTGCAACTCTCCGGCACGAGCGGCGGGGACCGGATCAGCGATGGGGACATGCGGCTGGCCGTCCGCGCGCTGGAGCGCGCCTCGGCTCGTGCCGGGCACGAGTTCAGGCTGCCGTTTCGCGACCACGCTGGCTGGCGGTCCTACTGGATCCGGAAGGGTGCATCCGGCTCGGGTGGCTGGCAGGCGCGACGGGACCTCCTCGCTGACCTGTTCAACGGGGCCTACGCCGCCCTAATGGCGGCGCAGGACCGCGCGATGGACTCGACTCTCGCGGAAGCTGTCTCACCACACAAGCGGCTTGGTTGGCCGGGGGTCGACACGGAGGTCGGCGAACTCCGACGACACTTCCGTACAGCGAGCACTCCGGCGGATTACAGAGCGGTAGGAAACGACTGCATTCACCTAATGGAGGCCTTGAGCCGGCAGGTGTACGACCACACCCGGCATACGCCTGCCGGTGCGGAGGAGCCCCCGGACGCGAAGACCAAGTTGCGGCTGGAACGGTACGTAGAGGAGCGACTGCCTGGCTCAAACAACACGGAGATGCGGAAGTTCGCGAGGTCCGCTATCGGGCTAGCGCAGGCGATCAAGCACGGCGGGGCTCCCACCCGGACGGAGGCGGGCATCGCCGCCGACGCAGTGATTGTCCTGGCGAACATGCTTCGGCGCCTAGCCGAGACGTGAGGGGCAGCACCGCCGAACCACCGGTCGGGCGTGCAGGGCGCTGAATGCAGCTGTGAGATGCCGATCGGAGCATGACGACTACAGACGGCCAGCAGGTAACGCCGGCTACCGGAGCCGGTGGCGCACGCGGAGCGGCACTCAGGGGCTGACCGACCGAGGAAGGGCTCCGCGGGCTCATCGGCAAGAGCGGGCGGTGCGGCGTGTCCGCGCACCGCTCGCACCGCCTGACCAGCCAGGCGCCGTTGGTGGCTCAAGCTTGCAGAGCGGGCATGCCCAGCGTCATCGAGCACCGGTCCTACGAGGAGTCCGTCGTCGTCGCAGCGTCCCCGCAGCGGGTCTACGAGCTAGTGAGCGACGTGACACGGACCGGCGAGTTCACTCCGGTCTGCAAGGCCTGCTGGTGGGACGAGGGCGACGGACCGCGGGTCGGTGCCTGGTTCACCGGCCGCAACGAGGTTCCTGGCCGGACCTGGGAGACCCGCTCGCTCGTGGTCGCGGCCGATCCGAGCGTGGAGTTCGCGTGGTGCGTCGGCGGAGACCTCGTGCGCTGGGGCTACCGGCTGCGCCCGGTGCCGGGAGGCACCCGGCTCACCCAGACCTGGGACTTCCTGCCTGCAGGGCTGAGCTTGTTCCAAGAGCGGTACGCGGCCGAGGCAGCGGCGCAGGTCCAAAACCGGACCGCGTCGGCGCTGCGCACCATGCCGCCTCACACTCCAGGCTCTCAAGGCTGCCGCTGAGCGCGAACCAGCTTGACGCCGTCGCGGCAACGGTCCTGCCCGCCCTTGCGTCTTGCTCAGGCCTTCGAGTCGCGGAACGAATGCACTGGCGGCTCTGGTCTGTCGTCGGGCTGGACGACGTCGCTCCCGCGGCATGAGCGGATGTTGTGTAGCTGCCCAGGAGCGACACGGATGAAGGTGACCAGTGCGCCGACGGCGGGCAGGCCGCGGCTGATCTCTCAGGGGGTAGTAGCCCAGCCCAGCCAGCGGAACGCACCGCACGGGCCGGAGTCCTGGCGGCCGTAGTCCTGCCACCGGGCGAGGTACGTGCCACGAAGGTCCCGGTTGTTGGCCTCGTAGGGGCGTTCGGGCGTCCCCCACGTGAGCGGCCCCGTGAGTGTGCGACCTTCGTGGAGCCGGAACTGCTGGTCGCGGGTGACCCGGCCAGGGTCGGGGTGCTCCCACAGCCGGTTGTCATTCGTGAGGAGCACGGCGAAGCCGTTGGTGCCCGCCTGCTGCGCAACCCACAATTCGAGCCTCGTCACATCATGGACGAAATACAGCCGCGCAAGGTCGAGGGCCTCGTGACCGCGTAGCTCGAACCGTTCCTCGGTGCATCCATCAGTACCGCTCCAGAACCGGGTGACGTACTTGAACTCGATCAGGCTGACGTCGTGTCCGGCTCTGCACACAAGGTCGATGTACGTGCGTCGCGGACCCCGTTGCGGTACCTCGAGGCGGATGCCGATGCTCTCGTCGAGGGCGGCTACCGACTGCGCAAACGCAAACTGGAAATCGGCTTCCGAGTGGAAGACCGGCCGTCGGGCGGCCAGGTGCGCCATGACGTCTCGCAACCTAAGGCGGCCTGCGATCAGAGTCACCCTGCGCAGGGTACAAAGGGCGCCTGGCTGAATCGCAGTCGTCGCCACTGACAAATCTGTCGTCGCCAGCGACCTACATCCGCCCGGCCGGCAGGAGCGCAGTAGCGGCATGAGCGGACGTTGGCGATGGCCCCGATCGCCACCTCGTCCTGGCAGCTCGTCGTCCACACCGCGCTCACCCCCGCGAGCCGGATGGCCCGGACGGCACGGTCGTGCTCTGCGGTACCGCTGTCGAAGACCACGAGTCGGTCACCGTCACCTCAACCGGCCTGGTCGCCGGCTTCTGCCGCTCCCCTTCGCAGCCTGTGTCGCCTGTCGGAGGGCCTAGGTAGCGTCGGCCGACAACCAGCGACGGGGACAGGACACGTGGGCCGACAACGAGACGGAACTGGACCTCCTAGGCTTCGACGTGCTGGTGGACGAACTGGTCGTCGCCCTCACGGTGCCGCACTTGCTACCGCTCACCGTGGGCGTCCTGGGCGACTGGGGATCGGGCAAGAGCAGCCTGCTGCGGATCGCACGCCGCGAGCTAGAGGCGCACGAGGGACAGCCGTACGTGTGCGTCGAGTTTTCCCCCTGGCAGTACGAGGACTACGACGACGTGAAGTCCGCGCTCATGCGCACCGTTCTCGACGCGTGCGAGGCACGGATCGCTGACGTGGGGACGGCCGAGGATGCGTCCGGCATGAGGCGCTTCCTCGGGACGCTGGGGCGGCGCAGCCGCAGCCTGGGCCGGGGAGCCGCGGCCGTCGCGCCGGCGGCGACGCAGATCCTGGGCGCGGTGGACCCTAGCCTGGCGGACTCGACCGCCGTGGAGGTCACCCAAGCCGCCCTCGACGCCGCCAAGCCCCTGCTCGCGGGCGAGACCGACGACCCGGGAGCGTCGACTCCGGTCCAGCACGAGATCCGCGACGTGCAGCAGTTCCGCGAGGCGTTCCAGCGCCTCGTCGCCTCCCTGGAGGGGGTGGAGGCCGTGGTGGTGTTCGTCGACGACCTAGACCGATGCCTGCCCGAGACCGTCGTCGACACGTTCGAGGCGATCCGGCTGTTCCTGCACGCACCGGGGACGGCCTACGTCGTCGCCGCCAACCGGGAGATCGTCGAGACGGCGATCGACTCGCGGTACCCGGAGCTGCGCCGCGAGGACGGCCGGGGCATCGGGCACGATTACCTGGAGAAGATGCTGCAGCTCCAGGTGTCCGTGCCGCCCCTGTCCGCGGCCGAGACGGAGACGTACGTAAACCTGCTCGTGACTCAGCTCCACCTGCCGTCGGAGCGGTTCAGCGCCCTGTGCGCCTCACTGGGCGAGCACCGGTCGGCGGACTCGTTCGCTTCGTCCTTCGACCTGCACGTGGCCGGGGAGCTGCTCGGCGCGGAGCTGACCCCCGCCATCTCCGGCGACATCGCGTGGGCCACGGCCGTCAGCCCGGCCCTGTCCGGGCTGCGCGGCAACCCGCGTCAGGTCAAGCGCTTCCTGAACGACCTGACGTGGCGCCGTCGAGCCGCGGCAAGGCGCGGCGTCGAGCTCCGGCACGACGTACTGGCGAAGCTTATGGTCCTGGAGGAGCAGAGCGCCGAGGACTTCCAGACGTTGTTCGACTGGCAGCTCGCCTCGTCCGGCCCGTCACCCCAGCTCGTGTCCGCGGAGACGGCCGCCCGCGCCACTGAAGTCCCGTCCGTGCCGCCGGGGCCGCCCGCCGTCCGGGCCACCGGGTCGCCGGCACCTGAGCCGGACCCGCTGGACGAGGTGGTGGCCGGCTGGGTCAGCGGAGCCCGCACGCGGGACTGGTTGCGCCTCTCCCCCGACCTCCGCGAGGTCAACCTCCGGCCCTACTTCACGTACTTCCGCGACCGTCTGGTCGTCGGCAGCGCGACCTCGGCCCTCCGCCCTGCGCTGCAGGCGCTGGTCGCAGAGCTGATGGCGGAGACCCCCGCGACCCGCCGTGCGGCCCTCGACGGCAGGTTCGTGACCGCGTCGCCCAAGGACCAAGACGACGTCCTCGTGGCGCTGCTCGACGCCCTCGGGCGGCGTCCGGACGGGCCGGCGCTGACCGCCGTGATCGAGGCCGCAGGACGGGTCCCGCGCCTCGGTGCCGCGGTGTGCGACGCCCTCGCGCGCGTGCCCCACACCTCGCTCCCCGCCTTCCGCATCCCGACGGTGCTGCTCCAGCTCAGGGACGTGCCCGGAAGGGACGCGCTCGGGTTCGGCTGGGCCGCCAGCCCGGTCAAGGCCGTCCGCGCCGCGGCGACGGCGGCGATGAAGCCGAAGGCGGGGACGTAGGTGGGCACCTCCGCCGACCGCGCCAGTGGGTCGGGCGGTGCGTGGACGCCGCTCAAGCACGCGGCGAGCGCCTACGCGAAGGCCGCGGCGTGTGGGTCCGGCGGGACGCGGGGCACCGCGGAACGGGTGCTCGGCCGTCACGTTGAGGTGCTCGGCGGACCGGCGGGTGCCGCGGCCGGGGCGCGGGCGGGGCGGACCGGGATGGCCGGGCTCGGCGGAGTCCTGTCGGGGATCGGCAACGCCGGGCTTGTGGCGGCCCTGGTCGCGAACGGGCTGGGGAACCTAGTCGGCAAGGACCGGTTCGACGTCCTCGAAGGGCTCATCACCCTGGTCGCGGGCGACGCCTCGGACTTGGAGTCGCAGGCGGCCCGGGACGCGGTCTGCGACGTGCTGGACGACCTCTTCGCGGACGCGGACACCTGGGAGGAGCTCGAGGCCACGGCCGTGTCCACCGAGGCGTTGCAGGAGATGCTCACGACGTTCCTCTCACACTACGTGTACAACCGGCTGCCGGTGCTCGCGGAGAAGCTGGCCCGCTTCATGGACCCGGCTGCGGCCCGGGACGCCGACCGGCAGGTGGTCGAGATGATCCGGGCGCTCGTGACGCTGCGGATGCCCGATGACCCCATCAGGTTCGACTGGCAGGGGCCGGCCGGCCAACGCTTCGCGGACGACGCGGTGCGCGAGGTCTACGGGATCATCGCCGAGCTCGGGAAGGACACGACGTGAACCGTTACGCCGTGAGGACCGACCTGACCCGGACGGTCGCCGCGGACGGGGCGGTACCCCTGGACTGGGCGCCCGGCCGGACCGCCGCCACCATCGACTGCGGCCCAGACTTCTTCGACGGCTGGCGTCCGAGCCGCGCCGCCGCCGACCCCCTGGTCCTTGCCGCCGCCGCCTACTGCGCGGACAAGACGGCGCCTAGGGCGGGCGCCGCCGACGCCTGGACCCGGGACATTGGGGTCCGGTTCCCGGCCGGCGACGCGGCCGCGTTCGACGGTCCCGCCGTGGACAGGGCGCTCGGTTTCCTCACCGGCGACATCTGGACCGTCCGTGCGTACGCCGAGCCGGCCGACCCGCTCGCCGCACTGCCGACGCTGCCGCAGCCGCTGATCCCGGCCGTCGACATCGACGCGGTGTCGCTGTTCTCGGGCGGCCTCGACTCGCTGTGCGGTGTGATCGACCTGCTGGAGGCGCACCCCGATCTGCGCCTCGGGCTGGTGGCCCACTACGACGGCGGACAGGCTTCGTCGAAGCAGACGGCCCTGCACCGCCGGCTCGCCGAGCACTACGGCCCTCAGCGCGTCGTCCTGCGACGACTCTGGCTGCGACCCGCACCCTTCCACCGCCAGCAGGCCCACCCCTGCCCGCAAGTCACAGAGACCACCACCCGCGGCCGGTCGCTGCTGTTCCTGGCGGCGGCCCTCGCGCTCGCCTCCTCGGCCCGGCCGACGACCCCCCTGTACGTGCCGGAGAACGGCTACATCGCGCTGAACGTCCCCCTCACCCGGGCCCGGAACGGTAGCGCCAGCACCCGCACGACCCACCCGCACTTCTTCCGGCTGTTGTCAGAGGCGGTCGGGCCGGCCGGGGTGCCCAACCCGATCGTCAACCCGTACGGCTTCGTCACCAAGGGCGAGATGCTCCGCGACTCCCGCAACCCCGGCCTGCTGCGCGAGCTGACAACTCAGTCGGTGTCCTGCTCCCACCCGGAGGCGGCGAGGATGCAGGAGCGGCGGCAGGGGAACTGCGGCTATTGCTTCCCGTGCCTGATCCGCCGTTCGTCCCTCGCCGCTGTCGGCTGGGACGACGAGGACTACCCCTGGGACGCCCTCACCGACGCACGGCTCGTGGAGGAGACGGACGAGAAGCGGGGCGCGGACCTGCGGGCGGTCGTCAACGGCGTGTACGCCGACCGACCAGACACCGACCTGCTCAGGAACGCCCCGCTCCCGGCGGGGCTGCACCGCGACTACCTGTCGGTGTGGCGGCGCGGGAACGCCGAGCTCCGGCGGTGGCTGGACGACGGCGCGCGCGGCCCGCTCGCCGACACGCTCGGTCGCCTGCCGTGACACGCCTGCTCGACACGCACTGCCACGTGGACGCCTACCCCGACCCGAGGCAGGTCCTGCGCGACGCCGACGCCGCGGGCGTCGACGTGGTCGCCGTCACTGAGACCCCCGACGCCTACCGACGGCTGCGCACCCGACTCGGCAGGACCGGCGGCGTGCAGGTTGCCCTCGGGCTGCACCCGGCGAGCGCGGCGGCGGGCGCGCCCGGGCAGCTGCAACGCTTCTTCCGGCTGCTCCCGGACGCCGCCTGGGTCGGCGAGGTCGGGCTCGACCACCGGCCCGGCACCGACCGGCGCGAAAAGGCACGGCAGACGGCCCTCCTCCGGTCCGTCCTGGACCACGAACTGGCGAGGACCAGGCCCATGACGGTGCACAGCCGCGGCGCGGCGCGCGAGACCGTGGCCCTGCTGTCGGCGGCACCCTGCCGTGCGGTCCTGCATTGGTACACGGGCCCGGCAGGGGTGGCTGACGATGCGCTCCCCGCCGGCCTGCGGTTCTCCGTCAACACGGCGATGACCCGCAGTGCGAGCGGAAGGGCGCTGATCGCACGGCTGCCCGTGGACCGGGTCCTGTGCGAGACCGACGGGCCATACTGCCGCAGCGGCACCCGGGCCGCCGTTCCTGGCGACCTTCCCGCGGTCGTCCGCTACCTCGCGGACACCTGGTCGGCAGATGTCGCCGCAGCGACTGAGACCCTGGCCGCCAATGCCCGCGCTCTCCTCGTGCTTTGAGGCCGCAGCTCTTCGCACGGTTGCCGTGGCCCGCCCGGACCTTAGGGGCTGGTCAAGGCAGATCAATGCCGCATCCGTGACGGAGAAGTGGCGGCCGGGCGTTGTCGAACGAAGGCAGCGCGCTCATCGGCAAGAGCGGGCGTCCCGGCCCAATGGAGCGCGAGCGCCGGGACTTGAACCTGCTCGGGGACTGTCATGTGAGCAGGGGAGGTTGCAAGAGTGCAGCTCGCGATGTCAAGCTGGGTGAGATTCAAGTGCCCCTTGGTGAGCCTCGATCAGTGCGGCGCCCCAGACTTGCCCCCCGAAGATCTTGAAGGGAGGAGCCGTCGTGGGAGAGGGGCGCGTCGCCCATCGCATCGATCTTGCTCTGCAAGTCCCTTTCGCGTATGGCCTTCGGGCACGAGCGGTGTCTGCGGAGCGGGCGGCTACGTTTCGCCTTGCCCATCGTCGGAACCGTCTCCGGTCCCATCGGTCGACGCTGACTCCTTGGGAACTTCGCCCCGGTGCCGCCACCGTCTCCTGTACCAATCGCAAGTTCAGCGAGCTTCTCGATTCGACGGCACCGAGGCTGTCGAGACGATCTACTTCGCCTTCGAGGGCACGGAGTACGAGGTCGACCTGTGCGAGGAGAAGGCCGCGCACTTCCGCAAGGCCATCAGCGAGTACGCAACGCCGCGGGCCGTGAGTGGGCGGGGGTGCGGTGGCCGGCGAGGTCGTGGATCGCCGTCGAGCAGGAAGCGGGACACCCACGCGATCAGGGCTTGGGTTCAGGAGCAGGGGTACGAGGTCAGCTCTCGCGTCCGCGTCTCGCGAGACATCGTCCGAGGCGTACGAAGCAGCCAAGTAACTCGACTCTTGGGGCGACACACGAGGGATCCAGCGGCACAGTCGGGCTAGAGCAACTACCGTGCCGCTGTGACCGCCCTCAGCGTTGTACCGCCGCCGGAGGGCCCCGATCTCGTAACGGCCCTCGCGCGGGCAGCGCAGTTCCCGCGCCTCCGCTACATGGGATCGAAGTACAAGCTCCTGCCGCGGCTAGCTCCTGTATTCGCGGAGCTTGGGGGAACAACAGCGCTAGACGCGTTTTCTGGCAGCGGTGCCGTTTCGTATCTCCTGAAGTCGCTGGGCTACTCGGTCACTAGCAACGACTTCTTGAACTTTCCTGCTGCCATCGCCCAAGCGACGGTCGTCAACCAGACCACCCGGCTCAGCCCGAAGGACGTTGACCTGATCTGCGGGCCGGCGGCCGACGATCGCGACTTCATCCAGCGCACGTTCGACGGGCTGTACTTCACGCCCGAAGACCGGGCCTTCCTCGACTCAGCGTGGTCGCACATCGACGGCATGCCACGTTCAAAGAAGGCACTGGCCATCTCGGCGCTGGTGCTTTCCGCCGCTCGCAAACAGCCTCGCGGCGTCTTCACCTTCACGAACCTGCGGTACGACGATGGCCGTCGCGATCTACGCCTCAGCCTTCGTGAGCACTTTCTGGAGCGGACCGCCGAGTACAACGCGGTGGTCTTCAACAATGGGCAGCAGTCCCGTGCAGTGAAGGGGGACGTGTTCGCGCTTCGCCATAAGCACGATGTTGTCTACCTGGACCCTCCGTACGCTCCGCCGACCGACGATAACTGCTACATCAAGCGCTACCACTTCCTCGAGGGCCTCTCGGTCTACTGGCGGGGGCAGACGATCATGGAGAACACCGCGACGAAAAAGCTGGTGAAGCCCTTTACGCCGTTCTCCTACAAGCGCACCATCGTCGGGGCCCTGGAGCGCTTGTTCGACCAGTTCAGCCACTCATCGATTGTGCTCTCCTACTCTTCGAACGCCGTACCTGACGCAAAGACCATAGAGGCTTTGCTTCGCAACGTGAAGGGAACCGTCGAGGTGCGCAAGCTCGACCATCGGTACTCCTTCGGAACCCACTCCAGTGCTGCCCGACGTACCGCAGACGAGTACCTCTTCATCGGTTGCTGAGCGGTGCCAGACATCCCGACGTTCGGCGAATACGTCGCGTCACTTGGCGTGCTGCGAGGCATCGTCGATCCAACTGTTTCGACGCCCCGTTGGCTGCCGACATCAAGGAAGCAGCGACGTCCTTGGCCGCACTCGCTGACTTGTCGCCGGAGCTGCTCGCCGAGTGGGCCCAGGCCCACCCCTCCTGGGTGCCGGCGCTCGGGCTGACCGTCGGACTCTCGCAGGAGAGCTTCAAGAACATTTTGCGTCAGCACTTCAACAGCTCCGGATGGATAACGCTTGCGCGAACTCGTGCCGCCGACCTCGTCGCCATGCTCGACGAGGAGTACGACCTCGTGCGGCTGCTGACAGTGCAGCGCTCCCGCTCGTACGAGTTCGGTGACGTGCTTGTCGCCCGTGCTGGTGGGCGAGCAGTTGCTGTCGGCGGCATGGCATCCGGGCGCAAGGTCGAGGACGAAATCGAGGCGATCGCAGCAGATCTCGGGTTGCCGAGCAACACTCGCACCCGCTTCGAGGGCCGGAACGGCCGCACTGCGCCGTGCGATCTGGTGATCCCCTCGGCATCGAACCCAATGATTGTGGTGGCCGCTAAGGGCTTCGACTCGACCGGCTCGAAGCTGACGGACGCGGTTCGCGAGATCGAAGAGATGGCCGAGATCCGGCTTCCCCGCCAGTACGTCCTGGCGGTGATCGACGGCATCGGCTGGAAGAGCCGCGCCTCAGATCTGCGAAAAATCTACGCGCTGTGGGAGAGCCGCCAGATCGATGGCATGTACACGCTTGCGTCGCTCGATCGCTTTCGTACAGACCTCACCGAAGCAGCGCGCCGTCTGGACCTGCTCAACGCTTAGCATCGTTCTGCTTGCATTCGATCAGGTGTTCGATATCACGTGGAGTCGCCCGCGCGCCGTTCTGACACGGGATGGGCAAAGTCGCACGCTCCGGGCGAGCAGTACTTCGCCCGAAAGGATCCTCCAGATGGACCTGACGCTCAAGGCACGGTCATCGACCAGAACGAGGCTCGCACTGTCCGGACGATACGACGATCAGCTCCGGTCGACGTATAACCCGGCCGCGTGCGTCGACTGTGGAGCGTTGGTGCCATCGGCCTACCGCAAGAAGCACGACGAGTTCCACGCCGCACTTGAAGGCGGCACACAGTGACGAAACCTAGTAGCAACGGCTTTCTGATCATGCCGTTCGGCACCGAGCTGGACTGGTTGCGGGACGACATCGTCGCCGCTGGTGAGGCCGCGGGCGTGACGACACTCGGGCCGACAGCATCTTCACGCCAGGCATCCTGCTCGATCAGATTCTCGAGTCGATCGACCAAGCGGCGGTCGTCGTCGGCATTACGACAGGACGGAACCCGAACGTCTTCTTCGAGCTGGGATACGCGTGGCGCAGCCACAAGCCGGTCCTTCTGGCTGAGGGCACCGCCGACTTGCCGTTCGATGTCGCGCACTACCGCACCTTGATCTACGGGACCCCTACACCGAACCTCGACCGCGAGAAGCTGCGGAACGAGATTTCACACGCCATCGCAGGTGCCAAGGCCGAACGGCCATTGCCGCGTGGTCAGCGCCTTATGACCCCGCCCGCCCGCAAGTCGGAGGCCCGGCTGACCGCCGACTTGCAAGAGACTGGCGGTGGCTCGAGACGCCTCGTAGTGGCTAACACCGGGATGGTGCCGCTGCACAACGTCGACGTAGTCGTGCCTGCCGATGTCACGAGCTTCAACATGCACGCCAGCGATGTACTACCGATCGACCTGCTCAGACCATCGGAGCGGGTAAAGCTTCCGGCCCTCACGATGATGGGCGGCGGTCGCCAGATATTCGACATCGAGCTGCGGGGGACCGACGCCGAAGGCAACACCCTGTCGTTCCCCGTCAAGATCAGCCTTTTCTGAGGATTGCCATGGAGATCAGCGTCGACATCCCCACCGACGAGAGCGGCTTCATGCGCCGTGAGTGCCCCAACTGCAAGCGACAGTTCAAGTGGTTTCTGGGCGCTTCCGCCAACCGCCCCGAGGACTTCCTCGACCCGGAGCTGTACTACTGCCCCTACTGCGGTGAGGCCGCTCCCCACAACGCGTGGTGGACGAAGGAGCAGATCGAATACGCCGAGGCTATGGCCGCGGGCCCAGCCATGAAGATGGCGTCTCGCGAGTTGGAGAAGACCCTCCGAGGCATGAAGGGCCTCAAGTTTTCGCCCAACCGCAACATGCGGGGCCCCGAGCCGCCGCTCCCCATGATCGAATCCGACGACATGACGATGGTGGCGTCGCCCTGCCACGACTTCGAGCCGGTGAAGATCGCTGAGGACTGGGTGGATCCAGTCCACTGCCTCATCTGCGGCGGCACGTACTCCGTCTGAGGTAGTAAGTCGGAAAGGGGGTCCTCTTGCCTCGTCACCACCTCGTGCCGCAGATGCTGCTGCGCCGCTTTGCTGGCGAGCAAGACCAGCTAAGGGTCGGTGCAGCTGTCGGGGTGAGAGCCGGTTCCCGGCGGTGAGCAGCATCCGCCGGTGGACCCAGGCCGGGTCGGCGGTGGTGCCGCGGCGACCGAGCTGCTCACGGGCGACCCGTTGGCGGACGTCGGTGACCATCTCGT
>JAABUM010004960.1_pt1 | contig 14453 bp, 19 predicted proteins | sample 5559161 | NCBI WGS metagenome assembly JAABUM01 (sample SAMN10711868, study PRJNA513369) | rock metagenome | isolation source: Antarctica rocks | place: Antarctica: Victoria Land, Siegfried Peak nord
GCGCGCGGCAGGAAGACCTCATCGAGGCGTGCGGCCACCCATGGCGTCAGGGTGATCGTCAGGATCGCCAGCCAGATCAGCAGCGGGACACTCTCCGAGGTCATGATCGCGGGGGTCAGCGCGTGGATTCCGGCAAAGGCAAGGACGAATAGGGTGCTCGCCAGGATCGCGCCCGTCAGCGCGCGAAAAAAGTCGCGGGTGATGACCTGGTGCCGGAACAGGGCGCTGTCCTGCGCCACGCCGTAGCCGAGCAGCACGATCCCTACGAAGAGGATCGTGTCACCCGTTTTCGGCGGGGTGTTGACGCGACTCGGGAAGCTCAATCCCAGGATACTCGTCAGGGCGCCCGCCATCTGCAGCCCTGCGGCGATGCCGATCCAGCGGAACTGGCGTCGCGCGGCGTCGCGGAGCGCGAAATAACGCCGGAACGCGAGCGTCGTCGTGGCGAACAACGCCCCGACGATCAAGAGCCCCTCGACCACGAAGAACGGCGCTCGTGGGGGGACCTGGAGATAGTGCGGTCGCCAGGTGACCGGGCGCACCGCCTCGAAGCGGTAGAACAGATCGGTCGTCACGCTCGCGACCGCGATGATACTGGCGCACACGAAGAGGAGCGCCGAGACGACGTACCCCGCATGGCGGGCGCGCGGCGGACGGTCGGACGGGGTGGTCACGAGCAGGATCCCGTGGAAAACGGTCGCGCAGGCGAGCGGCAGCGCCCAATAGGTCAACCGCACCCACAACCCCGCCGTCTCTGGTTCGTCGGCGACGACCTGCATCCCGGCCCCCACGAGGTACCAGGCGACGCAGATGTGGGCAATCCCGGTGCTCAAGGCGGCCCGCTGCCACCACCAGCGGGCCTGGTAAGCCTGCCCGCGCTGATCGCGCGTGATCAGATACAGCCCCAGCCAGAGGAAGACCCCCGAGAAGACACACTCCAGCAGGAAAATCGCGCCGCGCAGCATCCATCACCTCGCCTCGCCGGGCATCGCGCCCTCATTTGCTCCCCGCCGACAGGCTAACGAAGGAGCGCACGTCTTCACTATGGATTACGCGAAATACACCCCCAAGGTGAATGCCAGCATAGCAATCGATCCAGGTTCTGCCAATAACCAGCGTGCAAACGCCCGATTCCGCCCGTATTGGTCACCCACTGGTCACCGCGCGGCCCGCCTGCGGCCACCACTGGTCACAGCCTGGGCGGTGATCGGGTCGGCACTGGTCAGCGCCGCGGGCTACGGTGGGGACATCGAAGCGAATCGCCCGATGGGGCAGCGACCGGGGAGGTGAAGCATCACGAGAGCCCACAAGCGGACCCGAGAGCGTGGCTGAGTAACGAAGAATCCCTGTCGGCAGATGAACTGAAATCCAACATCACTGAGTAGGAGGCAAAGGACACCATGACGAATCTCGTGACGCGCATCTTCGATGGCATCGACCGGCAGCTGGCCCCTGCCGCCACGCTCCGCTCCGCGCGGATGGGGCGGCGAGATCTCCTCAAATCCGGCGCGAAGCTGGGGTTAGCGGCCGGCACCCTGGCGGTCCTCGGCAAGGCATCGGCGGCTACCCCCGCATCGGCCGCCGCGGGGACCAACACCCTCTTCCCGGGCGAGACGCTCTATCCGGGGCAGGCGCTGAACGGGGCAGGCGCAAGCCTGATCCTCCAGGGCGATGGCAACCTGGTCCGCTACGCCAACGGGCAGGCACCCTGGTCGAGCAACACCGGCGGTGGCAACCGGTTGGTGATGCAGGGGGATGGCAATCTGGTGCTGTACGACGCGGGCAACGGCGTGGTCTTCGCGACCGGGACGGCCGGCAACCCGAACGCCCGCCTGGTGATGCAGGACGACGGCAACCTTGTCCTCTACTCCGCCGACTACAGCCGCGCGCTCTGGTACACCAACTCCCCCATCGAGCGGGCGATCCAATGGTTCTACGACCACCGCGGCGCGACGAACTACGAAGGTCGCTGCGAGTCGGCCGTCGAGAACGCGTTCGGCACCTCCGGACGCTACGCCACCGCGATCGCCAACTGGAACGCGCGGGCGAAGCAGTATCCCTACAACGCCGCGCCGCGCGGCGCGCTCGTCTTCTACAACACGTCGGCGGCTGGCCACGTCGCCGTGAGCCTCGGGAACGGCACGGTGATCTCGACCAGCGCCGGGGGCCGCATCGGCATCGTGGGCATCGGCTACTTCCAGCGCCCGCTCGGTTGGGCCTACGCCCCCTGGTAAAGCGTGGCCCGCGAACAGACGGCGCGGCCGACGAACGGACGCATGAAAGGGCCAATTGTATGGCACGCGATGGCACAATCACCTCTTGTCTCCGGTCATGGATCGAAAGCCTGCAACACCAACGGGCCGGGCCACCGCACAACGCCCCCCGCGCGGCCGCCGAGCGGAGCTGGCCCATCACCCTGATGGAACAGCGGGCGATGTTCATCGAGGATCAGTCACGATGCCTTGCGCCCATCGCCGCGCAGGTACGCCACGCCGGCTACGTTGCCCGCTATCGCGGCGACCGGGATACAACGCCCCTGAGCGGCTGGTGGATCTCGCGCGAGGACACCCAACCCTTCCGGCAAGACGAGGTGCGGTGGCTCCTGGCCACTTTTCGGATGCGTAAGTTCGCGTAAACGCGACACTCGAAGGAGGAGAAATCATGAAGCGCCCCATCATCGTGAAGTTCCTGCTCACTTTCATCTGCGCCGTGGCCGGCATGGGCGTCGTCGCGGCACAGGCGCCCCCGGCCGGGGCATCCGCTGAAGTGTGCCAGACTGCCCGAGACCTTCAGCTCGTTTGCGTCGAGGTTAGAGGTTCGGGGGGCTACGTGCGCGAGGTTTGGGGTAAAGGCTATTTCCCCAATCCCAGCGTCAAAAACCCGGGCAAGATCTGTGACTACGTCACGAAAGTGCGCATCAGCGGCAACGGCAACACACATTACCGCGACTACGAGAACAGGGCACCGAAAGGCCAATGCGGACTTCCCGGCGGCTCGTACAATATCGTGCCGATCAATCAGACATTCCCCAAGGGCTTCTACGTCTGCACCACCTTCTTCATAAACGAGAATGTGCAGCAAGGCAGCGAAAAGTGCATCAAGCTGACCTGACACTCGCGCACCCGGACTGGAAGACAAGCCGCGGATGGCCGACGGGGTTGTATCCCCGTCGGCCATCCGCGGCACAGAACAATCTCCACTGCCAGAGCATACCGCTCCAGCAGCTCGCATCATCAGGCTGCCTAACCTACTACTCTGGAGCTGAGGACGATCCATATCAGCGCGACTAGATGCAGCCTTGGCGCTTTCTCAAGCACTACACTCGGATGCGTCAGAAATGGGACGAGGGGCGTCGCCGTCGGGTGTCGCAAGCAGCGTGAGACCGGCCCAGCCGCTGATCAAGCGGCGGCCAGCTCGGCCAGGACTGCCGCCCACCGACCGTGGAACCGCTGCCGTCGTTCTGCCAGCGAGACGCGCTCGCCCGACCGGGTCGCGGCGCGGAAGTACTGGCGCTGCTCCTCGAAGGCTGAGCAGAAGCGCGCTGCGGACACGAAGCTCCCGAAGCCGCGCATGGGATAATAGCGTTGCTTGACACCCCGGTGATCCTGCTCGATGTGGTTGTTCTTATAGCGGCTGGTGCGGTGCCGCACGCCCGGCCCAAGGATCGCGCGGATGGCGCGCGGATACGCGTCATGCCCGTCGGTCGTGACCTGCTCCGGGGCGTCCCCGGCGAGCGCGAGCGCCTGCCGGAAAGACTGTTGCGCTGCGGCCATATCGCGCGTTGCGCTGAGTCGCGCGTCGACCAGATGCCCCTCGCGGTCGATCGCGCGATATAGGTAGCACCACTGGCCGTTGACCTTGATGTACGTCTCGTCCACATGCCACTTCGTGCCAGCTTGCCCGCGCCGCTTGGCCCGGAGCCGAGCGGTCAGGAGCGGGGCGAAACGCGCCTCCCAATCGCGGACGGCCTCGTGACTGAAGACGAAGCCGCGCTCGAGGAACATCTCCGCGCGATCCCGCAGGCTGAGTTTGTAGCGCAGCCGCCACAGCACGACGAGGAGGACGAGGTCGGTCGGGTATTGCAGGTGATTGTACGGCGTGCCGGTGCGCTCGTTGAACAGGCGGCGACAAGCCCGGCAGCGGAAGGTGCGATACCCGAGCGCGGTACGCCGTCGCTGCTCGACGGCCGCGGTCACGGCACAGTGGGGGCAGGGCACAAACACCTCCTTCAGGCAACTGCCAACGTCGCTATCCTATCAAAGTGCAGCCGCCCGAACAGCCCTTGTCTGATTTCTGACGCAACCAGCACTGGCGCACCGTCTCATATGTGACGATGACACCGCGCTCGGCCAGCAGCTCCTCGACATCGCGGTAGCTGAGCGCGAACCGGAAGTACAGCCAGACCGCGTGGGCGATAATCTCCGACGGGAACCGGTGCCGTTTATAGGTGAGAATGCGTGCTTGTTCTCTCATGCGCCGAGTATCGCACACCCGACCCCCGTAAGGCTGAGCAGTTATCCTGACAGTACCGCACCGAGAAGTAGCGCGAGGGCGAGGAGTGGCACGGCCAAGCGGTCGCGCCGCCGCCCGGCGCGCACGGGTCCCGACTCGGATGTTGTGGGCACATCGCTCGGCGCAGGCACGGGAGACGTGACATCTCGGGGGCGCGGCGGGGCGTGCCAGCGCGGCAGGTGTCGGTCCTCGTGATCGTGCGCGGCGTCCGCATCGTTGGGAGCGTGTGGCATACCAACCCTTGTCAACGAGCGATGGGCTTGCGGCCCGGGCCCGACCGGGCCGCACATTGGCGAGGATAGCAGATGGACGCTGGTAGTTTATAGCGACACACATGACGGTGCGATGAAGGACGAAGTAGGGCGGCGGTACGCTCAGCGACTGGCGGGGTTGATCGCTGGGGGCCGCCGGGGCGCGGGAATGCAGGACCCCCTGTGGCAACATTGCCACAGGGGGTCCTCATCGGGGGCTGGCAGGGGCTCGATCGGCTATGGCTGCTACTCCCTTGCGCCGCTCTCCGCGTAATCCGCCCGGCCCGGCGACTCCAGGACGGCGCGGATCCGGTCGAGGTTCTTGCGGCACGCCCGGCGGGTGAGGAGGCGCGCGAGGCCGCCGAGCGCGATCCCGCCGGCCGTCCAGGTGCTGCCCGAGCGGGAGGTGACCACGCAGCCCTCCGGGTGCGGGTCCACGCGGTAGCCGCCGAAGAGGGGGCGACGAGCGAACGTGGCGCGCGTATCGATCGCCCGCGGCGGGTCGTAGGCGGTGATGGTGCACTGGAAGGTGCCGCTCGTCGGGCCGATGCGGATCGTCTGGTGGTAGGTCGCGCCCTCACAGAGCCCACCCGGCGCGTCGAGCGCGGTCGCGACCACCTGCGGCGCATAGCGGGCGTCGTTACGGGGATCCCCTACCAGGGCGAACGCCGCCTCGGGCGTGCAAGCCAGCACGCCCGACACCTCGACCATCCAGCGCGGCCGCTTGCCATCGAGCGCCATACGGATCCAGATGTAGAGTTGGGCCCCCCCGAGGACGATGAAATACAGCAGGCACAGGGCGATCACGATCAGCCAGCCCATCGGTCCTCCGTCCTCCTTGCGTGGCACGAGCGACGCCGCTGCGATGCACGGTAGCAGCGGTAGGCGGCAAGAGCAAAAAGGGGCACCGTGGGGGTCACGGCGTAGCATGGAGGAGAACCGCAATGAACGGCGCGACGAAGCGCGAGGAGGTGACCTACGCGTGCCCAACCTGCGGTGCGGGCGTGCTGCTGATCACCGCCGCGACCGACGGGCGGATGCGCGGCATCTTCTGTCGCAAATGCAAGAAGCGCCAGGCGGTCACGCTGATCGGCAGCACGCCCGCGCCACTGGCCCCGCCACCGCCGCGCGACGTGCCGCCGCGGGCAAGCGCGCACCGGCCGCCGGTGACGCCCCAGATCGAGACGCGGCGGATCAGGGATCATCAGGGGTGAGACCGGCCACAGCGCAACGAAGCATGAAGGGCACCACGAGAGGGCGTGGTGCCCTTCAGCGTGCCCAGATGATCAAGGGTAGGGGGAGCCGGGAGGACGAACCAGGCCGGGCCGGGGACGAGGCGCATGAGGGGCAGGGAGCCGAGGAAGACGACGTGGTCGCGCCAGACGGGGAGGAGGGCGCATTCGCGGCAGAGGTGGTGGATCCGGAAGCCCGGCATGATCGCGGTGGCGGCCAGTGCGGTGTCGTCGTCGATGGCGTGGCCGCTGATACAGGTGGTACGCATAGCGTGGGGTCTCCTATCGGTCGAAGTGGGATGAATGATTCACCCTCTCCCAACAGTGTGGAAATATTTCGCGAAGCGTGCAATCTCCGTGCGCCTGGGGTCACGCCGGAGAGGCAGGCACCAGCGTCCCGTCCACGCCACGAGCCGACCCAGAAACGGGGCACCATTCACCGTGAACGGAGTAGCACGGGGCTCAATGGCCTTAAAAGAGATGGGGTCGCCGATTGTGCGGGCGATTTTCCGCAGCGGGCCGCCATTTTCTGCCCCTGTCCCTGGATTTGCTCCCCCCACTTATTGAGTGCTTGTAATTTGTGTATTACGCGGACTGGCGCGGATCGGCCCTGAGCGAGGCCGACGCGCGTAAGGCTCGCGTAAGGCTCGCGTAAGGTCGCGAAGGCCAAAAGGCGTTCACGGTGAATGGTCCGAGGGGCTGAGAAAAAGCGTTCACCGTGAACGGCAGGGCTCATTCACCGCCGAGCCGAGCACGCAGCCGCGCCCATCATCCGGGCAGCGGGCGCTCCTCTGTGGGTGGCGCTGATCCTCCCGGGGCCGTGTCCGGCGACGCGCTCGCGCCCGCCTGCTCCTCCTCCTGGAGACGCAGCAGCGCGGCCTCGGCCGCCTCGGCCCGGCGGCGCAGCTCGGCGATCGTCAATGCGTCCGCCGCGAGAGCCTGGTCTTTCGCCGCCAGCGCGGCATCCTTCGCGGCAATCGTCTCATCCTTCGCTGCCAGCTGCCCCGCGTAGATCTTGCCGACCTCGGCGAGCATCGTCCGCAGATCGCCCACATATTGCGCGCCGGTGCGGCTTACAGCCTGCTCAACCTCGGCGGGAGTCACGCGGTAGGAAGCCTCGATCGGCTCCTCTGGTGGCGTCCTGACGGCAGGACACAGTGTCCTGCCGTCGTCCTGACGATCTGTCCTGACGGTGTCCTGCCGTCCTGACGCCTCACCCGGCTCATCGAGCAGCACGAACCAGCCGCCATTGTCATCTTTGTAGCCGTGGAGAGTGCCGCGTTGCAGGCGTTTCCGCACCGCCTCGGCGGAAAGCCCGAGCCGCACGGCTGCCTCGGCGATGGGGATACCATCCTGCCGTCCTGCCATCGTCCTGCCGTCCTGCCGTCGCGACGTCCTGACACCTGTCCTACCAGTGGGACATGCAGCATAACACACAGCACAGCGAGCAGGGCGGGTGTTCGTGCCGCATGCTCGTCAGTGCTGGCGGACCTTTCGCGCCGTTAGGCACAGCCCTTTATCTTGCCTTCACCGCTGTTCGCCCGCTAGACACGACCCTCCTGTGGCCTTACGCTGCGAGCGGCAACCATGCCGCACAAGCGCATCGCCGAGGAGGAGAACATGGCCGACAATCACGCCCGCATCGTGCAGCTCGAGGCCCAGGTCGCCGCATTGTTAGACGCCCAGCGCCGCCCACGCCACCGCTTGCCCCGCCGCTTCCTGCCGCTGGCCCTGGTGGCGCTGCTCGTGCTGTTGACGCCGCTCTCGCTCCTCGCGGCCGCGCCCTTCAACGACCTGACGGGCGGCGTCCACGACGCCAACATCGGCCTGCTCTACGACGTCGGCATCACCAAGGGCTGCGTGCCCAACGTCTCCTACTGCCCCACCGCCAACGTCACCCGCGAGGAGATGGCGAGCTTCCTCGCCCGCACCGCCGGACTCGGCGGCAACCCGGCGGTCGTCAACGCCGCGACGCTCCAAGGCTATGCAGCGAACGGGCTCGTCCGGGCGAACGGCTTCGGCGAGGCGACGACCAACCCTGGCGTCGGCATCACCCTGCAGCCGCTCGGCACCGACATCGCGGCCGGGCCGATGGCGACGCTCGGGAGCACGGCCATCCTCGCGCCCGCGCCAGGGTACGTGATCGTCCGCGCAACGACCACCCTCAACGCGCCCACCGGCACAATCGTCGCGGTGCGCCTGCGGCACAACATCAACGCGTCGGGGCCGGTGTCGCCCTTCTTCCGCGCCACGGTCCCGGCTGGCCCGTATGGCTGGGTCACCCTGAGCCCGGGGGCGATGTTCCCGGTGACGGCCGGATACCAGACCTTCACCATCCAGGCGACCGCCACCGGTGACCCTTCTACCGGCGGCTATGCTACCGCTACCGACGTGACGCTCGACGCCCTCTTCGTGCCCTTCAACGGGCTGGGCGAGCCCGGAGCGACCACCGCCCCCTGAACCCGGCGGTGAGTCGCGCGGGGCGGGGCGGGTGCCACCCCCGCCTCGATGTGAGGCGGGGGTGCCGCTATCGTGCGTCTCAGTCGGCGTAGCGTTGCGGCACCGGCATGCGCCCGTAGGTGCCGTCCTTACCAGGCTCGGCGAGGTAGATGATCGGTGCCCACATCCGCCAGACCTTCGCGATGGTCGGCGGGCCGTCGTCCATATCCTGATCGGCGATCACCACGGTCCCCAGGAGGAGCGCGCTGCCGAGCGCGCCGAGCAGCGCAGAGGCGTTGCCGCCTATCCTAGGCGTCGGCGATCGCAATACAGTCGGTGGGATCCAACTCCACAGTCAGCGTCAGCGGTTCAGTCTTAACGATCTTCATGACGCCACCCCCCAAATCTTGCGGATGCCCTCGACGGTGTACGTGGCCGATTCCCTGCTCCCGAGCAAGCCCGGCGCGGCCCCGGCCAGGGTGCACGCCTCGAAGAGGCAGGCGAACGTGTCGAACAGGTGGGGCTCCATGGCGGCGCTGTCGTGGCCCTTGCTCTGCTCGGAGCGGGCGTTGGCCGCCTCGTTACAGGCGATGGCGAGGGTATAGGGGTAAACCTAGAGAAGTTGCTACCACCCGCAAAGTAGGGGGTGCTTCAGCACCCCAATGTTCTGTCCACCATCACGCCGGTCAGCAAGAAGTGCCGAGAAGTGCAGGAGTCGGCACTTCTGCTCTCGACAGCACCGTTGATTACTGGCGGACCGGGTGCCAACAGGCCGCATTGGGTAGAAGTGCCGCAACCACTGGGAGAAACGGCCCTTCTCTGCCCGTCACTTTGCGGTTCATGACATGTTCCCTAGGTCTACCCCTCGGAGAAGGGGAAGTGCAGCACCTCGACCGCCCGGCGCTTCGCCGCCTCGCCCCGCCGGTCGTAGCGTGCCGTCGTCGTCGGCGAGGCGTGGCCCGCGAGCCGCTGCACCGTCGCCAGATCGATCCCCGCGTCGAGGAGGTCGCCGACGAAGGCCCGCCGGAAGTCGTGCGGCGAGAGCTGCGCCACCCCCGCCTGCCCGAGGCGCTTGCGCAGCACCTTGTAGATCGCGTTCGACGACAGCCACTCCCCGGACGATACCGCCGCCACTAGATCAGGCCGGCCAGAGCGGGTCGGTCGTCGCGTCCACCACGGGACGGGTCCGGGCTGCCAGGGCCGCCCGGAGGAGGGCGGCACCGACGCCGGCCAGCACCAGGGCGACGAGGGCCGACGCGCCGAGCACGAGGAGCGGGAAGCCGAGCGGCGCGGCGGGATACGGCCCCCCGACCGGGGACCGGGTGGTCAGGCCGAAGGCCGGGTAGAGTGCCCTGAGGACGGCGAAGCCCACGATGTCGCAGGCGGCGAACACGACCACGAAGATCGCCAGCGCGCCGCCGAGCGGCACCAGGCGTCGGAAAGCCGGACCCATGCTCTGCTCCTCTCGGCGACGGGCGAATCGCCCGCAACAGCGCGCGCTCGGGCCTGGAACTATAGCAGACCGCCGAAGCCCGCGGCGCGACGGCGAGCATGGACGATCGCCCCGCCAGGCGACGCTCCCCGGGCGAACCAGGGGAGACAGTGCCGCAGCGGGCGGGGCCGGGTCGTCGCTCGCCGTGCCGCCCCACTACCGGACGCGGCGGGCCAGGGTGTTACTTTTCCGGTCGCCGCACGATCCTCAGGGTAACCACGCGACATGCGGGGCGGCGACCCCCGGCGGCGGCCGGGCAGGGGGAGGGCGGGCGATGGCGGGTGCCGATGGTCGGCGGGGGGCCGACATGGCGGGGCGTGAACGGACCGCGCTCGGGCGGTGCTCATGGGCGGTCCCGGCGGAAAACGGGACGACGGGCGACGCCGCCACCGACGAGGCACTCGCCGCCCGGGGCGACGCCGATAGCTTCATCGCCCTCTACCGGTGCCACCTGCCCGCGATCTACCGCTACGCCTACGCGCACCTCGGCAACCGGCAGGACGCGGAGGACCTCGCGGCCCTGACCTTCGAGCGCGCCTGGGCGCAGCGGCGGCACTACCGGGCGACGGGCCCGTTCCGCGGCTGGCTCTTCGGCATCGCCCACCGCGCCGTCGTCGACCGGCGGCGCCGCGACCGCCCGGTGTCGGCACCGGTCGAGGCGCTGGCCGAGGCCCTCCCCGATCCCGCCGCCGGCCCGGAGGCCGCGGCGATCAGCGCCGAGCCCTGCGCTTCTTCGCGGGGCTCCCCTACGACGCGATCGCGGGCATCGTCGGCAGGCGCACCCCGGCGGTCAAGATGCTCGCCTATCGCGCGCTCGCCACCCTACGAGAGGAGGTTCCCCGATGACCGATCGTAACCGGCTCCAGGGCCGCGAGACCCTCGACGAGGCGCTCGCCCGTGCCGAGCAGGGCCGCGTGGGGCGGCTCCTCCGTGCGGCCGCGGCGACGCCCACCCCGCGTCCCGCATTCGCGCGCGACCTGGAGGAGCGCCTGCGGCGTGGCGTGGCGACACCCGACGTCGCCCCCCGGGGCGCGGGTGGGGCCTGGCTCCGCGGACGGGCGCCCTTCCGGGCCGTCGGCGCGGCCCTGGTGACGCTCCTCCTCCTCGGTGGCGGCGTGTGGGCCGCGCCGTCGGCGCGGGCGCAGTTCGGGCGCGTCGCCTGGCTGGTGCCCGGGCTCGGGCTGCGCGCGGCCGACACCCCGGGGCTGACGATGACCGCCCCGGTCGCCGTGGCGCGCGACGGCCTGACCCTGACCGTGCTCGCCCTCCGCTCCGCCGAGGGTCGGACCCAGGTCCGGCTCCAGATCGCCGGGGTGCCGTTCACCCGCCCCGGGGAGGCCTCGCCGGTCGGGGCGCTCCGGCTGACCCTGCGCGACGCGGCGGGGCGCGCCTACCCGACGAGCGGAGGCGGCCCGACGGGGCAGGGGATCGTGCCGCAGGGCCCGGCGACGCCCGGGGCGCCGCGCGCGACGCTGACCCTGGGGGTCGAGCAGCCCTTCGCCCCGCTCGACCCGTCCACCCGCGCCGTGGAGGTGCGGGTGGACGGGCCGCCACCCGTGGGCACCTGGGTCGTCCGCGTCCCGGTGGCCCCCGACGCGGCGGGGGACCTCGCCGTCGCGCGCCCGGGCGGCGCGGGCGTGACGATCGGCGGCGTGACCCTGCGGGTCGCCGGGGTCGCGGCCGACGGCCAGGGGCTCGCGGTGCAGGTCGCGGCCCAACCGGGGGACGGGCCGGTCGCGGTCCGCGCGCTCGGCGAGGTCGACCACGCCGGGCGCCGCCTGGTGCTGCGCGACGAGCGGGGGGGCGCGCTGGTCGAGCCCCCGCCCGCTTTCAGCCCGCCCCCCCCGGGCGCGGATGGGACCCTGACCGACGACGTGCTCTTCCCGGCGCTGCCCGCTGAGGGCGCCGCGGCGACCCTGACCGTGCCTTCGGTGACCGTGGTAGAGGCGGGGGAGACCGCGCCGCTGCGGATCCCGCTGGCGGGCGCGCGACCGGGCATGCTCATCCCGCTCGACGCGACGCTGGCGGTCGGCCCCTACCCGGTGCGGGTCACGGGGGCCGAGGTGGTCGAGCGCGGCGGCGCGCGCACGCTCCTCGTGCACCTGACACTCGGCGGCGGGCCGCCCGGGCGACGGCTCCTCGGGTTCGCGGGCGCGACGCTCGACGGGCGGGCGACGGACCCCAACGAGGGGCGCTACGCGCGGCCCGGCGCGAGTACCCAGGTGGAGGCAATCGGCGTGCCCCTGCCCGCGGGGGCGGGCGACACGGTGACGCTCACCCTGCGCGATCCCCTGGTGGCGGTGGACGGGCCGTGGTCCCTGCCCGTCCCGCTGCCGGGCGGGCGCTGACGACGACCGTGCCTGCTACAATCGCGGGACGGCGTGGTACGACAGCACCAGCGCGGCCCGATCATGATCCCTTGTCAGCGGGAAGGTCCGGGTACGGGGCCACCTCCGCTCGCGCCGTTCCCGAATCCGCGCGCGTGACCGCGATGGCGCGGTAAAGCGTGGCGCGCGAGATGCCGAGGGTCTGGCAGATCGCCGCGACCGAGTGGCGTTTGTCGTCGTAGAGCGCCTGGGCCAGCGCCACCTTGGTCGGCGTGCCCGGCTTCTTCGGCCTTCCCCCCTGCCGCCCGCGCGCCCGCGCCGCCGCCAGTCCCGCCCGCGTCCGCTCGCGGATGAGCTCCCGCTCGAACTCGGCTTGCCGCCGCTCGTCGTGGTGTCGAGCTGCTCGGTCAGGCTGCGGAAGCCGATCCCCCGCCCCTCCGGGTCGGTGAGCGTCGCGCTCAGCGCCGGGAGCGACCGCCCCAGCCGGTCGAGCCGCCAGACGGCCAGCGCATCGCCGGGGCGGAGGTAGGCCAGGGCGTCGGTCAGCCCCGGTCGCTCGGCCTTGGCCCCGCTGCTCGTGTCGGTGAAGATCTTCCCACAGCCCGCCGCCCCGAGCGCGTCCTCCTGCAAGGCCAGCGTCTGCTCCGCCGTCGAGACCCGCGCGTAGCCCACCAGCATCGCCGCCCCTCCCCCTCATGCACCCTCGCCGTCGCAGCGGAGTGTCGCAGCAGTCGGCGCGGCAGACAACTGGCGAGACGCTGATTGCGAGACGCTTTCTGAGAAGTGCTATACCGGGGAATCGCCCCCTCCAGCAGATCGGTCGCGACCGTCTCACAAAGGGCCGTTTGTCTGCACACTGCGGCCCACATGCCCACAGGCCGGAACGCGAGCATCCATGAGCGCCGCCAAGCAGCAGGCGACCGTCACGGTCTATCAACTCAAGGTCGCGCTGCGTGACATCACCCCGCTGATCTGGCGACGCCTGCTGGTGACCAGTGACACGACGATTGCCCAGTTGCACGACGTGCTGCAGATCGCGATGGGCTGGGAGGGACCTGCACCTGCATCAATTCCGCATTCATGGCAAGGCCTACGGCATCTATCGCGACGGCGGGATATCGTTTGCCGACAATCCGCATCAAGTCATCCTCGCCGACTTCAAGCTGCGCAAGGCCGAGCGATTCGTCTACGAATATGACATGGGCGATTTCTGGCAGCACGACTTCCGGATCGAAGCGGTCCTTTCCTTCGATCCGCGCAAGCGCTATCCCGTCTGTACCGACGGCGCGGGCGACTGTCCGCCCGAGGACTGCGGCGGTCTGCGGGGATTCATGGACCTGATGGCCGAGCGCGACTCCGGGCTGGCGTTGCTCGAAGCGCTCGGGGATCAGGCGTTGGTCGCGCAGCGGTTGCTCGATTGGTACGACGGGGGGCCACGACCGACGTACGACGACACGGAGTTCATGGCTGCTTTGGATCGGATGCACGACTGGTTGGACGATGCCCCGATCACGTTCAACCGGCGCGCGGTGAACGCGACACTGCGCAAGAAGAGAAAGGAACCGCGATGCACTTCCGCGTCCAACTGATCACCGTCGCGGACGATGGTACCGAGCACCGGGAGGAGATCGCCGATCTGATCCGCGCCGAGGCCACCATCGAGGCCACGGGGTTGACACTTGCGGAAAGCAAGCAGGTGCTCCATGCGCTCCAGCAGACCATCGTCGACCAGCAAGTGATCGCCTTCCTCGACGAACAGCGTGCCTGCCCCGACTGTGGGAAGCAGCGTCACCTGAAGGAGCACAGCACCGCGCCATTCCGCACGCTCTTCGGCGTGGTGCCGGTGCCCAATCCACGCTGGTATCAGTGCGCCTGCCAGCCGTACACGAAGAAGACCCTTCGACCGCTCGCGATGCTCCTCTCTGAACGCACCAGCCCCGAGTTGCGCTACCTGGAAACGAAATGGGCGGCGTTGGTCTCGTATGGCAGCACCGCGAAGCTGCTGCACGAGGTGTTACCCATCGACCGCACGCACAGTGCGGTGACCGTGCGCAACCATCTGCTTCAGGCAGCGCGGCGCAGGTCGTCGGCGTCGGGCTGGCCGAATCTCCGGCACCACCGCCGGACCGTCTCCTACGTCACGATCACCCCACGCTCGGCGCGCAACTCCTCCATGTCGCGATAGCGCAGGGCGAAGCGG
>JAABUM010004961.1_pt1 | contig 14452 bp, 14 predicted proteins | sample 5559161 | NCBI WGS metagenome assembly JAABUM01 (sample SAMN10711868, study PRJNA513369) | rock metagenome | isolation source: Antarctica rocks | place: Antarctica: Victoria Land, Siegfried Peak nord
CCTCGAGGTCCTCGAGCGTCGCGGCGTCGAGCTTGCGCTTGACGAAGACATCGACGATGCCCTGCTTGATGGAGGACGAAGAGCGCGACAGCCCCTGTGTGAGCCGCGACCACCAGCGGCGCGGCGCCGCTTCGGCCGGGTCGTCCATCTCGCGATGGTCGTTCGCCGGGACGGCATCCGGTCGGGTCTCGGCTTCGGGCTCGATCAGCGGAGCGGGCGACGCCTTCTCCGGTGGGGCCTCGGTCGCCGGAGCCGGAACCTTGGCCGGCTCGTGCGCCGCTGGGGTCGGGTCCGTCGCCGGCTTGGGCAGCTCCGGGATGGGCTCGGGCTCCGGGATGCCGCCGAACAGACGCTTGAAGAAGCCCGGTTTCCTGCCTGCCTCGCCGCTATCGTCCTCGCCGGCCATCACCTCACCCTTTCACCCCGTCCGATCGGGTTGCTCAAGTCCTGCTTCCTCCGATAGACCCGAACCCGTGCAACCGATAGACCTCTCGCCGCGCCTCCTCTACCGCGACGCCATGATGCTGGTGCTGGACAAGCCCGCGGGGCTGGCGGTCCATCCCGGCCCGAAGGGCGGCGACAGCCTGGACGCACATTTCGACAGCCTGAGATTCGGGCTGCCGCGCGTGCCCGCCCTCGCGCACCGGCTCGACCGCGACACGTCCGGGTGTCTGGTCCTCGGCCGTCACCGCAAGGCCTTGCAGAAGCTCGGAAGCCTGTTCAAGGCGGGCCGGATCGACAAGAGCTATTGGGCCGTGGTGGACGGGTCGCCTGAGGCCGAGTCCGGCACCATCGACCTCGCACTCGGGCGCCGCGACGCCGACCGCGGCTGGTGGATGAGGGTCGATCCCGCGGGCCAGGCGGCCACCACCGAGTGGCGCGTGTTGGGGCGCGGCCACGGCCGAGCGTGGCTCGAATTGCGGCCGCTCACGGGCCGTACCCATCAGATCCGGGTCCATTGCGCGGCCCTGGGCTGGCCCCTCGTCGGCGATGCGGTCTACGGCGCGCGAGAAGCGGTCCGCGACAAGCTGCACCTGCTGGCGCGTCGCGTCGCCGTGCCGCTCTATCCCGGCCGCCCGCCCGTCGAGGCCGAGGCCCCGGTGCCACCCCACATGGCCGCGAGCCTTTCGAGCCTGGGACTCAGGGCAGCCCCGTCGCTTCCGATCGGCGCGGAAACCGGACCGTCGTGATGGCATGACCAGGATGACGGGTCATTCGTGGCCATGGCTAGCCCTCGTCGATCCTGTCCAAGAGATCCGAGATGCTCGCCCGCGTCGAGGCGGCCGTCACGCCCTGTTGCAGCGTCCGTCGGCCTGTTTGAAGGCCGGCGGATCGCAGGGTGCGGAGTCGAACGCGCACAGCGGCACGCAGCCCTGCTGCGCTGGCGGAACCGGAGCACCGGGACTCGGCAAGTCCGGGCCGCTCCGATCGTGCGGTGCCGCGTGGCGATAGGGCGAGCCTGCCCGGGACGCAGCAAGATCCGAGCCAGCATAACGTCCGTTGGAACAGCATAAGCTTGGCTATCGATGTTGCGACAGCGTCCGGGTCTGCCCCAGCATTGGCGTCTTGCCGCGCCGCGGCAGACGTTCGATAAAGATGTCTCGGCCGGAGAAGACGCCATGCGGATCGACGAGTCAGCGCATCATCGCCGGGCGGGTTGCTCGTGAGCGTCGGTCTCCTCGAGGGCGGCGCTGCCGCGCTGGCCCGCGCCATTCGGTCGCGCGAGCTGTCCTGCGCGGCCGTGATGGACGCGACCCTCGATCGCATCGGCAGGCTCAACCCGCGGCATAACGCCATCGTGGCGCTGCGAGATCGCTCGGCCCTCATGGCCGAGGCCACGGCTGCGGATGCGGCTCTGGCGGACGGCGTCGCGGTGAGGCCGCTCCATGGCCTGCCGCTCGCCGTGAAGGACGTCGTCCCGGTCGCGGGCATGAGGACCACCTGGGGATCGCCCATCTTCCGGGACTTCGTTCCCACCGAGGACGCGATCGCGGTCGAACGCATGCGGCGTGCCGGCGGCATCGTGATCGGCAAGACCAACGTGCCCGAATTCGGCCTCGGCTCGCACACCTACAACCCGATCTATGGCGCGACCGGCAACGCCTATGACCCGTCGCGCACGGCCGGCGGCAGCAGCGGAGGCGCCGCCGTCGCGGTGGCGCTGCGCATGGTGCCGCTGGCCGACGGCAGCGATTTCGGCGGCTCCCTGCGCAACCCGCCGGGCTGGAACAACGTATTCGGCTTCCGGCCCGGCTTCGGCCTCATCCCCACCGCCGACCTCGACGTGTGGACGGCGAGCCTGACCGTGCTGGGTCCGGTGGCCCGGTCGGTCGAGGATATGGCGTTGCTGTTCGACGTGCTGGCGGTCCGGGACGATCGCGCGCCGCTGTCGTCGGGCGGTTCGCCCGGATCGGTGGCGGCGCTCGACGCCGATATCCGGGGCCGTCGCATCGCCTGGCTGGGCGACTTCGGCGGCAGCATCCCGTTCGAGCCCGGCGTGCTGCCGCTCTGCCGGCAGGCGCTCTCGATCTTCGAGGAACTCGGCTGCGTCGTGGAGGATGCCGTGCCGGACTTCCCCTTCGAGCGGATCTGGGCCTGCTGGAAGGCGATCCGAGCCTGGCAGTCGGGCTCGGCCCTCGTCGACCACGCACGCAATCCGGCGACCCGGGGTCTCCTGAAACCCGAGGCGCTGTTCGAGGCGGAGAGCTTCGAGAGGCTGACGGTCGAGGAACTGCGCCAAGCCCAGCGAATCCGGACGGAATGGTACGGCGCGGTGCGTCGCTTCTTCGCGCGCTACGACGCCTTCGTGCTGCCGACCGCACAGGTGTTCCCGTTCCCGGTCGGGCTCGATTGGCCGAAGAGCATCGCGGGCCAGCCCATGGAGGCCTATTACGACTGGATGAAGGTGGCGGTGCCGGTGAGCCTCTCGGGGTGCCCGGCCATCGCGGCCCCGGCGGGCTTCGGGGATGCGGGTTTGCCGATGGGCATCCAGATCGTCACGCCGATCGGCCGCGAGACCGCGGGCCTGCAACTCGCCCAGGCCTACGATCGCGCGACGCGCTGGCCGGACCGCCGGCCGCCACCGGAGTAGCGGGGCAGCTTACCGTCCCGCCGGCACGAGAAGGTGATCGTAGGCCCACGGCCGCCCCCCTACGATGTCGAGTGCGCTTCCGGTGCGGCTCCTCCTTCCCCTGCGGGGAAGAGGGGCTGCGGACCGGATCAGATCTTCTTCAGCGACAAGGTCTTGCCCTTCTTGGGATCGTTCATCCAGGAGCCGTCATCCTGGGTGATCAGCTCCGTCGTGTGCCCCTTGCGGGCCGTCAGCACGAGTTGGCCATGCTGCATCTGCCACCCGACGGGGTCGAAGATCACGACGCCCTGGTCGCGGCAGGCCGGCGCCAGGCGGGCCTTGAAAGTGGCGCCGGGACCATGCGCCTTGTCGTCCAGCGTCACCATGCAGCCGGTGTCCCGCGTCTTGTCGCGCAGCACCGCGTAGCGCCCTGCGACCTCGGCCGGCTTCTGGGTGCTGGCGGCCGTCGAGGCCGGTTTCTGGGTGCTGATGGCCGTCGCGGCCGGCTTCTTGGCCGCGGCAGGCTTGGCGCCGGCCTCGGCCTGAGCCAGCTCGACGTGACCCGATGCCGTCGGGACGGCCCTGACGAGCGCGGCATGGCTCGCGCCGCTGGCCGGCTTCAGGGCGCCGCCGTCGCGCACGAGGTCCCACGCGCTCGCCTGTGCCGCGCCGGCCGCATGGGACGTCGAGCCTGTCAGCAGCAGCGCCAGGGCGGCGGCGCGCGGCGTCTGGCCGAAGAGGTCGCGGCCGCGACGGGTCGTAACCATGATGTCGCACCTCGATTGGCGTTTCAGCGCGGGTCGGACCGGGACTTGTAGCCGCCGTGCCACGGCGTCTCGGCGACCGGGGTCAACGGCGGCCGACCGGCCATCCAGGATAGGATGTTGTCTACCACAAGCTGCCCCATCGCGTCGCGGGTATGGTGCGACGCCGAGCCGACGTGGGGCAGCAGCACCACATGGTCGAGGTCGAGCAGCGCCTGCGGCACCTTCGGCTCCTCGGCGAAAACGTCGAGCCCGGCGCCCAGGATAATCTTGTCGTGCAGGGCCACGATGAGGGCCGCCTCGTCCACCACGGTGCCGCGCGCCACGTTGATCAGGATCCCGTTGGGCCCGAGCGCCTTCAGCACGGCTTCGCCCACGAGGTTGCGGGTTTCGGGGCCGCCCGGTGTGATCACCACCAGGATGTCGCAGGCCTCCGCCAAGCCGACCATTGTCGGATAGTAGAGGTATGGCACGCCCGGCTGCGGGTTGCGGCCATGGTAGATGACCGCGAGGCCGAAAGCCTCGGCCCGCTTGGCGACCGCCTTGCCGATGCGCCCGAGCCCGACGATCCCCATCGTGCGGCCCCGCAGCGTGTGGCTGAGCGGAAACGCGCCGTCGATCCATTTGCCGGCCCGCAGATGCCGTTCCGCTGCCGGCAGCTGCCGCACCGTGGCCAGCACGAGCGCCAGGGCGGTGTCGGCCACCTCCTCGTCGAGCACGCCGGGCGTGTTGGTGACGATGATGCCGTTGCGCCCGGCCCAGGCCGCATCGATGGAATCGTAGCCGACCCCGAAATTCGAGACGATCTGCAGATTGGGGAACCGCTCCAGGAAGGCGCCGTCGGCCACCACATGGCCGCCGACCGCGAGAGCGCCGACATGAGGCGCCGCGCGGGCCAGGGCGGCGTCGCTATCCTCGGCCTCCCAGAGCTTGACGAGGTCGGTGGTCCGGTCGAGACCCTCGACGACGAGCGGCGCCATGCGGTTCGGCATGAGGACGAGGGGACGGGTCAAGCCGGTACTCCGGGACGATGGCGACGCTGCGGCATCGCCGCGAGCCACCATCATGCGGCATGCGCGCCGCACCGGCAACCGGCGCCGGTCGAGCCGCGGGGCGGGAGCGCCGTTGGAGCGAAGCGCGATCGTGGGCGCGCGGGATCGAGGCCTCAGCGGTGTGCTACGTCGTTCGGGCGGGTCGATAGTGTCCGCAGACCTATCTCACGCCGGTCGGTGCGGCCCTCGGGGGACATGTGCCGGTCGAGGCGAAGTGGGGCGGCCGCCTCGTCGCGGTCGACGCGCCGTCTCGCGGGGTCGCCTGAACTGCCGGGTGGTCACGACCGTCCGATCGGGAGTAAAGCGGCACCGAGCCGGACCAACGGGCACCAATGTCCGTTCCGCAACTCCGAAAGGACGAAGATCGACGATGAGGAGGCTGATCCATCTGTTCTTGCTCGTGCTGAGTCTGTCTCTCATTTGCGACGATGCCGACGCGCGCGAGTCTCGTCACAGGGGACACGTTCACCGGCACCACCCCGGCCGCATCCATCATGTCCGGCATCATCGACATCGCACGCACGGCCGACACGGCCGGTTCAGGTTCCAGCATCGGCGGTGGTCGATCCACCGCTATCGGCACCGTGCTCACCACCTGCGGCGGCACATGGCGTGGCTCGCCAACCATCCTGGCCGTCACCGGCATGGTCGCCGCTTCGGAGGAGGAGGGGGTGGCGGATTGGCGTCCTGGTACAACGCTCGGCACGCGCGGGGCGGTGGCCTCACCGCGGCTCATCGCTTCTATCCGATGGGCACGCGGGTTCGCGTCACCAATCGGGCGACGGGCCGCTCGGTGACGGTGCGGATCACCGATCGAGGGCCGTTCGTGCAAGGCAGGATCATCGACCTGTCGCGCTCGGCGGCGCGGGCCGTGGGCATCTCCGGCGTCGGGCGGGTGGCCCTTCGGCGTCTTTGATCGCCCCATGCCGGCGGGTCGGGCGACCAGCATCACACGTCGCCCGACGGAATGCGCCGTGCCCTATCGGCCGCGGCAGGAGCGCCCGGCCCCTACGCGTCGAGGATCGCGACCGCCCGGGTCCAACCCGCCGAGGCGCGCTCGATCTTCACGGGGAAGCAGCTCACGATGAACCCGGTCGGGGGCAGTTCCTCGAGGTTGTGCAGCTTCTCGATGTGGCAGTAGCCGGTGTGCCGCCCGGCCTTGTGGCCCTCCCAGATCAGCGAGGCGTCCCGGGTCTCGGCGAACCTCCTGGCCGTATGGACGAAGGGCGCGTCCCAGCTCCAGCCGTCCGTTCCGGTGACGCGGACGCCTTGGCCGAGCAGGTACATGGTGGCCTCGTAGCCCATGCCGCAGCCGCTCGCGACATAGTCCGGTTCGCCGAAGCGGGTCCCGGCCGCCGTATTGACCACCACGATTTCCAGCGGGCTCAGCCGGTGCCCAATGCGCGACAGCTCGGCCTCGACATCGGCGGCCGTCGCCACGTAGCCGGCGGGAAAGCGGCGGAAGTCCAGCTTCACGCCGGGCTGGTAGCACCAGTCGAGCGGCACCTCATCGATCGTCATGGCCGGCTCGCCCCGGTTCATGGTGGGGTGGAAATGCCAGGGCGCGTCGAGGTGGGTGCCGTTGTGGGTTGATATCGTGACCTGCTCGACCGCCCACCCCTGGCCGTCGGGCAGGTCCCCGGCCTCGAGGCCGGGGAAGTAGGCCAGCATGCCGGGCAGCGACTGCTGGTGGTCGATGTAGGTGATCGACGGCTTCTGGGCCGGCGGGTCGGCCGGGATGTCGTTCGCGAGCGGGACCGAAAGGTCGATGATCCTGCGTGCCATGCTGGTCCTGTCCTTTGCCGATGTCAGCCTTGCCGCTCGACCGTGTTGCCGAGCACGCCGATGCGCTCGACCTCGAGTTCGATTCGGTCGCCGTGCTGGAGATAGCGGCCGTGTTCGAGGCCGCAGCCGTTGCCGACCGTGCCCGAGCCGATGAACTCGCCCGCGAACATCGTCTCGTCCCGCGACATGTAGGCGATCATCTCCTCGAAGCTGAACAGCATGCCGCTGCTGCGGCCGCTGGACCAGATCTCGCCGTTGACTCTCGCTTCCATGGCAAGGTCGTAGGGATCGCCGATCTCGTCCGGTGTGACGATCCAGGGTCCGATGACGTTGGCGCCATCGAAACTCTTGCCCTTGGCCGGACCCAGCCGGCCGGCCATTTCCTTCATCTGCTGGTCACGTGCCGAGAAGTCGTTGAAGATCGTGAACCCGAAGATGTGCTGGCGCGCCGCCGAAGCCGCGATGTCGACCCCCATCCTGCCCAGGAACACGCCGAACTCGAGCTCGTAGTCCATGACCTCGCTGTAGCGCGGCCAGCGCACGGTGGCGCCGGGTCCACGCACGATCATCCGGTTGGTGATGTAGTAGATGGGCATCTGACGGTAGACGTCGGCCAGGGGTTCGAGCGGTTCCGCGTCGATCCTGGCGATCGCCTCCGCGTCGCCTCGCGCCGCGAGCTTGCGGGCTCCGCGCGGCCCCTGGCGGATGTGGGTGGGAAAACTCATGCCGTCCCGCATCTGGCGCGGCCGGGGGACTGGCGCCAGCAACGTGACCGAGGTCAGCGCGACCGAGAGGTCCTCCTCCCGTCCTCGATCGTCGAAGAGCCGACGTGCCGTCTCCAGGCCCGGCGCGCCCGCGTCCATGAGGTCCAGCATGGAGGCGAAGCCCGCGGCGGCACCGGTGCGCTCGGCCGCGGCCGCGAGGTCGAAGACCCGGCCGTCGCCGTCGTGGACGATGCCGATTCGCGGCCGCCCGCCTTCGGCCTGGTAGGTCGCGAGCTTGGTCATCGGCCCCTCTCTTGCAAAAATATATAATTTGCGATCCTATGTCTAATGACGAGCGGCAGCAAGAGACCGCGTCGCGGGGTGGCAGTTCTCATCTTGCGCCCAGCTCGTCATGCCCGCGCTCGTCGCGAGCATCCCCGCCATTCCGGTGGAACAGAGTGCCCGGGCGAACCACCACGGCTCGGCGTCATTACCGGCACAAGGCCGGTCATGACGCCAAAACGAGAACTGCTGTCGCGGGAGGATGTCATGATCAGTCGAGTATGGTTTCGGATCGGGCTCATCGTCACCGTGGGGGCTGGCCTCGGCGCGCCGATTGCCGAAGCGGGGACGCCGATCCAGATCGGCTGCACGGCCACCACGGACTGCGCCTCGGCTGCCGTCGGCGTGGAGGATGGCATCTTCGCCAGGCACGGCCTTGACGCCACGCTCACATTGATCGGCTTGAACTCGAACATCCCCGCGGCGCTGATGTCGGGATCCTTGCAGATCGGCGGCCCGACCCCGTCGGTGTTCCTCCAGGCGGTCGACGGCGGGCTGGACCTGGTGGCGGTCGCGGGCGCGTCGTCCACCGCCGCCGCGACCGCCGACACCGCCGCGGCGGTCGTGCGGACGGGCCAGACGATCAGGACCGCGAAGGACTTCGTCGGCAAGAAGGTCGGCGTGCCGGGCATCGGCGCCTTCCTCGACGTGCTGTTCCGGCGGTGGCTCATCGACAAGGGGGTCGCTCCCAAGGACGTGTCCTTCGTGGAAGTCACGTTCCCGACGATGAACGACGTGCTGAAATCGGGCGCCGTGGACGCGGTCGTCACGGCCGAACCTGTGCTGTCGCGCATCGTCAGGGCCGGCACCGGCACGGTCGCGGCCGAGATCCTGGCCGAGGTGCCGCCCGGCGAGCCGCAGATCCTCTACGCGGCGACGCGGACCTGGGCCGAAGCGAACCCGTCGCTGGTTGCGGCCTATCGGGCCTCGATCGCGGAGGCCGCCGCAGTCGTGAACCATGACCCCGAAAAGGCTCGCAGCGCCATCTCGCGATTCACCAAGATGCCGTTGGACACGCTGAAGGTCATGAAGCTCTCGGTCTCGGACCCTTCCATGACGGTCCCCCAGCTCGAATGGTGGGCCGAGGTGATGAAGAAGCAGGACATGCTGCAGGGCACGCCGGACGTGAAGGCCTTGCTGCTCCCGTGACGCCGAGCCCGGCCCAGCAGAAGCCCATTCCGGCGTCGCGCCCGGACGGGGAAGCGACGCTGAGCGAACGCGCCGCCGCGCTCATCGAGCGGGATGTCCTGTCGGGTGATCTGGAGCCGGGCGCCCGACTCGCGATCCATGCGTTGTCCCGGCATTACGCGCTTGGAACCACCCCACTGCGCGAGGGACTGTCCCGGCTCGTGACGCGCGGGCTCATCACCGCCATCGGCCAGCGCGGCTTCCGCGTGGCGCATGTCAGCCGGGCCGATCTCGAAGACATAACGCGGGTCCGCATCCTGGTCGAGACGGAGGCTCTGAGACTCTCGATCGAACAGGGCGGCGATGCCTGGGAGGTCGGTATCGTCGCGTCCCTGCATCATCTGCGGCTCTGCCTCGACCGCTCGCCGCAGACCCTGGCGGAAGGCACGGCGGAGTTCGACCGCTTGCACAAGGCCTTCCATCGCGCGCTCATCGCGGGCTGCGGATCGGAACGCCTGCTGGCGCTGCACGACCACCTCTACTTCCAGGCCTACCGGTATCGCCGGGTGATGATGCAGCGCCTGACGGAGCCGTCCTGGTTCCTGCGCCAGCATCGGAGCCTCGCCGACGCGGTGATGGCCCGACGGACCGACCTGGCGCTGGCCAGCCTCGCAGAGCACCTGCGCCAGACGGTCGTGACCGTCTACGGCGAGGCGGCGACGCCGTGATGGGCATTGCGCCGGATGAGCGGCCCGCCATCGCCTTCTCGGACGTCGGCCTCACCATAGCGGGCCTCACGATCATCGCCGGGCTCGACCTCGGCATCCGCAAGGGCGAGATCGTGTCGGTGATCGGTCCCTCGGGCTGCGGCAAGACGACGGCGCTCCGCCTCGCGGCCGGGCTCGTCGAGGCCACGACGGGGCGTGTCCTGATCCATGGCGAGCCGGTCACGAAGCCCCGTCGCGATATCGCGATCGTGTTCCAGGATTACGGCAAGGCCCTGCTGCCCTGGCGCACCGCGGCCGGCAACGTCTCACTGGCGCTCGAGGCCGCCGGCGTCCCGAGGGCGCGACGGGCCGATCGGATCGCCGGGCTGCTGGCCCGCGTCGGCCTCGCGGGACAGGACGCCAAATATCCTTCGCAGCTGTCGGGCGGCATGCAGCAGCGCCTGCAGATCGCCCGCTGCCTGGCCCAGGATCCGGGAGTCCTGCTGATGGACGAGCCTTTCGGGGCGCTCGACGCGATGACCCGCCAGGCCTTGCAGGACGAGACGCTGGCGATCGTGGCCGACACCGGCGCCACCGTCTTCTTCGTCACCCACGATCTCGAGGAAGCTTTGTACCTCGGCGATCGGGTGATCGGCTTGCTGCCGCGCCCCGGGCGCGTCGGCCTGGTCTGCCCGGTCGCGCTCCCGCGGCCGCGCGACCAGCTGTCCACCCGCGAACATCCCACCTTCCTGCACCTGCGCCGGGTGCTGTTCGACTTCATCCGGCAGGCGGAACGGTGAGCGCCGCCGCGAAGGGCCTCGTGGTTCCGGTCGGGCTCCTCGTCCTGGCGGAAGCGGCGTTGCGCTGGTCGGGCCTGCAGAGCGATGCCGTGGCGCCGCCGAGCGCCGTCGCGGCGGCTTTGGCCAGGGCCTTGCGGGACGGCTCCATCGCGGTCGCGACCGGCCAGACGCTGGGTGCAGCCGTGCAAGGGCTGCTGCTCGGGGGCGGCATCGGGCTCGCGCTCGGGATCGTCTTCGGCCTGTTCCGGACGGTCGATCGCCTGATGGACGTGACCGTGGAGGTGATCCGGCCCATCCCGTCGATCGCCCTGATCCCGATCGCGCTTCTGGCGCTCGGCTTCGGCACCGGCATGGAGGTCAGCATCGTGGCGTTCTCCTGCACCTGGCCGGTGCTGATCCTGACCCGGTCCGCCATCGCCGGCATCGAGCCGCAACTCGTCGAGGTGGCCCGGGTGCTCGGGCTTTCGTTCCCGCAACGGGTCATCAAGATCATCCTGCCGGCGGCCTTTCCGAGGCTGATCGTGGCGTTGCGATTGGCGTTCGGCGTCGCGCTCGTTGTTGCCGTCACGGTGGAAATCGCGGCCGACCCACGCGGGCTCGGCAATGCCATCATGGTGGCCCAGCAGGCGCTCGATCCGGCCCTGATGCTCGCCGACCTGCTGTGGATCGGCCTCCTGGGCGTGATCCTCGACGCGTCGCTCACCTTGGCCCAGAACCATCTGCTGGGTCGGGCCGCCCTGGCCGAGCGCCCACGATGAAGGCCGCGCGCTCTTGGCTATGGCTCGGCGGCAGCCTGCTGGTGGCGGCGGGCTTCGTGGCCTCGTGGCAGTTCGTGGCCGATCATCGCCTGGTATCGCCCGTCTTTCTCCCCGGGCCCGACCGGGCCTGGGGCGCGCTGATCCGGGGCCTCGGTGGAGGCGCGCTCACGGCCAATTTTCTCGCCACGGTCCGGCGCATGATCCTGGGCTGGATCATCGCGTCCGCGACCGGCGTGGTGATCGGCGCCGGCATCGGGACCTCCCCGGGCCTCAGGACCTATCTCGGACCGCTGCTCGAATTTCTCCGGCCGCTACCGGCCTCCGCCGTCATCCCGGTCGCGATCGCGGTGCTCGGCCTGTCGGACGGCATGGTGCTGGCCGTGGTCGCATTCGGCTCGCTCTGGCCGGTGCTGCTCGCCACCGTCCATGGCTTCGCGACCGTGGAACCCCGGCTCTACGAGGTCGCCCGCGCCCTGCAGCTGTCACGCTTGGCCACGGTGTCGCGCATCGCGCTGCCGTCCGCGAGTCCGGACATCCTGGCCGGCATGCGGCTCGGGCTCACGGTCGCGCTGATCCTGTCGGTCGTCTGCGAGATGCTGGCGGCCCGCCAGGGGCTGGGCAATTGGATCCTGCTGGCGTCGCGTTCGTTCCGTGCCGCCGACCTTTACGCCGGCGTGATCCTGCTCGGCGCGCTCGGCTACGCCAGTTCGGTGCTGGTCACGAGGATCGAACGGCGGGTTCTCGGCTCGCGTGCGCCCGGATCCTGATGGGGCGGAGCCCCGATGGCGACGCGCCCGCGCCGTTGCGGATTGACCCTGGGCGCTGCACGTGGGACCCCGACCCGCATGAACGGTCCGTCGCTGCCCTCGCTCGCTGATCATGAACCCGCCGGCGTGCCCCTGATCGACGCCGAGGCGGATGCCGCGCCGGCGCCGCTCGCCGGGTCCTCGCGCCTCGGCCGGCTGTTTCTCCCCCTCTGCCTGATGCTGATCGCACTGAACCTCCGGGTCCTGTTCTCCAGCCTGTCGGCGCTGCTGCCCGAAGTCATGCGCGGCACCGGGGCGGGACCGACGGCCGCGAGCCTGATGACGACCGTGCCGGTGCTCTGCCTCGGCCTGTTCTCGCCCCTGGCGGCCCAGCTCGCCCGGCGCTTCGGCACCGAACGCGTGGTCCTGGCGGCGCTGCTGGCCGTGGCGGTCGGCACGGGGCTGCGCGGCCTGGCCACCGTGCCGGCGCTTCTGTTCGGCGGGCTCGTGGCGGGTGGCGGCATCGCGTTCGGCAACGTCCTGCTGCCGGGCCTCGTCAAGCGCGACTTCCCCGACCGTCTCGCGCTGCTGACGGGCCTCTATTCCATGTCGCTCAGCGGCGGCGCCGCCGTCGCGGCGGCCTTCACGGTGCCGCTCGCGCAGCGATTTGGCTCGTGGGCCGTCGGCCTCGCGGTCTGGGCTCTGCCGGCCCTCGCGGCGGCGCTGCTCTGGCTGCCGCAGGTGCTGCCCGCGGCGGTGGCGCGCCGCGCCGCAGGCGTCGTCGCCCTGCCACGGTCGCTGTGGCGCGACGGGCTCGCCTGGCAGGTGAGTTTCTTCATGGGCCTGCAGTCGGCGCTGGCCTATTCGGTCTTCGGCTGGCTCGCCCCCATCCTTCGCGATCGCGGCCTCGATGCGGCGGCCGCCGGTTACGTCCTGTCGGTCTCGGTCGTCGGCCAGATGGTGGGCTGCCTCGTGGCGCCTGCGCTCGCCACGATGGGGCGCGATCAGCGGGCTGTGTCGGTCGCGCTCTACGGGTTCGTGCTCGGCGGCATCCTGGGGTGCTTCTACGCGCCGCTCTGGCAGGCCTGGGGCTGGGCGGCGCTGCTAGGCCTGGGGCAGGGTGGCCTGCTGGCCGTGGCCCTCACCATCATCCTGCTGCGCGCGCCCGATGCCGCCACCGCGGCGCGCCTCTCCGGCATGGCGCAGGGCGTCGGCTACACGCTGGCGGCCGGCGGGCCGCTGCTGGTCGGTCTGCTTCGGCAGCTCTCGGGCGGCTTCGGGACCGCGCCGATCCTGCTCACCGGCCTCGTCGTCCTCGGGGCGCTGTCGGGGCTCGGGGCAGGGCGGGACATGACGCTCGACTGATGCGAGATCCGTCCTGTCGCTGCCCGATGCTGACCTCTGACGACATGTCTCGGCAGCACTTTGAACCACTCTATGCGATTACAGCTTCTCGTCGACTCAACCTCTGTGAACGCCCGACCGTTGCGACCGCGACAAACCTGCTCAGAAGGCTTCGAACATGACCGCGCCGGCACCGACCAAAAACAAGGTTGCCCAAGCTGACAGTCCGACCACTGACGCATTGCGACCGGGAGACTTCTCGTCCGTCCTCGATCGCAACATCGAGGCGCTCAAGCAGCGCCGCAGGGGCGAGGAGGCCAAGGCTAGCTCGGAAACCCGAGTGGCCGAGGGTATCACCCGCTTCACCGGCAGCATGGTCTTCGTGTACCTGCATGTTGTGATCGTAATGTTGTGGGTGGGCATCAACCTCGAATGGGTGTCCTTCGTCCCGGCATTCGACAAGACGTTCGTGATCCTGGCGACGGTGACGTCGGTCGAAGGGATTTTCCTGTCGACCTTCGTACTGATCAGTCAAAACCGGGCGGCGGCAGCGGCCGACCGCCGGGCGGAACTCGACGTGCAAGTCAACCTCCTCTCCGAACACGAAATCACCCAGCTTCTTCACTTGACGATTGCCGTCGCCGAGAAGCTCGGGGTTCGGGAAGCGCGCGACCCGAGCTTCTCGGAGCTCGAGGAGCACGTCGCGCCCGAAAAAGTGCTCGACAAGATCGAGGAAAGCGGCACGGAAGTCGAGCCCTGAGCAATTCGGTAGGTTTTCGTATCAATACCACTTCGTCGACATCCAAGCATCCTTGATCAAAGAACATCGTTGAGTGGCGGGCGAATGGTGTCCGGTACGTATCCGACGAAGACGGCCGAGTATTCCGATTTCAAGCCGGCCACCATTCCGACGTGAACCGGTCACCGTCTCGATCTGAAGCCGGCCACGGCGACGGTGCCCGCCAGGTCGTGCATCAAAATCGTCGAGGGGTGTTTTGGGTCAAGCCGGCTGGTCGGCTGGCCTACGACATCTCTTGACTGAGGCTGCCGCCCTGTGCACCTGAACTGAATCCGGCTGAGAACATCTCGCAATTCCTACCGCAACAAGCTCGCCCGTCGGCCCAATGATACGGTTTCCGTCTGATTGACTCGGGGGGCGGGTTTCGAGGCCTGTGGGATTCCCAGTTGTCGTTTCCGGGGCTAGGTTGGCCTGCTTCCGAGGAGGCAGCGAGTGGCGAAGGTCAGCGATCAT
>JAABUM010004965.1_pt1 | contig 14450 bp, 13 predicted proteins | sample 5559161 | NCBI WGS metagenome assembly JAABUM01 (sample SAMN10711868, study PRJNA513369) | rock metagenome | isolation source: Antarctica rocks | place: Antarctica: Victoria Land, Siegfried Peak nord
CGCGGGTGCTACCAACATTGCGGCGGCCTGCCGCTACTATGCGGCCCAACCTAGAGATGCTCTTACCCTGCTCGGCCTCCTCCCCGAGAACTAAATGACCCTGGGATACTTGTGGCAGCCCTTGACCGTCCTGGAGATGTCGCCTACACTGAGCGCCATGACGCAGCCAGAGCAGGCCAAGAACGTCTTCAAGCAGATCTTCAGCGATGGCTGGGCCGCCTTCCTGCGCCGGTACCCACGATATGTGGCTGTGGACGAGGTGGTGCAGAAGATGCTAGGGTGTGGGGACCCAGCCAAGGGACATGCCCTCTACCTCTGTCCTGACTGCCTGGAGCGACACGTGGTGGCGTTCAGCTGCAAAAGCCAGTTCTGCCTGTCGTGTGCCAAGGTGTATGGCCAGACGTGGGTGGAGACGGTGGCGGAGATGCTGCATCCTGGGGTGACGTACCGGCATCTGATCCTGACAGTGCCCGAGGCGGTGCGGACGCTGATCTATCAGCACGCTGTGCCCTTGTTGGAGGGGCTGATGCGGGCGGCGCACACGGCGATGGATGGTGTGGTCAGGCAGGCTAAACGGCAGACGGTCACCCTGGGCTATATCGTGGTGTTGCAAACAGCCGGACGGGCGGCCAGGTACAATCCCCATCTGCACGTGCTGATGACCGATGGAGGGCTGCGCGGAGATGGGAGATGGCAGCCGCTGGGCTACGTGTCCTATGATCTACTCCATCGGGCGTGGCAAGAGCAGGTGCTCACGCTGATCACCACGCGGTTGCCGGGGAACGAGGAGGCGCTCACGCTGGTCGCCGAGATGCGGCGGCGCTATCCCCGCGGTTTTGTGGCCCATTTGCAAGGAGATGTGCTGCCCCGGATGAAGCAGCTCACGCGTTACTTGGTCACGTATGTGGTCAGTCCCCCGATGGCCCTCTCGCGGATTGTGGCCTACGATCGTGCTCGCGGCACAGTCAGGTATTGGTATCGAGATCATCTGTCGGAGGGCAAGCGCACGGTCGAGACGGTGGACCGGCTGACCTTCATCGGACGGATGGTGCAGCACATCCTGCCGAAGGGGTGGAGAGCGCATCCGGTACTATGGGTTGCAGGCTACCTGCATCCTGGCCAAGATGCGCTGCTAAGGTGGTAGCCGCCCTGCAGGGAGCGGTGCAGCAGGTCCTCGCTGGTCTGGCCGCGCCGCGCCGGCGACGCTATCGGGAGCGGATGCAGGCCACTCTAGGGCGTGATCCCCTGACGTGTCCCCGCTGTGGCACGGCGCTGTGGCTGTGGCGGGTGTGGCATCCCCGGTACGGCATCCTGTACGATGCATGGGAGCGACTGAAACAGCGTGGAGGATGTGCCCCCCATGAGCGATCCCCGGGACCTACCCCTGGACGAGACCGAACGGGAGATGCTCGGTCTGGGAACGGAGGTCACCTACAACTATCGCTGTTCCCGCTGCCGGCATGAAGATGCCGTGCCCGATGTCGTGGTCGACGGCTTCGCCGCCTCGGCCAGACTCAAGCGTGGACGGATGCCTCGTCTGGTCTGTCCACTGTGTGGAGGCCCGTTTCAAGCGGTGCGGTAACCGCGAGCGCAGCGAGCACTAACTTGTCCCGGCGCTTTTGCGTGCTACCTACATGTACGGGCGGCACGCATAAGTCTGCGGTGGCTGTCGTCGTCCTGCATCGCCTCCATGGAACCGACAGTGCGCGGTACGGGGCCCGCTCTACAGGGGGAGACGCAGGTGCTGCTTATAGATCTCCTCATACAGCCGCACATCGGTCAGCGTGTCCTGCGCGCTGGCGCGGAACGGCTCATCGTTGCGCAGGGCGCGCAGGAAGAAAGCCACTTCCTCGCGATAGGGCCAGGCGGTGAGGGGCTCCGTGATTGGGTAGCTATAGCTATGGTGTTGCCCACCCTCGTAGCATTCCACGCGCGACTGGGACGGCTTGGCGAAGAAGGGAGGGGCCCACGCATGCACCCAGGCCTTCTCAAAGTAGATCTGCGTGTGCTCGTCCCACTGGTGAAACGCCATGCTGCCACTCTCAATCACGCTGCGCACGCCGCCCACGTCCAGCACGACGAGACCGGTGATACCATCGTCATTCAGATCAACGCTACGCACGGACACATCGTCCCCCGCACCGAGCAGGTAGCGCAGCAGGTTGATATTATGGGTGTACTGCTGAAGGTAGTTGATGTATCCACGGGCCTTATCCTCGAGCAGCCACGACGGCAACTGCTCACGATAGGGGGCCGGCTCAGCCGTCTCGTCGGTGGTGATCATCTGGGTTGTGTCGAGGCTGGCGACCCAGTTGCCGCAGAAACCATGGTTACGCGCATAGAGGGGCGCGCCCATCGCGCCAGATGCTCTCCAGCGCGCGATGGTCTCGCGTATCCACTCGTTGCCGGGATCGTGGCGCTTCATATAGCCGACCATCAAACGCGCGTTGCCCGCGCGGGCAGCGGCCAGCAGGCGCTCGGCCTGAGCCACTGACACAGCCATCGGCTTCTCCATGAAGACATGTTTGCCCGAACGCAGCAAATCGGCGGCGATCTCACCCTGCAGAGCAAAGCCCGCCGACACGCCGACGGCCTCAATGGCGGGGTCGGCCGCAAGATCATGATGGCTGGCGTAGGTCGTGGCGATGCCGTACCGGTCGGCGACCTGCTGCCTGAGGCGCGGGCGCGTCTCGGCCAGTGCGACGAGGCGGCATTCGGGGAGCGAGGCAAGGTTGGGCAGGTGAACGTTTTGGGCCATAAAGCCGCAGCCAACATAGCCCATACGGACTGGCTCGAAGCTCATAAATTCTCCTTGTGTTCTGGAAAGCCGCGCGCCAGAACCCTGAAATCCCGCGGCGCACGGAGGATGGTGAAGGCCCATGGGGAGGCTTGGTTATACTGGACAGATGGCCGAGAACACGGCCACCACACTCTAAGCCCGTGCTAGCCCTTGAGGCCAGTGGTGACGATGCCTTGCACGAAGAAGCGCTGGGCGACGAAGAAGAGCACAAAGACAGGCAGTGTGTAGAAGAACGCGCCAGCAGCCAGCACGTTCGTGAGAACGTTTCCCTGCGGGTCGCTATAGCCCGCGCTCATGGCCACCGACAGCGTGGTGTTATCCATGCTGAGGAAGATGAGCGGGGTAAACCAATCACCCCACACCCACTGGAAGGAAAAGATCGCCGCTGTCGCCGTGACCGGCTTGGAGAGGGGCAGAAAAATCCGCCAGAACATGCGCCCGTAGCCGCACCCATCGATGATCGCCGCGTCTTCCAGATCCAGGGGAATGGCGGCAAAGAACTGACGGAACAGGAAGGCCAGGTAGGGACTGGCGCTGAGGCCCCATAGCACCCATGGCCAGTAATTGTAGACCAGCCCCAACCGCGCGAAGAGGATGTAGGTGGGGATCGTGGTGATGATCGGCGGCAACATCATGGTCGACAACATCAACACGAAGAGCGGGCGCTTGCCCCATCCTTGCAGGCGGGCAAAGCCGAAGCCCACCAAAGCGCTTGTCGCCGTTACCAGCGTGGCGTAGATGAGCGCCAGAAACAGCGAATTACGCGTGTACCGGCCATAATCGATCATGGTCAGGGCCCGCCCGAAGTTGCCCCACTGCGGCTGCTGTGGCACCCAATGAATGGGAAAGGCGCTGAGTTCGGACGTGTTCTTGAGCGCGGTGAGGACCATCCAGGCAAAGGGGGCAAGGAAGATCACCGAGAAGACCAGCACAGCGACGGCTGTTACCACCGTACGCCACCGCACGCGGCGGCGCACACGCTCGCGGCGCACCATCTCCTGGCGGGCTGGGTGGGCTACCTGGTTCATGCGCCTGCCGCCTTGCCCTGGTCAACCTCATAGTAGACCCACAGGGCGCCAGATCGGAGCACGACCAGCGTGATCAGGAGGACCACGACGAAGAGCACCCATAGCAAGGCCGCGCCATAGCCGAAGCGCTGGTTGGCGAAAAACTGCTGATAGACATGGACCATGAACAGGTAGTTGCTGCGTGGCACGTCCGCTCCTCCCGACGACCCCGCGCTGAGCAGGAGCGGCTGAATCAGCGTTTGCAGGGAAGCGATCACCCCAGTGATGACCATGAACAGCATCACCGGCGTCAGGAGCGGCAGAACCACCGCCCGGAAGGTCTGCACCGGGGTGGCCCCATCGACTGCCGCCGCCTCACGCAACTCGCTGGGGATGCCTTGCAAGCCGGCAAGGAAGATCACCATACCCCCGCCAAGCCCCCACAGCACCATGATGACCATCACCGTAAACGCCGTTGGATCAACCAACCAGGTAACTGGCGGCCCGCCTAGCCACTCAATTGCCGCGTTGATAATCCCCGCGTCACGGTCAAACATAATGCGGAAGAGCAGTGCCGTGGCCACGATAGGCACGACCGACGGCACGTAGAAGATAGTGCGAAACAGGCCCACCGCACGCATCTTCCTGTTGAGAAGGAGAGCCAACGCCAGGCCACCGGCCACCCCGAGGGGCACGGTGATGACCATGAACAGCAGAGTCCGTCCCAGGCTGTACCAGGTGTCCGGGTCTCCGATAAGCTCCGTATAGTTGCCCAGGCCCAGCCAGTGCCAGTGGCCCGACATGCCGTCGAAGTTCGTGAAGCTAACCAGGAACGCATAGGCTAACGGAATGAGCGTCAGGCCAATGAACCCCAGGAAGAGCCAGGGCGCCACAAAAAGGTAGAAGGTCGGCGTCGAGTGGCGCGACCAGCTGCGTCGAGCGACATGGGCGGCCATCATCAGCCCTTTCTAAGCCCTAATGCGCGGCGCAGTCCCTCCCTCAGAGGGAGAGACTGCGCCGCCTCCTGCAATCTCCGCGGGAGAGACTCCGCGTCAGACCTACTACCCGACCTGCTGCTTAGCCTGCAGCACGAGCTTGTTGACCGCGATTTCCAGCTGCTTGGCCCCATCTTCCAGCTTCATCTGGCCCTTCATCACCGGCTGCATGTACTTGTTGATGGCATTGCTCATAGCCGTGTCGGTGATATAGGGGGAGAAGCGCAGCACCGTGAAATGCTTCAACTCGTTCTGCAGCACACGGTAGAAGTCGCGCTGCTCAGGGGTGCCCTGTGGCATATCCTTGAGATACCGCTTCACCGTTGGCACGCCCCAGCCGCTGGTGGCGCGGTTCTGGGCCGGTTTGCCGGCCATATAGTACTCAAAGAACTTCCAGGCAGCGTCCTTATTCTTGCTGTTAGCAGGAATCCAGGCCCCGGTCGCCGTGAGGCATCCGCTCAGGCGCTTGGGACCCCACTGCGGCGAGGGAGCAAAGCCCACATGCTGCAAGAGGGTTTTGGGGCCCGAGGTGATCTCGCCCTGGAACCAGTAGCCGTACACGACCATGGCCACGCGGTCGGCCAGGAAGGCCGGGCCAGCCCACCCATCCGGATCAGGATCCAGCGGCGAGTGGCCCACGCGCGCCTGGGCCCAATCGACGTACCACTTGAGGATCTTGAGGACCTCAGGGCTGGTGAAGTCGGCGTGCGTATAGTCAGCATTCCACAGCGACTTGCCCTCTTGAGCAAGCATCTGGATCATCCCGCCATACTCCCAGCCAAGGGTCCAGGCCGGATCAAGGCCGTAGACCTGCACCTTCCCCCCCTTGACCACGGTTAGTTTCTTGCCCAGGGCCAGCAACTGATCATAGGTCATGGGATCAGTCTCACTGGGATACTTGACCCCAGCCTGGTCAAAAAGCTTCTTGTTGTACCAGATCATCGTCTCGGGCGAAAAGTCCTTGGCCATACCATAACGCGGCCCGTGGCCCTGTACCCTACCGTCCCAGCGGAAGACATCGTTAATGGGCAGGAGATCGCTCGTCTTGAGGACCTTGCTGTTGGCGAAATAGGGGTCGAGATTGAGCGCCAGCCCGCGGGCAGCGATGCTTGGCATATCCGGTGAACCGACAATGCGCAGGAAGTCCGGCGGTTGGCCCGCGGCCATCATAGCGTTGAGGCGGGTCTGGTCAAACTGCAGGAATCTGATCTTGATGCTGGGATTCTGGCGCTCGAACTCGGCAATCTCCTGCTTGCTCAGTTCTCCAGAAAGATACATCACCGTCAGGGTCGTGACATCCCGCTCGTTGGCCGCCTCGGCTGGGAGGAAGCTGCCAGAGAGAAGGGTAGACGCGCCGGCGATAGCCCCAGCGGTGACGGCAGACTGCGCAAGGAAGCGGCGGCGATTGATAGATGAGTCCATCTCGTGGGTGTTCCTTTCGACTTTGCAACGCTGCATAGCAGAGGCCGCACGTGGCCTGACTACGACATCCGCTTGAGACAAGCGGCCGATCACGGAGCCCACACATGATCATTGCACAGGCCCGGAGCGACCGTGTATAATATGGAGGGCATTACACGCATCATACCCAAGAATTCAGGTAACTGCAATGCACAGATGAACGCAGGTTTTGCCACAGAATGGTGGCGTCCCCCTTGCTCCTACAGTTTGCCGGCGTCTATAGCGCGGCGGCCGGCGACCACAAGCCACTGCATCAACACACCTGTTGGGAACTCGTGTATGTGCGGACAGGGCAGATCGGGTGTCCTATTGGGGATGCCTTTTATGAGGGCGAGCCAGGGGTACTCTTAGTCACGCCGCCGGCCACTCCTCATACGGAGATCGCCCATACGGCCTGGTCGTGTTTCTACTGCGGGATCGAGGCGCCGGTCCCACTGCCGTGGCCACGGATGTGCCGCGACGACCCTGACAGCACCCTGGCCCATCTCTGTATGGGACTGATCCGCGAACAAAGGGGCCACAGCCCTGACGGCACTGAGATGCTGGCCCTCTTACTGCAGCAGCTCTCTCTGCATTTGCGCCGTGCCTATGAGCGTCGGCAGCTCCCCTCGGGTGAGCGCATCGTGCGCGATGCCGAACATTTCTTTCACGAGCGCCTGGCGACATCATTCACGATTGCCACCGTGGCGCGTGAGCTAAACGTATCGCCAACAGTGTTGCGTGAGCACTTCCGGCACGCTCGCGGGCAGGCTCCGCTGGCGCGTTTGCACTCCTTACGCGTGGAACGCGCTGTCGTCCTGATTCGCACCTCAGACCTCACCCTTGAAGCAATCGCCCAGTTGTGTGGCTTTCATTCTGCCAGCCACCTGAGCCGCCATGTCAAGCGCATCACTGGCAAAAGCCCCGGAACCTTCCGCGCGGGCGAAGGGGCGGGCATGATCGGGTAGGGCAGTAGGGACGGCATCGCCATGGGCCAGGTTAGGAGGACCGCGTGGCGGTGGCTGGGCAGGGCAAAGAAGAGGGCCAGCAGGATGCACAGGGCCAGGCTTATCTCCGCGCTGAAGAAGGCCACCGCGAACGCTACGATATAGAGCGGCGAGCCCAAGGCATATTGCGTGCTGATCGCCCGTTGTGCTGGCTGGTTAGCTCATCCGTGGTTGACAGCTAGGGACACTGCCCCTGGACACAGGGGCTCTGCGCGCTGTGATTAGGCGGCCTCTGTGGGGTGGTCGTGGCGCCTCGGAGCGAGCGGATGGGAAGCGTCAGGTTTCAGTACACGGTGAGCAGAACAGGCTCCGACTAGGGTATCCTTCTCCTAAAGTGAGAGGAGAAAGATGATGTCGTGCCCGCACTGCACCGCCACTGTCACCACCGCGTTGAGCCGCCGCACCACCCTCGGCTATCGGATGTTCCGCTGTCGCGCCTGTCGGCGGACCTACAACGAACGCACGGGCACGCCATACAACCACCTGCAGGTGCCCACCGATGTCGCCGTGCTGGTGGTGCTGTGGCGTCTGCAGTACAAGCTCAGTCTGCGTAACGTGGCCGAGATGTTCCTCACGCGGGGCTTCTCGTTCACGCATGAGACGGTGCGGGCATGGGAGGAGCGCCTTGCCCCGCTGCTCACCGCGCAGCTAAAGGCCAGGAGGCGGGGCAAAGCGGGCCGCACGTGGCATGTCGATGAGACCTACGTCAAGGTCGAGGGGCGCTGGTGCTACCTCTATAGAGCCATTGACTCGGACGGGAACCTCGTGGAGACCATGCTGAGCAAGACGCGGGACATGAACGCGGCTAAGAAGTTCTTCGCCTGTGCGCTCCAGACAGTAGGACAAGCGCCGGAGAAGGTAACCACCGATGGGCACGACTCGTATCCCCGTGCGGTGCGCGAGACGCTTGGCCCCGACGTGCGCCATCGCACCAGCCGGTATATGAACAACCGGATCGAACAGGATCACCGGGGCATCAAACAGCGGTATTATCCCATGCAGGGGTTCGGCTCCTTCGACTCCGCCGCCCGTTTCTGTACGGCACACGATGAGCTACGCGATTATCTACGCCCCCGTACCTACGTCAACGAAGCCGTCTCCCCCTCTGAACAACGCCGCCTCTTCCAGGAACGCTGGGGCGCGGCGTGTGCGCTGCTGCAGGCCGCCTAGCCGAAGGTGCGGGTGGACCCCCCCTGCTCAACGGTGCCTGTCGCACCTGTGTGTACTGAGATCTGACGCTTCCTCGATCCAGCGCCAGAAGTTGGGCAAGGTGGTGGCCTGGCAGGCGGCCGCGATCAGAGGCCACATGCGGGCCGGGCGCAGAAAGTCAGGGGTCTGGCCCACGGGCCAATCGGGTCCAACGCCAATAGCATAGGGACCACGCCGCTCACCGAAGAAGGTGCCCGATAGAAGCGCACTGCCGCGTCCACGGCGCAGGGACAGGACGTGCTCCACATCCTCGCCCACGCGGAGCGCGTCGCCCAGCAAGGTACGGGCCTCTGGCGGCGTCATTCCCCGGCCGTCACTGGCGGGGAGACTATCCAGGAGGTGGGCGACGGCCGCGCGGGCTGGGCCCGTGCGGCTGTGACACCGGGCGACCTGGCTCGTGGCCAGCTCGGCGAGCAGGTTGTAGGAGGGGCCGCCAGGCGAATAGCCGTGGCCCCTATTGTCGGCGGTGAGCCAGAGCGGGCCGAAGCCCGGGGCGGCATATAGGACATGAACGGCCACGGGCATGTCAGGGGACGGTTCAAGCCGCAGATGGGTAGCATCCCAGCGTGCGGGACAGAAGAAGGCACGGTGATGGAGATCGGTCACGTAGAAGGCGCCAGGCAGGCCCAACGCTTGCGCGTCGCCAGGGGGCAGATCGCGGTTGAAGATAATCATGGGATGCTCCCCTCGTGTGCTCGTGCGGTTGCCGTTCCTCCGATTCTACCCGTCCGCGCCAGGGAGTACACGCCGCAGCCCCTAAAGGTGCAGCGGAGCATCCCTGTGCTGGCTGATTAACTCATCCGCTCCCGCACAGGCACCCCGACCACCCCTACGAGGCAGCCTGACCACAGCGCGCAGAGACCCGGTGTCCAAGGGTGTGTCCCAGGCTCTCTCCACAGCGTGTGAGCGCGGATGAGGTAACCAGCCAGGACAAGGGGGATGCTGCTCGTGCCACGCTCAGCCCTCTCTTCTTTCTGTGCTGCCTCACCCTCTCATTTTCTCCCGAAAATAGACCTCGCCAGCTCACGACGACGGGCATCCGGGCTATTTCCATCCCTCCTGTGGTGCGGCACGGACACGGCCCTTAAGGTGACAACGCCTCGGGCGGTGCGCGAGACCCTCGGCCCCGACGTGTCCCATCGCACCAGCCGCTACATCATAAACTGGATCGAGCAAGACCATCGGGGCATCAAGCAACGCTACTATCCGATGCGGGGGTTCGGCTCTTTCGACTCAGCCGCCCAGTTCTGTACAGCTCACGACGAACTCCGTGACCATCTCCGCCCGCGTAGCCGCTTCAACGAGGCGGTCTCCCTGGCTGAACAACGCAGCCTGTTTCAGGAGCGCTGGGGCGAGGTGTGCGCGCTGCTCCAGGCTGCCTAACCACCCCAGCCACTGCTCTCCCCCAGGCCACTGCCGCCTGCCGCACCACTGCGGTCTGACATCTGACGCTTCGGGCGCTGCCCCTCTACTGGATGGCAAAGGCGGCCGTGCCGCTCCCCTCCCTGGCGCCCTGGACGCAGTGGACCGTGGCCAGCGCGGTCCCCAGCGTCCGTGCGCTCAGGCGCCATGTCCAGGCCACGCGCCCGCCGGCGTCGGCCCTCTGGCTGGTCGCCAGCGCCGCACTCGTTGCGCCATGGCCCGACGGATAGCGCACCGCGACCGTGCACGTCGCACCGGCGCCCGTCGTGGCGGCCACCGTCGTCTCCGTGCCTGGCGCGGTGGGGTTCGGGGTCACGGCCACGCGGACGACGAGGCGCCCTGCCGCTGGGGCCGCGGGCGGGGCGGTGGCCGGTGTGCCCCCGGTCGACGGGGACGGCAGCCCACTCCACCAGATGCCCAGGACGGGATGCAGCTCGATGGCGTTGGGGGCAACACCGCTCTGTCCATGTTTGACGTCGAAGAAGCCGACACCCACAATGCGCACACGGACAGGGACGCGCTGCCAGAACGGCGTGGGGTGAAACCGCGCTGTAAAGGCGCGCCGCACCGCGCGGATCGCCGGCAGGAAGGGGCTGCTCGCGCTGATGCACTCGGGTGGAGCGACCTCCACGATCAGGGTGCGGCCCGATGCGTCGGCGACGACGAGGTGGTAGTCCGCGTCCATCTCCCTCTTGTAGCGGAGCAGAGTGGCGTCGATGGCCCAGACGGTGGTTTCGGTCGGCTGTACGCGCCGGTGGAGGGGAGGCTGCCACGGAGCGGCGATGCTCCGGAGGTGCAGAACCGTGGTCGGGACGCTGGCGCTCTGGTTGACCAGGCGCGCGTCAGGGTCCATGCCGGTCTTCACGTCCCAGCGTTCCACGCCGCACGAGGCCCCGGTGATGCTCTCTGACTCCCGTGGCGTGCTGCCCACAGCGTGCCCGCTGGGCCAGGAGGACAAGCTCCCCAGCACGAGGACCGTCGCCGCAACGACAGGGATGATGGATGGTCTCTGCATGCGCTCTCTCCCCTCACCATCGGCGTGCATGGCGTCATAGCGTCCCCTGGCGTGTGCTCAGCGATGACACAGCGGCCAGGCGATGACAGTAGGCCAGGCGGGCTGCTGTCATCGCCTGATCTCGGCAGCTAAGGGGGAAGGCGCCAGGCGACCGCTCAGCATCCGTAGCGTCTGCATACCTATGCTAGCACATGCATAAATGCGCTGCCGCCATCTCCTCGTGTCCCTGACGCGCGGTCAGTGATGCGGCGCAGCACAGTGCATGCGACGAGCGCATCGCTTGCATCATGAGAGCACGACCAAGGGCGCGGATAACCCAAGCGGCCAGTACAGGGGAGGGGGAAGAACCATGAGCGACACGTCCACACCGGCTATTAGGAGAGGTCACGCCGCGCGAGGACGTACCTCGGAGGCTGGACCCCACGGGAGTGCCACACCGCGTTGGCTAGGCGGGGAGGGGTGACCGTCCCCGCCTAGCCAACCCCACGTGCGCCCGCGGATCTCACCAGGAGCCCAACGCGATCATCGCCCTGTATCGTTCCCTCGCATAGAAGGGTGATGCCCGCCCGAGGCACCCCCGCCCCACCCTGTCGTCCTTGGTCGGTCTGCTCGCCGTGATGGCCGGCGGCCCAGTCATCCCCGGAACCTCGCGTCGTCACCGTCGCGTCTCAGTTAATCTGCGATCGGGACCGCAGCACGGACGCGATGTCGGCAACCGGCCCGAGGTGCGCCAGCTTGTCGGGGTTGAGGATCGCGCTGACGGCGTGGATCTGGTCCCCGGCGATGTCGAGCGCCCAGACGCCGATCAGCCGCCCGTCCCCGTCGAGGAGCAGCGCGCCCGGGGAGCTGTTGACCCCCGCGGGGCGCAGCACGGCGCCGGGGATGCTGGCGCCGACCTTGACCCAGTTGAGCAGCGCGCGCGCGACACGGGTGCGTCCGTGTAGCGACCGTGCGAGTGCGGGGACCTTGCCGCCGCCATCGCCGGTCAGCACCACGTCATGCGCGAGCAACGCCTCGAGCGCCTCGAGATCGCCTCGTGCGGTCGCGGCGAAGAAGCGGCGCGCCAGTTCGTCGCGCTGCGCGCGGGTGGTGTGGAACCGCGGCCGGCGCTGCGCGACGTAGCGCCGGCCGCGCGCGGCGAGCTGGCGCACGTTATCCTCGCTCTTGCCGACGATGGGCGCAATCTCGGCGTAGCCGTAGGCGAACACGTCGTGCAGGAGCAGCACCGCGCGCTGCTCGGGCGAGAGGCTCTCCTGGAGAGCCAGCAGCGCCAGCGACAGGGAGTCGGCCATCTCGGCCTGCCGCGCCGGGTCCTCGGTGTCGTCGGTGAGGACTGGCTCGGGCAGCCACTCGCCGACGTAGGACTCCCGGCGGAGACGCGCCGACCGGAGCTCGTCGATCGCTAACCGAGTGGTCACCGTGGCCACGAAGGCCCGCGGCGCGGCGATCCGCTCGCCGACCTCCAGGGCCTGATGCAGCCGCAGCAGCGCCTCCTGGACGACATCCTCGGCCTCGGCGACGCTGCCGAGCATCCGGTAGGCGATCGCGAACGAGATCGGCCGTACCTGCTCCAACAGCTGCTCGCGAGGGGTCATGCCGCACCCTCCTCCGCGAACCCCTCGCGCCAGCTCGGATGCGCTGGGCGCCACCCGAGCTCGCGCTTGGCCTTCGCGTTGGACGCGCCTCGGATCTCCGTCATCATCACGGCGCCAACCTCCCCGGCGAACAGTTGCCCAATGACGCGAGGGACACGGACCGGCTTCTTGGCGCCCAGCGTGTGCGCCAGCGCCGGCAGCCACTCCGCGACCGGGGCGGGGTCGTCGTCGACCACGTTGTAGATGCCACGGCCGCCGCGCTCGACGGCCGCCACCGTCGCCTCTGCCGCGTCGGCAACGTGGATGAACGACCACACCCCGCCCGCGTCGCCGACCAGCGGGAACTTGCGCTTGCGGACCAACTCGAACTGCTCCTCGCCCGGCGCCAGCGACGTGCCCGGCCCATAGAAGACGCCGTAGCGCAGCACAATCCCCTCCGTCCACCGCGCACCGAGGACCGCCTCCTCGAGATGACGGATCGCGGTCAGGGTCTCGCGCATCGCGCGCGCGGGCGTCGGGTCGAGCGGGTCCTCCTCGCCCTTCACCGGCCCGCCGGTGCGCGCGTACACGCCATAGCCCCCGACCCCCTGTGCCACAAACCGTCGCACCCCGACCGCCTGCCCGGCGGAGAGCAGGTAGTCCGTCCCCTCGGTCCGCAGGCGGTTAGTCAACGCGAAGGCGCGATCGAAATGACGCAGGTCAACCGCACCGATCGCGGTCAGCTGATGGACGATCACGTCCGGCTTCGCCCGCGCCACGGCGTCCGCGACCTGGTCAGGATCGAGCGCGTCCGCCACTACCGGCACAGCGCCCAGCTCGTGAAGCATCGCTCGCTTGGACGCGCAGCGCGTCATGCCGAGCACCTCGTGACCGGCGGCCACCAGACGCGGCACCAGCTGCTGACCGATCGCTCCCGTCGCCCCTGCAACAAACACCTTCATCGTCAGCTCCTTTCCTTCAACCGGGGATTGCCTTCACCCTACACCCTACTAGACGAGATAGCACCCCCTGCTGTGACACCCGGGAGCACGTCAGGCCCCGAGGCGGATTCCCGCGAGACCGTCAAAAAATGGAGGGCTACGCAGCCGCTCCCTGAGCACCCCTCCTCGCTACACGGGGATAGGTGCCAGCGGCGTCCACAAGGCCGGGCTCGCCTTCTTCCCCGCTGCTCGCTGACGGCCTGTTGTTAGCATTTCGACGAAAGACGACAACGTGCCCTATAACAGCGGTCGATCCGATGACTCTCAGGAGGCTCAGGGCCGGCGGTGCCCTATAACGAGGACAAACTCTTCCTGGGTCAGGAAGCGTGCTGAGAGCCTCTATCTGGCCCGGTGTTACGCAAGCTGCATCCAAGTGCAAAGTAGCGCTCCGTTTGGGCGAGAAAGAGTGCCGCTTTTTGGGTTAGCGCGCATAAACTCCTGGTCAACGGGCGAGTAAAGGAAGGACCTGCCGCTGCTGCCAGTAGCGTGCCCAGCCACCGTTGAGCAGCAGCGTGCGTAGCGCGGCTAACGCATCGCTCGTCTCGTCACTCCAATGGCGTCCCGCTCCCTTCTGTCGGCGGGCCACCAGGAGATTATTGAACTTCTCCGTGTGTCCACTGCCGATGTACTGGCGCGTGGTATAGCGCTGCCGGTAGTTGGGCAGGAACGCGCGCCGGGCGCGCAGGTAGGCCAGCAACTCGTCCAGCTTCTCGGTGTTCCTGGCCTGAGGCCGGTACGCCTCCACAAAGGCACAGGCCCCCTCCACATCCCCCCGCCACAGACGGCGCTGCACCTGCCGGAGAAACCGCTCTTTGGCCAGATGGCCCCGGCAGATCCGGCTGCCCAACTCGGAGCATTGACTGGGTGGGCGGAGGTCGTCGCCGGCCTCCGCCTCCCTGCAGAACCGTGCGTAACCCTTTCGCGTTACACGGCTCCTCGTGATGGCCGTCCTTGACGTGGAGCCCCCTTCTGCTCGGTAG
>JAABUM010004967.1_pt1 | contig 14449 bp, 16 predicted proteins | sample 5559161 | NCBI WGS metagenome assembly JAABUM01 (sample SAMN10711868, study PRJNA513369) | rock metagenome | isolation source: Antarctica rocks | place: Antarctica: Victoria Land, Siegfried Peak nord
CGGGGGCGCCGACGAGGGCGATCGAGCCAGTCGCCGCACAGGCATCGATGATCGGAGTCAGCGCGTCGTGATCGCACTGGACAGGAGCCGCGTCCAATTCGTAGCCCGTCAAGGACAGTTCCGGGAACACTACGACACGCGCCTGCGTCGCCAGCACGACTCTCGCGTGCGCCTTTGCGTTGCCGGCGACGTCTAGCGCCTGGCAGGCCGGTTGAGCGGCAGCGACCGTCAGCGAGGGAGCACGCATCTCGGCATCATCCACGCCCGGGCTAGGCGGCGTAGGACCGTACCGTTAGCCGGTCGGCTACTGGACGCCCGTCACGATGCCCTCCGCGGTTCGCGGACGCGACCCGCCGGCCGGAGTAGCTGACCAACACGTCGTCGTACGGCAAAGAGTCGGCTGCGCCGCAAAGCGCGTGCGGCAGTGCCTCGCCCGCATTTAGATTGCGGGGATGTCCTGCCGACTGCTGGCTCTGACCTTCGACGCGCACGACCCGGCCAGCCTGGCGAGCTTCTGGGCCGGTGTCCTGGGACGGATGGTCGCCGACGACCTCCGCGGTGCGCTGCTGCTCGGCTCCGACACCCAGGTCGGCCTGCGGTTCGCCCCGAGCCAAGCTGAGAGGGTCGGTCCGAACCGGGTGCACCTCCACCTGACCAGCACCAGCCCCGCCGACCAACAGCACACGATCGCGACGGCGCTCGAGCTCGGCGCCAGCCATCGCGACGTCGGACAGCTCCCCAATGAGCGGCACGTCGTGCTGGCCGATCCCGAGGGCAACGAGTTCTGTGTGATCGAGCCAGGCAGCTCTTTCCTGAGCGGCTGCGGCTTCCTCGGCGAGCTCGCCTGCGACGGCACCCGGGAGGTTGGGCTCTTCTGGGCCGAGGCGTTGGGCTGGCCGTTGGTGTGGGACCAGGACCAGGAGACGGCGGTTCAGTCCCCGCACGGTGGCACCAAGGTCGCGTGGGGCGGTCCGCCCGTGGCGCCCAAGCACGGGAGGAATCGGCAGCGGTTCGACCTCGCCCTGGTCGACGGCGACCTGGGAGCCGAGGTCGACCGGTTGGCGGCGCTGGGGGCGACTCGGCTGAGCAGCGCCGAGGACGGCGCCGTCGAGCTGGCCGACCCCGACGGCAACGAGTTCCGGCTCACGCACAGCTGACCCCAGTCAGAACGGTCCGCCCGTCGCTACGACGGCAGCGCAGGCGGACTCCCTTGCGACACGTGTCCCGGTTGGCCTTTCGGCTAACGGGACGAGCCAGCCGATAAACTGATATGGAGGTCAGTCTGTCAAGGGGGCGTGCGAAATCGACGCCGTGCCTGGATGTTTCTTGGCCTGGCGCGTTGTGAGCATTCTTTGCTGTTCCTCCGATAGCCCGTTGGTGCGGGGAGCGCAGGAGAGGTCAAGGGCGGTTGTTCCCTTGACCTGTCCGAGCACCTCGGCAGGCTGGCGGCGGCGGAGAACAGAACAAAGTGGGTGGGGGCCGGCCGGTAGTGGCGGCGTGCGTGTCAGGGCGACGCGCGGTCAGACTGATATTCGCGGGTTGGTTACCGCAGGACGGGCTGTTCGGCTGGAGCGCTCCGCTGGTCTAAAAATCGAGCGTGACCTGGGATTTCTCTCAAGCTGCTCATAGCTTAGCCGCGGGTGCGCTCCACGCGCTGCCGTCGCCGTGCTACCGGCCGGCCCCGGTCAGGGGGCGGTCAGGCCGCCGTGGTGTCGTCCAGCATGGCCAGCGACCAGCACCAGCCGGCGAGTTCACGGGCGACCGCGACGTTGGCGACCACCGGCCGTTTGCTCCGCTCATCGAAGGCCTGCCAGCGTTGGTGCAGCCGCTGGTTGCCGGCATGACCGCGGGCCCGGGCCGCCGCCGGGGCGGCGTCCCAGCGGGTCCGCAGCGCCTTCGACGGGCGGTAGGGCCGCTTGTGGTGCCAGGCCGCCTCGACCAGCAGCCGGCGGGCGTGGGTGTTGCCAGTCTTGGTGATCGAGCCCTGGCTGCGGCTGGCTCCGCTGGAATGCTCGGTCGGGACCAGCCCGAGGAACGCGCCGATGCTCGAGCCGGTGAACCGCGACCAGTCGCCGACCTCCACCGTCAGGCCGAATGCGGTCAGCGTCGACACCCCCCGCAGGCACGACAGCCGGCTGACCACCGGCGACCACGCCGGATCTTCTGCCAGCTTGACGATCGCCTTGTCCAGCCGGTCCCGGCGGTCCGCGGTGAGCAGCACCGTCTCCACCGCGCTGTCATAAGCGGCGGCGAGCGCCGGCTGGGCGAACCTCTGACGGCCCAGCCAGTGGTGATGCGCCGCGGTCCACGCCGTCCCACCCGCGTAGACGATCCCCTGGCGGAGCAGCAGCTTCGACGTGCGGTGCCGGGCCCGCATCAGATCACCACGCACGTCCTCCCGGACCCGGACCAGATCTCGGGCCGCTTCCTGCGTCACGGTCGGGACCGCGACCGGCGTCACCTCACCGAGGCGCAGCAGCCGGGCCAGGTGCAGGGCGTCCTTGGCGTCGGTCTTGACCCGATCGCCGGCCGGGCGTTGCAGCTTCGACGGCGCCGCCACCACACACCGCACCCCCTGGCCGGTCAGGAACCGGGCCAGCCCGAAGCCGGTCGGCCCCGCCTCGTAGACCACCGCGAGCGGGCCGGGCAACTCCCGCAGCCAGCCGAGGATCACCTCAGGCTGGGGTGCCAGCCGGGCCCGGAACATCTCACCCGTGTCGTCGTCGATGCCGCACGCCACCACCGACCGGGCGTGCACATCCAGACCGACGCTCGTACGCTCACGTTCCACCGGGACCTCCCGCAATTGTTGGCTCTACCGGTCAGGCTCCGCCTGACCGGCAACCCACGACAACTTGCGAGCGAGGTCCCGGCCCAAACGACCGGGCCCACCTCCATACCGTCTAAAGGGCATCGGCTGGTCCTGGTGCTGGTGCCTATTTTGGTGACGTGCTCCGTGTGGGGGCAACCGCCCTGTCCGTGACCGAGAGATCGCGAAGTGTTGTCGATGGCCGATGCTCGCGCTGACTTGCGCGCGGACTGCAGCCGCTGCGTCGGGCTGTGCTGCGTTGCGCCGGCCTTCGCAGCGTCGGCGGACTTCGCCATCGACAAGCCGGCCGGCCGACCCTGCCCGAAGTTGCGTCCCGATTCCCGTTGCAGCATCCACAGCAGTCTGCGCGAGCAGGGCTTCCCCGGCTGCGCCGTCTTCGATTGCTTTGGAGCGGGCCAGCACGTCGTGCAAGTGACCTTCGGCGTCGGGGATTGGCGGCAGTCCCCGGAGACCGCCGAGGCGATGTTCGCGGTCTTCCCGGTCATGCGGCAACTCAAGGAGTTGCTCTGGTACCTGGCGGAGGCATTGACCCTGCTGTCCCATGGCGCCCTACGCGACGAGGTCCAGCGCGCGCAGGAGCAGACAGAGAAGGTCATCGGATCCGCGCCCGACGAGCTCCGGCAGTTCGATGCGGCTGCCCACCGGCAGCAGGTGGGCCCGCTGCTGGACAAGGTCAGTCGAGCGGTCCGCAACGAAGTCCAAAATCGCGCCACCGACCGTCAGGGCGCCGACCTCATGGGCGCCAACCTCCGTGGCAGCGACCTTCACGGCGCAAGCTTGCGCGGGGCCTACTTGATCGGCGCCGACCTCCGCGGGGCGGACCTGCAGCAAACTGACCTCTTGGGCGCGGATCTTCGGGGCGCCGATCTGCGCGGGGCGCGACTCAGCAACAGCCTGTTCCTCACCCAGCCCCAGCTCGACGCGGCGAACGGGGACACCTCTACCACGATCCCGGCCTCGCTCGCGCGCCCCCGGCACTGGTCCTCAGCGGTCACCTCGACACCAGTCACGAAGAGCCGCCCGCGCCGCGGCCGTCGGTAGCCAAGGAAGCGACGTTGCTGTCGGCTAGACGATCGGCCTTCGGCACGAGTCCCTTGGTCGCCCGCCCGTCTTGCTGATGAAGTAGGCGTGCAGGTTTATCTCATAGAATGAGACAGCCATCCCGATCCGTGAGAGATGTTGTTAGGGTCCAGGGGACTGCTTGAGAGGAGCCGTGACGACGACGCCTGGAACCTACACCCATGGCCACGCCGAACCGGTGCTGCGGTCGCACCGCTGGCGTACTGCTACAAACTCTGCGGCCTACTTGCTGCCGCACCTGCGTCCCGGCCTCTCGCTTCTCGACATCGGCTGCGGCCCGGGCACCATCACTGCGGACTTGGCTCGGCTGGTGACACCTGGCGAAGTCACCGCTATCGAGGTGACCGAGGAGGCCCTCCGCGGTGCTCGTGAAGAAGCGGCCCGTCGTCAGCAGGCTGGGATCACGTTTCGGCTGGGAGACGTGCACAGCCTCGACTTGCCGGACGACAGCGTCGATGTCGTCCACGCTCATCAGGTCCTGCAGCACCTCGGCGATCCCGTCCAGGCCCTACGCGAGATGCGGCGGGTGTGTCGTCCGGGCGGCATCGTCGCCGTCCGCGACGGGGACTATGCCGGCTTCACCTGGTGGCCGGAGGTGCCCGAGCTCAACACCTGGCTCGCGCTATACGACTCCGCCGCACGAACCAATGGCGGCGAGCCCAACGCCGGCCGTCGCCTGCTGGGCTGGGCCCGCGCCGCCGGCTTCACCAACGTCACGGCGACCTCCAGTACCTGGTGTTACGCGACGCCAGATGATCGTGCTTGGTGGGGCGGCATGTGGGCCGACCGCATCACCGGCTCAGCCCTGTCCCGCCAGCTGCAGGCCTCCGGTCTGGCCGAGGTCGACGACCTCACCCGCATCGCAGAAGGCTGGCAGCAGTGGGCAGCCGCAGAGGACGGCTGGTTCTCCGTCCTGCACGGCGAGTTGCTGTGCCGCGTCTAGACAGGCGCCTCGGCGCAATTGTTAGAACTGCAGCCCGGAACGCTCACTGTCCCTGTGAGCGGTTCGTCATCCGGGACGCGTCGCTGGGCACGGCTACCGACCCGGCGAAGACGAGGGGCGACGGCCTGCGTTAGCCCTTGTCCATTTAGTGCTGCCGCGGCGTGGCGCACCAGATCAGCTCGCCCCGGGGGGTGTGCAACTGGGGCGGCAGCGCATCGCCGATGCTCACCGAGTGGTAGCTGGGCGGGGCAATCACAGCTGCAAGGTAGTCACCAGCGAGATCCCCGCTCGGCGAATGATCTTGGACTTCGTGCGGACCAGGAGCTCTCGGGGTGCCTGGGCGATGTCCGCGCCCAGCCCAGCGGCGAGGTCTGCGAGCTTGTCGTCGGCAATGACCTCACGGACCAGGCCAAGGGCCAGGGCGTCGTGCGCCTCCAGGCTCCGACCGGTGAGGACGAGGTCGCGGGCGAGCGCGCCTCCAACGATGTCGTGCAGCGGGCCGTAGACGACGTCTCCGAACAGCCGCTCGGGGTGAGCGAAGCGCGCGGACTCGGCGGCAATGCGGATGTCGCACATCACGGCGAGGTCGAAGCCGCCCGCCAGGGCCGGCCCGTTGACCGCGGCGACGAGTGGGAGCGGGAACGTGAGGCAGGCGTGGTGAAACCGGTCGCTGGAAGACCACAGCAGCTCCGCGTACTCGGGCTCACCCAGTCCGGAAAACTCTCCAAGGTCGAAGCCTGCGCTGAACACGGAGCCTGCTCCGGTGAGGACCACGACTCTGACAGAGTCGTCGGATGCAGCGGCTTGCAACGCTGCCGTGATGGTGTCACGAAGCTCGATGGATAGCGCGTTTTTCTTCTCCGGTCGGTTCAGCGTCAGGGTCCGTACACCGCGGCCCGACGTGCTGACCTGCAGTTGTTCGGTCATGACTCGACCAGCTCGCGGGTCCCCGCCAGACATGCTCTGACCGATGTGAGGTCGCGTTTGGGTGCACTCCACCGTTGCGCGTGCAGTGTTTGTAGAGCTCGTCGACGCCCGTCACCTCGATGCGGCACGACGAGGACCCGCCAGGTGGCGCTCCGCGCCAGGCGCGCTCCCGTCCGGGACCCACAGGTGGATCTCGATCGAGTCCGGCGCAGGAAGCCCAGTCCTTCGTCCGTCACCTGCTCGTCGGACACCGGTAGGGCCGGGACCGCAGCCAGGAACCGGGTGGTCGTCTCGATCGTCATCGTGGCACCTTCCCATGCCAGCGGGGCGGGTCGCGTTCCCGCCGGTAGGGACGGTGCCGTCGATACACCATCGACTCGACATCGCCAGGGGCGCTGTGATCATCGCCCTGGCAAGCCTAGGGCGCCGCTACGTCCCGGTAGCCGATCGGCTATCGAACAAGATTGCCCACGCTGGTGTTGGCCATTAGCGCTGCGAGAACCGCGCCACTTACCGGTGCAAGTCACACGGGACACCTCTCGGGGCGGACCCGGCCACCTGCAACGCTCCCGCTGAGGGGTCGGCCTACGCCACCGGCCGCACGAGCGATTTCGGCCGTTCTCGGACGGGTAGGGCATGATCCCGAGATGCGCGCTGAGCTTCGCGGCCTGGACTTCGAGCCCGACCCACGTGCCTTGCCTGCCGACCCGGCCGCCTTTACCTTCCAAGCCAGGTTGTACATCGGGGCCGCCGCCGATCGGGGAGAAGAGTCCTTCGATGTAACCGTCTCCCGCGAGGCGCGGCGCCGGAAGTCCGGCCGGTGGCCGGGCGCGGGAGCGGGGCCGCCCGGTCGGAAGGAGTTGTCATGCGTGTGCTGATGCTCGCTGCTCCTGGTGCGGGCAAGGGCACCCAGGGTGGGCTGATCGCCGAGCACTTCGGTGTCCCGCACATCGCGACCGGTGACCTGCTGCGCGCTCATGTCGCCGACGGGACCGACCTGGGCCGGCAGGTCAAGAGCTTTGTGGACCGGGGTGAGCTGGTCCCAGACGCGGTGGTGCTGGACATGGTCCGCGAGGCGCTCGAGGAAGCCAGAAACGACTCGGGGGGCTATGTGCTGGACGGGCTGCCGCGCACGATGGAGCAGGCCAGGGCGGTGTACCGGATGACGGTCGAGCTGGACATGACCGCCGATGTGGCTCTGTATCTGCAGGTCGGCCAGGATGAGCTGGTCCGCCGGCTGCTGGCCCGGGCACAGCAGGAAGGCCGCGCCGATGACACCGTTGAGGTGATCGGCCGGCGGCTGGCGCTCTACCGGGAGGTGACTGAGCCGATCCTGGGCTGGTATGAGCGCCGCGGGATCTTGGTGTCGGTGGCGGCTGAACGCGCCGCCGAGGACGTCACCCGCGAGGTGCTGGTAGCGCTCAAGGTGCTGCAAACAGTCGCCGGCCAGGTCCCCGACAGCGACCGGCGTTCGATCGACCTGACCGGGCTAGATGCCGCGTTCGGCGCAGCGCCCGAGCCGCAGCCGGGGAGTGGCGTCTGAGCCAGTCGGTGACCAGTCCGGCGCCGACTGCCGATCACCGGCCGCCCGTGGGTGAGTGGTTCAGGCAGTGCCGGTGGAGGTTGGCTTGCGGGACTCGTTGCTTCAACCGGTGTGACTGCCCGGCCGAACGTGGGCGAGTTCCGAATACGGTAAGCAGTGAGCACGTCTGGCATGGACCTATGCTTGTCATCGATCCGGCCCTCCTCGGCTCTGGACACAGCATTTCCTGGGGACCGCCTGACAAGTGTCCGAGAAGCATTTTCCAGCCGCGGTGCTCCAGCCCCCACATCCCGGCGGGCCTTCGGCGCCGATGTCGTCGGCGTTCTCCTCGGCGATCTGTTGAAGCCCTGTCCGACCGAGTCGCCATGCTGCTCGAACACGTGCCCGCGGTCCGGAGCCGTCAAATGTCCCTCGACCCAGAAAGGCTGAATGACCGATGCCGCTAATCACCACTGGAACCGAACGTCTCATGTTGGAGAACATGCTCGACCGCAACCGGCGAGCGCTCATCGACACCGCGCAAGAACTGTCCGACGCCGACGCACGACGGCGCCTGGTCGCCTCACTGACCACACCGATCGGGCTGATCAAACACGCCGCCCAGGCCGAGCGCATCTGGTTCCAACGCATCCTGCTCGGCCTGGGCGAATCCGAATGCGACGGCTACGCCACCCCTGACGACGGCACTTTCCTTCTCGCCGACGGCGAAACGCTGGCCGACGTGATCGGCGAATTCGAGCGCGCCAGCGAGCGTTCTCGCGTGATCGCCGCCGACTTCGAACTCGACGACACCAAGACGCATCCCCGCGCCGGCGATGTCAACCTGCGGTTCATCTACCTGATCCTGATCGAGGATTTCGCCCGTCACGCCGGCCATGGCGACATTCTCCGAGAACAGATCATCGCCTCACCCGCGACCCCGGCGCGTTCGACGGTCCGACCGAGGCCTTCCACCTACTCGCCGCCCTGGCGGCCATGACCGGCCGGCCGCCTCAGCTACTCAAGCAGCTCACAACCTGGCTTGCGTCCCGGTGTCGGCCAGCGCCTACCTCGCCTCGACCGCAAGCACGCCGGTGCCAGACATGCCAGTCACGAGCTTGCCGGCCCCGCGGATGCTGATCGGTCATGCCTCGGTCATGCTGAGCATGCCTCACCACCTGCACCGGCGAGACGATCCTTTGCCGCAAGCGGATCCGCTACTGGGACGAGTGATCGCTCAAGGCAGCACCCGCCAGGCACGTCAGGCCGACGAGGGAACTAGTTGTTCTGGCGGTGTGCACCCAGGCCCAGCGGTCCCGGGTGGCCTCCCAGCCGTGCGGCGGTTCGTCCGGGGCCCAGGTCAGAACCTGAGCGTTGATCGGCAGCTCGATCGCCGCTGTGAGCGTCAAGGCCGCCACTTGCGCGGCCAGACCGCCGGACGCGAGCCGGAACGCCGTTGAGCGAGCGTCCCGCCGCGACAGAATCACCACGACAGCGTTCGCGACTACGGCTGCCGGCAGCAACGCTCCCATCACCGGCCGCAGGTTGCGGATAGTCGCCTGTTGCACCTCGACGTAGGTGGAAGGCGTGAAGTCCTTGGTGGAGGGTCCCAGACTGGTTCGGGTACCGAAGAACACGCCCGTGGACAACGCGGACAGCATGAGACTGGAGAACCGTGCAACCGCCTGCGCCGAGGTCATGACCTCATCCTGGTGGACGCTCGCGGCGTAGCACAGGCAGCCGGCACATGACCCTCGCGTTTCCGGCCAGCCGCCGCCGAACAGCGTCTCTGGCTGCTCACCGGAACGAGGTCGGACATGCATCGGCTCCGCGACGGGCCTCGACAGGACCCGTTCCTGGAGGTCTCACGCGTGTCCGTTGGCGAGCCCTGAGCGGACAAACCGCGCAGGCGTGGCGAGAAGAGGGTTGTCCCGGTGACGAAGGGCCAACGGGACACCGTCCCGATCATGCAGACGGCTCGCCTGCTTGGTGCCGTTGCAATACTAGGCGTTTTTCAGCTGCGCGCAGAGGGCGTCGACCGTGTTGGTGGCACGAGCGAGCCCGAGGTGGTCGATGTAGTCCCGCGACTCGACGATCAGCCCGTCGCGGATCCGGAAGACGATGACGCCCGGCGCGGCCCAGCCCGCGTCGCCGCGGTAAGTGAACTCGCCGATGACCACCTCGGGGTCCGCAGTGTGGTGGACGCGTACGTCCTCGACGCGGAAGCCCGCCAAGCCGACCGGCCCCGCCGCGGCGAAGTGCTGCCGGAGTGCTTCGCGGCTGAGCAGCGGGGTGTCGCCGAGCGGAGCCATCGGGTGTCGCACGTCGGTGTCTTCGGCGTAGAACTCGGCCAGCTTGTCGACCTGACCGCGGTCACCGTTCTGCAGCCGGCAGGCGCCGTCGAGCATGGCACGGAACGTCTCTTCGGGGGTTCGCATCAGGGTTGCCCTTCTAAATGGAGTCTGTGCTCCGGAACGTACAGGGTCCGCACTCCGGACCGCGAGAGTGATCACGGGGCCCGCGGGAGCGAGGGCTCCAGGGAGGGAGGATGGCTGGATGCGAAGGGACGCGCAGGCGAACCGGGACCGGGTGCTGGCCGCAGCCGAAGAGGTCTTCGGCGAGTCCGGCAAAGCCGGTTCGACCGAGGAGGTCGCGCGCCGGGCCGGCGTCGGGATCGGCACCGTGTTCCGGCACTTCCCGACCAAGCAGCTGCTGGTCGAGGCCACGATCGTGCGGCACCTCACCCTGCTCACCGACACAGCGCGGGCGCGAGGCGAGGGCGGCGAGGCCGGCGCGGCCTTCCGGATGACGTTCCGGGAGATGGTCTCAGGCGCACCGGCGAAGCTCGCGCTCGTCGCGCTGCTAGAGGAGTCCGCTGATCCCGCGGGCGCCACTGATGAGGTGGAGGCCACGGCCTCTGCGTTGCGGGACGCCGTCGAAGTGTTGATGTCCCGGGGCCAGGAAGCCGGTGAGGTGCGCACGGACGCAACGGTGGACGAGGTCTACGTGCTGATCAGGGCGCTGGCCAACGCCCGGGGTGACCGTGCTGTCGTAGACAGGGCGGTCGACATGGTGCTGGACGGACTGTCGCCGCGGCGTTCCGAGTAGCCACCCTGCGGCCACTACCACGTCCTCCGCCTCCCGCGCCCTGCGCGCGGCTACCGACCCCTTCGGCTGGCACTTGTACGGGCGGGACTGGGCCGGCGGAAGGCCCGGGACAGCGCAGAGCGTGTCCCGGTAGACGACCGTCCCCCGGTCTTCGCGCGGGCCGCGGCGGCCGTCCGGGCCGGCGGCATGCTGCTGATCGTCGACCACGCGTCCGTACCGCCGTGGTCGTGGGCCGACCCAGGCACTGTGTTGCCTACCCCTGAACAGACGCTGGACAGCATCGGGCTGGACTCCGAGCAGTGGCAGACCGTACGGCTGGAGGACGCCGACCGCGACGCCGACGGGCCCGCCGGGCAGCGCGCCACCGTGACCGACACGATCATCGCGCTCGTGCGGCGAGCATGAGCACGCCGTCCCGCTTGCCGATCGTCCACGGGGCGTCTTGTCGTGCCTCGCCGGGTCATTAATTGGTCGCGGATCGCGCAGCCGACGTGAGCAAGATCCCACCGGGCCACCGGGCCACCGCGGCCGAGCGTGGCTCCGTTCCGGCACGCTGATTGCGCTACACGGTTGCGAAACGTGCCACCGCCGTTCCGTCACTCTGTTCTGCTACACGGCCAGCCGTGTAGCACAAAGGGTCGGTTGCGGGACACCGCCCCGGCCACCTCGAAACCGGCCGGCAACCGTCCCGCAAGGCGTCCCGCAACCGGCATGTCCGCGTCGACTTCCGGGACGGTTTCCGGGACGATCCCCGGGCAGGCCTACGGGGCGGCCGGTCAGCCGTCGTGATCGGGGTGAAGCGGACGGGGTGGATCGTCTTCCAGTGGATCAGAGATGACGTCAGGGAGCGAGATGGGCTGATCGCTCTCTGGGGCGTCTGGACTCTGCGGGGCGGCGGGCGTGGGCGGTGAGGGGGTTGCCGGAGGCGGCGGTTTATCGGTGCTCATGGCTGGCGCTTACCCGGTTCGCGTCGCCACACCATGCGGGCCGCGAATCGAGACCGCGGTGCACTCGCCTTCTGACAGCATCGCCCCGTGACCGGGGGCGGCATACGCCGGCGGAGACCGGACCGTTGTGGCCCGCCTCGCCCACCTTGAGCCTCGGCGCGCTCGGCTTGCACGCTCAGCAGGTGACGGGGACCAGGTCAGTCGCCGGCGACGGCCTGACCGGCGCTGCGCCACCGCCACGCGTGGTCGACCGGACCGATTCCTCGCCCGAGCGCAAAGCCGGCGGCGATCGCCCCGGTGACGTAGTCCTTCGCCTGATGAGCAGCAGCGGGCACGTCCAGTCCTGACGCGAGCCCCGCGGCGATGGCCGAGGCCAGGGTGCATCCCGTGCCGTGGGTGTGCCTGTTGTCGTGCCGGGCGCCGATGAGCCAGTGACACTCAGGGCCGTCGGTGAGCAGGTCGACCGCGTCGCCCGGCAGGTGGCCGCCCTTCACGAGCACCCACCGCGGGCCCATGGCGAGCAGCGCGTCAGCCACCTTCGGCAGGTCGTCAGTGCCCGTCACCTCGATACCGGTCAGTAGCCGTGCCTCGTCGGTGTTCGGGGTGACGACGGTGGCGAGCGGCAGCAGCACCTCACGCACCGCAGCAACAGCCTCGTCGGCCAGCAGCGTGTCGCCGTGCTTGCTCACCGCAACGGGGTCGACGACCAAGGGGGCGCCCAGTCCGCGCAGCTCGTCTGCCACTGCCTGCACGAGCCCGGGTGAGGACAGCATGCCGGTCTTCACGGCATCCACGCCGATGTCGTCGAGCACCGCCCGGATCTGCATGCGGACGGCCTCGACCGGCAGGTTCCAGACGTCGTGCACGCCGACGCTGTTCTGCGCGGTCACCGCGGTGACGGCGCTCATCCCGTGCACGCCCAGGGCGAGCATCGTCTTGAGGTCGGCCTGCACCCCGGCACCCCCGCCGGAGTCGGAACCGGCGATCGTCAGCACGCGGGGCGGGGCGCTGGTCATCGTCCGACCGTAGCCAACGCCCTGGTTCAGCCGAAGTGGTCGAAGCCGCCGGTGAGGGGAGCGCCGGTGAGGTCGATGTTCCGGGACGATCCCCGGATCGGCAGCTCCGCCGGCGATCCGGCCCCCTACAGCAACACCGTCCGCATCGGCTACGCCCGCGTCAGCGGCCGAACCCAAGACCACCAGCTGCAGCTGGACGCGCTGGCCGCCGCGGACTGTTGCGACATCGTCATTAAGACCGCCAGCACCCGCACCGACCGGCCCAGCTGCGCCAGGCCCTCGCCGTGCTCAAGCCCGGCGACACCCTGGTGATCTACACGCCCGACCGGTCGCCCGCTCGATGAAAGAACTCCTCGTCCTGCTGGAGGACCAGCTGCACGCCCGTGAGATCAACCTGCACATCCTCACCGGCATCTTGAACCCAACGGCAACGACTACGGCAAGAACCTGCTCGCCCAGCACTGCGCCGGGCTGCACCGGCCCACCGGCCCACCGGCGCCGACAAGATGCTGTTCCTGGTCGCCGCCATGGCCGTGGAGATGGAACGCGACCTCATCCGCGAACGCACCCTCGACGGCCTAGGCCGCCGCCCACGCCCAAGGCCGCCGCGGCGGCCGCCCTGCGCTCTGGACGCCGAGCCGGGATGGCAGCGTCGGCGACGCCGCTCGGGTGCTCATAGCTACGGTCAGGACCATGATCCGGAGCTGGGATGCAGCAGCACCCGGAGTGCTGCGTCTGCCGTCCGGGTTGCTGATCCGCGGCCGGGGACTCGGACGACCACTTCCAGCCGGTCCGCGGCCCACCTTCGCCGTTCACCTGCTCGAGTACGAACCCCCGGCCGTCCCCTGGGACACGGTCTGGGTCTACTGGCCTGACTTCGGGCTGCCCGATGACCACCGACACCTACAGAACGTGCTGACTGAAGCGTGGCGACGAGCCGAGGCCGAGCGCGTCGAGGTGGCCTGCTGGGGTGGACGAGGCAGAACCGGCACAGCGCTAGCCTGCCTCAGCGTCCTCGACGGGCTGCCAGCCGACCAAGCCGTGGCCTATGTCCGAAGCCGCTACGACGCTGAGGCCATCGAGACCATGCAGCAGGAACGCTTCGTCACCCGCTCATGGGTGTAGCCGCCAGCGCTCATCTCGTCGCACAAGCCGATCCTCAACCGGAACTGCTACCAGCGCTTCAGGTCGGGCCGGTTGGAAGCCGACTGGCCCCCCTGGCCGCCGCGTGACCGGGCTCTACCATGACGCCGATGGCGTTCGCCGAAAGCGGGGCAGCAGCGATGCTCAACGGTCAGCGGGTGCGCTTGGAGCCGTTGCGGGTCGAGCACGCCGATGAGCTCATGCCGGTGCTGGACGACTCGATGTTGCACACCTACATGGGTGGCGAGCCGGCCGACCTGGCCCAACTACGAGCCCGCTATCGACGCCAGCTGGTGGGTCGATCGCCAGACGGTTCGCATTGCTGGCTCAACTGGCTGGTGCGCGGCGAGGACGGTCAAGCGCTCGGCACGGTCCAGGCGACGGTCAGCGAGCAGGAGGACGGGCTAGCCGCCGAGGTCGCGTGGGTGATCGGCGCGGCGCACCAGGGCCACGGCTACGCCCGAGAAGCAGCAGGGGTGCTGGTGACGTGGCTGCGACACCAGGGCGTCCAGACCTTGATCGCCCATGTGCACCCCGAACACGAAGCGTCGAAGGCAGTGGCTCGCGCCGTGGGGTTGGCGCCGACGGAGACCCTTCTTGACGGAGAGGTTCGCTGGGAGGCGTGACCGCGCCATTGCACCAGTCCGCTTACCGATCGTTTAGTGAGACGCGTGGAGGTTGCCTGTGCTCGCTTGACCGGACAGGCTGACGCGTATGAGTGTCAAGCGGGTGGTTCCGGATCTGGCGAGCCAGTCGCTGGACGAGGCCAGGCACTTCTACGACCTGGTCCTCGGCCTCCAACCGGTTGGGGTCATCTGAGTAACCGTGCCAAAGTGGCCAACAATGCCTCTACTAATGCGGATTAGGCGGCGCCGGCTGACTGGCGGATCGAAAACCGCGCGGCTTACGGACACCTCGTGACACGGGCCAAAT
>JAABUM010004968.1_pt1 | contig 14445 bp, 15 predicted proteins | sample 5559161 | NCBI WGS metagenome assembly JAABUM01 (sample SAMN10711868, study PRJNA513369) | rock metagenome | isolation source: Antarctica rocks | place: Antarctica: Victoria Land, Siegfried Peak nord
TTCCGCCGCTTAGTCAAAGACTATGAACGACTGCCCGAAACCCTCAAGGGTCTCCACTTCCTGGCCTTCGCCTGTCTCATGGCCACAAAACTCGTCAAGGTCATCCTCAGTCACTAACACCCTCTAGCCCTTGGCGCCCAAGTGACCCACTGGATGTTGTTCAGGAGTAGGCGTGACTTGAAAAACGGTGAATGTTTCGAGTGGCCCAGAGGAGAGAGTCCAGGGCAAAGGGTTCCAGCCGCCTCCGTAGAAGTTAGCCTGGGAAGAAACCGTGCGAGGCAGGAAGGAGGAGGGGGGCGAATAAGCGAAATCTCGAACAGGTTTGAGATAAGGCCCGTAGCGAGCACTAATGGGGACAGCACCAATGATGTGAGGGGCGACTAAATAGTCGCCTGTCATCAGTTGGGTCGTTTGGAGATCATACTGGCGCATCCCGTTTTTGCCAGCATACCACTGCCATCCCCAGTGACCCACGAAGTAGATGTGCGCGCTTTCGGGAAGCGCCGAGCGAATCCGGGACGCCTCAACGCGGGCACAATTGGCCATTTGCCAGTCCCCAGCACCCAGCCAGGCCCCCACGATCCCCGTGATCATTGTCGTCCAGAAGACGGAGCGCCTTGACACATGAGGAAATACATAAACACCCAGCAAAAGCAACATCACAGGCACTAAAGTCAGCACATGGCGAACGGCCATAAAGGGCACAAGCAGCAGCACAAAACAAGAGCTGAGAGCCAACCACCAGAGGAGCATGGTGCGAAAAACAGGGGGAAGTGCGCGCTCTTGCGGGCTTCTTTCAGGCGCATTTTTCGCTTTGGAGCGCCACACGGAATGCCCTAAGATCAACACCAGAACCAGAGCGCACGACAAGAACGAAACGCGCAACAGCGCGGGCACAAGGTCTTCACCTTGAAAAACAAAAGTCACGATGAAGCTGAGCACAGCGACGGCGGCCACGGCGAACAGCCCGCAGCGCCGCCGCCGACCTTGCATCAGATACAACAACCCAAGCAGCGTAAAAGGCGAAGTGGCGCCCAGACACATCAGCCCGTCCAGCACCCGACCAGGAAGTTGCAAAAGGGGAAGCCCCGCGAGCCGGTATAAATGAATCGAGCCACCAACCGAGCCAGCACCAACCGAACCATTGTTGGTTTGCAAGACGTGCACGCCTCCATAGTCGAAGACGTTGAACGCGCACCAGCCGCCAAAGAGGGAAACGGGGATCAAAATCACCCAAGCTCGAGCGAACTGGCCAGTGGCCACGACATAAACGAGCAACAACGGAATCAAAATTAGGCCCGGATACTTGGTCAGTGCGCCCGCGCCCGCCGCTAATCCAGCCAACAGAAGCAACACCGTCTGGCGACGAGATGAAGCCTCATAGGATGCCAGGAGCGCCCAGAAAAACAGCAGGGAAAACGCGACCAACGGAACATCCAGCATGAGGTTTTGCGAGGGCAACAGCGCTGGCCCCAGCGCTAACATCGCCGTTAGCGCCATCTTGTCGCGGATCCTCAGCAGCGTCGCCAGATAGTAAAAACTCCAGATGCACACCCCCGTCAACAGAGCCATCAACCCATGCAACGCGATCTCGGACTCTCCAAAAACTCGGACAACGGCGGCCAGTGCGTAAACGAACAGAAGAGGCGAGGACGAGATTTGGGAGATAGGCTCCAGCGTGTTAACCCAGTTGACCCGGCCAACCATCGGGTGAAGAGGAGAGACGGTGATCCATCGAGCGATTTCGAGATAGATGGTGTCGTCAATATGAACAGCTTTCAGGAGGTTGAAAGCTGTTGCCACCAGCCAGATCAGTAAAAGAGGGAGATGGGGATGACGAGAGGAAAAGGCCTTCATCACAGACTGTTTAGCAGACAGGATTCTTTGGAACAGCGGGCCAACTCAGGACGCGGCTTTTGGAAATCCCCCCAACTCTCCAGTTTTATGTCAAACGCAACTGATTGGTGTCGCCCGTCGCTTTTTCCCTGCGGGGAGGTGGCTCTGCGCTGTTAGCCAACACCGATTCTCAACAACTAATTGACTTCGGAAGGGTGTTGGCCTGTTAAGGGGCAGGGATGGAATCCCTTGGGCAGTCTTGGTGTTCAGTTGGGGCACACCCTGGACTGACACTCCCCGCTCCAGCCTCTCATCGTCAAGTTGAAGTCGTGCGCCGCGTTTTCTGGCGCTTTCAAAAGCTTGAATTGACAGCACGGAGGCGCCTTGTCTCCCTGTTGAGTGGAGTCGAACGGGGTTACGCGGCTTCGATTGGGGCGAAAGGCGCATCCGAGATTTCAAAGGCGGTGTTGCGCTCGCCAAAACTTCGGATAGACCACTGGGTTTGGAACAAGACGACCAGGTTTTGGTCGGCGTCGCGCGCCAAAACGGTGTCCATCATCATCACCGGTGATGGCTGGGAAGCCTCTTTCGGGCGTAGCCAGCGGGCCGCGATGTAGGGTGTCATTTCCAGCGTGGATTCGGCGCCGTATTCGTTTTCCAAACGGTATTGCACCACTTCAAATTGCAGCGGCCCAACGGCTCCCAGCAGCGCCACTTTTCCCATCGCGTTCTCCATTTCGAAAGATTGCACGACGCCTTCTTGCAAAAGCTGTTTGAATCCCTCGTTGAAACGCTTGTATTTCGCGTTGTTGGCGTTGTGCAAATAAGCGAAGATTTCGGGAGGAAAGCGGGGGATTTCGTGGAAGAGCACGTCCTGGTTTTCGGTGAGGGTGTCGCCGATGCCAAAGCCATCTTTGCCCACGATGCCGATGACATCTCCGGCGAAGGCTTCATCGAGCGTTTCCCGTTCGCGCCCGAACAGTTTCTGGGCATTGGACAGGCGCACATTTTTGCCGGTGCGCGAGTGATGCACCGTCATATCGCGCTTGAACTGGCCGGACACGATGCGCACAAAAGCGATGCGATCCCGGTGGCGCGGATCGAGATTGGCCTGAATCTTAAACACGAAACCGGAAAAGAAAGACGCGTCCGGCTCGACTTCGCCCTGCGTCGATTGCCGCGCGGTGGGCGGGATGGAAAGCGACAGGAAGTTGTCGAGCAGCAATTGCACGCCGAAGTTGTTCGCCGCGCTGCCAAAAAACACCGGCGTCAGTTGGCCTGAGTGAATGCGCTCGAGGTCGAAGTCGGCTCCTGCCGCGTCCAACATCATCAGCTCTTCTTCGACCTGCGCGCGCACGCCCTCGTCGAGTTGCTTGTGCGCAAGGGCAGACGACAAATCGCCGATAGCGACGGGCGCCCGATATGCGCCGCCGACGGTGCGCTCGAACAAATGAACTTCGCCGCGCCGCCGGTCGAAAACACCTTTGAAGCGGTCGCCCGCGCCCAAAGGCCAGTTCACGGCGTAGGCTTCGATGCCGAGCACTTTTTCCAGTTCATCCAGCAACGCCAATGGTTCGCGGGCGGGGCGATCCATTTTGTTGATGAAAGTGAAAATCGGCACGCCGCGCCGCCGACACACTTCGAACAATTTGCGGGTTTGCGCTTCGATGCCTTTGCCGGCATCGATGACCATCACCACGGCATCCACGGCGGTGAGAACGCGGTAGGTGTCTTCGGAAAAATCGTGGTGGCCGGGTGTGTCGAGCAGGTTGATGCAGTAGTTCGAGTAGTCGAACTGCAGCACGGTGGAACTCACGGAAATGCCGCGCTGCTTTTCGAGTTCCATCCAGTCGGAGGTGGTGGCGCGCGAATCTTTGCGCGCCGTGACCGTGCCCGCCAACTGCACGGCGCCGCCATACATCAGGAACTTTTCAGTGAGGGTTGTTTTGCCCGCGTCGGGATGCGAAATAATCGCAAAGGTGCGGCGGCGGCGCACTTCATCGGGGATGTTCATCTTCAAGGAGGAACGGGCGCACCCGAAAAACCTCTGCGTTTTTCCGTCGGAATCGGGGCGCTCGCTTGGCTTCCACTACCTTTTTCTTGTCGCGCAGCGACAAGGGATGAAGCACAGTGTGACTCCTTGCATCCGCCAATCGGGCACGCTCCAGCGGGGGGCGCGCCCGAAGTGGGGAATTGAAAGGCACAGTTTACCCCGACACATGGCCGTCGATTTCGCTTGAACCGGTCAATTCTCTTGCAATTTGTTCGAGTGAGACGCCTTCGAATTCAAGCGCCACCACACCCAGGATCTCGCACACCCAGGATGTCGTTCGACTCTTCAACAGCGCTTCGATTTGGCGCATTCAGCGGAGTTGCGCCGTCATCATATGAATCGCGCCATAATTTGGCGTATGACCCTTCCGGTTGAGTCTGGTGGGAATAGCCACATGCACTTCGAGCAATTTTTGCTTTTGCCCAAGCCGGGCAACGGTCGCCGCTTAAAGCGGCACATGTTCTCAAGAGTGGCGGTTTTAACTCGTCGCCTCTTGTTTAGGCGCATCGTCCTTGGGGCGTCTCTGTGCTTCTTCCACTGGCAAGGAGCGGTAGAAGGTGGTGCGCGACACGCCCAGCGTCTTGCAGATCTGCGTCACGCTCACGCTCTTGTCCCTGAACAGCGCCCGCGCCACCTCGCGCCCCCTATCATCCAGAACCGGCTTGCGCCCGCCAGTGCGTCCCCGCGCCCGCGCCGCCGCCAGTCCCGCCTTCGTTCTCTCGCGGATCAGGTCGCGCTCGAACTCGGCCAGAGCACCAAAGACGTGAAAGACCAGCTTGCCCCCAGGAGTTGTGGTATCGATGCTTTCCTGCACGCTTTTGAAGCCGATGCCCCGTTCATCGAGCGCTTGCACCGCTTCGATCAGGTGCTTCAAGTTACGCCCCAAGCGGTCGAGCTTCCACACCACGACCGTATCGCCTGGGCGCGCATAAGCCAAACACTCTTCCAAACCGGGTCGCTGCGCTTTGGCGCCTGACAAAGTGTCGGTGTAGATCTTCTCGCAGCCCGCCTTTTTCAAGGCGTCGTTTTGCAAGTCGAGGTTCTGTTCGAGGGTCGAAACGCGCGCATAGCCGATGAGCATGAACTCAAGTGTCCCGTAACTCATAAACAACAGCAACAATTGGCATGCTGTTTTCGGGACGACTTGTAGAACACAAGAAGAGGGTATGGAAGGGGATGAAGCGAGAACTGGGAATGTGTTTCACAAAGGCGCGTTTATGGTCACGTGTCACGATAGCGATCTCGATGACATCGCCCAAGAACGGGTCGGCCTCGCTTGCTTTATCCAGCGCTTTAACGATCCCAGGGCGGGCGGCGTCGCCTCCTTCGCTTAAGGTTCTGGTTTTGTTTGTGGTGTTTGGCATGAGTGTGGTTTCGTGTCGTTGCCGCACGGAGCGACGGGGTTAAAGTCAATGTCAGCGTTCAGTTAGCACCCTTGGGATTGGCACCCTTGGGAGCCGCGATGGTGACGGATTCATCTCCTGGCCCAACGTTGCCCCGTCACGCGACGAAGTTGGCAAAGTGGTTAATCCCGCAGAGTCCGCCAAACTGCAAGGTCGTCGCGGAACTCGACTGCGCGCATTCCAACGGGCGCCAAGGTGACGGCCCGAAAATTCATGACGGACTTCTTCGATTTGATCGTGCTCGGCGGCGGCTCGGCGGGCCTGAGCGCCGCGCGCCACGCGCGCAAACTGGGTGCTGAGCGCGTGGCGCTCGTGGAAAAAGATCTGCTGGGCGGCGAGTGCCCCAACACGGCGTGCGTTCCGACCAAAGCGCTTTTGCGGAGCGCGGGCGCCATCGCGGAAATCCGGCGCGCCGGAGAATTGGGCGTGCGCGTGGGAGAAGCCAAACCCGACTGGCTCGCCATGCGCGAGCGGATGCGCGGCATCACCGGCTTTTACGAAGGCAACGCGCCCGTCGAGCGCCGCTTGAAAGATCAGGGCATCTCCTACTTCAGCGGACAGGGCCAGTTCGTGTCTGCCGGGGAAGTGCGCGTGGGCGACCAACTGTTGCGAGCGCCGCGCGTGATTTTGACTTCCGGTTCGCAAGACAAGCAGCCGCCCGTCGAAGGGCTGGGCGAAGTCGGTTACCTCACGCACGTCGAAGCCTTGGAATTGGACGAACTGCCGCGCTCGATGGCGATCATCGGCGCGGGTGCGGTGGGCGTTGAGTTCGCGCAAATATTCGCACCGCTCGGCGTGCAGGTCACGCTTCTGGTTTCTGGCCCGCTTCCCCTGCCGCACGAGGACGGCGACGTGTCGCGTGTTTTGCTCGAACTGTTGAAGCAAGAGCCAAATCTGCGCGTGCTGACGGGCGTGCGCGTCGAACGCGCCGAAGAGCGAGGCGCGATAAAAGTGCTGCATCTGCGCGGTGCGAAGATGCCGTCCGAGCCGATGCCGTCGGGCAAGGGCGAGGTCTTGACCGAACTCGAAGCCGAAGAAATCTTTGTAGCGGTCGGCCACGCGCCCGCCGTCGAGGGGATGGGGTTGGACTCCATCGGCGTGCGGTGCGGGCGCATGGGCGTCGAAGTGGACGACGAACTGCGCACGAGCGCGACCGGCGTGTGGGCGGCGGGTGACGTGACCGGTGTCGCGCTTTACACGCACGTTGCGTCCTATCAGGCCAAAATCGCCGCTCACAACGCGCTGTGCGATTTGACGGGCCAAACCCCGCAAAAAGCCGACTACCGCGTGATTCCGCGCGCCACGTTTTGCCGGCCCGAAGTCGCGGGTGTGGGCCTGACCGAGAACGACTGTCGCTGCAAAGATGTGCCGTATCACGCCGTCACGCTGCCCTTCGATGCCATCGAGCGCAGCGTGGCGGCGAGCGAAACGGCGGGCCTCGCCAAAATCATCGTCGAGGCTGAATCGGGCCAGATTTTGGGCGCGCACGTCATCGGCGCGCGGGCAGGAGAATTGATTCGTGAGATCGCCCCGCTCATGGCGGCGCGCGTGCCAGTCGCGCAGATAGCCCAAACCATCCACGCCTTTCCGACGTTTTCCGAAATGTGGGAAGCCGTCGCATTGCAACTCGTTTGAAGAAACACCATGACCCAACAACCAAAACCTGAACCCTTGAAATGTCTGGTGGGCACTCACACCGAGCCGCAACCGCTCTGGCTCAACGAGGTTTACGAAGGTTTCGTCTGCCTGTTCTGCTCGCCGCGTTGCCGCGCTGTGTTCGAGGCCGACCCCGAAAGGTTCATCGGCCCGACGCAGGGACTCGTGCGACCTCCGGGTTACTCGTAGTGGCCGACTCATCTGTTTGTCCCGCCGTCATTTTCAGGCCGATGGCGCAGCTAATGATGCCCAGAATCAGCAGTCCCCGGATGATCGTCGCCGGTTCTTGGAACCAGATCATGCCGATGAGAACCGTTCCCACCGCGCCCATGCCCGTCCAAACGGCGTAAGCCGTTCCCAGCGGAATGGAAGCGGAAGCGATTTCTAAAAACAACAAGCTCAGCGCCACGCAAATCAAGAACGCGGCGATAGCAGGCAGGTTTTTGAAGCCGTCCAAGAAGCGCAGGCTCGTTCTAAAACCGACTTCAAAGCAGCCGCCTAAAATGAGGTAAATCCAGGGCATAAGGAGCGTTTCGCGTCCAAGTCTCGCGCCTGCCATGGATTGATCACAAGCAGGTTTTTTTGGTCACAAAATTGACAAACTGCCTGAACCGGGAAAAGAGGAACAGCGGTTTTTGCGCGGTTAATCACGTTTTAAATGTAGGGTTCAACCGGCGTTACGGTTGAAAGAACTTGTTAGCCAGCCGCGTGCAGCATCGCAGAAGTTAGGACGTTTTTGTGAGATAATATAAGAATGATGAACGACGAAGCGAAGCAGGTAGAGCGAATGCTGGTTTTTGCGTTTTGGTTTTCCTTTGCGGGTTTTGCTGCTATTCGCATGACGGCTCTTTTTCGCTGTGCATGGCAGCAATATAGCGCGGGATTACCTGTCAACCCTCTTGGCAATTCATTTGGTGCATTGACACCATTATTGGGCTTTCCGCTCAGCCTTATGCAAGCCAAAGCGGATGTGGGTTTATCGCCTCTGCTCAACTACGGCATCGTTCTTAATAGCTTATTTCTTGGCTTGGTCGCCGCCAGTTTCGCCATTGGTTGGATTATGCTGCTTGTAAGATTCGGTTCACGACGGGCGCAGCCGTGACAGTAACATATCAGCGCGAAAGTCGTCAACATCGGGCTAATAAGAGACTGTGTCGTCAAGGGTTTGGCGGCACTTTTTTGTGTCTGGTTGTTGGCCTATTGCTCACGAAGATGTGTTGAGTTGCGGCGGCCCTCAATGCACGATATAGCACGCGTCGGATCTGGTCAAGCATAGCCATCACAAAGACGCTTCTGGCACTTGAACAACGGCGACCGCTTCGATTTCGATCATCGCTTCGGGCGTGTAAAGCGCAACTACCTGGACGATGGAATCCGCCGGATATGGCTCGCTGAAATACTCGCGGCGCAGTTCGACGACTTCGGGGAAGTTGGCCATATCGGTCAGGAAAATCGTTACTTTGACGACGCCCTGGAGACTCGAGCCGCCAGCGACGAGAGCGCGGCGCAGGTTCGAGAACGCTTGTTCTCCCTGAGCGCGAAAGCCGCCTTCGACGATCTGACCGTCATCGCTGTAACCGGCTTGGCCGGAAATGAAAAGCAAATCTCCGGCGCGGATGCCCTGCGAAAGCAGGAACGGTTCGTATGGGTCTGGCTGTGTTTTGATTCGGTTGATGTTCATAATTACCCCTTGGAAATCCCTGAGTTCGTCTTGGCAGAAAATGGGATTGTCGAGCTTCGTTCGAGTTCTTGAAAGCAGTTCGGTTAAAAGTAATGGTCTATTGATGGATGACAACGAATCAGCCGAAGGAGGTGTTGATTGTTCGAGGGCGGTAGCCCCGCTGTGACTTCCTCGCGGCGGGGCTACCGCCCTCGAACAACCAACACCTCCTCGCTTGAGACCACTACCTCGTTAAACCTGCGAGGGCTTGAACTCCGCTCGGCTCCGCTTTCGGCGTCGCTTGGCGCGACGAGCGGCAAGTTGACTGTGAAAGTCGAGCCAAGACCAACACCTGCGCTATCGGCTCGCACCGTTCCGCCGTGCAGCTCGACCATTTGGCGCACGATGGACAAGCCCAGACCTAACCCGCCAAAAGCGCGGGTCGAGGTGGCATCGTCCTGGCGAAAACGGTCGAAAACGTGCGGCAAAAACTCCGGCACGATGCCGATGCCCGTGTCGCTTATCGTCACTTCGACATGGCTTTCGACGTGTGCCAATTCGACGCGCACGCGCCCGCCATTGGGCGTGAACTTGATGGCGTTCGAGATGAGGTTCCACGCGACCTGTTGCAAACGGTCGGGTCGCCCGCGACTTGACCTGCTCCCTCATCGAGTTGCAATTCCAGCGCGATCTCTTTGGCCTGGGCCGCCGGTCGCAAACCGGTGGCCGCCGCGAGGATGAGGGCGCTCAGGTCAACCGGTTGCACGCGCAGCGTCAACTTTCCCGTGATGATGCGCGAAGTGTCGAGCAGATCGTCCACCATGCGCGCTTGCGAGCGCGCGTTGCGCCGGATGATCTCGACGGCCCGCCGCGAGGTGTTCGCGTCGATTTTAGGGCTGCCGAGGTGTCCGCCCACCCTAAAATCGAGGTTAAGGGAGTGCGCAGTTCATGGGACAAAGTGGCGAGAAACTCATCTTTGAGACGGCCCGCATCCTCGGCGATTTCCGTCAGTTCGTGTTGCCGGGTGCCCGACAAAAGCAGTTGTTGGTTCATCTCCACCACTTGCCCGCGAAAAACCGCCATCTCGGTGGAGTCCGTCACCTGAATCATCACGCCGACCGGAACGCCCGCGCCTAAAATCGCCCACACCGAATACGACCAGAAAACCGGCGGCGTCTGCGAATGTTCCTGCTCGCCCAAAACTTCCGGCGTGCTGGTGGCAAAAACGCGGTCGAACAGCGCGATGCAGCTGTTTTCTTCGCCTTCGGGCACGGCCTGCGCGAAGGGGCGACCGAGCAGTTCTTCCCTATTCTTGCCCACCAAATGGGAAAAGGCGCCGTTGAGGTAGCGCACGATGTGCGTCTTGCCCTCAACGGCGATCATCGGTTGGGGCGACAATTCGGACAAGTTGCGGCACAGGCTTGCCACGTCGAAAGCCCCCTCATCCGCGTCTAATGCCATTGGCTCGCCCATAAAACATCTTCATCCCCCTTGGGGTTCGTCCGGCAACTCGCCCGACTCGAACCACGGCTCTGCAACTCCGGTCGTCAGGCCGCGATAGCCCCGGAATCGTTCGCCGATGACCAGACCCTTGGACGTGATTTCAAACTCGCGCAGGTCGCGGCTGTGCGCACTGCGCCGCATCTTGATGACCACCATCATCTTGCGAAGTTCTCCGTTGATGGACACATAGCGCAGGCGCAAAATGTCATCGCTCAAAAACGAGATCGCGTAGGAACTCAGATCAAGTCCCGTAAAGACTTCTTGAACTTCAACGGTGGAAAGCACCGTGACGCCCACTCTGGTGAGCGCGCCGATCATGCGATACAGCGATTCTCGGAAATCGGTGCGAAAGCCGGGCGCGAGCGCCATTTCGAAACCGGCCAGAGAATCAATGACCAACCGTTTCGCTCCCATGAATTGCACCGCGTCGATGATTTCGCGCACCGTTTCATCCACCGATAAATCGAGCGGGCGAATGTAAAGCAACTTGAGCTTGCCTTGCTTTTGCGGCGCTTCCAAGTCAAAGCCAAGTCCCGCCGCGCGATTCGAGTATTCTTCGGGTCGTTCCTCGAACATGGCCACGATTCCCGGCTCATCCTGATTGATTCCCTCGACGATGAACTGGGTGCCGAGCAGCGATTTCCCCGTTCCCGACGAACCCGCCACGAGCAAGCTGTCGCCTTCGGGCACTCCGCCGCCCAGCATCTCGTCGAGCGCGGGAATGCCGATTTGAAGGCGGCGCCCTCCTCTGGCTTTTTCTTCGCGTCCGGTCAGGCCAAACGTGCGCGGAAAGGTTTGCAAGCCCTTGTCGGTGATGCGAAAGGTGTGCAACCCCGGCACCGAGGCTTGCCCGCGCGACTTGCGGATTTGCAACTTGCGCACAATCGAGTTGCGCTCGACTTGCTGGGACAACCAGAACAGCCCGTCGGCGACGGTGAAAACGGGGTTGTCGCGCGTCTCGCTTTCCTCGTATTCGCCGAGGAGAAACGTTGTCGCCTGCCAACCCGTGAGGTGAAGCGCCAACCGTTGGATGAAGCCCTGAACTTCCATGTCGTCGGCGCCAGACTGCGACTTGCGCAGCACGGTGCGAAACGAATCCACGACCACGATGCCGGGATTATTGGCCTCGACTTCTTTGACGATTTCTTGGAGAACCGCTTCCAGATCTTGTTCCAACACGACTTGGGAGAGGTTGATAAAGCGAATCGCGGAGCCGATTTTGTCGGGGTCGAAGAACTCGAACTGCTGCTGGTAGCGCAGCATCTTGATGGCCGGTTCGCCCAAAACCGTGAAATAAAGCGCCGGCCGCTCCGGGGTCGCGTTAGCAAACATGATCTGGTGAGCCAGGGTGGTTTTGCCGCCGCCGGGCGCGCCCGCGATGATGTTGAACGAAAATTCCGGCAAGCCACCGCCCAGAATCTCATCCAAACCTGGAACGCCCGTTGGCAACTTGTTGATGCTGACTTTGTCTTGGGCGCTCATGGTGTTTCTTCCTTGGCTTCCCCTGCGCTGTTTGCAACCGCATCCGGCCACCTGATACTCAGCAAACGCAGAGTTAGCGGTTGGCCGATAAAAGTGACGAGCAACCCCAACAAGTGGAACACAAGCACTCGTTCGGCCCGTTCACTGTCCACCGCGTCCTCGCTTTGTTCCATTTTCTCGAACCCTTCCAGAAAACCGTCCGCGCTGACACGCACGTGATGAAGACCCGGAGCTTGCGTTCTGGCCAGCGCCAGAGCGCGCGATAAAAGAGAGCGAAAGCCATCCACGCCCGCGAGCCTGATGAGGAGCACGCGCAACTCCTTGATGATTGGCACGACGGCTCCCCCCGCTTCGCAGCCCTTCTCGTGCGCCGCTTCGGAGGCGAGCAGGTGTTCGGCCAACTTTTGAATTTCTGGAGAAGCCATGCTCATCAACGTTTTTCGCACGCCTATTTTAGCAATCACTGGACATTTGTATGCACCGCGCCAGTTCCTTTGGCCCGGCAAAGAGCGTGTTTCACAGGCTCTTTGAAAAGGACGGCGAATGAATTGACCCCCACTCTTGGTTTCGTCAAAGGCGTCCCATCGCCGACGAGGAGAATTGTGTTCGTCAACGAAGGCCCGCACCCCGCCGCTTGCCCCGCTTGGCTGCAAATTCATTCGCCGTCTTCTTCTAATCAAATCTGTTGAAAATGCCTTTGATTCAGTTGTGAAGTCGTGGCCTGTGTGCCAACTTGGAAAAAAGGTGCTCGTTGAAAACGCCTTTAGATTCAGTTGTGAAGCGCCCCGCACGCGAGCGCGACTTCATCCGGCGCTTCGAGCGGCAACAGATGCCCCGCGCCCGACACGACGCGCTCTTGCGCTGCGCCGATGCGTTCGACCACTTGGCGACGCAGCAAATCCGGCGTCATGCCTTCGTCGCACTCGCCCGCCAAAACCAAAACTGGCACCTCGATGCGCTTCATACGCGAACTGATGTCTTCGCGGCTCCCACCCTGAAGCCACGCGTGCCACGCGACGCGCGAGGAACGCAGGTTGTCCTTGATGATGCGTCCTCGAATCGCGGGCGAAATCGCGCGCGCCGTGATCGAGCGCGCGGTCTGCTCGGCGGCCTCCGGGTCGCCGAAACCGAGTGACAAGCGCTCTCGTTCTGCGTCGCTCATCGGTTCGGGCGTCGGCGGCGAGGGCGCCAGCAAAACCAGCCTTTCCAAACCCTTCGGGCGCCTCGCGGCCAAAGCGAGCGCGATTTTGCCGCCCATCGAATGACCAACTAAAACGAAACATTCAACACCCAGCGCTTCGATCAGCGCGGCGATGTCATCGGCTTGTTCGTCCACGCTGTAACCATTATCCGGCGCCTGCGAATCGCCAAAGCCGCGCAAATCGGGCGCGATACAACGGAAATCGGGCAGGCGCGCCGTCACTTCGTCCCACGAGCGCGACGAGCCGCCGAAGTAGTGCAAGAACACCAGAGCGACTTCGCCCGCACCGCTTTCACGCACGTGGAGCGTCGTTCCGTTGATGAGGATTTTCATAATAGCTTAGCGCGCCGCGTTTGCGGTCGCGCAAAAAGGAACAACTTAAAATAGAAACGGCATGACCGATTCTGCAAAAAAAATTGACCCCGCGCGTGCGGGTGAATACGAACAGCAAAGCCGCATCGCTCTTGCAGGCTATGAGGCGTGTCACGAACTCGCGGCCTGTCTGTTGGCCGCTGCACTCGGAAGCGGCGGCACTGCAAAAATCTTAGTTGTAGGCGCTGGAGGAACGGCACAAGAGATTACGACAGCCGGAAGGCTGGAACCCGGCTGGCAGTTCACAGCAGTTGACCCGTCTCAACCAATGCTCGATCTTGCTGTTTCTAAATTGCAAGAACATGGGCTGGCCTCTCGCACGCAAGTTCATTTGGGTTATGTAGACGAACTTCCTCCTGATGAGCTTTTCGATGCGGCGACTTTGATTGGCGTGCTTCATCACCTACCCGGCAACGAGCCAAAGCAAGCCATTCTGCGTTCCATCGCAGCCAAACTCAAGCCGCAAGCACCATTGGTTTTGGCTGGTAATCATTACGCTTATGCAAGTCAGCCGCTTTTACTGGCGGCGTGGGGTGAGCGTTGGCGCATGAACGGCGCGTCTCCTGACGAAGTTAAAAGCAAACTCACCAAGATTGTGCAGGGAGCCGACCCCCCGCATTCAGAAGAGGCTATCGCGTTGCTGCTCAAAAGCGCCGGTTTTGAGCCACCGCTTCGGTTCTTCTCCAGCCTGTTTTGGGGTGCGTGGCTGTCACGCCGAGCATCCACAGAGTAGCAACACCAAGTCATCAAGGGTGTTGCTGCTTGGACGTTACACCTCGACCTTGAGGCGCGCCGGTCGCTCGGTGATTTCAAACAGTTCGCCGTGTGGCACGATGGTGATTTGTCCGAACTCTTCGAGCAGTTGGCGATAGGCGTGCGCGACGGGGCGCGGTTTGCGGTTCATGTCGAACAGACCGCACTCGTTGATGCGCCCGTTTTGCTCGGTGAGCGCCGTGTCCCAGTCCACTTGATCTATCAGCGAATACCAGGTGAAGCCCAACACCGGCACGCCGTCACCCCTCATTTTCATGATGTTGAGCCACTGTTTCCACAGCCACGTCGGGGCGTAGTCGGGATTGAAGGTGTTAGTTTCGGTGTGCATCACCGGCTTTTTGTAGCGGTCGTAGTATTCGCGCGTGATGAGATACCAACCTTAGAGCCTGTCTTCATAAGGCTGTGGAATGCGATTTTCTATAGCGGAAGGGCGGGTCATCGGAGGGGGCGGGCGCCAAACGCCTGAGCCACCTGTGGAGGTTGACGACTTGAAGGGTGGCGCGTG
>JAABUM010004970.1_pt1 | contig 14437 bp, 11 predicted proteins | sample 5559161 | NCBI WGS metagenome assembly JAABUM01 (sample SAMN10711868, study PRJNA513369) | rock metagenome | isolation source: Antarctica rocks | place: Antarctica: Victoria Land, Siegfried Peak nord
TCCGCATGGGCACCAACGGCCGCGTCGAATGGATCGCACCCCGACACCTCGACCCCAACCAGACTCCCCGAATCAACACCATCCACCACCCACCCGACCTGTCGGATCCGGACCCACCATGAGCAGTGGTGGCAGCACAGAGCCGCATGGGTGCATCAACCGTTGCGCAGAACCTGTCGCATTATCGGGGCAACCCTTAAGCGCGCAGTGCGCGTCGAGTCCGAAGCCGTCGCCGCTGCGCTCGGAGCGGCAGTCAGCCTCTGACGCCGAGCGCCTTCTTGCGCTCGATGTCGGCCAGGGCCGCTTCGCGCCGGGCGCGCTCGGCGACAGTAGCCTCCCAGTCCGCGTGGCGGTTGCGCACCACGCGCGCCGGCGCCCCCACGGCCACGCTGCCGTCGGGAAGATCACCCTTGACCACGGCGTGCGCCCCCAGAACGCAGCCCCGGCCCACGCGGGTGCCCCGCAGCACGGTCACCTTGGTGGCGATCCAGCAGTCGGCCCCGATCCGCACAGGCGTCTTGACGATGCCCTGGTCCTTGATCGGCCGGTTGATGTCGTCGTAGATGTGGTCGAAGTCGCAGATGTACACCCAGTCGGCCACCAGGGTCGAGGCCCCGATCTCGATGTCCAGGTACGTGTTGACGACGTTGTCCTTGCCGAACACCACCTTGTCGCCGATCCGCAGCGAGCCCTCGTGGCAGCGGATGGCATTGCCGTCGCCGATGTGCACCCAGCGCCCGATCTCCATCCGCCCCACACCCGGGGTGGCGTGCAACTCCACGTTCTTGCCCAGGAAGACCATGCCGCGCAGCACCACGTGCGGGTTGGCCATCCGAAAGCGCAGCAATCGCCAGTACCGCACCAGGTACCACGGCGTATAGGCCTTGTTGCGCCGCACCCAGCGCAGCGAGGCCGGCGTCAGGAACCGGACCTGCTGCGGGTCCTCGCGACTGCGCCCTGCCCGCCACCGCTCACTCAGTGGGGCGCCCCACATGCTGGTCATGGGCGCCCACGATACCGCCGCGCCACCCCCCGACCCAGCGTGGGCGTCGGCCGGCAGGTGCCCGTCAGAGACCCTCGACGCCACCGTGCTGACCTACCGGGAGAGCCGCACGCTCGACCATGCCGGCCGTGACCGGATCAAGGAACTGGAGGTGCAGACCTCCGCTCCGCTGCGCAGTGCGATCGAAGCCGGTTTCCCGGCGTGGCTGATCTCCGACATCGACATCGACTCGTCGTCCTCGACCTGATGATGCTGGCCCATGGGGTAGTCAGCGGACGAGGTTCGCCTTGCGCCACAAGCGCATCGACGGGCCGCCGATCAGCCCGGCCTCGTCCAGGAAAGGCATGATCTTCTCCCCCATCCACAGCTTGGTCTCTCGGAACTGGAGGTTGTTCCGCGCCGCCCGGTGACCTTCTCCTGGATCGATGCCGACGCTGGAGTACACCCGCGGGTCGATGAGGCCGTCCATCACGAAGTAGGACACGACGGCCGCTTCCATCCGCTGCGCCGCACGCGCTGAGGGACCGAGCTTGCGCATCCGGCCGCTGCCGGGCGCGTGAAGCAGGGGAACCACCCGCTCAGCCGCGATGCGCCGTACAGACGAAGGCTGTCGGGGTACTGCCCACCCGGGTCAACACGACGCTGAGCGCCGGACCGCCCCCGGCGCTGCGCAGTTTCAGCCGCGGTCGAAGCACGGCGGGATCCACGTCCACCCCGCGGACCAGGATCTCCACCGAGGCCGCACCGTGCCGGGCCAGTGCGTGGCGCAGGTTCTTCTCGGAATACCGACCGTGCTCCAGCACCCGAAACGCCCGCACTCCCGGTGGCGGCTCGTCCCCGGTGAGGTAGGCGATTCTGGGGTCGAGCTGACCGAGTCCGTGCCGCGCCGCGTAGTGGCGCACAAGCCCCGCCCGCACCACGGCGCCGTCCGGGTCCACGATCCACTCCCCCGGCGCCCGCACCTCGGCGTCAGCGGGTGCGGCGTCGGTGATCGTCCACTCCAGACCTCCGGTGGAGAGCACCGTGGCCCGCCGCCGCACGCCCTGGGTCAGCCCGGGCGACCACAGACAGGCCTCCCGCACTCCGCCGTCCAAGGAGATCAGTTCCACCTCGCCGTCCCAGTCCAGCCGGTCGAAGTCCAGCCCCGGCGCGCATTTCACTGCCATATCCCGGCCGCGGTAGGTGTGCAGCAACGCGGGCAGCGGTGGTTGCAGCTGCGCGGGATCGTGCCGTCGCCTGCCCCCCTCGCGCCGCCCAGGGTCGGCCACCACCACGGTCCCGACGCTCACCGGAGCCAGCGCGTCCGCCCGGACCAGTGCCACCCCGGCGACGTTGTTCGCCGCCATCGCCAGGCGCACCGGATCGAGATCGGAGCCCAGCACCCGCCCGGCCAGCGGCAGCAGGGCAGCGAGCTCGGCACCGATGGAACAGGTGACGTCATGCACGTCCCGGCCCCGCAGGCGCTGCGCCCGGTGTCGGGCTACCGCGGTCGGCGTGGCCTGCTGCACGGCGTCGTCGGTGAACAACCAGCCCGCCGCGTCCTGCAGCTTGGTCGCCGCCTTGCGTTGCAGCAGCGCCGTCTCCAGCACCGCCGGGCCGTGTGAACCGGCGATCTGGCGTACTGCGGCCACGTCGGAGAGCCGGGACACCGCGGTGAGCGGCAGCTCGGCTGTGGCCGCGAGCGCGGATACTCCGGCCGCGGACCGCAGGTAACCGACGTCGGCGGTGCAGAACCGGTAACCCACTACGGGGCAGCGGCGCTAGCGCGAGACAGCACCGGCGGGCTTCACGCCGGTGATCATCACGTTGTAAAACCACTTGCGCGGCAGCACCTTCCGGAGCACCTTCTCATCGAGGGCGGAGAGCCGCTGCCAGCTCTTAAAGGCGAAGAAGTTCCACCGGATGCCGAGCTTGCCTGCGGGCACGGCGGCCTCCAGGGTGCGCATCGGCCAGCCGAGCAGGGCCGCGGCCAGCTCTTCGGTGGCCGCCTGCACCTCGATGGCGCCGGCGCGAAGGGCAATCCGCTCCAGCTCACCGGGGTCGAAGGTGTGCAGGTCGACGACGGCCTCCAGAGCAGCGGCCCGGGACGACTCGTCCAGCTCGGCCTGGGGCTTGCGCCAGGAGCTCAGCCCCGCCAGCTTGGTCACGCGGGTCGCCGTCTCCCAGGTGACGCGCCCGAGCAGGCGGGCGTAGCCGTGCCCGATGGTGGTCGGCTCGCCCGCGAACACCAGCCGACCGCCCGGCTTGAGCACCCGTAGGCACTCCGACAGTGCCTGTTGCACGTCCGGGATGTGGTGCAGCACCGCGTGCCCGACGACCAGGTCGAAGGTGTCGTCCTCGTAGGGGATCGTCTCGGCATCGGCTACCCGGCCATCGACGTCCAGTCCGAGGGAGGTGGCGTTACGCAGGGCCACCTCCACCATGCCCGGTGAGAGGTCGGTGACCGACCCGCGCTTCGCGACCCCGCTGAGCATGAGGTTGAGCAGGAAGAAGCCGGTGCCACTGCCCAGCTCGAGCGCGCGCTCGTAGGGGATCTGCTCGGCTTGCACCTCGGCGCCGACCACCGCGTCGAACCGACCCCGCGCGTAGTCGTTGCAGCGCTGGTCGTAGGAGATCGACCACTTGTCGTCGTAAGTCCCCGCCTCCCAGTCGTGATACAGCACCTGGGCCAGCTTGGTGTCGGAGTACGCCGCCTGGACCTGCTCCGCGGTGGCATGGGGGTTGGGCGCGGGATCAACGTGCTGGCTCGAGCTGGCAGTCATGGTGGACACCCTAAGTGCTGCCTACCGGCCGGTGAATTCCGCCTTGCCCGGCCCGTTGGCGATGAAGGACTCCATGCCGATCTTCTGGTCCTCGGTGGCGAAGCCCGCGGCGAACAGGTGCGCCTCCAGCTTGAGCCCGGTGGCGAGGTCGCCGTCGAGTCCACTGTCGATCGCCGCCTTGGCCGCGGCGAGTGCGCGGGCAGCGGCACCGGTGAACTGGCCGGCCCACCGTTTGGCGGCCTCGTACACCTCGTCGGGGGCCACCACCTCGTCGACCATCCCGATCCGCAGTGCCTCCTCGGCCCCGACGAAGCGGCCGGTGTAGACGATGTCCTTGGCCTTGCTCGGTCCGACCAGCCGCGCCAGCCGCTGCGTGCCGCCCGCGCCGGGGATGATGCCGAGCAACAGTTCGGGCTGTCCGACCTTGGCGTTGTCGCCGGCGATGCGCCGGTCGCAGCACAGCGCCAGCTCGAAGCCGCCACCCAGCGCGTAGCCGGTGATCGCCGCGACGGTCGGCTTGCTGATCTGCGCCACTGCGGAGAAGGACTGGGAGAGCTGACCGCCATCGGCGGCCATGTCCGCATAGGACTTGTTCACCATCTCCTTGATGTCCGCGCCCGCGGCGAAGACCTTCTCCCCGCCGTACACGATGACCGCGCGGACGTCGGAGCGCTGGTCGGCTTCTTGCGCTGCGGCCCGAAGCTCCCGGTGCAGCGTCTCGTTCACCGCGTTCATCGGTGGGCGAGCCAAGCGGATGGTGCCGATGCCGTCGGAGACCTCGAGTGTCACGAATTCAGCCATGCCGAGCACGCTACCGCTCACGCGCGGCGCGCGAAGAACCTGTCGTCGATCGCATCCAGGGCGATGGCGGTCCCAAAGGTCTCGCTCAGCGCCTCGGCGGTGATGACGTCCTCCAGCAGGCCCTGTGTCACGGCCTGGCCGTCCCGCAGGAGCAGGGCGTGGGTGAACCCCGGCGGAATCTCCTCGACGTGGTGGGTGACCAGCACGATGGCCGGGGCATCCGGGTCGGCAGCCAGGTCGGCCAGCCGGAACACCAGGTCCTCGCGCCCGCCGAGATCGAGCCCGGCCGCGGGCTCGTCCAGCAGCAGCAGCTCCGGATCGGTCATCAGTGCCCTGGCGATGAGCACCCGCTTACGTTCGCCCTCCGACAGGGTGCCGAAGGTCCGCCCGGCCAGGTGCCCCACACCCACCGTGTCGAGCAGCTCCTCGGCGCGGCCGGTGTCCAGCTGGTCGTAGTCCTCCCGCCAGCGACCCAGGACGGCGTAGCCGGCGGACACCACGAGGTCGATCACGCGTTCGTCGGCCGGTACCCGACCGGCCAAGGACGCCGAGCACAGGCCGATGCGCGGGCGCAGCTCGAACACGTCGGTCCTGCCCAGCACCTCACCGAGCAGGTGCGCGGATCCGCTGGTGGGATGCACTTCCGCGGAGGCAATGCGCAGCATCGAGGTCTTGCCTGCGCCGTTGGGCCCGAGGACCACCCAACGCTCGTCGAGTTCCACCTGCCAGTCCAACGGACCCAACAGGGTCGTCGACCCGCGCCGCAGGCTCACATCAGTGAAGTCGACCAAGAGATCCGGGTCCGGTTCAGCCACGGCGACCATCCTCTCCTACCCGGTTCTGCCCGGCAGGGCAGGATGCCTCCGTGTCGCCCGAAACGCCCAGCCGCCCCGGTTCGCCCTTTCCCCTCGGCGCCCACCCGACCGATACCGGAGTCCGGTTTGCGGTCGCCTCTACGGTCGCCGAACGCGTCGAGCTGTGTCTCTTCCACGGCGGTGACCCAGCAGGTGCTGCCGAGCGCCGGCTGGAACTCACCGAGCGCACCTTTGATATCTGGCACGGCGTGGTCGACGGGGTGAGCGCCGGACAGTTCTACGGCTACCGCGTGCACGGTCCGCCGGGGTCGTCCGGCGATCCCGACGTGGTGCTGCTGGATCCCTACGCCCGCCGGATCCGGGACGGCCTCGCGGTGGTCACCGCACCCGGCGGCCCGGACACCGGCCCTGCGCCCGAGGTGCCCTGGGAACAAACGGTGATCTACGAGCTGCACGTCGGCTCGTTCACCGCCGAACACCCGGAGGTTCCGGCCGCCCTGCGCGGAACCTATCTCGGCCTCGCGCAGCCTGCGGTACTGCAGCATCTGCGGGCGCTGGGCGTGACCGCGGTGGAACTGCTTCCGGTGCACGCCTTCCTCGACGAGCCCTCGGTACGAGCACGCGGGATGCGCAACCACTGGGGGTACTCCACCGCCGGCTACTTCGCCCCGCACCCGGGTTACGCCAGCGCCCCCGGCGCCGAGGTCGTGGAGTTTCGCACCATGGTGGCGGCCCTGCACTCCGTCGGCATCGAGGTGATCCTGGACGTGGTCTACAACCACACCTGCGAGGGCGGGGCGGACGGGCCGGTGCTCAGCCTGCGCGGTCTGGACTCCACCGGGTATTACCTGCACTCGCCCGACGGCCGGCTGCTCGATCTCACCGGCTGCGGCAACACCATCGACCCGGCGTCTCCGATGGCCGTGCGTCTGGTGCTCGATTCGCTGCGGTACTGGGCGCAGGACATGGGTGTGGACGGCTTCCGCTTCGACCTCGCCAGCGTCCTCGGGCGTCCGCGCGGGGGCCCCTTCGACCCTCGGGCCCCGCTGTTGACGGCCATCGCTACGGATCCGGTGCTCAGTCGGCGCAAGCTCATCGCCGAGCCATGGGACGCCACCGGCCCCGGCTACCAGGTCGGCGGCTTCGGGGGGCAGTTCGCGGAATGGAACGACCGCTTCCGCGACACGGTGCGCGATTTCTGGTGCGGCTCCGCGCCGCTCGGCGAGCTCGCCAGTCGGCTGTCCGGCTCCGCCGACCTCTACGCGGCGAGCAGGCGGCGACCATGGGCGAGCGTCAACTTCGTCACCGCACACGACGGGTTCACCCTGCGCGACCTCGTGTCCTACCAGCGCAAGCACAACGACGCGAACGGCGAGGACAACCGGGACGGCACTGACAACAACCACTCCTGCAATCACGGACTGGAGGGGGACACCGACGATGCCGCCGTGCTCGCTGCCCGCGCCCGGCAAGTGCGGGCACTGGCCGCCACGCTCCTGCTGTCCACCGGCACCCCGATGCTGCTCGCCGGGGACGAGCTGGGAAACACTCAGGGCGGCAACAACAACGCCTACTGCGCCCCCGCAGAGACGCCGGCCCCGTGGGCGCTGGACTGGGCGGGCGCCGAACCGGACCTGTTGGCGTTCTTCCAACGGGTCTCTGCGCTGCGCAGGCAGGCCCCGGGATTGCGCCAACCGGAGTTCTTCGAGGGCCGCGCCACCCCGTCGGGACAACCGGACCTGGTGTGGTTCGGCGCCGACGGCCATGAGCTCACCGGCGGCGACTGGCGCGACCGCTCCCGGCGGACCCTGCAGATGTGGGTCGACGGCTCGGATGTGCGCTCGCACAGCCGAACCGGCGAGCCCTTGCCCGACGCGAGCTGGCTGCTCCTGCTGCACAATGATACCGAAGCGAAGGTGACCCTCCCCGCGGTGGGCGAGCTGGAGCTGGTGCTGGACTCCGGCACCGCCACCGGGGCGCCAGCCGGCGCCCTGCAGTTCAACGGTGGCAGCACGGTGCCGCTGCCCGGCTGCACGCTGTGGCTACTCCGGGTGCGGGCTGGCGCACCGGCGTCCTCAGGCGCAGGCCGTGAGACCTAGCTCGGCCGAGCCGGACAGCAACGGATGGCGCGGGAGTACCCGCACCGTGTAGCCGGCCACCCCGGAGTGCTGCAGCGGGGTGCGCAGCTCGAATGCCTCCCCGCCGGAGCCGTCGCCGGCGCCTCCGACGTGAGCCATCTCCAGGATCCGCACGTCCTGCAGTTCCTCGTCGGAGTCCACCCGGCCGAGCACGGCCTGCACCACGACGTCCTGCACCCGCAGGCCGGCCAGCTCCACCGCGGCGTGCAAGGTCAGTTCCGCGCCGATCACCGGCGTGTCGGGCAGGCCAGAGGCGTCCACGCTGGCCACCCTCACCCGCGGCCACGCCACCTCCAGCGCGTGCCGGTAGGCGGCAAGCTCCTTGGCGCCGGCAAAATGATTCTCCTGCAAACGCTGCGCCGATGCCGCCGCCGGCTGGTAGTAGCCCAGCACGTACTCGCTCACCATCCGCGAGGCCAGCACCTGCGGTGCCAGGTCACGCAAGGTGTGTCGGACCATTTCCACCCAACGCGCCGGCACCCCGTCGGATCCCTGGTCGTAGTAACGCGGAAGCACGGCCCGCTCCAGCAGCTCGTACATGGCGGTGGCCTCGAGGTCGTCGCGCCGCTGCTCGTCGATCACCCCGTCGGCCGTGGGGATCGCCCAGCCGTTCTCCCCGTCGAACATCTCGTCCCACCAGCCGTCCCGAATGGACAGGTTCAGCCCGCCATTGAGTGCGGACTTCATCCCGGAGGTGCCACAGGCCTCCAGGGGGCGCAACGGATTGTTCAGCCACACGTCGCAGCCCCAGTAGAGGTAGCGGGCCATCGACATGTCGTAGTCGGGCAGAAACACCACACGGTGGCGCACGTCGTGGTCATCGGCAAAGCGCACGATTTCCTGGATGAGCGCCTTGCCGCCGTCGTCGGCCGGGTGGGACTTGCCCGCCACCACCAGCTGCACCGGGCGCACCGGGTCGAGCAGCATGGCGCGCAGCCGCTCCGGGTCCCGCAACATCAGGGTCAACCGCTTGTAGGTGGGTACCCGGCGGGCGAAGCCGACCGTGAGCACCTTCTGGTCGAACACCTCAGCTGTCCACGCAAGCTCGGCACTGGTGGCGCCCCGGTCCACCCAGGAGTCCCGGACGCGACGGCGAACTTCTACGACGAGCTTCGCCCGCAACACGTTGCGCATGTTCCACAGCTCTTCGGGCGTCACCTCGTTCAGTGCCTCCCGCGGCCGCGCTCCGTGATCGGCACCGAGCGCCGCGGAGACCCGCTCTGACCCGACGAGTCGCTCGGCGAGCTCGATCCACTCCCTGGCCGCCCAGGTCGGGGCGTGCACGCCGTTGGTGACCGTGCTGATGGGCACCTCGTCGGGGTCGAAGCTCGGCCAGAGTTCGGCGAACATCCCTCTGCTCACCTGTCCGTGCAGTTTGGACACCCCGTTGGCCCGCTGAGCCAGCCGCAGACCCATGTGCGCCATGTTGAACATGTGCGGATCGGCCTCCGCGCCAAGGTCCAGGATGCGCTCCAGCGACAGCCCCGGCAGCAGGGCCGAATCGGTCCCCTCGCCCCCGAAGTAGTGCCGGACCAATTCGACGGGAAAGCGGTCGATCCCGGCCGCAACGGGCGTGTGCGTGGTAAACACCGTGCCGGCGCGCACCGCGGCCAGCGCCGCACCGAAGTCGAGCTCTTGCTCGGTGAGCAGCTCGCGGATGCGTTCCAGCCCCAGGTATCCCGCGTGGCCCTCGTTGGTGTGGAACACCTCCGGCTGCGCCAACCCCATGGCGTCGCAGTAGGCCCGCACGGCGCGCACGCCGCCGATACCGGCGAGGATCTCCTGCTTGATGCGGTGGTCCTGGTCTCCGCCGTACAGCCGATCGGTCACCGCACGCAGTTCCGGATCGTTCTCCCCGATGTCAGAGTCCAGCAGCAGCAGAGGCACCCGGCCGACCTGCGCGATCCACACCCGGGCGAGCAGTACCCGGTCCCCCGGCATCGCCACGTGCACCAGCACCGGGGCGCCGCCGGACGTGGTCAGCAGTTGCAGCGGTAGACCCTGCGGATCCAGCGAGGGGTAGTGCTCCAGCTGCCAGCCGTCACCCGACAGCGACTGCCGGAAGTACCCCGAGCGGTAGAGCAATCCCACCGCCACCAGCGGCACGCCCAGATCGGAGGCTTCCTTGAGATGGTCGCCGGCGAGCACGCCGAGCCCGCCCGAGTAGTTCGGCAGCACCTCCGTGACGCCGAACTCCATCGAGAAGTACGCCACCCCGGTGGGCAGCCGCTCGGCCTGCGCCCGGTCCTGGTACCACCGCGGTTCGGCCAGATAGCGCTCCAGCTCGGCGGCGAGGGCATCCAGGCGTGTGGTGAAACTCTCATCGGCGGCGAGCGCGTCCAGCCGCGCCACCGGAACCTCGCCGAGCAGGCGGACCGGGTCGTGGCGCACCGTTTCCCACCGCGCGGCGTCGATCTCGGCGAAGAGGTCCTGCGTAGGCGGGTGCCACGACCAGCGCAGGTTCATCGACAGCGGCCCCAGCGCGGCCAATCGCTCGGGAAGGTGCGCTCGGACGGCAAAACGGCGAAGGGCTCTCACGAGCGAGGACGATACCGAGAAGGTCGCCGCCGCGGGCTAGCGTTCGGCGCGGCTGCCCGGCAGGGTAGGTGCGGCGCTTTCCCTGATCCCCCACTTCTGAACGGAGCACCTCACGTGACTGGTCGGCTTGGCATCGACGACGTGGCACCCGTGGTCGCCTGCGGTCGTTACCCTGCCAAGGCGGTGGTCGGGGAGGTGATTCCCGTCGCCGCGTCGGTGTGGCGCGAGGGTCACGACGCGGTGGCGGCGACCGCGGTGTGGCGCGGGCCCGGCGCCGGCGCGGCCATGCAGGTCGCCATGGTGGAGGGCCCGGAGCCCGACCGCTTCCATGCGCTGCTGCGCGCCGACACGCCCGGGCTGTGGACCTTTCGCGTCGATGCGTGGAGCGATCCGTTGACCACCTGGCGCCACGCCGTCAACGCGAAGGTGGGCGTCGGGCAGAGCGCGACCGAGCTGGCCAACGATCTGGAGCTGGGCGCCCGGCTGCTCACCGAGGCTGCGAGCAAGGTCAACCGGGCGGGACGGGAGCGGGTGCTGCACGCCGCGGCCGCACTGCGCAGCGACGCCTCCGTCGCCGAGCGCATCGCGCTCGCGTTCTCCGCAGAGGTGACCGAGCTGCTGCGCCGCGACCCGCTGCGCCAGCTCATCACCCGCGGCAAGATGCAGCAGATCTGGGTGGACCGGCCGCGCGCGCTCTTCGGCTCCTGGTACGAGCTGTTTCCCCGCTCCACCGGGGGTGTCGACGCAACCAGCACGCCGGTGCACGGCACCCTTGCCACAGCCGAGCGCGAGCTGGACCGCATCGCCGACATGGGCTTCGATGTGGTGTATCTGCCGCCCATCCACCCGATCGGCGCCGTCAACCGCAAGGGACCGAACAACACCCTGACGCCCGGGCCCGGGGACGTCGGCTCGCCGTGGGCGATCGGCTCCGCCGACGGCGGGCACGACGCGGTGGATCCCGCGCTGGGCACGCTGGCCGACTTCGACTCCTTCGTGGCCCGCGCGCGGGAGCTGGACATGGAGGTAGCCCTCGACCTGGCGCTGCAGTGCGCGCCCGACCACCCATGGGCCCAGGCGCACCCGGAGTGGTTCACCGTGCTGCCCGACGGCACGATCGCCTACGCCGAGAACCCGCCGAAGAAGTATCAGGACATCTACCCGCTGAACTTCGACAACGACCCGGAGGGCCTCTACCGGGAGGTGCTCCGGGTGGTGCGGCACTGGATGACCCACGGGGTGCGGATCTTCCGGGTGGACAACCCGCACACCAAGCCGCCGAACTTTTGGGAGTGGCTGATCGGTGAGGTCAAGAAGACCGACCCGGATGTGCTGTTTCTGGCCGAGGCGTTCACCCGGCCTGCCCGGCTCTACGGCCTGGCCCAGCTCGGCTTCACCCAGAGCTACACCTACTTCACCTGGCGGACGTCCAAGAGCGAGCTCGAAGAGTTCGGCCAGGAGATCACCGACCGGGCCGACATCGCGAGGGCCAACCTGTTCGTCAACACCCCGGACATCTTGCACGCTTCACTGCAGCACGGCGGCCCGGGGATGTTCGCCGTGCGTGCGGTGCTCGCCGCCACCCTGTCCCCCACCTGGGGCATGTACTCCGGCTACGAGCTCTTCGAGGATCGAGCCGTGCGTGCGGGCAGCGAGGAGTATCTTGACTCCGAGAAGTACCAGTTGCGTCCGCGCGACTTTGCCGGCGCACTCGAGCGCGGAGAATCGCTACAGCCCTTTGTCACCACCCTCAACCACATCCGTCGCGCCCACCCCGCCTTGCAGCAGCAGCGCACCCTGCACTTTCACGCCGTGGACAACGATGCCCTGCTGGCGTACTCCAAAGTGGATCCGCTCAGCGGTGACTGCGTCCTGGTGGTGGTGAGCCTGAACCCCCTCGGCATGGAGGAGGGCACCGTGTGGCTGGACATGCCCGCGCTGGGTCACGAGTGGCCGGACCGGTTCACTGTGCACGACGAGGTGACCGGGGAGTACTACCAGTGGGGACAGTCCAACTACGTGCGCCTGGAGCCCTGGCGGACCGTCGCACATGTGCTGAGCCTGCCGCATCTGTCCCAGCAGGCCCGCGAGCTCACCGCCCGCCGAAAATGACCGGAAAGAACTCGCCCCGTCGTCCCAGCCCAACCTACCCACAGAGGTGAGAATGACCTTGAGCACTGACCCGGTCCGTCCGTTCGCCCCCGGGCACAGCGCAGGCCACGACGCTGAGGGGCACCTGCACGAAGCGAGCGCGGACGACTACATGCACGCACGGTCGCTGGCCGTGGAGACCGACTGGTTCAAGCGCGCGGTGTTCTACGAGGTGCTGGTGCGCGCGTTCAACGACTCCAACGGCGACGGCACGGGCGATCTGCGGGGACTGGCCGGCAAGCTCGACTACATATCCTGGCTCGGGGTCGACTGCCTGTGGCTGCCCCCGTTCTACGACTCGCCGCTGCGCGACGGCGGCTACGACATCCGGGACTTCCGGGCCGTGCTTCCCGAGTTCGGCACCGTCGACGACTTCGTGTACGTGCTCGACCAGGCGCACCGTCGAGGCATCCGGATCATCACCGACCTGGTGATGAACCACACCTCCGACACCCATCAGTGGTTTCAGGAGTCCCGCCACGACCCCGAGGGCCCCTACGGCGACTTCTACATGTGGGCCGACGACGACACCGGCTACCCCGATGCGCGCATCATCTTCGTGGACACGGAGAACTCGAACTGGACCTGGGACCCGGTGCGCAAGCAGTACTACTTCCACCGCTTCTTCTCCCACCAGCCCGACCTCAACTACGACAACCCCGAAGTACAGGACGCGATGATCGACGTGCTGCGCTTCTGGATGGACCTCGGTATCGACGGCTTCCGGCTGGACGCCGTGCCGTACCTGTTCGCCAGGGAGGGCACCAACTGCGAGAACCTCCCGGAGACGCACGCCTTCCTCAAGAAATGCCGCAAGGTCGTCGACAGCGAGTACCCGGGCCGCGTCCTGCTGGCCGAAGCCAACCAGTGGCCCTCCGACGTGGTGGAGTACTTCGGCGAGCCGGACGCCGGCGACGAGTGCCACATGGCCTTCCACTTCCCGCTGATGCCCCGCATCTTCATGGCGGTGCGTAGGCAGAGCCGGTTCCCGATTTCGGAGATTCTGGCGCAGACCCCGGACATCCCGAGCTCGGCGCAATGGGGCATCTTCCTGCGCAACCACGACGAGCTAACCCTGGAGATGGTCACCGACGAAGAGCGGGACTACATGTACGCGGAGTACGCCAAGGACCCGCGGATGAAGGCGAACATCGGCATCCGCCGGCGGCTGGCCCCGCTGCTGGAGAACGACCGCAACCAGCTCGAGCTGTTCACCGCACTGCTGCTCAGCCTCACCGGCTCGCCGATGCTCTACTACGGTGACGAGATCGGCATGGGCGACAACATCTGGCTCGGTGACCGGGACGCCGTGCGCACCCCGATGCAGTGGACTCCCGACCGCAATGCCGGCTTCTCCCGGGCCGACCCCGCCCGGATGTACCTGCCGGTGATCCTGGACCCGACCTACGGATACCAGGCGGTCAACGTGGAGCAGCAGATGGGCTCCACCAACACCCTGCTGCACTGGACTCGGCGGATGATCGAGGTCCGCAAGCAGCACCCGGCGTTCGGCCTCGGCTCCTTCACCGAGCTGGGCAGTGCGAACCCGAGTGTGCTGTCCTTCCTGCGGGAGCTGTCCCCTTCGCACACCGAAACCGGAGGCACCGATCGGGTCAGCGACGTCATCCTCTGCGTCAACAACCTCTCGCGCTTCCCCCAGGCCGTGCAGCTGGACCTCGCGATGTTCAACGGCCGCATTCCGGTGGAGCTGACCGGCGCGGTGCCTTTCCCGACGATCGGCAGCGACGAATACATGCTCACCCTGCCCGGGCACGGCTTCTTCTGGTTCGCGCTGCAGCCGGACCCGGCGATGCCAGGGCCGCAGAGCGCCGCAGGGTCCGAGGCCCACGAGGCGGTGCGGCCATGAGCACTGAGCTGGAGGACATACTCGCGCAGTGGCTGCCCGTGCAGCGGTGGTTCGGTGCGATGAACCACGCGCTCACCAGCGTGCAGGTGCGCAACAGGGAGGTGCTGCACGACTCCGCAGGGCTGCGCGTCGAGCACCTCCTCTTGGCTGCCGAGCTGGTCGGTGCGCCCACCCAGCTCTTCCAGGTGCCGCTGAGCTTCCGCGCCGAGCGGCGCCCGGAGCTGGCCGCGAGCGCATTGAATGGGCACCAGCCGCTCGATGGCGCGGGCGGGATCGCCTACGACGCCCTGCGCGATCCGGCTGCGCTCGCCGTCATCGCCGACGCGCTCGCCACCCGCCGCAGCGCCGGAGCGCTGCAGTTC
>JAABUM010004973.1_pt1 | contig 14434 bp, 15 predicted proteins | sample 5559161 | NCBI WGS metagenome assembly JAABUM01 (sample SAMN10711868, study PRJNA513369) | rock metagenome | isolation source: Antarctica rocks | place: Antarctica: Victoria Land, Siegfried Peak nord
CCAGGTGGCCCGCCACACGCGCGTAGCGCCCGGCCACCGCCGTGGTCTCCATTGTACTCGTCTCACTCATGCCGTCAGTATAAAACGACCTAGTACGTCATGTCAAGGTTGTTCTTTGACGATCCCTAAGCGCGCATAATCCTGGGTTAAGTAGAATACGGCCTGTCGAGTGGACCTGGCGCTGGCTGCCGGGGCAGAGTGTCCTCCCCAGGGCATTAGGCAGGCCGATTGGGAGCGTGTCTTGGACGCGCCGTCAGGAGGCTAGCCGCACACTGGAGCACCTGCGCCATCTGGGACCCGCCCTGGAACCTGATCAGGTGCTGCTCACGATTGACGCCGTGCTGACCCGGACGCCGCGGGCCCACCAGTTCGGGGAGATCCGCACCGCGCGCCTCACCACGGCGGAGGGCACCCGCTGTCTGAGTGGGACCGGGGAGGCGTTCCTGCAGACCCTGCGCATACTCGAGTGTCGGTCCGGGGCGCTCCCTGCTCCTGCTCGCTGATGGCGCACGCTGGATCCGCGCCTTCTTGCGGACGCTGGTGCTATCGGTACCAACTGCGATCATGATCCTGGACTGGGGGCATCTGCGGCAGAAGTGCGCCGAGTTGGGCAGCCGGATCTGTTATGGTCATCTGGCCAAAGAGCGCTTCCTCCCGCAGGTGCAGCGTCGTCTGTGGCGGGGGGACGTGGACGCGGCCTGTGCCTATCTCGAGGCGTACCGGCCCCAGGCCAGGAACACAGAGAAGCTGGAGGAGTTGCTGGCCTATCTACGCGCCCGACAAGAGTTTCTGCCCAACTATCGGCAGCGCTACATCACCCGCCGGTACATCGGCAGCGGGCACACAGAGAAGCTCAACGATCTGCTGGTGGCCCGCCGCCAAAAGGGACAGGGCCGCCACTGGTCACAGGAGACGAGCGATGCCCTGGCCGCGCTGCGCACGCTGCTGTTCAACGGCGGGTGGACGCGGTACTGGGAACATCACCAGGTCCTCCCCTTGCTCGCCTGTTGACCCGGACCTTATTATGCGCGCTCGTATATTAGGAGTGGACGGTTCCCGGTGGCGGTGAGGACGCTATGCGCGCTGCGGCTCTGACCGCGAGTGTTAAATAGTCCCCCACCACTGAGGGCTGGCCGGAGTCTGGACCGCATCAGGTGGCGCAGACCACGTATCGCGAGCGCAGACCGCGGCCGCCCGTCGAACCGGATCTCCACTGGCGACCACTGTGCAGCACGCAGAAGAAGGAGGGTCCCGTGTCCCTGTCCACCCGTACCTCCCAGTATCACCTCTATGTTGGTGTCGACATCGCCGCCAAGACGCTGACTGCGGCGTGGATGGCGCCCGGCGCCACACCCGGCCGTCCTCTCACCGTTGACCAGACGCCGCAGGGGTTCGCCACCCTCCAAGACCGCCTCCTGGCCACGGGGCATCCTGCCGCTACAATCCTGGTGGTGATGGAGGCAACCGGATCCTATTGGGTGGGGCTGGCCACCACGCTCGCCCAGGCTGGCTTCGTGGTCAGCGTGGTGCATGCGGCGCAGGCGCACCATTTCGCCAAGGCTCTCCTCAAGCGGGCGAAGACGGACGCCATTGATGCCCAGACGATCACCCAGCTGGCCGCGCGTTTGGAGCCTGCCCCCTGGACCCCTCCCCCGGCCATCTACACGGAGTTGCAGCAGCGCCTGGCTCAACGGGATACGCTCATGACCCTGCGCCAACAGGTGCGCAATCAACGGCACGCCCTCCAGCACCTGCCCGTGGTGATCGCCAGCGTCTTGGAACGGATGGAGGCTCTGATTGCCACCTTCGACGCGCAGATCGCAGCGGTGGAGCAGGAGATTGAGCAGGTTCTCTCCCAGGATGCTGCCTGGGCTACGACGGCGACGCTTTTGCTCAGCATCACCGGCATCGGGCTGCTCACGGCAGCCTGGCTACTGGTCACGACGCTGAACTTTACGATCTGTGCCACTGCGGAGGAGGCCACAGCCTATGCTGGCTTGGCTCCCCATCCCTATGAGTCCGGCACAAGCGTGCGGGGGCGCGCGGCCATCGGGCATGGGGGCAACGGACGCCTCCGCACGGCGCTCTACCTGCGACCCTGAGTGCTGCCCAGCATAACCCGCACATCAAGCCCTTCTATGAGCGTCTCCGGGCAGCGGGCAAGCCCAAGAAGGTCGCCCGGTGTGCCGCGGCTCGGAAGCTGTTGCACCTGGCGTGGGCTGTTGCCACCACAGGCGTGGCCTTCGATCCTACCTACCAGACACAGCACGCCTGCTCGGGCAGCTCCGCCTGAGGCTCCCGCGCTCTGTCCGTCCCGCAGGACGACCGCTGTGCCTGCCGCGCTGTCGCGTGAGCGGGAGGATGCCGCCTGCCCCGGTGACCCTCGTTCTCTCGCTGGTGAGGCCGAGTGGCCCAGCAGGCCAGCGTGCCGGCCTGCCATGGGGGGCCGCTCGCCCGAACCAGCTGCCGTCCCCATGGCGTCCGTCTCTTCTCCCGGCGCTCCTTGAGACTGGCAAGACTGGCACAAGGGCTTGACTTTCAATACCGCATCTAACGCGGAAAGGGGTACGACGAGCGCCCGACAGGGCGGATCTCCTGTTCACGCCCTCGTCCTGCGCTGCGTGTGCGCCTGGACATCGTACGTCGGACACATCAGCCAGCGCCCCTGTGCCTGTCCTCATACTCTCGAAGGCAGCACCTCGGCCGCAGCCTCGGACCGAGACGCTGCCCCTCTCGTGCTCGCGCCCTCCCACGCACGTACGGCGCCGTTCGCGGCGTACGTGCAGTCCGGCGTGGCGGGCGGGGAGAGGGTCACCTCACCTGGGCGAGAGGGCGCCGCGGGATGTCCCCGCCCGCCGCCAGAGGATGACACTGACCACGATCACCCAGAGATAGTAGAGGAGGGGGGCGACCATACTCGGCAGAAGGGACGGAGACAGCAGGCCCTCTTGGGCATAGGCGGCGGCCGACACCAGATGCGCCAGGGCAACGACACAGGCAAGCCAGGCCACCCAACGCGGCAGGAACCCCGTCAGCAGGAGAGCCGCGCCGAAGGCGGTCATGTTTACCGCCGTAGGAAAGCCGCTGAGGTTTGCCGTCAGCGCGCCCAGGTCCGCCAGCAGGCGGGCCAGCAACGGATCGCGCCCCGCCCGAAAGGCTAACGCCAGGATGAAGAGCAGGATACCGTAGCCCACGCTGACCCAGACGACCCCGCCCACCAGGCCCAGAGTGGCCAGCGGCTCGGCCTGCTGGTGCGCGTCTCGCAGGAGAGCGCGCAGGCCGGTCATGAAGCAGAGCATCAGCGCCACACTGAGGCCAAAGAGGTAGACAAAGGCGAGTACCTGCACGCGGTTGGTAGCGACATAGGTCAGTACCGCCTGGCCCGATGCGTCCGTGGCCGGCGCGTTCCCGAACAGGGCGAAGGCGACGGCGGCGAGGACGACACTGGCGATGCCGGCGAGAGCCGTGAGACGATAGAGCGACGCACGGATGGTGTGCTGTGCGTGCTGCGCTGCGAGAGTGCCCGCGTTCATAGGTCGTTCTCCTTCTCCGCTCTATTCTTGATGCGTCCATAGGCTGAGATGGCGTGCTCCGACACCAGGATCAACGCCCGGTTGCTCCCCTGGCCGTTCCCCGCGGCAGGCGCCAGCCCTGGTCAGGGCCGGCGCGCAGGGTACCCCCTGTCACCGTGATACCGGACTGCGGGGCGGTCCACCATCAACACGACTCCTCTACGGCGGCGCCTGCACCTCGGCGTTAGTGGCATCATCTCCTCTCAACGGCGCTGGCGGGGTGACGCTCCCCTGCACCGCTGAGCGGAGATGCAGCAGCAACGTATCGGGGTCGCGAAAGCGGAGGAGTTCCCCACTGGCGAGAGACTCGAGGTGCGCCACCCAGTGCTGGCCGTGCAGTGCTGTGCTGCACCAGATGCGCAGGATATAGGTGGCGTGCGTGGGCATCGAGTCTGCTCCTCCTCTCGCATCGAAGTGCGGGCCGCCCTCGGGCCACGGGGGTGTCCGGTCGTTGACCGGGCACGGCAGTGCCACCTGCCACGCCCTGGTCGGGCGGGGACGCTGTCTGGCCCGCGACGCGGGATGCTCCCGGTCATGTGGCGCGGAGCGGTGCGACCGGCACGGGCGGTCACCCGCAGTTCTTGGGCGTCACGATGTGCCCGGCGTACGAGCCGCTGCCGATCCCGCTCTGATCGGCTATCCCCGTGAAGTCGAGATGACCCGTGACGTGGCAAAAGTCCCCTGTCCCCCCGATCGCGTCCGCCGAGACGAAGACTGTTCCCGTGGCTGTCAGGCTGATGGACTCGGTGAAATGGATCGTTCCCCGCGCGTTGTTCGCGGCGCTGCCCGTGAAGGTCTCATCGGCCCTCCCGATGATGTCGCCCGCCGTGGTGACGGTGCCGCTCGCCGTGTATAGTGTCGTCCCGGTGAGGAGGGGGCCGTGCCAGATCGTCCGTCCGATACAGGCGAGATCGGCGCCGGGGGGAGGGGTGGAGGGGGCACAGATGCCGTCGTTGAGCCACGTGCCGGTCCCGTGGACAGAGGCCGGCCCCCTCACCGCCGCGGCGCCGTGGGCCGGCGACAGACCAGCGGTGGTGAAGGTGAGGGCAGCGATCAGGCAGGCCAGGGCCGTGACGGTGCGCACGATAGGCGCGTGACGCAGGTCCATGAGGTGTCTCCCTTCGTGATACAACTCTGTGTGTTCGTCGTGTGTCCGTGGCGGGGATGCTGGGTACCCGAGCAGCATGGCCGTGGTTGAGCAGGGGTGCGACTGTGGGCGCACAGGACGATAGGCTGCCGGTTGTCTCGCCCCTGAAGACCTGCAGGGGCGCTGGTCGTCGACGCAGTGCGCCGGGCCGGAGCCGTGCGCACGGGGTGCCCCCGGCGTGCTCCTGACGATGAAGAGCGTGGTCAGGCCGGCATGGCTCCGTGCTAGAACAACATGTCCTCTTCTCCTTTCTCACTCTCTCCGCGGCGCCTCTCTGGGGCGCCGTCCTGCCTCCCATTGTGGCAGCTGCCGAGCCGGTTGACCACGACGTAACTCACCGTTCACGCACCGTTTGCCCGGTCTGTGCCCATCGCCGGCCCTGAGCGCGTTACCTGTCCCGCCCGATGGGCGTGGTATCATGGTGTGAGATGGCGCTGCTCGTCTGGCGAGGGAGAGGCACGTGATGAGCGCTCAGGATGCGACCACCTTTGGCACGTTGCTCAGACGGTACCGCGGCGCCGCCGGCCTGACGCAGGAAGACCTCGCCGAGCAGGCGCGCATCAGTGCGCGCGCCGTCAGTGATCTCGAACGCGGCTCTGATCGCCTGCCCCGCCCCACGACCGTGCACCTCCTCGCCGCGGCGCTGGGCCTCTCAGCGGACGAGCGGGCCGCCTTCATCGCCGCGGCTCAGCGCGACGGGTCTCCCGCGTCGCGGGGGACGACCGCGCTCTCGGGGACCGTTGCCCCCCTGCCGGCATGGCTGACGCCCCTCGTCGGGCGCGAGGAAGACGAAGCCGCCGTCCTGCACCTGCTGCGCCAGCCGACCATGCGCCTGCTGACGCTGACTGGCCCGGGCGGTGTCGGCAAGACGCGCCTGGCCGTGGCGGTGGCCGCGCAGGCAGCGGAGGCCTTCGTCGACGGCGTGGCCTGGGTGGACCTGTCCCCGCTGCGTGATCCCGCGCTGGTAATCCCGGCGCTAGCCCGTGCGCTGGGTGTGCGCGAACGTGAGCGTGACGCCACGCCGGTGGGCACGCGCCTAGCGGCCTCCCTGCGCCCTAAACACGTGCTGGTGCTGTTGGATAACTGTGAGCAGGTGCTCGCCGCGCGGGAGGCGTTGCTGACGCTGCTGGCCGCGTGCCCACGGCTCGTCCTGCTGATTACAAGCCGCGTGCCTCTGCATGTGCGCGGCGAACGCGTCTACCGTCTCGCGCCCCTGGCGCTGCCGGAGGACGTGGCAGCGCCTGAGATGCGCGCGCGGGCCGCGGCGGTGCGGTTGTTCGTCGACCGCACACGTGACACCGGGGCGGAGGCGCCGCTGACTCCGGCGTCCGCGCCCATCCTTGAGGAGATCTGCCGTCGGCTCGACGGGCTCCCCCTGGCCATCGAACTGGCCGCGGCGTGGGCGCCGCTGTTGCCACCGTCGGCCTTGCTGACGCAGCTCGAACGCCGTCTCCCCCTGCTGGCCGGTGGGCCAGCCGACTTGCCGCCGCGCCAGCGAACGATGCAGGACGCAATCGCCTGGAGCTACGATCTGCTGGATGCCCGCGAGCAGGCGCTCTTTCGGCGGCTGGCGGTCTTCGTGGGCGGATGCACCCTCGCGGCCGCGGCGGCGGTCTGTGGAGCGGAGGGGCCACTAGGGGCTGACGCGCCGGGTGCCGATGCGGTGCAGCAGGGCGGTGTGCCGGAGGCCATGCTGTCGCTGGTAGCCCAGAACCTGGTACGCACGGTGGCGGTGGAGGGAGGCGAGCCACGGTTCGCCATGCTAGAGACGATCCGCGAATATGCCACTGACCGCCTCGTCGCGTGTGGGGACCTGGTTGCCACGCAGGAGCGGCACGGCCTCTTCTTCCTGGCCCTGGCCGAGCGGGAAGCGCCCGTCTGGCCCGGCGTCCCCCCCTGGCCCTGGCTGGAGCGGCTCGAGCGGGAGCATGACAACCTGCGCGCGGCCTGGGCCTGGAGCTCGGGAGCCCCGCGCGCTGAGGAGGCCGCGCTGCGCCTGGTCGGCGCGCTGTTGTGGTTCTGGTATATCGGCGGCCACTACGGCGAGGGGCGGCAGTGGGCGGCCCACGCGCTGGCACGCGCGGACACTGCGCGGCGGACGGCGACCCGTGCGCGCGCCCTGCTAAGCCTGAGCGTGTTTGCCGGGCTTCAAGGGGACACCGCGGCGGCCTTCCCCCCGCCGTGGACAGCGTGGCGCTCTATCGGGAGCGGGGAGACGAGCGCGGCACGGGCTACGCACTCGTCGTGCTTGGGCAGATCACGCTGGGGCAGGGGGACCTCGCCGCGGCCTTCCCGGCGCTGCAGGAGAGTATCGCCCTCTTCCGCGCCGTGGGCGACCGCTGGGGTGACGCCTATGCCCTCTCGCTCCTGGGGACAGCCACACTCCTGGCGGGCCGGAGGCCGGAGGCCCGCGCGCGCTACGGGGAGAGCCTGGCGCTGTGGGAGGAGTTGGGGGACACGTGGGGGCGCGCCCTGCTGCGCGCCGCCTTGGGGAATGTCGCCCTGGCCGAAGGGGACGCCACCGCCGCGCTGGCCCTGCTGTCCGAGAGCGTCGCCTTGTTCCGGGCCCACGGGGTCAAGTCGGAACTCGCGCAGGCACTGACCGCGCTGGGCGCCGCCGCGCTGCGGCTGGGAGACCTCGCGCAGGCGGCGAGGGCCAATGCGGAGAGTCTAGCGATCTGGCGGGAGGTGGGGCACGAGACGGGTCTGATCATCAACCTCGCCGGACTGGCTATGGTGGCCCTGCTGCACGGCCAGGTTGAGCGTGCAGCGCCGTTGTTCGGCGCCGTGGACGCCCTGTCTGACCCGGGCTTCTCCTATGTGGAGAATGGCCCCATCTTCGACAGCTATCTGGACGCGGCCCGTGGCCATCGTGGCGCTGGTCCCTTCGCGGCGGGGTGGGATGCGGGGCGGTCGTGGACGCTGGAGCAGGCCGTCGCCTTCACGCGCGACGAGACCTAGCCCCTGTTAGTAGCTGCCGCCGCTGTGCGGGCCGCGTGCTTCATCCGCGCGGGGAAAGCGGCGTCACGGGCCGCCCGCTAGCAAGGACGGCGCGTGACGCGGGGGCCCCAAAGAGGTGCGACGAGGCCACGGATGCGCCACACGGCCAGCACAGGGCCGCCTCACCCGTCTGGTCCAGACAGCGACCAAAACGCGGATCGAGATCGTCTATCTGATCACCAGCCTCACGCCCGCCAAAGCCGATGTTTCGCGTCTGCTCACGCTGATCCGCAGTTACTGGCGTATCGAAAACAGCCGCCACTACGTGCGTGATGTGACCTTTGGGGAAGACTGCTCCCGCCTGCGCACGGGCGAGACCCCCAGATTATGGCAGCCTTCCGCAATCTGGCGATCACCCTGCTGCACCGTGCTGGCTGCACGCGCATCGCTGCAGCCCGCCGCCACTTGGCCGCTCATCCCTGCCATGCCGTCGCTCTCCTGCTCCCCTCTCCCCTCGTCCTCACATAATTCACGAACCCTGCCCCGGCGTTACCGCAGGCATTGACACGCCTCCCTTCCTATGCCATAATAGCTACCACTGTAGCAGTGAGGCTGCTCAAGCGCGTGGTCGCGTGCCCTGATGATCAACCAGGAGCCGTGCACGCTGGCGCTGTGACCACGCATCGAGCCACTACTGGGGCTTCGAGACGACGTGGCGGGGAGGGAAAGGAGGATGGGCGCCAGCATCGCACGGAGGTGGAAGCAACCGCGGGAACCCCATGGATGCCTGGACGGTGGCCACACTCTCGCGGCCATCGCGTGCTGATAGACCGACTGCTGGAGAAAATGCCTGGCTATGAACGTTCACGGTGCTCGTGGCGCTCTTCTTGCCAACGTTGCCCCGGGATACCGTGCTGCCAGGGAGTCGTGCGTAGGACAAGGGGGAGCTCTCTTGAAAAAACTGATCGCGGCAGCCATCGTGGCAGGCATGATCCTGTCCACGGCAAGCGTCCAGAGTGGGCATTCGATTGCCCGAGCCCAGCAGCCAGATGTGCTCGCGAACCCAGAGGTCACGCCCGCGGTTCACTCGGATGTTTCCCCACCTCTGGGATCCATTCCGTCGAAGCCACACTCCTACTACCTGGTCGACAAGCCTCACCGCATGATCCCGAGTGGACCGGCTACCGCGCCGGCGCCTGACGGCGCATTGCAGACGACCACCGGGCCCACGATTGCCTCCACCACCGGTCTCAACTTCGCCGGCGTCGGCAACGGCGATTACGGTTTTACTCCCAATGCCGCGCCGCCAGATACCAACGGAGCTGTTGGCGCCACCCAGTACGTGCAATGGGTCAACGAGTCGTTTGCTGTCTTTGATAAGGCGACAGGGGCAATCGCTCCCGGCTTTCCCAAGGCTGGCAACACGCTGTGGACAGGTTTCGGCGGCGGTTGCGAAGCCAACAACGACGGCGACCCGATCGTTCAGTATGACAAGAAGGCGGCCCGCTGGGTTCTGACCCAGTTCTCGGTGACCAATCCCTCGACCTACGGCTATCTGCAGTGCGTCGCGGTGTCGACCACGTCGGATGCCACAGGCAGTTACTATCGCTACGCCTTCTCCTACGGGACATCACAGTTTAACGACTATCCCAAAATGGGTGTCTGGCCGGACGCTTATTACACGACCTTCAACATCTTCACTAATGGCCAGACCTTCGCCGGAGCAAAGCTCTGTGCCTATGACCGTACCGCGATGCTCAGCGGCGCGGCGGTGGCGACCCAGCAGTGCTTCCAGCTGAGCACCAGCTACGGCGGTGTCTTGCCGTCGGATCTCGACGGGACGCCCGCCCCGCCGGCCGGATCGCCGAACTTCCTCATGAACTTTGGCACGAACTCGCTCAACCTCTGGAAGTTCCATGTCGACTTTGCGAACGCCGCAAACACGACACTGACAGGCCCCACGAACCTTCCGGTCGCCACGTTCACAAAGGCCTGTGGTGGCGGGACCTGTATTCCCCAGCCCGGAACGAACAACCAGCTAGACTCCCTGGCTGATCGCCTGATGTACCGCCTTGCGTATCGCCACTTCGCCGACGGTCACGAGGCCTTGGTGGTGAACCACTCGGTCATGGTGAGTGGGAGCAAGAGGTCTCAGGTGGACGGGCTGCGCTGGTACGAGGTGCGCACCCCGAACGGCACGCCCACCGTCTATCAACAAGGCACCTTCTCCCCTGACTCCACCAATCGCTGGATGGGCAGCATCGCCATGGACAAGGTCGGCAACATCGCCGTGGGCTACAGCGCGTCGAGCAGTTCCCTCTATCCCAGCATCCGGTACACTGGCCGGGCGCCGAGCGATCCACTGGGAACACTGGAAGCGGAGAACAGCATTCTGGTGGGAACCGGATCCCAGACCGGTACTCTCCACCGGTGGGGCGACTACAGCGCCATGACTGTTGATCCGGTGGACGACTGCACCTTCTGGTACACAATCGAATATGAGAAGGTGAGCGGCTCCTTTAACTGGAGCACACGGATCGCCTCGTTCAAGCTGCCTGGCTGCTAGCTCTGGGTGGGTCTGTCGGGCAGCGGTCTCGCGGGACCGCCGAACAGGGAGAAGCCAGGGCATACATGCCCTAGCTTCTCCTCGCCTGTCTAGCTCCGGTGTGTTGGCCGCTTGGCTCATCCGTCGGGCAGACGGCTCGGCACGCTAGTACCGTTAGGCGCAAAAAGGGTTACAGGTAGGCGGTGAGAGGCTTGCCCTGATAGGTCCACCCCCCACTGGCCGCCAGGATGATTTGCGCCCGCGGGGCCACCTGCCGCGCTGTGCCGTGGGCGCGCACCAGGCGTTCCAACTCCCCCCGCTCCTCAGGCGTCACGCTCACTCTCGTTGGCTGTGGCCCCGGCATGCTCCCCTCCTCTTCTCGGCGTTATGCCTCTTCCCTCCCTCAAGGATACCACCTACTGTGACCCTATTTTGGCCCGCATGTACTAGTGTGAACACTTACGTTTACCCTGGGGTTAGCGCGACGCAGGGCGCCGGGCTGGCGGTCCCACGAGGCGTCAGCTAGCGGCGCAGGAAGGCGTCGCCGTAGTGGGCCAGGCGGGCGCGCCCTCCGCCGGGGGCGAAGTCGGTGGCCTGGGGCTGCAGGCTGTGTTCGAGGCGTGCGGCATAGGCCAGGGCGTAGGTTGCCGCCGCCGCCATCTCTCCCCACTCCCCGGCGGTGAAGGGAGCGCCGCGGGCCGCCTCATACTCGGCGATGAAGGCCCGCGCCTCCTGTGCGCTGGGCCCCGCTGGGGGCTCGGGCAGCGACCAGTTGAAGGGGAAGTTGGCCGCTGCCTGGGCCACAATCGTGGTCTCGCGGTCCCGGGCCAGGCTATCCCAATCGTAGACCACGCTCAGCGTGTCACCAACAAAGCGGGAATTCTGCACGCCCCAATCGGTGTGGCCGACCACCACCGCGCCGCTGCTCCGGGCCAGGGTATCCTGGGCCTGGGTGGCGAGGCGATCAATCCACCCCGCGCCCTCCGCCGACACCTGCAGATCAAAGATGGGGCTATGGGGCGTTGGCCATAGCGCGCCGGGCGGCAGCACGGTGAGCATACCGCCGCGCAGACCGGGCGTGTCGCGCAGGTCGCGCGCCGACCCCACCAGGCGGGCCAGCGTGTGAGCCAGGGCGCGGCGCACAGCAGGGCGGTGGCCATCGCCGTCGCCGCCCTGCTCCACTAGCTCCTCGACGGTGGCATAGCCCCGGCCCAGCTGGGTCGGACCCAGCAGCGGCCGCGGGCAGGGAAAGCCGCGGCCGGATAGGCAGCGCCGCACATGCGCCACGGCAGCCAGCGTAGGGCGGGTCCAGGTGGGCGGGTGCTCCTTGACCACCACCCGGCGGCCATCGGCGAGCACGAGCCCGCACACGCCACCCTGGCTCGACGCATAGAACAGGGCCGCCGCGACGCCCGCGCCCAGCTCGTCGGCGCACAGGGCAGTGATCAAGCCGGCGATCCGCTGTGGATCGGCGGTCCCGTACATAGAGCGTTCGCGCTCCAGCAGCGCCGCGTCGCCCTCGGGCCACTCCTCCCACGTGGCGTAGGTCGCCGCGATGGTGGCGGCCAACCCGGCCTGTCCCTCCCCCATCAGGACCTCCTCTCGCTACGATCGCCAGGCGGCGCCCACGTTGGACAGCAGGATATATAGACGGTCAGCACCTCCTGATCTCACCAGGGGTAGCGCACGATTGTCGAGGTTGCGCTGCGTTTCCGCATCACGATATGGCTTCCGCGTCGGCGTACCTCCCTGAACCCATGGTCCGCCAGGATCTGGCATACCTCCGCGCCTGAGAGCACACGCAGTCTACCCAATGGCGATCTCCAGGTTCGTCACAAAGGTGTCGCCATGCAGACGCTCGGCCACCTCACTGGGGTCGGCTGTCTCGAAGAAAAGTTCTACTGCCTCAGCGAGGTTCGCCCGCGCCTCCTCGACCGTCGTGCCCTGACTGGCCACGTCCACGTCGGGGCAGAGGGCCACGTAGCCATCCCCTTCCCGCTGGATGATCGCGGTCAGACGCCATGTTGTCTTCATTGCACGCTCCCATCGCCCGGAGCGCCCGTACACACCACGGGCAGTGTCTCCGCTGTGGTTATCGCCTCGACGCCACAGGCGCGTCGCCCCTCGGCGCTGCCGGGTCGCCTCTGCTCATCCCGCTGGACAGAGATGGTGATGGCGTCTCCGTTGTGGGGCTACCTTGCGCCCCATCGCCATGTGGCTACTGTGGATAGTATCACTTCCAGGACCGTTGTACAGACGCCCGCTTCCAGGAAGCAGCGTGGGAGGCCGGTAGCGTGGAGGCGCGGCTCGTTCATTGGCTGGCCTCTTGCCGACGTTTGGCCTGCTGGATACATAGAGGGCCATCAGGAGCAGCGCCGGGCAGCAGACTTAGGAGAACAGACGCGCGACTGGGTAGGTGAAGCCGGGGACCACATCCTCACCGTCGAGGGTGTCCGCAACGCCTAACGTCCGCGGCGCCTCGTCGCCGGGATGCCACACGTCTACGCGCTGGTAGCGTGGCCAGACGACCCACACCAGGCGCGTCCCGAACGTGAGGTACAGGCGGGCCTTGGCCCCCATGCCCGGCGCATACTGGTTCTTGGAGGCCACCTCAACCGCCAGATCGGGGGCGAACGGCCACGCTTGATCGTAGGCGGGTGATGTGGCCGCGGGCACGCGGTGCGCACGCACAAAGGCGATATCGGGGGCGACCTCCGTGTCGCGGGGGTGGTCGAGATCAAGGCGGTAGCCACCCTGCTCGCCGGTGATCACCCCCAAACCGTGATCCTCCACATAGGTACCCAGGCGGGCAGCAAGGCGCATGCCAATGCTTGATGCCCGGCCGCTGCTCAGGGGCATGCGCACAAGTACCCCAGAGACCAACTCATACGTCCATCCGTCGTCGGGGAGAGCGTGTAGCTCCTCCGTGGTCATCGGCGGCGCGTTGGGTACGATCTCGGCCCACGGGGCCATAGAGGGGGGTGGAGAGGCGCGCATTGCGGTCATCGGTCCTGTCTCCTCCGTTCATCGGTCGCGGACAATCGCCTTCTTTTTTCCTCCAGTATACATCTGGCGCCGACGACATGGCGGCGCCGCACAGCCGCGTGGTCTGCTCCCTGGCGGGCACACACGTTTGACTACGGAGCATGTGCGCCGAGCAGCGCCCGGCGGAGGGCGACGGCAAAGCTCTCGGCGTTGGGGAAGCGATCGTCGGGTTGTGGCGCGACGGCGCGCGCCAGCAAGGCGTGCGTGTCTGGGGATGCCAGTGGCCAGAGCGATGATCTGCTTAACAGGGTAGCGCCGCCCCTCGTGTTCAATCGCGTATTTGTGCGTGCCGTTCTGCTCCCACTCTATCCACTCCGGCGCGCCGCGCAGCTCACGATCAAAGTGGGCCAGCGCATCAAAGAGAGCGCCACGTGTTGTTGGAGGGATCATCAGCGGTCGTCAACAGCCGGTATATCTCTGTTGGCCGCCACAAATGCCGCATCATAGGCTCTATTGTAGAAAAAGAAGGTACACACGCCGTCACTCCCGTCGAGCCGTCCGACCGCATACGTGACCCTGCGGCACGTTGGCTTCATCAGCCGTGTGGCCCGCGCGAAACGGCCTTTGACACGCAGACCGTTGGCTCCAAGGATGAGCGCCACACACGTCGCGATCACTCACGCCATGACGCCGGGCAGGACGGAACTCATGAGCAGACCACAGGCCAGGAACCCAACGGCGGCCCACACAAAACTGTGCGTGCCCCATAGTTCACCCGACAGATCAGCGGCGGTAGCGTGCTGTAAACAGGTGGCGCAATAGGGAACATCATCCCATGTCCGCACTGTCTCCCGCGTTGCGCCGGGACCGGTTGCGCCGACATGATAATACATGTCGCTTGCCCCGCCACAACAGGCACAGTGTTGCGGCCACCGCACCTGTGTAGACGCTACCGTCGGCATCATGACTGATGATAAAGGAACCCGCGCGGCGCGTGGCGGTTCCCTCGGTCGAGCGGATCAGACGCAGACCACATGCGGAGCAATGACGCACGGTGGGCAGGTTTGCTGTTCCACAGGAGGCGCAGACAGGGCCATGGTCGCTTTCAGTAGGGACGACTAGTATTACAGCGAGAAATGCTATGCTGCGTCGTGGGGGAGGCGGGCGGGCGCGGAAGGGGGGAGAGGATGACCGAGACAACCGAGGCGGACGATCTGACCGGCGCGGCCCCGGCGCTGCTGCGGG
>JAABUM010004977.1_pt1 | contig 14424 bp, 21 predicted proteins | sample 5559161 | NCBI WGS metagenome assembly JAABUM01 (sample SAMN10711868, study PRJNA513369) | rock metagenome | isolation source: Antarctica rocks | place: Antarctica: Victoria Land, Siegfried Peak nord
CGGCTGCAAGCCCCCCGTCCACAATCTCAAGCACAACGCTGTCGAGCGCACCAGTAGCATGTCCTCGCGGTGGCAACTCGCAGTGCTGCTTCTGCTGTTTTTGGCGTTAGTCTCGTCGCACCTGTGTCGGGTGCTCGGCACTGACTGCGCAGCAAACTGGGCAAGATGGACTAAGCAGACATGGCAGGTGTTCGCACAGCAGCACGACACTCAGGAGGTCGAATTTCCGGCGGTGCCGCCACACAATAGCCATTCTACACCTGCAACTCAGTCCAGGTCACTGGCACTTTCGCGACCGACACCGTGAAGTGCGAGGTTGACATCAGATCTCCTCCAGCGGGTATTTTCTGCTTCGACATCACCATTCGGCAGGTGCAGCAGTGTACATGCCGCTCGAGCACATGATGCCAAAGGCGACACACGATGGAGAAGCTCTTTTACGTCGTTCTCTGCCTGACTCCCCCAGATCGTAGACGACCTAGGAAATACAAGGCGGGCTGTGTGATGCCGTCGTTGTTGCAGGCAGTTTCAGGCCACAGCCCGATGTGGCATCGAGGCCGTTGCCAAAGAGCTGGGCCCATTGAGCTATGAGCACAGTTTGTACGAATTTTTTATGAGATCTTTTGACGTTTCGGCACAGTCCAGGCGTTGGGAGGGTTGCCGTCATACGCGAATGACTGCACAGTACCATATTTCATGGAGCCGTTTCGCGATCTCTGTATTCCGAGCCGAGCTTCAACTCTGCCGCATCGGCAAGATCTGGAAGACATAGCAACAGCAGCTGCAAGTCCGCCAGGATCAGTGTCCCGCAGGTGCGGGCCCTGCACGCCTGCAACCAGGCAACCGTGTGAAATCATCGATGTCACACGCAACAGGCACAGTTCAATCGTGCTAAGACGGCGGTTCAGCAGAGAGCCGACCCCGCACAGTGTGAGCGGGCGAAGGGCCGCGTGATGGGCGCGGCAGTCGTGCGCGCAGTCTTACTCGCACGACAGGCCGAGTACGCTGGACAAGGTGAGGGTAACGGGCGCAGTGAAAGGCTGTGTGATCGTATAAGGGGTGCGCGTGCCCCGAACCAATTTTGGGACGGACCACGAAAGCACTGGCCCAACGAGTCGTCACGTAAGCGCAAAACCCTGCCAGGTCCACGGCTGACATGCGAGCCTGGATCAAACATCACTAGGGCCAGTGGGCTATTAGTCAGGGTTTGAGGTGTGGCCCTTTAGAACGCTGCCTGCGCTTGGCCGCAGACATCCTTTCCAATCATAAAGTCTCGTGTGACCTCGATGATGCGGAGCTGCTGGCCGTGGGCCGTGCTGCTGGCAGCCGGTGTGGCGCTGCTCCTGGCAGGTGAGCACATGCGAACCATCGTAGTGCACAAGTGGACCCCAGCCATTGGTACAACGCTGCCAGACGTGCTGCAAGACACATCTCAGCGCCGACGAATAGTCTTGACGGACGTAGCAGCCGGCGAGGTTCTGGCGCTGAAACCGCAGTGAAAGGGTGGATGAAAGCCGATAAGGTCCGGTCGTGGCTGTCTGTGGTCTGACTATTCCCTCCACGCGCAGGTCTTTGCGCCGGACAGGATGCTTGGGCCCTCGCTTATGCCGGTGACAATTGCGACGGGCTTATGGGCCCCGTCGTTACGTGCCCGGCCACCGGCGGCCACATGAGCAGGGACACGCTCGGCGACCCCCGATTTCCCCTCAGCTCGGACAGTCCTCTACCCTTGAGCAGCGTCTATGTCATGAACCTACCCCCCACCTGCTGGCTCCAGGGTTGGCCGATGGACTGCGCGTTGGTGACGCCGGAACATGTCGAACCAGGGGAAACTGGCCTGCTCCCCGGGTGGGTGTTACCCGGACCCGACGGACTTCGATGTGTCGAAACTGAAGGTTATGACTGCATCTAAGTCAACTGCATTCCGGATGGGTCGCCTCCGAACCTTCGGCAGGCGCTTCCCGTGACGTTGCCATCAGATATTCCAACAGGTGAGCCGGTTGCCTGCAGCATACAACTCTGTTGGCCCGCATCGCCCTTTCAGGTGTTGCACATACGTGTGGTGCGTGGGCAAAACTATTTTTTTCTCGTTTGCCACAGGCGACCCCCGGTATCCCGACCCCAATGCGTCCAGGGGCGACATTATGGCGGCCACCGCACCCATCGTAGCCGACTTTGCTGCCAACTACAACCGTCAACAGGACGTTCGAACGCACATCGCGACCGACAACAAGATTGCAGGCACCGGCCTGGGTCTGATTGCCGCATTGACGATAGGACTCGCCAGCATTTTCGGCAAAAAGCGCGACGCCTCTACTTTATTCATTCCAGGTGACATGGCAGTTTCCTGTGGATGTTTGACCTGCAAGTACTCGGCTGGCGATAACTTGGTGATGTGCATGCAGCTTTCACGTGCTCATCGAAGCGTGTGACATTGCAGAGCCGCCACCTGGTTGCGGAACATCGTCCGGCTCGTACAGCTTTGTGGATGCCAAGAACTGTTTCATGACACCAACACCGTGGCTGAATACGGACGACTGCTTCCTGCTGACCTGGTGCCATTATGGCGACCCTGGCTTGGACTCGTACACCCTTAGTCCCATCCAGGTGTTCACGCCCATCTGTGTCGATGTGGTTGACATTGGGGGCCAGACCTTGTGCGACGGTGAGTGCTCCATGCCTATATATCCAGGTTGCACAGCTCACAGGCGTCTGCCTTGCTTGCACAGTCGGTCTCAGTGACGATAGCTGACGTAGGCGGCATGTCTTCACAGGTGGTATGCCTGATGGGTGGAGTCTCCTGAGTGCATATCGGCCCCGCGTCCGGCATGCCAATACTACAGGTGTGAGCCAGCTGGTGACTCTCCTTTGCGGTTTCGGTGGTCTATGCTTACCGATGGCTGCATCGTCTGTTGAAGAGTCTTTGCGAGGCCTGTGATGAGGCATGCATGCACCTTGCAAGCTTGCATCATACTCGTCATTGGCAATCGTCCCGCCACGTGCAGGATTGCATTGCGGCCATGGACGGTATACCCGCAGGCGAGCCCGTTGGATCCCAGTCCTGCCAGCCCGGCGACAACAACGTAGTCGCTGCTGGTCCCGCCGGAGTGTGCCAGATTGTCATCAAAACAACGGACCTCGTGGCTGACTGCCGGCTCAACGGCAAGGACGTGGCAAATGTGGCTCGAGCTATCATGGCAGCATACCCTGCTGGTGTCTACACCGGCGGCGATGCTGCATCCGGATCCTTCATCGTCGATGTCTACAAGAACCCGAACTGGGGTGAGGCCTCGACATTGGCCGGTCAATCAGTGAAGCCATTTACGAGCAGCTACTAAGCACCCGCCATGTCAATCGTCAATGACCTCACATGACCCTCCTTGCTGGCTTCACACCAGGCGGCCGTCAGCTGTGCCAGTCAAATCACTCACTACCACCATTGCAAACTTCAGATGAGCCTGTAATAACATGGGGCGCAGGTGAGGCATCGCCAACACCTGTCACAGCTCCCACTGGCATCAGTTCAACGGGCTGCGGCTGTCCTGGTGGCATGCCAGTTGCCGGGCAGTCTGGGCTGCCGGGTCAGTGCTGCTTCAGCGAAGGAGGTTGCCAGAGTGGTGCCAACTGCGTTCCTGCTGGAGCTGGCCAAAGCACCGGCTGCTGTGCATGAGCACAGCAGACCTATCAGCCCCGGTTCAGGTACCCATAATGTGCCCGTGAATAGCATGCTATGCCCGTCAACAGTGCGTCAAACAGTATGCAATGCCCGTCACCAGCGCCGATCTTGTAGATGCCTTTTGTACCTCAATTGTTAGCCACGTGAGATGTCTGTTTGCCTGCAGCTGTAGCAAAGGTATGCACACTGTACTTGAGTGTTCGCTGTCTTTGCATGCAGGTGGGGCGCGGCCAACCAGGACTGAGCTCGGTTACAATGACAGAAGGACATGGACTGCTCACCAGCATTGTTTGCATCATTCACATAGTGTCGTCACCAGAAAGAGAAATCATGCATGCTGACATCGGCCAGAAATGATTGGCACTTGCAACTTGCTGTGAACCACACAGCGATGAACGCAATAGGATAGCACCATTTCAAGGATGCTTCATATTTTCAAGTGGCATAGTTAACACGAGCTATGCAAGCTCGCTTGCATAGCTCGTGTTGCAACGAGAAGTGGTGACTGCCTTCAATTCGAGACTGTCAGAACCAGCATATATACGTGGGAGCATGGCGAGCGGTGCACGGGTAATTTGAAACCGTCTTCAGCATCCCGTTCGAGATTGCATTAACACACTGTCCCGAACTTTTTTTCCGCATGTGACACATGAAGCACGGCTGCTGCCTCAAGTTTTTGGCATAACGGCTGCTGATGCTGGAAGGTGCTGGCTCTGAAGCCCCAAAGGGCATGTCTGGAAGCTGTTTGATGGTTGTATGATGGGGATGGTGCAATCTCTAGATCCTGCTAGCCCCTTGCGCAGATGTAGCGCCTCTGTGAATCTAGGGCTGTCTCGGTGTAAGCACAGCGGCTGCGACGGAATGGCAGGCCGCGGTGCCTGATTGATGTTGCATTTCGCTGCGGCGCGATACTGCCAGTGGTGCTCCAGCGCCAGACTGCCGTCCTGTACCCGTTTGTCTATTGAACCAATGGGTTGCAACGGCCGAGGGTCTCCTGTTGGCCCCACAGGCTGGGCGGCCTGAGGGCGGCACCCTCGTCTGGCAGCAGCCGGTCAGGACATGGCTGATCACCGCCCCAGCCGGGACCCTTTGTTTCTGCAGGCCGCCAGCGGGTCGGGCGCCGCTGAGGACCGTGCCACCTGCGGTGCAGACACAATTGCGTGAACAAACTGGACATACACTTGACTGCGCTGGCACAAATGGGCTGGACAGTGTTGCAATATAGGATCAATTCATGAACTGGACTGCAACTGGCTCACATTGAAATGCATAGAACCCTGGGCGGTGCTGAGCGGCGAAAGCATCAAGAACCATCAGAATGGACAGTACATAAAGACTGGTGCAAAAGTTTTCGTCCCTCGTCTGACAGGCTGGGCAGTTGGGCTTGTGTGCGGCGCGCGAGCCGGCCGCCGGCTCAACTCTGCTACTAGACCCTACATAGGAGCCCCAGTGCAAAGGACGCTGCAAGTGGCAGCTGCTCAGGCGAAAGGTGGGCTGCCAAGTGATGTCCATTCAAAGGCAGCTCCTGACAGATGGTGACATGGCCGGGTTTGGTCGCCAGCGGCGCCACGATGAGCGCGGCGCGGAGGTTGACAGCGGCCCGCATGTCAATCAGGTTTCTTCTAGCATTTGGTGTCTGACAATCGTCGTCTTGCTCCGAGCTTGCCTTGTCCCGAGCTAGGAGTCCTGAAAAAGCCTTGTACGTTGTTCTTGGGGGTTGGTCTGCCTGCGAATGTAATGTAATGTGATGTGAATATAACCTACTGATCCGGTGGCAGCAAAGCAAATGAGGTCAGTTTTGCGACCAGCCTGCGGCAATCAGCTTCTCGCAAGGCAGTTCCGTGGTGACGTAAGCTTGCTGTCAAAGTGACAAGGCGGTCAACGGAAGTGCAGCGGCCGATAGCTGTGCAGGACATGTAACCCATGCCTGCCATCTGTTATTCGGAAGCAGTGCCTTATCGTTGCAGGGGCTACAGCATCCAAAAGGCAGTTGCCAAGTCACTGGGCTCTTCCAAAACCAAGATCTCCAAAGCCGCGTGAGGCAGTTTTTTCGGGGCCGCATGCACGGATGACATCCAGAAGCTTCCGCCAGGTGGAAGGACCGCGAGTTTCAATACTTTCCCCTGGAATGCTGGCAGGCCAGCAGATATAAAGGCTGCACCTGAGAGCTGCAGGGTGTCCGTTGCACTTTGGCGGAATTTCTGGCAGGCTGTGCAGCTGCAAGACTGGCTCAATTCTCGGAAGCCAGAACAGGCTCGAGGTGCCAAAGCATGCCGGCTTGCCAGTCTGAGACGTGACCTGCACCTTCAGCTAGCCAGCCAGGGTATTTGAAGTATGCGTCAGTATCCCAGAGACGTGCTGACTTCCGAAAGGCCGATGGATCACACTCTGCCATCTCGGCGCCACCAGCTAACCACCAAGCCTTGATCTGTCACTACAGATGCGCTGGAAGGCCGCTGTACCATTCTGCATGTTGCAGCAGGCAGCAATTGCTGGGTGATGCGTGTCTTATTCGCTAGAACGAGTCGCAGGGTATCCCCGGTCATTTCCCTATCCGCTGAAGTGGATCATTACTTCACAGCAAATGTTTCGCGCAACGTGTCATCTTTCGCAGAGTGTTGATTTTATAGTAGGCCGATCTTGCTGCAAATTCTCACGGCCGGTGGCTGACCTCTGGCTGACGCATTCTAGACTGAAGACGTTAAAGACTCCTGGCGGATAGGCAACGCTGGAGCACACAGCCTATGTAGCCGGCTTCAAACTTTACGGCATCGATCCTTCAGGGACTACACCGGTGTGGCAGAAATGACCGGTAAGATTTGTCGTGAAGGGGTAAAACTTAAATCCGAGCCAGTGTCCTCAAACCATTTTCGCAATAGGAAAAAAGAGACAGCGTGACGTGGTACACTTCTGTTAAAAATGCCATGCGTGAGCTCTCATAGGCTTCTCACCGGTACACTTGCACATATCCGAAGCCCCGCATGGCTGATAAATGTAAGTACATGTGAAATCACAGCCCTGTCGCAAGTACATGAGCTGTGGTTACAATGAGCCCATGCCACGGGGGCCATGTGTAGCTGGGCAAGGTAGAGCGCGGCGCCAGCACCTCAAACCTTGCACCCCACCGGCACCGCGTCTGCGACTGCCAGCACGCGCATTGTCAACGTCGGCGCCGGAGGCGAACACGCGGTGCTACGCCGTGCCGCAGGCCACCGCCACCGTCAGCAGCCGTGCCGACGACAGCAAGACTATCAGCTCTAATGCACCTGTATGGCGCAGTACATTGGTTCAATAGACAAACGGGTACAGGTTGGTAGTCTGGCGCTGAAGCACCACTGGCAGTATCGCGCCGCAGCAAAATGCAACATCAATCAGGCACCGCGGCCTGCCATTCCGTCGCAGCCGCTGTGCTGACACCGAGACAGCCCTAGATTCACAGAGACGCTACATCTGCGCAAGGGGCTAGCAGGATTTAGAGATTGCACCATCCCATCATATAACCATCAAACAGCTTCCAGACATGCCCCAAAGCGTCTGCACGAAGTGATAAAGAACAAGAGTTCGTGGCGTTGAGGGCCTCAGAGCCAGCACCTTCCAGCATCAGCAGCCGTTATGCCAAAAACATGAGGCAGCAGCAGCGCTTCATGTGTCACACGCGGAAAAAAAGTTCGGGACAGTGTGTTAATGCAATCTCGAACGGGATGCTGAAGACGGTTTCAAATTACCCGTGCACCGCTCGCCATGCTCCCAGTCCAGGTCAATGGCACTTTCGCGACCGACACCGTGAGGTGCGAGGTTGACATCGGAACTCTCGCACAGATCTCCTCCAGCGGCGTACGCATCAGCCCACCTCGGGGTGCTGCACTATACCGACAGAGCGGAGCGATTCGCCCTGCGCCTCCCGGAGGGCTTTGGCGCCGTGGGTATTTTCTGCTTCGACATCACCATTCGGCAGGTGCAGCAGTGTACATGCTGCTCGAGCACATGATGCCAAAGGCGTGGACCCCCTGCGAGCTCAGAATTATGTGATATCCACTCGATTTTGCTGTGCTGGCTGGTGCTTGGCTCGCTGCTGGTCTAGTTCCTGGCCTTGTGTAGTGGCTTGCGTGCCATCGTGGGCAGGTTTTGATACCGCCTGCGTTTCGCAGTGTGCCATGTTCCGCCTGCAACTGTGCAGCCTATGATAAATACGCCATGGTACAATAGTTATGCAGGACGCCTCATTGGTGGCGGCAGTGGAGCAAGACATCCAAAACGATATGAAGGCGTCGAGGTTGCAACATACGTGCTTTATGACGTGAATGCACGAACCAGGATGCGGTTGTATGGCGCATTCTCCTCCATCTCCAACAGCGTGGCGCGCAAGGTGCACATCGACAGCCTGGAGGTGTACTTCTGTGGAGCTTCCCTGCAAAATTGATTGCGTGGCATTTTTGCCTCCAATCCCCCACATCATTGCCGGCTTATCACATGCCCTTGCAACAGCATGTGGCTGCGTCAGTTTGCCCTGTGCTTTCTCTCCCCTTGAATTCGTGGGGCATTTGCTGTGCTGCAGCGCCGGTGGGATGCCTTCGATGGAAGCCATGCAGGCGGACGTCTCCAACTGGATGCTTTACATGCCGCGGATGTAGAGGGGGGGCTAGCTACCATATAGGGCATTGCCAAGACCTCAATGCTGCACATAAACGAATGCTGGAAACCAACGAATGCTATAGCACACTGATCGGAACGTTTTGATCACCGAAAAAATGGTACAGAAGGACCCAGTATTTGTCCAAGATGTCGGACCACAAGCCAATGATGTGAGGCGATTCTACCAAAGGATTGCACTACATTGACAATGTGGGCGTGCACAAGGTTGACAGCGCCTGCCAAACGAAAAAAAAGAGCAAAAGTGAGTGGCACCGGTGGGATAATCCTGTCATTCTACGCCACAAAATATTGCAATGGTCGCCACCAGCGATACCGGTGCGCAAACGCTCGGAATCTCTTTCCTGATCTGGCAAGGGCGGCACGCCACTGCTGGGAAACTTCTGCCTTTAGCGGCTGCGGCGCCTCAATGCGGGATAGTGTTGAAACTGGGTTGCCAGTCCTCCGGTGTTGCAGCTGGTGGCGGTGTCATATGGACGCTGTCAGTGCGGTCTGAGAAGCTGCCGTGAAGCCCGGGCGGGATGTGGTGCGGCAAGTGCAGCGTGCACACCGGGCCTGCATGAATGCGCAGCATATACAGAGTCATGACGAGGTACGATGCGTAATCTGTGGTGGCAAGCAGGCGCAAACAGATGGGCATTAATGCGCTGCACAGTGCGGGTACTGCACCGGCACTGCGGCAAGGCAGCCAATCGGCTTGGTAGGCTCCATGAGGACTGAGGTGAGGCCTGTGGACTGATGTAGGCGCCGACGAAGGCATGCGAAATGAAAGTCGTCATGACCGTACCATCCGAAATGTGCTGTGCGTCCACGATGCACAGGTCTGTGCCCCACGACTCTGCGTTGTTAACCAGCACCAGCAACCACCCGTCGTCCTCAGCAGTGCCGCCCGGCCGCGGTGTAAACACCGGTTCCTGCACACCGAACAGCACGTGTGCAACTGCAGAGTCAGGCAGCGTAAGTAACAGACGTGGGCCAATGTTGAGCCGTCAGAGCAACGGAGGGCTGGACTGAGCTGTCAAGGCTGATCGTGGACTGCCGTGCGTGCCACCAGTACCATCATCTGACATATCTTGGGGGTTCCGCGCCTGCATAAAGAAGTGGGGTCCGGGGTCCCAGATCTCTGTTGCTGCCACCGGAGGTGGCGATCCTAGCGGTGCTTCCGCGCCTGGCAGCGTGGCTTTCATGAGAACCTACACATATACGTTGCACACGCAATATCTTTAATGACAGCATGGCCAGATATTCACATTTACAGCGAGGCCCAAGCGACTGCAGACATTAGAACGAGCACCCTCTGCACGATTTGGACCCTTTCAGAAGGCTTTGGGTGCTGACAAACCGTATTTATCAAACGCTTCTGATGGGAATGACCCCTCATGATTCATGAGACTGCAGTAATTCATTGCAGTTAGTGCAAAACGGGACCTGGTTGGGACCCCAGTACACTGGGTCATCTACAGCCGACGCTGGTAGATACGTATAGCGGTATGGCCGGCCATTCACCGCCGGGTTCAGGGTCGAGAACTCGCAGCAGCGGCGCGACAGCGGCATGCGTGTGGTGGTGCTGCTGGCAGTGTCAATGACCATGCGCGTCAGCTCGCAGCGCTGATCGCCCCTGCACGCAAGTTTGATGATTGAGGTTGATCACTTTAAACACACTCTGTCTGGTGACGAAGACTGCAATGCTGCGATGCTGCGTGGTAGCCTACACTGTTGCAGACAACGATGAGGCTAGAGATATATTCAGAGGTGTTGCTCACGTATAATAGTCGGGGTCGGCGGTGTCGAATTGTATCGTCTCGAACCTGATGTTCTTCCATCCGATGGTATCCAGCACCACCTACACGAGTTTCAGTTCGAGAGTGACATGACATTCCTTACACCTGTCTAAGCTCGGCGCCTAGAAACTCAGCCTATGCCACCCAGTGGTGCTTTCGACCCCCTGCAGAACATCTGAGAAAAGAACAATATATGTATGCTCTTCGGCTTGCGATTTAAAGGCTGGCCGTCCTGCACCCGGACTCATCTGGCACCTCCTGCACGCTGTTCGGAAACAGCTGCATCAGTGGTGTCCATGTCACCGCAGGCATACCGTGTCATATGATGCATGCTGCTTTGCAGTCTGGCGAGCTACCAAAGCGCTTGCACCTTTTCGCCATCCTGGAAGGCGTTGACGTGGTGAAAGGTGAAGAAGGGGTCCGTGTCAATCACCTGCATCAAGAGCAGCAGCTGGAATGGCGACCTGTGCAGGTGATAGTTGTGCGATGCTCCTGACATGAAATACCGCACTTCGTACATATTACCATCCGGATGTTCTCACCTGCGCTGGCGCGGCGCTGCCGGGGCGAGGTACCAGATGCACCTTTGTCGGCAGCTGCTCATCATACGTGATGCACGCCGCAATGCCGCAATTGCCTGCACAGAAACATCTGGATGCACGTCACGTGCATTTGAGGACGCAACAACCTGCTTACAGCACGTCTGCACTGCAGCACACTCCGAGGCATTGCACACTTGCACTACTGTACATGGAGCAAGTCCATTGCCAGCGCTTCAAACCATAGCTATTGGAGCACAACTGGGCCCACCTGGGATGTACTCGAACAGGAGCTTACGGAAGTTCAACCGCGTGGGATTCTGGAGAAGGATGTAGTAGTCATGCGTGACCGCCAGGTCGTGTAGGAAACCAAAAGCCCCGCCCTGTTGCCCGCAGAAAGCAAACTCAGGCATCTCACATACAAAAGCTGGCAAAAGCGCAATCTTAGAAGTTGCAGGTTGCACAGCAACAAGTAGCTGTTGATTGCAGTGTGAAAGATGCTGCGAGTCGCATTGTCTGGACCTTGTGCAGAACGACAGCCAGGTGCGAGCTGGTGCCAAAATTGGCCAGCACTCAAGCACCAACCTTCATTGGCTGCGTGGTGGTCTTGTGCAAGAGCCGGCAGTCCTCATCGTACTCGTAGAAAACGATGCATGCGTCTAGCCCCGCTGCTGTGGCCCCGAAAGTCACCCACCTGCGACAATCTGTCACCCTCAATGTTGAGGATACTCGAACTTGTAGTGGCCTGACCCCATGTGGAAGGCAGCGTGTGCGCCTAGCCCTGCCATGATGAACCATATAGGTCACCCACCAGGACAGCACCTCAGGTCAGATGCAAACCGATCCCATGTTCTTCGGCTAGAGATGCTCGGTTCTTCTCGCCTGTATGCCAGCACTGTCCAGCCAGAATGATACTGGACCACGTGCCAGATGCACCAGCAGGTCTCTGGAGCGACATGTATATCACAGACCGCCTCGAAAGTTCAACGGCTCACCGCTTGCTGCCATCGGCCTCATACATGATGCGGTAGTGCGCAGCAAAGGGACCCTTTCCCTCGATGCTGCCGTCCAGGTCCGTCTCGCCAAGCGTCGACAGATCTTCTGGATTCATTTCGTGCGGCAGCCCGCTCTCGTGCAACGCAAAAAGGCGGCCACCCCATTGCAGTACTCCTGTCGGACCGATACATGCAGACATATAAATAACTGAAAGCTTTCAGGGGTTGCGGGTTTAGTCAAAGCCAAATATAATGCAGCGCAACCACGGGACCGCCTGTCGTAGTACACTTGCTGTCATGTGCAGGTTCCGAAGGGATGTCATGGCTAAGAGCTGCGGCATGCGGGCAGGCATGCAGGTTTCTAAGCACTCGTGCAGGCCAGCATGCCGACGTAGGAACTGTGCAGGGAAGTCGGCGCTGGACAGAGCCTTTACTACTGAGACGCGCCTGTATTTGCAACGTTCTTCACCGAAATGGTGAAGGGGTTGTTGAACATGATCCCCGACGAGTTGCTGTGCGCAAAGGCGCCGGGGTGCAATATACGCCCCGCCGCCTGCTCCTCCAGAAAACCCTTTGTCCGCACGTATCTGCGGATAGATGCGTTGCAGCTGCAGACCTGGAGGGTTCTCAGTGAAACAGCGACACACACGACGGAAATGCGAAACCTCAGCGCTGGCAATATTGCAGCCGATGTTCAGTTGGCACCGATGAAATGCGCCATCTCAAACGTTCTCATCCAATGCGATCCAATACCGCGCAGCAGATGCCAGCTTAGAAGAGCGATAGGCACCGGTTGCTGAAGTGCGCCTTGCCGTCGACGAAGGTGAACCGGCACACCATGCCATCGCCGTCAAATGGTTGGTTCAGGCGGGTGCCAAACACCTCCAGCTGCCCGGGACCGTTTCTGGAAAGGCAGTAGCAATGAGTAAAGGCGTGGTCTGGAACTTACTAATGTGGCATCGCTAAGAAAAATGGCTGGCGTAGGCCCTTCGCACACATCATCAGTCATGGGCTGTTCCTCTTCAAGAGCCTAGTCGCATCTTGCTACAGTTCATTTCCACTGGAACGGCCGGTCTATGCCTGGTCTACCACCCAAGGGAAGTTGACCAACTTCTTCAGGCAACTGCCTCCTGGGCCAGGATCACACCGTGGTGATGCAACAGGGAAAGATCTCCAGCCAGGCGAGACCAGAACATCTCGCATTGCGCGATGCCCGTGACCCACCAGCTGTGAGACATGCAATTGCTGGCACATTCAAGATGGCCGAATCGCATGGCATGCATGAGCACTGCCGTCAGTGAGCTAAGAAGGGAGTCAGGCACCCAATGCGTACCTGAACAACGTCCCGCGCAGCTGCGTCGGAATCTGACCCTCGATGAGATCTGAGCTAAGCCAATAGTCGTATTCCTCGTGCTGTGAGCGGTAGAAGGCCAGCAACTCCTCCAGCACGGCCACTGCGGTCGTAAATTACGCGGCGATCTCATTCTGAGGTCTTATTTGCACCGTGTCCACAGAAGGGCCAACGACGGGAGTCGCTCGTGTGGCACGCATGACAAGCCCCAATACAGGCTTGCAATGGCGCCGGTTGCACCGCTGAAGCAGTGTCAGGGAGCTTCCGCAAGACGAAAGGTATGCAACACTCAGGTACAACCACCACAGTGGCGTGGCCGGCAGTAGCCGCGATCGATCTCGTAAAATCTTACTTCCAGGCTCCATGCAAGCAGTTGTCAGTGGAGTGAAGCCGCCAGCATCTTGCATTTGGGCCACCTGTGACACGTGGCGGAGGACTTGTGGGTGCCGCACTGACAGCCGGTAGCTCAACGGACTGCGCGACGTCCGTCGCCGGGCCGAAGGAGGCATCCCCTCGGTACGATTTGGGTGGCGATAAGGCTCCTCGAGCGCGCAGGCGCGACGACTGGCGAGAGTGGCCTGTCAGACCGCGACAGCAGAAGGTGCTGGCTTCATATGAGTTTGTGCTTCAGCGAGCAACACATGCGCATTTCAATCGAGCTCAATATATAAAATTGCAAGCTCGTGCAAGAATGGCACCTGCGAGCGCCCGCGGCTGGGCTGCGACGGAACGCCTTGAGGACGTCTCGAACGGCGCCGCACGCCCGGACGGCAGCCGAGTCGCTAGCATCGTGAGAAGACGCTGTCAGAGAGACTGATGCAGATGTTCTTTCTTAGCCAGCAGTCGGGACACACCCGGCAAAACCATGCAAGTGACAGGGACATTTCTGCGTGACTTGAGACGCAGTGTACCGCGCGTTAACGAGCACTGTACCAGCAATGTAACACGTGGCTGCCTTTCCGCCTCCGACAACCCGGGGTGGGCAAACTAGGTCACAGCTGGGAAATATATAAGGACAACTGGCGGGTCTCTTGCGGGACTCTAGCAACGCGACCCCGGTGTAGGTCAGTCGTTCCCAGCGGCACGGTGGCCGGAAGTTGGCCAACTTCAAGATGCCGGGGCGAGCTCCCCCCCGCCCCTCCTGTACTGGGAAGATCATGCAGACCGTCGGCAACAGCTTTCAGCATAAACCACACAACTGCACAATCCACACTAAACTGCAAGGACGTGTCCAAGCCAGCGTTGGTGCCGGACACTGTACAGCGTTATGTTGGACATGGGAGGCCGGAAGCGTTGCACCAAAGACATCAGTCGCACTTTGAAGGCACATTTGCTCCACAAATTGCTGGTGATGCTAGAAGGCCGCTACCAGGTAGCTGGCTACTAAATGGTGTCTTTCATAGCAACCCTGTAGTTGATGAATTATAGCTTT
>JAABUM010004978.1_pt1 | contig 14423 bp, 10 predicted proteins | sample 5559161 | NCBI WGS metagenome assembly JAABUM01 (sample SAMN10711868, study PRJNA513369) | rock metagenome | isolation source: Antarctica rocks | place: Antarctica: Victoria Land, Siegfried Peak nord
ACGGCTTTTTGCATGTCGGCCCACGACCCCGATATGGTAGAAATCCCCCGCGCGTTGGTGGAACGCTTCACCGACGCGCTCTGCTACGCCGCCTGAGCTAACCCGAACGGCCAAAGTCGAGCTTAGTGAACATCACAGAACACATTTACACCAAGTATTGGTGGCATAAATATCATGCGGGTGTGTTTGCAGATGCCATGATTCGAGCGGTAAAAAGATTGGAGCATGAAAAGCAGCCTATGTCAGAACCTTTACTTACTGTAGATGAAGATGTGCATTATTGGGTCAGTTGGACCCTTAATCGCCCAATCGAAACTGATAATAATACCCTGATAGAGTCGATCAATGCCGCATATGAATCAGTATGGCGTAGAGCGTCAACAATACTCGAAGATTCTGACTCAGTCCTTATTTTAGGCAAAGACACGGATGCTTCCTTGGGGAAACTCAAGCGAATCGCCGCTAAATTAGAAGCATTAGGCTATTTTGCTTACATCATTAAAGAACTTCCCGACAGGCTAGGAGAGAGTGTTATACAAAAGGTTTTACGGTATGCCCTTTCTTCCAAATTCGTTATTATCGAGAACACCGAACCATCTGGACACCTTTATGAGATCCCACATGTAGCTAAAATGGCGGAGTGCATTACCATAGTTATGCAAGAGGAAGGTAAAGGTGCAACGTGGATGCTTGAGGACGCATACCCTAAATACCATCATTGGCATAAGTTGATCTATCGAGACAACGAGTTAGAGGATAAAGTGGATCAGGCAGCAAAATGGGCAGATAATGTTTTTCGCGAATTTTCAGATTACCGAAAGGCTACGCTGCCGTGGTTTCGTTAATGAGAAACCTGAGTAAGGCTGTGTCGCTCATCAAGGAAAAGACACTTTTATCTTGTGGTCGCCAGCCCGTAGATCGTGGCGCTGACGCGGGCGATAGCCAACTCCACCCCCCCGCCGTCGGGGGCGCTGACGAAGAGGACGAGGATATATTGCCGCTCGTCGCTCGCGATACGGATCGCGTCGCCGCGCAGCCCGGCCCCGGTGCCGGGGCCGGTCATGTGCTGCGCGACCGTGTCGGCGGGAGGTCCAGCGAAGTCTCATCCTTGTCCGCGCGCTCGAGCTGCGCCAGGATGGTGCGGAGACGGTTGGGGGTCTCGCGATCGACGATCCGCCCCGTCTGGAGCTTGCTGAAAAAGCGGGCCATCTCCCCTAACGTGGTGGTGTCGGGCCATCACCCGTCACTCGCCCTGCTTTTACCTGTGTGCCGGACGGCCTTCGCCGTACCGGTCAAGCCTCTGTCTTTATAACGTTCCCGACGGACGCGCCCTCACTCCCCACGTCCGCGCGCCGCCAGTGCCGCCAGCGCCGGCGCGAGCGCGTCCGGCGCGACTTCGACCAGGGTCAGCAGCGGATCCGGGGTCGGGGAGGCCCAGAACCAGGCCGGATCGAACCAGAAGTCGGGCAGGACCGCCGAATGGTAGCGCCCCGTGCCATCGGGCAGTACCGCCAGATATTTCCCGGCCTCGGTCAGGCGATAGAAATCCACGCGCTCTTTGGTGGCGCGCGGATCGATGAGCAGATATTCGGCGACCCCGGCGGCCTCGTACTCGTAGAATTTGTCGCTGCGGTCGCGGCTCACGCTCTCGTCGGAGACGATCTCCACCACGAGATCGGCGGGGCCGGCGAGGCGCTGCGGCGTCAGCCGGTCGCGGTGCGCGGCGGCAACGAAGAGGATATCCGGCTCGCGCGCCGGTCCACCGAGGCGGGCACGCATCTCCACCGGTGCGCCGAGAACATCCCCGAGATCGAATGCGCTGGCGAACAAGGCTAACAAGTTCTGGAAGAAATTCGCGATGAACTGGTGTCGGATGTTCGGCGGCATGAAGACCGTCACCTCCCCTTCGGCCCACTCCGCGTGGACATCCTCATCGGCCCAGGCCAGGAAGTCGTCGTAACTCATGGGGAAGCGGCGCTCGTGCGCGGTTACCGCGTCGTCGTGCTGCTGCGTCATCGCCATCGCGTACTCCTTTCACGCCCTGCTCGCGTCCTCGCGTTCTCCTTTCACACCTTGCTCGCGTCCTATTGTAGGTGATGAGCGCCGCGCGCCACATCGGGATATGGCGCTGCCCCCGCGTCGATCGACGCGGGGGCAGCGGGATTGGGGAATTTTTTGCTGTTGTGGCGGCGTGGGCGATCGCGCTAATTGACCGCCGAGTAGTATTTCGCCTGCGGGTGATGGATGACGATCGCGGCGGTCGATTGTTCGGGGATCAGCTGCCCTCCCTCGGAAACCTCCATGCCGAGTTCGGCGGCGGCGGGGAGGAGGCGGAAAAGGATGTGGTGCTGATCGGTGTCCGGGCAGGAGGGGTAGCCCCAGCTGTAGCGCTTCCCCTGCTCCTCGTCGATGCCCAGTTCGGCGCGGATGTGCCGGTGGGTCCACTCCGCCATCCCCTCCGCCAGCGAGACGCTGAGGCCGTGGATGTAGAGCATATCGCCGTAGTCGCCCCGCGCCTGCAATTCCTCCGCCAGATCGTCCGCCGCGCGCCCGACGGTCACCGCCTGGAAGGCGACAACGTCTTTCTGGCCCGACCGGGTGCCCTCTGGGCGGGGACGAAAGTAATCGGCGAGACACAGGTGCTCGCCGCGCGCCTGACGCGGGAAGGGGAAGCGCGCGATCTCGCGGTCCTGCTCCTCCGGATCATAGACGATCAGGTCATCCCCCTGCGCGTTCGCCGGGAAGTAGCCGTAGACCGCCGCCGGGCTCAGCCAGCCTTGCTCGCTCGCCTCCCGCTTGAGCCGTTCCAGCGTCGGCTCGAACTCCTCGCGGACGATCCGGTCCCACGCATCGCCTTGCAAGCCGCGCCCGCCCCAGTGGAGGCGATAGAGGGTCTTGAGGTCGAGCAGCGGATAGACCTCCTCCGGCTTGATGCGGACGGTGCGCGTTCCCCAGAAGGGCGGGGTTGGCACGGGGACCGTCGTGGAGACGTCCGATCGCGCGACCTGGGCTTCGACCGGGCGGGCGGCGCGGGCGGCGTCGAGGGTGGCGAGACGCCCCTGCGCCGCGAAGCCCTCGTCGATGATCTGCTGGCGGAACGGCTCGCGCCGCTGCGGATCGGCGAGGGTGTCCATGATCTGCAAGCCCTCGAAGGCGTCCTGCGCGTAGAAGAGCCCCGCCTCGTAGGGGATGCCCTCCTCCACGAAGAGGATGCGCCGCCCGTAGTTGCGGTTGATCGCCGCGCCCCCGACGATCACCGGCACGTGCATTCCGCGATGGTGCAGCTCCTTCACGCAGAGCGGCATCTGCTTCGAGGTAGAGACGAGGAGGGCGCTAAGGCCGATCGCGTCGGCTCCCACCTCCACCGCCTTCTCGATGATCGTGTTCAGCGGCACCTGCTTGCCGAGGTCGAAGACGGTGTAGCCGTTATTGGAGAGGATCGTGTTGACGAGGTTCTTGCCGATGTCGTGTACATCGCCGAAGACGGTCGCCAGCACAACCTTGCCCTTGGTGTAGCCCTCCTGGCGTTCCAGGTACGACTCCATCCGGGCGACCGACTTCTTCATCACTTCGGCGGATTGCAGGACGAACGGCAGGATCAGCTCGCCCGCGCCGAACTTGTCGCCGACCTCTTTCATCGCCGGGAGGAGGACGGCGTTCAGCACCGCGACCGCCGCCTCGGTCGTCGCGCCCGCCCCCTCGTTTTCGAGCGTCTCGACCGCCGAGTGCCCGATCCGCTCGCCGATCGCGCCGTCGATCAGCGCCTCGACCCCCTCCTTCTTGCGGTGGAGGATCTGGTAGTGGATCCGCTCGTCGATCGACATCCCCTCGGTCGGATCGGCGAGTTCCGCCTGGGCCTCCGGGGTGTGCGCCTCGTAAAAAGTGATCACGCGCGCGAGGGCATCCGGGGTCCGATTGAAGACCAGGTCTTCCATCATCTCGCGCTGCTCATCGTCGATCTCGGCGTAGGGGGTGACGTGCGCCGGGTTGATGATCGCCGCGTCGAGTCCCGCCGCGACGGCGTGGTAGAGGAAGACGGAGTTGAGGACGCCGCGCGCGTGCGGGTGGATGCCGAACGAGAGGTTGGAGACGCCGAGGATCGTCAGGACGCCGGGCAGCTCGCGCTTGATCGCGCGGATCCCCTCGATCGTCTCGACCGCCGAGTTCGTGAACTCCGGGTCGCCGGTCGTCAGCGGGAAGGTCAGCGCGTCGAAGAGGAGGGCGTCGGAGCGCAGGCCATATTCATGCACCACGATGTCGTGGATCACCCTGGCGACTTCCAGCTTGCGTGCGGCGGTCTTCGCCATGCCGCTCTCGTCGATCGTCAGCACCACCGCCGCCGCGCCGTGCTCGACCAGCAGCGGGACGACCCGCTCGATCTTGCCGCGCCCATCCTCCATGTGGATCGAGTTGACGATCGCCCGGCCCGGATAGATCTCCAGCGCCGCCTTGAGCACATCGGCCTCGGTGGAGTCGATCATCAGCGGCAGCTCGATCCCCATCGAGAGCTTCTTGACGACCTGGCGCATCTGCTCGACCTCGTCGCTGCGCTCGGTCATCGCGACGGAGATGTCGAGGACGTGCGCGCCCGAATCGAGCTGCTCCCGCGCGACTCCGAGGACGCCGTCGTAATCCTCGGCCAGCAGCAGGCGCTTGATCTTGCGGCTGCCGGTCGCGTTGACCCGCTCGCCGACGAGCAGCGGCTTGGGCTCCTGGATCAGGCTGACGGCGCGCATCCCGCTGGAGATGCGCGGCTGGTGGGCAATAGTCCGGCTGTCGCGCGGTGCCTGGGTCTGCTCATCGCGGCTGTTGATCATTGGATGATCCGCTCCTTGGGTGCGCGCGTGCCGACCGCACGGACCAGCGCGGCGATGTGCGCCGGGGTGGTGCCGCAGCAGCCCCCGACGGTGCTGACGCCGAAATCGTTCACGAAGCTGGCGAGATCGCGCGCCATGTCCTCCGGGCCGAGCGGGAAGACCGCCTTGTCGTTAACGTTGATCGGCAGGCCCGCGTTCGGGATGACGCTGATCCGCGTGCGACTGTGCTCGGAGAGGAAGCGGATCGGCTCGCGCATGTGCTCCGGGCCGGTGCCGCAATTGAGGCCGATCAGGTCCACGCCCGGCAGTGCCTCCAGCGTCGTCATCACCGCCTCGATGTCGGTGCCGAGGAGCATCCGTCCGCTGACATCGAAGAACGCCTGCGCCTGGATCGGCAAGTGCCGTCCGAAGTCGCGGTTCATCCGATTGATGCCGTTGATCGCCGCGCGCAATTCGAGGATGTCCACCATCGTCTCGACGATGAAGAGGTCCACACCGCCCTCGGCCAAGCCCTGCGCCTGCTCGTAGAAGATGTCGGAGAGTTCGGCGTAGGTAATCTTCGAGAGGGCCGGATCGTCGGCGGACGGCAGCATCCCGGTCGGCCCGATCGACCCGGCGACGAAGCGCGGGCGCTCCGTCGTGGACCAGCGATCCGCCGCGCGCCGGGCGATCGCCGCCGCCTTGCGATTGATTTCGAGGGTCTTCTCGCCCAGTCCCCACTCGTCGAGCTTCAACCTACTGCCCTGGAAGGTGTCGGTTTCCAGCACGTCCGCGCCCGCCTCGAGATAGGCTTCGTGGATCCGCTCGATCACGTCCGGGCGGATGAGGACGAGATTCTCGTTGCAACCTTCCAGCGCCACGCCGCCGTAATCCTCGGCGGTGAGGTTCGCTTCATGGATTTGCGTGCCCATCGCGCCATCGAAGAAGAGGACGCGCCGGTCCAACTCCTCCAGATAGCGGCGATCGTTGCGCACGGGGGCCTGCGGTGTCGCGGTCGCGGTGGTCATGGGCCTACTCCTCTCGGTCCCGTGCTCCCCGGCGGCACCGACGACGAGGTCGCCGGTGCGATGGCGCACGCCGTACCCGCCTCGTGGCGGGCGCTGCATACAGGAAGCGTGGACAACAAAAAACCTCCCCGAGGCAGGAGAGGCCAGCTTTGCCGCGAGGAAACCCTCGAAGGCACCGCCTCCCGGATAGGGAGGCACCTCTTCTCAACCCTGAGGAGGGTTGAGCCTATCTCTCCCGATGGTGAGGCGCGGACTCGCGCTCCATCGTCCTCGGGCTGGTGGGCACCCGGCGCTCGGGTTGCCGTGATGGTCAGCGGGCCAGTCCCCTCGCATCACTCTCGATAGTATTCGATTGTCGTTAAGCCTAGTCAATGGGCAAAGGCTTGTCAAGTGTACGGTCACCCGTGCGGGCGATGTGGTCGCTACCCTATCCGCTCGACGACGCGGCGACGGGCGCGCCCGCGTCCGTCGGGTTCCTCGCTGCCGGACCTGCTCTCGCGCTTCTGAATGTACATCCGCTCGTCCGCGACGGCGACGAGCCCCGCCGCGCGAAGGCCGTCGCCGGGATAGGTGGCGACCCCCGTCGATACCGCGAGGGTGATCGCGCCGATCGGCGGCTGCGCACCGAGCCCGTCGCGCAGCCGCCCGAGCAGTTGCGTCGCCTCCGCCGCCCCCGCGCCGGGCAGGAGTATCGCGAACTCATCGCCCCCATAGCGCGCCACGGTGTCGCTCTCGCGGGTGATGTCGCGCAGGATGCCCGCGATGCAGCGGAGGGCGGTGTCGCCCGCGAGATGGCCCTGGGTGTCGTTGAGCGCCTTCAGGCCGTTGAGGTCCATGATCGCGATCGTGAGCGGCCAGCCCTGCGCCTCGGCGATGGCGAGTTCCTGTTCCAGGCGCTGGTAGAAGTAGCGGTGATTGTAGGCGCCGGTCAGCCCATCGGTGATCGCCGCGCGTTTCTCGCGGTCGTGCAGCCGCGCGACGGCGATCCCGACCATCAGCTGCGTCGCGATCGTCTCCAGCGTCAGTTCGTCGTCGGCGGTGAATGCTTCTGCGCGCGGGCTCTCGATGACCACCACGCCGAGCGGATGGCCGGCGTCGAAGAGGGGGGCGAGCAGTGCCGAGTGGCTGCGTGCCAGCAGGGCATCGTACCGGCGCTCGTGCGCGATCTGCGGGATGTTGCGCGTGCGGGGCTGCGCGAAGATTTGCCCGAAGATCCCCGTTTCGAGCGGCAGTTGCCGCCCGACCAACCCATGCTCGAAGCCGCTGATCGCGCGTATGGTCAGCGTCGCCGTCTCCTCCTCGCGCAGGAGGATCGCGCAGTCGGCGTAGCCGAGCTCGCGGGTGATCAGGCTCAGCGCCGAATCGAGGAAGCGGTCGAGGTCGGTGATCGCGCTGACCGAGCGGGCGAGGTGGTGGAGGACGGTCAACTCCTTCAATTGCTGCGGACTGATCTGCCCCGCCACCTGCTCCGCGAGCGACGAACCCTGCTGCCCCGCCTCCGCCAAGGTCATCAGCTTCGAGGTGAAATTCGTCGTCCCGCGATCCTGCAAGCCCTGGAGATAGGCGGCGTTGACTGCGGTATCGCGGTCGAGGACGTGCATGAACGCCTCGACCACCTCGGGGTTGAACTGTCGCCCGGCGGAGCGGCACAATTCCTGCCGCGCCGCAGCCAGGGTGCGCGCTCGCCGGTAGGAGCGATCGCTCGTCATGGTGTCGAAGGCGTCGGCCACGGAGATGATCGCCGCGCCGAGCGGGATGTTGTCCCCCGCCAACCCTTCCGGGTAGCCGGAGCCGTTGTACCATTCGTGGTGGTGCCGGACCAGCGGCACGAGTCCGGCGAGCGCCACGTTGACGGAGAGGATCTCGGCCCCGCGCTGCGCGTGGGTGATCATCACCGAGATCTCGCTCGAAGAAAGCTTACCCGGTTTGCCGAGGATGGCGTCCGAGATGCCGATCTTGCCGATGTCGTGCAGCAGGGCGGCGAGTTCCACCGCCTCGATCTCACTCTGGGTCAGCGTCAACTCGCGCGCCATCTCCCGCGCGTAAAAGGCGACATTGCGGGAGTGCCGGTGGGTGTAGGCGTCCCGCGCGTCGACCGTCGCGGCGAGGCTCTGCACCCCGGCCAGATAGAGTTCGCGCGTGCGGTTGTACAGGCGGGCGTTCTCGATCGCCGCCGCCGCGTAATTGGCGTAGGTGCGCGCCAGCTCGATCTCCTCGTTGGTCGGGCGATGCGGCGTCGACCAGGAGGCGTTCAGCACGCCGAGCGGCGCGCGGCCCTTGCCGATGATCGGCACGGTGCAATTGGCGATCAACCCTTCGGCGAGGAGCGCATCGCGCAGCCGATCGGGCGGCGCGAGGCGTAAATCCGGCGTGATCACGCAATCGCGCGTCGCCAGCGCCTGGCCCCCCTCGCCCTCATCGGCGGGGGATTCCGCCAGGACGGCATGCAACTCCCCCGAGATGCCATACTCGGCAGCCAGCGTCAACAGCTCCCCCGACTCGTCGAGGAAGCGCATCGCCGCGCGCTCCGCGCCGAGCAGGCCGACGAGTGTATGGCAGATCCGGTTCAGGGTCGGGTCGAGGTCGAGGTCGGCGACGAGGTCGGCGGTCAGCCCCTGCAATTCCTTGATCTGCTTCAGCTGTCGCTGCACTCGCCCGAAAAGGCGTGCGTTCTCGATCGCGATCGCCGTCTGCCGCGCCACCGCCGCCGCCAACCGCCGCTCGTCGGCGTTGAAGCGTTCGCCGACGGGGCGATAGAGGGTGAAGCAGCCGAGCGGCTCGGTGCCGCGCATGAAAGGGACGATCAGCATCGCGCGCGAGTGTCCTTCGACGTGCATCGCGCCCAATTTCGCGGCCCGGTCGAGGTTCGCCACGAACGCGATCCGCCCCGCTTTGACCGCGACCCCTACCGGCCCTTCGCCGATGCGGATCTGCTGCGGCGCGGTCTCTCCCTTCGGCCAGCCGTGCGAGCCGACGGGCAACAGGAGCTGGCGCGTCTCTTCGTAGAGGTAGAGCGTCGCGGTGGGGCAGGCGACGACCGAGATCAGCGCGCGGAGCGTCTTGCGCAGCACCGCTTCGATCTGGAGCGAGGAGTTGAGATTGTCCCCGACCCCGATCAGCAGATCGAGCTCGCGGACTTTCGTCTCCAGATCGCGTTGCTGCTGGCGTTCGACCGTCACATCGCGCGCCAGCGACTGGAAAAGCGGTTCCCCGTGCTGCTCCTGCGCGCGCAGGCGTCGGATGCGCAACTGCATCATCCCGCCGAGGCCGGTCGGCTGATGAAAGCGGGCTTCCAGCATCGGGTGGGGCGGCTCGGCGTCGAGCGACGCCCTGATCCAGGTGTGCAACGCTGCGACCTCGTCCTGCTCGAAGTAGTCGCTCAGTCTGGTGCCGACGAGCGCCGCCGTGGTCAGCCCGAGCAATTCCCCCGCCGCCGCATTCGCCTCCAATATCCGTCCCTCGGTGGTGTGGAGGAAGATCGCATCCGGTGACTGCTCGACGAGCTCGCGCGCGCGCGCCTCCATCTCCGACAGGTGCGTGTGCAGGCGTGTACGCCGGAGCGCCCCGGCCAGGCTCCCCGAGAAGGTGACCAGCGCGGCGAGATCGGCCTCCTCGAAGGGCTGGTCCGCCGAGCGGAAGGCGTTGATCACCCCGAGAATTTGCTCGTCGGCGATCAGCGGGGCGCTCATGATGGCGAAGCCGCGCCCCGCCGCATCGGCCACCAGATCGCGTACGTCCAAATCTTCGTCGAGCGCGTCGATGACGTGACGCCAATGATGGGGGAGGCCGTTGCGTGCCGTGAGCGCGGTAACGTCGCCATCGAGCAGAAGTGGCACCTGGGGCATCGCTGCGCCATCTCCCACCACGCGCGGCGGATAGCTGTAGCGCCAGCGCATCCGTAGCTCGAGGCTGGTCGCCGCAGGGTCACTATCGAACGTGTAACAATTGATCGTCAGATCACCGCCGAGGATGTCGCGCAGCAGGCCCGCCGCCAGCGGAACGATCGTCTCCTCGTCATGCGCGCCACCGGTCTGGAAACGGACCTCGGCCTCTAAAAGGAGGCGATGGGCGCGGGCGCGGCGTTCCAGCGCTGTGGCCTCATCCCGTGCCGTCCCCCTGTGTGCGTGCCCGGCGAGCAACGACATCAGCTTACCCCCGAAAGTTCTCGTGTTTGGCAAGAGGCCGCTTAGGCGTGGGTCCACCCTCGTGTGTGGATTGGCAACCGTGTAAGACAGTATATCTTTGTAAGAACCGAGTATAGGGAGTCGCGGCGCTAGGAGCTATGGACCATTGGTATCAACCGTTCGTACCGCCGAGGATCGGTCGCCGAGCCGATTGTCCAGCGACACCGCTATTGGGGTGCAATCGTGAGCGTAAATTCCGATTGTGTGACGAGTTTTCTGTCCGATGCCGGATACCGCACGGCGACCCAGGCGGTGAGCGCAGCGTTGGCCTCCGCGAAGATCGCGTCGGGGATACCCCAGGATGAGCTGTAATCGCGGCTCGCGTGGCGGGCAAGGGTCTGCGCCACGGTTGTTTCCCCGGTCCAGGTCGCCACCGTTTCCGTCGTCGGGCTGAGGCCGTGCTCGCGCAACAGCGCGCCTACCGCATCGTCGGTCGAGCGGTGGTTGCGCGGGGCGATGCCGCGCGCCGTCAGGAGCGCCCGCCATTGCGCGGCGATCGGACCCTCTTCGCTCGCCGCGCCGCGCTGCTCGCTGCCGTAAACGAGGTAACCGCCCGGGCGGAGGACGCGCAACGCCTCGCGCAGCGCGACATCGACGCTGGCGGTGGCGAAGGGGAGGGCTGTCGCATCGGCCCGGGCGAGGAGGAGCTGTCCGGTGCCGTCGCGCCCCCCATGCCGCGCGGCGGCCAGCATCGGCGCGGAGCGATCGATGCCGACGCAGCGGAGCCTTAGCCGCGACAAGGGGAGGGCGATCCGACCCGTCCCGACCCCGATCTCCAGCAGGCGTGTCCGTCGGGTAGCCCCCACGGCACGGGCGATTCCTACGGCGATGTCCGCCTCGGCGGCGGCGGGGAGCGCTCGCGTGGCGTCGTAGCGCGCCGCCACGCGGTCGAACGAGTCGGCCATCAGGCCCCGGTCCGCAGGTAATCGCGCTCCGCCGGGAAGGTGATCGCCATCGTCGTCCCGCCCCGTTCGTTGCGCTCGGCGGTGATCGTGCCGTGGAGGTCGGCGCGTACGAGGGTGCGCGCGATCGTCAGCCCGAGGCCGGATTGCTCCGCCAGGGCGAAGCCCTCGGGCGGCCCTTGCCCGTCGTCCGCGACGCGCAGGACGATCGTGCCCCGCTCCGGCTGCTCCGCGATGACGCTGAGGTGGCCGCGCTGGCGCCCTACGAAGCCGTGGCCGATGGCGTTGGCGACCAATTCATTGATTAGCAGCGCCAGGATCGTCGCCTGCCGCGAGGGCACGGTCACGTCGTGCTCCGGCACGTCGTAGGTGAGCCGCAAATCGCGCGGCACCAGGGTCGCGCTCGCCTCCTCGACAACCTTCTGCGCCACCGCCGCGATCGTGGTGTGGCCGATATCCTCGCGGCTCAGCAGATCGTGGACCGCCGCGATCGAGCCGATCCGGTTGACGGCCTCGTGGAGGGGGGCGGACCACTCCGCCCGGCGTCCCCGCCGCGCCTGCATGGACAGGAGCGCCGCGACGGTCTGGAGGTTGTTGCGGACGCGGTGGTGCATCTCCTGGAGGAGCGCCGATTTCACCTCCAGCGAGCGCTTCGCCTCCTGGTGCAACTCGGCGCGCTCGATCGCCACCGCCGCCATGTTGCTGAAGGCGCGCAGCAGCGCGAGTTGATCGCCATGCGGTGCCCGATCGGGCTTGAACCGGAGACAAATGCCGCCCAATATCCCCCGTGCGCTACGGAGCGGGAGGCACATGAGCCCGCGACCGTCATCGCCGAACGGCTCCTCATCCCGTGGCGCGCCCATCACCACCGCCAGCGCGCGCTCCACGCTGGAGCGATCGAAGGGCTGGAGTCGCTCGCCGTTGCTCGCCAATAACGTCGTGGTCTCCCCTCGTGCGCGATAGATCTCGACTCGCTCGGCGCGCGCGAGATCGCAGGCTTGCTCGGCCACGATCCCCAACGTCTCCGCCAGGTCGATCGTGGAGGCGAGGGTCGCGGAGATGTGCTGGAGGGTGGTCAGTTCGCGCACCTTGCGGCGCAACCGCCGCCCCGCCAGCCCGTAGAGTTGCGCGTTCTCGATGGCGATCGCCAATTCCCCGGCGACCGTCCGCAGGAACTCCTCCTCGTCGGGGCGCAACGTCTGGCTCTCGCGCTTGTGGCAGTTCAGCACGCCGATCAGGCGGCGCTCGGGCCCGAGGAGGAGCGGCACGGAGACGTGCGACTGGTACGGCTCCTCGCCCAGTTGCGGATCGTAGATGTAGTCCGGGTGCTCCGGGGCGTTGTCGGTGGCGATCACCTGGCGGGTGCGCGCGGCCTGCCCGGTGATCCCCGCGCCGAGACGCATCCGCGTCTCGCCGACCGCCGCCGGGTTCAGCCCGAACGTCGCGCGCAGGGTGAGCACATTCTCTTCCGGCGTGTAGAGATAGACGGCGCAGGTGTCCATCCCCGCCGCCTCGGCCACGACGGTGACGACCGTCTGGAGTACCTCCTCCAGATTGAGGGAGGCGGTCGCCACACGATTGATCCGGTGGATCGCCGCGAGTCGCGCGAGTTGCCGCGCGAGCGATTGGGCCTCGCTCTCGTCCTCCGGCATCCTGGGCGCGGGCGTGGGCAACGATTCACGCATGGGGCTCCCTCCGTCGGCCCACCGTATCGGCAGGGCGGGCTAATCGTCGCCGCTCGTACGGTCGCGGAGCGGCGCGATGGCGTGTTCCGTCGGGGCCAGCGAGGGGGATGACACGGAGCGCGCCGCCGCGCCGACCACCGCCGGTCCCGGTTCGACCCCGCGCAGGCGCCGTGGCAGGCCGGTTGGTCGCCAGCGGAATGGTGGGGCCGCGCGCCGCTCTCGTTCCTCGGTCGCCAACACTTCCTGGTGGCTGCGGACCAAATTCATGGTCAGCACCTGGAGCGCCGCCGCGACCGGGATGGCGATGACGCCGCCCGCCGGGCCGAGGATGGTGGAACCGACGAGCACCGCCAGCACCACCAGCAACGGCGACAAGCCGACGCTACCGCGCATCACGCGCGGGACCAGGATATTTCCTTCGAGCATCTGGATCGCGATGATGAAGACGACCACGACCAGGGCCAGGCGCCACGATTGGGTCAGGGCGATCAGCACCGCCGGGACGCCGCTGATCCACGGGCCGAAGAACGGGATGATCTCGCAGAGGCCGGCGATCAGGCCGAGCAGCAGGGCGAAGCGCAGCCCGAGCAGCGAATAGCCGACGGAGGCCACGACGCTGATCAGCGCCATCAGGATCAGTTGCCCGCGGATCCAGCCGCCGAGCTTCGTCTCGATATCGTCCCAGATCGTCAGCGCCTGCGCGCGGCGATCGTCCGAGACGAAGAAGGAGAGGAAGACGCGCTTGATGATCTGCTTCTCGGTCAGCCAGTAGAAGCCGACCATCAGGGTGGTGACGATCGTGATGATCGCCTGGATGAGGGAGCCGAAAATGCTCGGGACGTAGGCGGCGAGGGTGAGGGCGCGCTCGGTGGGGATGTCCACCTGCGCGATGCGCCCCTCGATCTGGTCGAGGAAGTAGGGGCCATTCTCGCGGATGAAGGTACTCTGGCTAGTCTGCACCGACTGGCGGAGATCGGCGATCAATTTCGGGGCGGTGCTGAAGAAGCGCACCACCTCGTTGATCACGGTCGGGACCAGGAAGGCCAGGAGGCCACCGATGACGACGAAGAGGAGCGCGTAGACGAACAGGACCGCCTGCCCGCGCCCGAGGCCGCGCCGCGCCAGGCGATCCACGATCGGCTCGATCGCCGAGGCGAGGAGGATGCCGATCAGGAAGACGATCAGGATCTCCTTGACCTGGATCAGCACGGCGGCGACCAGCAGGACCGCCAGGACGGTGATCGTGTTCAGCGCCACCCGCCAGGGGGTCAGCCCCTCCCAGCGCCCGCCGCCTTGTGTCTGCATCACCACCCCGCTACCGCCGCACACACGGTATCGACCGTGTGTGATCATGCGCCACGTTCACCTGTCTCGCAGGGGAATTGTAACACGCGCGTGTGCGGGCGGCGGGTGGTGCGGTCGGGCGGACGCCGCCCGCCCAACCGCCTGCGGCGGCTAGACCTCCAGCTTGGCGCTGTGCTCGCCCCGCTTGTAGGAGGCGGCGGCGGCCTTCACCGTGCCAAGCGCCAGGGTGGCGCAGCGCGGGCGGCTCATCACGACCTCGCGGCCCAGTTCGTCGATGATGGCATCGTAGTCCAGTTCTAGCACTTCGTCGAGCGGCTTGCCGGTGACCATCTCGGTGACGAGCGAGGCGGCGGCCTGGCTGATCGTGCAGCCCTGCCCCTCGAACTGCACCTTCTCCACCTGCCCCTGCTCGTCCACCTTCAAATAGATGGTGACGACATCGCCGCAGCCGGGGTTGCCGCCATCCGAGACGACATCGGCCCCCTCGAACTTGCCGTGATTGCGCGGATTCTCGTAGTGATCC
>JAABUM010004983.1_pt1 | contig 14407 bp, 17 predicted proteins | sample 5559161 | NCBI WGS metagenome assembly JAABUM01 (sample SAMN10711868, study PRJNA513369) | rock metagenome | isolation source: Antarctica rocks | place: Antarctica: Victoria Land, Siegfried Peak nord
CAAAGAGGCCATGGCCGCTGTCGAAGCGCAGGTCACGCGGCTGTGCCACTTGGACAAGTGGTTTGTCGACATCCTCTCTGTCCCCGGAGGTTTGTGGGATGCGTAACTATTTCCGCGTCCCTAAGGGCGCGCCCATCGTGCTGCTAGCTGAATAGTTCATTGACAGGCCCTGCCGGGCGCGGTACGCTTAGTGGTAGGAGCAGTGTACCCTAAACGGTTATGCGCCCCGTCGTGAGCGTCGTATAACGGGGCGCCACGCTATACAGACCCGAGAGGATGGTAAGACACATGATTGATATGGTTGAATTGGACACGATGGAGTCCGTCGAGTCCACGGACGTGGTGATGCTGACGCCGGTGGCGAGCGCCAAGGTCCGCGAGTTGCTCGTGGACGAGGGAAACCCCGAGCTGGCGCTACGCGTATATGTGGCCGGCGGCGGCTGCTCGGGCCTGCAGTACGGCATGGCGCTCGACGACAGCATGCTCGAGGGCGACACGCTGATCGAGTCCGACGGCATCCGCGTGCTTGTCGACGCGGAGAGCCTCGGCTTCATCATGGGCGCGGAGATCGACTATGTCGATAGCCTGATGGGGGCCGGTTTCCAGGTCAACAACCCCAACGCTGTGTCGTCGTGCGGCTGCGGCCACTCTTTCAAGACGGCCGACGACGCGGGCAGCGCCCGCGCCTGCGGCTGCTAAGAGCGATTAGCCATCACCCCGACCAAAAGCCGCCGGCTTCCCCAGGGGAAGCCGGCGGCTTTTGGCATCCTTGAACTAAGCAAATGGTCACTGCTCTGATAATGGGATCGAAGAGGGCGTTAGGACATGGGCTTACGCGGGCCGGGCGCGGCGCTGAATCTGCCGCGCACGGCGGACGGGCGGACAATCCTGAGCCGCTCCGACCTGGAGCGATGGGATAGGCCCCGGCTGTCGGGCGGCCGCGAGCGCTACGTCTGTCCCATCCACGGCGGCGACCACCAGCGCTCGCTCTCCGTCGACCCGGCGACGGGCGCCTACCTGTGCTTCGCGTGCGGGGCCAGGGGTGTGCTGAGAGAGCACTGGCCGGAGCGCGCAGGCGCGACGCCGGGCGCGACGCCGGTGGCCGCGACGCGGGCAGCCCCGTCGCGGCCGAGCGTCGAAGAGATTGGGCGGGACGCGCTCGAGCGTGGGTCGCGGGTCGACGCCGCGCGGGGCGAGCGCATGGCCGGGGCGGCGCCCCCTCGCGACGCCGCGGCCTTCCTGCGCCGGCTCGACGCGATGGCTGAGGCGCTGCGCGACCCGGAGTGCCCCGGGGCCGCGTATCTGCGCGCCCGCGGCCTCGACCCCGCGCTAGCCGCCGATCTCGGCGCCGGCTACGCCGCCCCGAACGCATGGCCCGGTGACCGCGGGCGCAGGGCGGGGCGCATCGTCTACCCGCTGGCCGACCCCGCGACCGGGCGCGCGGTGAGCGCGGTAGGACGGCTGTGCGTTGACCCGAGCGAGCGATGGTCCGACAGCCTGACGGCCGCGTTCAAGGCGGCCAAGCAGCGCAAGCTCGCCGGTTGCCCTGCCGGCGTGTGGCCACACCACAGCATCGCCTCCGCGCGGCGGGACAGACGCCCGCTCGTCGTCGTCGAGGGGCCGGCCGACGCGCTGGCCCTGCTCGGGCGGGCGGCGGAGGATCTCGACGTCGTGGCGCTCGTGGGGACGGCTAACATCCTGCCGGCGGCGCTCTTGCGCGCGCTACCGGGCGTCGTGCTGGCCCTCGACGCGGACGGCGCCGGGGCGCGCTCGATGCACGAATTGCGCGATACGTTCGCCATCGCCGGCGTGCGCGTCGAAACGCTGCCGGGCGACTGGCTGGGTGGGGCGAAGGACGCAGGTGACTTAGCCGCAGGAATGGTGACCGGGGACGGCGACAAGGCTGCCGCGGCGGCTGCACAACGGTACGAGGACGCGGTAGGCGTGGTACGGGTGACGTGCCAGCGATTAGTGAGCGCCGGGTGGAATGACGATGCAGTTGCCCGCCTCTTGACAGACTTCTATGCCCGCTGCGCCGTCGTGTACGACCAATTACACAAGGACAAGCGACAGCAGTTGGTCGCGTGCCTCACTGAGTTGGACGTTGCCATTGACGAGGCTTGCGCGGCGCGAGATTGGAGTGCTCTAGTGCGAGCGGTCAAGACGTGCGAACACGACGTGCATGCCAAGCGCCTGTCCTGACTCTCCGGCGACGACCCGCCCCTGGGCGCGCTACGTCGCCACAACGTCCATCCCTTCACGGGATACAGCCTCGCGGGCAATGTCGTGGAACGCGGCGAGCGCCGCCGCGTGAGGCGATCCTGTACGCCACGCCAGCGCGACCGTGCGGGCGAGCGCCGGCGGACCCACCTCCACCACGGCCACCTCCGTCCCAGCCGCGACGGCCACCGAGCGCGGCACGACGGCCACCCCGAGCCCCGCGGCGACCAGCGCGCGCACCGGCGGCCACGCCGCGACCTCGCAGACGACACGCGGCGCGAAGCCGGCGACGGCGCTGGCTTCAAGCACGAGGTCCCGGGTCACCGCGCCCGGCTTGAGCAAGATCCACGACTCGTCGCGCAGCTCCACCAGGGCGACGCGCCGCTGCCCGGCCAAGCGATGGTCCGCGGCGACCACCAGCGCGAGGTCCTCGGTGAAGAGCGGCGCGGTCGTCAGGTCGGACGGCGCATTGCCGTCCTGGTTCAGCACGGCGAGGTCAAGCGTCCCCGCGCGCAGCCATTCCTGCAATTGGGCCGTGGTCTCCTCGCGCAGAACGATCTCAATGCCCGCATGGCGGCGGTGGAACTGTCCCAGCAGCCGCGGTAGCCACATCTCCTCCAGAGAGGGCTGGGCGCCAATGACCAGCCTCCCGCGCGCGAGGGTGGCGAACGCTTGCATCTCGATCCGCGCCCGCGTCGCGTCGGCGAGCAACCCTTCCGCCCGCGGTAGGAAGGCCGCACCGGCCGCAGTCAGCCGCACGCGCCGGCTTGTCCGGTCGAACAGGGTGACGCCCAACTCCCGCTCCAGGCCGCGCACCTGTTGCGAGAGGGCGGGCTGCGCCACCCCGACCTCCGCTGCCGCCCGCGAGAAGGTACCTTGCCGCGCCACCGCCACGAAATAGCGCACCTGCCGCAGTTCCATGACACCCCCCTGACACGCGATCTATAAGAAAAATGTAGCATAGCCAGACCGATTAGGTCTTTCTTCCCCGTTATATCGTCGGCGATACTGTAGTGTCGATCGTCGGACCGGGGTCGGCTCCTTTGACGCGGCAGCCCGTTTCTGCACCGCTCACGACGATCTGCGCGACTACTTTCACCATCGCCAGCGCCTGAATAAGACAATCTCTCTGACGGACCAACGGCGGATCTTCGTGGGTTGGTGGGGCGCGGTGTGCGCAGTGCTGGAGGCTGTGTTGGCGAGATAAGGTGGGTCACACTGCTGATCAACGCGCGCAACCGACTGTGTGCGTTCCGAGAGCTAACGTATCCGCGCGGCGGCGCTCAGGACTGACTGTCGTAGAGGAGACCACGCCATACGCATCCTTGTCGTAGAAGATGACCCAGACAGCGCCACGGTCGTAGGCGACGGCCTGCGTCATGCGGGGTACGGCGTGACCGTGGCGACCGACGGGGGAGACGGCTTCCTCGACGCGCGCCTGAACGCCTACGACCTCGTCGTGCTCGACCTGACGCTGCCCACGATGGACGGCATCGAGGTGGCCCGCCGCTTGCGCGCGGCCGGGATAGCGACGCCGATTCTAATTCTGACCGCGCGCGCCGCCGAGCGGGACACGATCGCCGGCCTCGACGTCGGCGCCGACGATTACCTGACCAAGCCCTTTGGCCTCGACGAGTTGCTGGCCCGCGCGCGCGCGCTGCTGCGGCGTGAGGACGCGGCGCGGGCGCGTGTGTTGCGCGTGGGCGACCTGGAGCTCGACGTGGTGACGCGGGAGGTGCGGCGCGCGGGACGCCCGGTAGATCTCTCGGCGCGCGAATATATGCTGCTGGTGTATCTGGCGCATCACGCGGGACAGGTGCTCACCCGCGCGCAACTAGAGCAGTCGGTCTGGAGCGAGATTGAGGTCGGCAGCAACGTCGTCGAGGTGTGCGTCAGCCACCTGCGGCAGAAGATCGACGCCCCCTTCGCCACGCCGCTGATCCACACCGTCCGCGGCGCCGGCTATACCCTGCGCGCGCCGTGACCGCCCGCGGCGCGGCGCCGGCCGGGTCCTGCTCCGTTGGTACTCCTGTCGGTTGCGTGCGTGGCGGTCATCTTCTACCCACCCGGGTCCCCCGAGTCCCCCGGTTCACATGTGCAGCGCGACGCGCCCGCGCGTTGTCACGTCGCGCTATTCTCTCAGCTTCACGTCAGCAACGGGTGCTACGGTAGAGAGAGGGAGAGCGCCGCTCTCCCTCGATAGGGCTGGACGGGTCCCCCGTGGAGTGGAAGCGGACGCGCTGTTGCTCTCGTAGACACCGGCATCGTGCACAACCGTCCCAGGCTAAAAGGAGGATAGAGGACATGTCGAACGTCAATAATCCAATCAGCCGTTGTCGCGCGCGTGCTCTCGGGGGCGGCGTTGTCGGCGGCATCCCCGTCGCCTCATTGCCACTGCTCGGCGCGCCTGGCCACGCCCTGGCCACGCCCTGGCCACGCCCTGGCCACGTCCACACTACGCGACGTAGCCGTCCAGTACCGCGCAAACCAGGTGGGAGGATACCATGACACAGACCCCGACGAAGACTCCGTCATCTCCGGCGCCGCAGGCGCCCTTCGACCCCGAGGATTTCCTGATCGTGCCGCCGCGCACGTTCGAGGATCTCAAGGTCGGCGACGTGTTCCGCGCACCCAGCCGGACACTCACGGACGCGCACACGTCCGAATTCCAAGCCATCTCCGGTGACAACCACCCCCGGCACTACAACGCCGCGTACGCCAAGAGCCACGGGATGAAGGCGCCGCTGGTGCAACCCCTGCAAGTATTGGCCCTGTCCGCGCCGGGCGCGTCGCTGTTCACCCACTATGTGGGGGAGGCGCTCGTCGGGTTCGTCGAGACGTCGTGCCAATTCCTCGTGGACTCGTTCGCCGGCGACACGCTCTACCCGGCGCTCGAAGTCGCCGAACTGTCGACGGAGGGGGACAAGGGCGTGGTGACGACGGCAATCACGATCTACAACCAGCGCCGCGAATTGGCGCTCTCCGGGCGGCAAAAGTTCGTGCTCAAGCTCTCCCCACAGGGGACGTGACCGCCCCGCGTCACGAGGTCGCCCCCGGCGCGCGCCGTCGCTGACGCCCGCGACGAGCCGGCAGGCGAGCGTCGCTCCGGTTCTGGAGGCGCCCCGCACGCGTGGAACGAGGGCGGCGCGCCTACTCCGCAATGTACTGAACAATAAAGAGGAGGCAGTCCATGGCGACGACGACACTACGGAAGCTAAGCGACACCGGCGAGACGGTGGCCAGCGCGGACGAGGATGTCCGGGGCCGCAAAGTCCTGGATAACGAAGAGCAGGAGATCGGTACGGTCGATGCCCTTATGGTGGACGACGCGCAGCAGAAAGTGCGTTTCCTGCGCGTCGCGTCGGGCGGGTTCCTTGGGCTCGACCGCGCGCACGTCATGATCCCCGTCGAGGCGATCACCCGTGTCGTGCCCCACGCGGTCTGTATCGATCGGGCGCGGGAGGACCTGCGCGGCGCGCCCCTCTACGACCCGGCGCTCGTCGACGACACCGACCAGGCGTACTGGGGCGGCGTCTACGGCTACTACGGCTTCGCGCCGTACTGGGGCATGGGCGGCATGGGCGGCATGGGATATTTCTAACCGCCCCTGGTTGGCACGGCTGACGACCGCGTTCCGGCGCATCCGCCATACCCTCCTGGCATAGCGAGGCGGGGAGGGAGGCGCGCCAGAGGACGGGACACCACCAGACCCGGGAGAGCAACGACAAGTCCTACCGTAAACCGACGAGGACCGACACACGAGGCAAAAAGAGCAAAAGGAAACATGATCATGGTGAACACACTGCAACACCCCGGCGCGACGAGCGCGACGAGCGACACGCCGGAGCCGGTGCGGGGCGACGAGGGCGCGCCCATCCTGGGGCCGCGCAACAAGCCGCTGGAGCGCGAGAACCCCGACCAACTGGCCTCGCCCCAGACCGATAGCGGCACGATCTCCAACTCCAAGTTCTCCTACGCCACCGCGCGCAACCGCCTGACGGAGGGCGGCTGGTCGCGCGAGGTGACGGCGCGCGAACTGCCGGTCGCGACTGCGATCGCCGGCGTGAACATGCGCCTGACGGCGGGCGGCATCCGCGAGATGCACTGGCACAAGGAGGCCAAGTGGGCCTACATGCTCGCCGGGAGCGCCCGCATCACCTGCCTCGACCCCCAGGGGCGCAACTTTGTCGACGACATCGGCGTGGGCGACCTGTGGAACTTCCCGGCCGGCTACCCGCACTCCATCCAGGGACTGGCCGAGGGCTGCGAGTTCCTGCTCGTCTTCGACGACGGCAATTTCTCCGAGAACGAGACCTTCCTGCTCACCGACTGGTTCGCGCATACGCCCAAAGAGGTGTTGGCCAAGAACTTCGGCGTGCCGGAGTCCGCTTTCGCCAACATTCCCGCGCAGGCGCTCTACATGTTCCAGGGCACGGTCCCCGGCCCGCTGGCCTCGGACCGGGTCGCCGACCCCAACGGCGCCACCCCGGTCAGCTTCAGCCATCGGCTGATGGCGCAGGAGCCGACGCAAGCGCCGGGCGGCACGATGCGCATCGTGGACTCCTCTACTTTCCCGGCGGCCTCGACCATCGCGGCGGCGCTGGTGGAGGTGGAGCCAGGAGGGATGCGCGAGTTGCACTGGCACCCCAACGCCGACGAGTGGCAGTACTACATCGCGGGCCAGGGGCGCATGACGGTGTTCGCCTCGAGCGGGAAGGCGCGCACCTTCGACTACCAGGCGGGCGACGTGGGCTACGCGCCATTCGCCATGGGCCACTACGTCGAGAACACCGGCGACACGCCGCTGCGCTTCCTGGAGATGTTCCGCAGCGACCACTACGCCGACGTGTTGCTCAAGCAGTGGCTGGGCCTGACGCCGCCCGCGTTGGTGCAGGCCCACCTGCACCTGGACGCGGCGACCATGGCCACCCTGGGCACAGGTAAACCTATCGTCGTGAAGTAACTGGAGGCCCCGCTCCGTCTGAGGGCGCCTGTGCGCAACGCACTTATGGGCGCCGTCAGACGGAGCGCCGGCAAAGAACCACCGCTATGCCCACGAGGGGGAACGTGTATGAGCACAACTGTAAAGTCCAGCGTAGGGGTGAACACGGGGCGCGACGCGGGGCGCGACGCGGGGCGCGACACGGGCATAGTGACCCTGCCGGCGTTGCTCCGGGAGCCGTCCCAGCACACCCTGCGCACCCGCTTAGTGCTGCTCTTGACGCTCACGGCGGGCTGGACGGATGCGCTCTGCTACCTGAAACTCGACAAGGTCTTCGCCTCGTTCATGACCGGCAACATCCTCTACGTGGGCATCGCCCTCGTACAGGGCAATGGCGCGCTGCTCGTGCGCGTCGCCCTGGCGCTGGCGGTCTTCCTGGGCGGCGCCGCGCTGGGCGCGGCCTACCTGGGGCGCGCGCCGCAGAGCCGGTCGCCCCGAGCGTGGCACGGAACGCTCGCCTGGTGCCTCGCGCTCGAAGGGGTCCTCCTGCTCGTCTTCGCCGTCGTCTGGACCAGCGGCGGGGACCCCACGCGGCATCCGAGTCCTCCTGGTCATCGCCGCTTGCGCCATGGGCGTGCAGGGCGGCCTGATCGGGGCGTTCGCCATCCCCCATGTCGCCTCCGTCGCGCTGACGGGCACGGTGGTGCTGCTCGGGCAGCGGCTGGCCCAGGCGCCAGGCCGGCGGGGCGGCGGTCAGCCGGGGGGCACGACCATCCCGTTGCTCCTCGCGCTGGTGCTCAGCTACACGCTGGCCGCAATCCTCGTCACGGTCGCCCTGCCGCCCTTCGCCGGCACGGTGTTCGTCCCGTGCCTCATTGTGCTCCTAACCATCCCGTTGCTCCTGCTGACGCCGGACCGGTGAGGCACAAGGCCCCTGTGCCGGCCGGGGTCGGCCGGGGCTCCCGGCTGTGCGCTCTGAGCGCCCTCGTTGGGGAGCGTCAGGGGGCCGCCGCCTGCACAGCCACGTCAGGACGCGCTCACGCGGCTTGATCGGCCCCCGCCCCCGCCCCGCTCTACAAGCATGAGTTTTCGATCTCGGGCGACGGACGCTTTATTTGTAAGGGGAGAATAACAGGCTGATGGCAATACAGCGGATGTATAGACAAACTCATCTATCTGCCGGGCTGGTGCAGATGGCGCTGGGTCGCTTGAGATTGAGAAACGTGATTGTATGAGAGCGGTCGTGGTACGGGGCGTGGACGAGGTCGCCGTGGAGACGGTCGAGGACGCGCGCGTCGAGGCGCCGACCGACATCCTGCTGCGCGTGACGTCCAGCGCCATCTGCGGGACCGACCTGCACATCTACGAGGGCCGCATGGGCGACGTGGCCGGCATGGTCATCGGCCACGAGCCCCTCGGCGTCGTGGCAGAGGTCGGCCCCGCCGTCGTGTCCGTCAAAGTCGGCGACCGCGTGACGGTCCCGACGCACATCTGCTGCGGCTTCTGCCGCAACTGCGTGGCCGGCTACTCCGACGCCTGCCTGACCACGCACCCCGACGCCGCCGGCGCGGCTTACGGCTACCCCGGCATGGGCGGCTACCGCGGCACGCAGGCCGAACTGGTGCGCGTGCCCTTCGCCGACGCCAACTGCCTGCGCCTGCCCGGCGAGCCGGGCGACCGCTGGGAGCACGACTTCGTGCTGCTCGCCGACGCCTTCACTACCGCCTACCACGCCACCGAGTTGGCGCAGGTGTCACAGGGCGACAGCGTGGCCATCTTCGGCGGCGGCGCTATCGGGCTGCTCGCCGCCTACTCCGCGCTCCACCTGCGCGGGGCCAGCGTGGTCTACCTGGTGGACGACATCCCGGCGCGCCTGGAGAAGGCCGGCGAGATCGGGGCCGTGCCCATCGACTTTGGTCAGGGCGACCCAGCCGACCAAATCCTGGAGCGGCAGAGCCGCGCCCGCAAGGACGCCGGGGCGGTCTACCGCGGCGAGGGGGCTATGGCCGGGGTGGACTGTGGCATCGACGCCATCGGCTTCCAGGCCCACTCCTGGACCGACCCCGGCCGCGAGGACCCTGCCGCCGTCATCCACGCCCTCGCGCGCGTGGTCAACCCCACCGGGCGGCTCGGCATCGCCGGCGTCTTCCTGCCCCACGACGCCAAGCCGAGCGGCGAGCTGGAGGCGCGCGGGGAGATCGCCGTGCCCTGGGCCGACCTGTTCCGCAAGGACATCACCATCGGCCTGGGCCGCGACCACGACCTGCGCTACAACCGGCGGCTGCGCGACCTCATCGTCGCCGGGCACGCCACGCCGAGCGTGATCGTGTCGCACCGCCTGCCGCTGGCGGACGCGCCCGACGCCTTCCGCCGCTTCGACCGGCGCGCCGACGGCTACATCAAGGTCATCCTCGACCCGACCGCTAGCAAGGCTTAACTGTGGAACTTCCCGGCGGGCTACCCGCACTCCATCCAGGGACTGGTGGAGGGCTGCAGGTTCCTGCTCGTCTTCAGTGACGAGAAAACCACCCAATGAGGATGACATGCTCCAGACAAAGCTCCCGGCCCAGACAAGTAGGCCGCCGTACGGACCCGCTCTGATCGTCGTCGGGACCGTCGTCGCGATGGCCTGCCTATTCGCCGCATCCTACAGCTTGGTGCTGGGACGGCCCAAGCCGCACGAGATATCGACCGCCCTGGTCTCCAATGGACCTCCTGACCAGGCGCTGATCCGGCGGATCGAGCGCGCGGCGGGCAGCACGCTCGACCTCCACGCCTACCCGTCTGCAGACGCTGCCCGCCGCGCCATCGAAGATCAACACGTCTACGCGGCGCTCGTCTTGGAACCCAAACAACGGCAGCTACTGGTCGCGAGCGCCTCCGGCGCGTCGGTCGCGCGGGTCCTCGAGCAGGCCGCGACGCGGTATGCAGTCGCGGTGGTCGATGTCAAGCCCCTTCCCCCCGGCGACCCGTCAGGCCTGGTCCCCTTCTACGTGTTCTACGTGGAGCTGGCCGCGACCCTCGTGGGCTACCTCACGATGGTCCAACTCCGGGCCAACGCGCCCGGCCTGTCCCTGCACGCATGGCTGGAGTTCGTCGTCGGGCTGGCGGTGGTCGCCGGGCTCGCGCTCTCGGTGGTCTCGGGGCCGCTCATCGGGGCGCTGGGCGGCTCGCTCCCGGAGAAGTGGGCGATCCTGGCGCTCGATACGCTCGCCGCGGCGCTTTTCAACTCGACCATGCTTGTGCTGATCGGCCCGTGGGCGCTCGTCCCTACCTATCTTTTGTTCATCGTCCTGGGCAGCACCTCGAGCGGGGGCGCCGTTGCCCCGCCGCTTCTCCCCCCTTTCTTCGCGTTCATCGGACAGTGGCTGCCGCCGGGCGCGACGGTCAACGCGCTGCGCAACGCGGTCTACTTCCCCACAGCCCAGTACCGCGAGCCGTTCGTGGTGCTGGTCGGCTGGGGCCTTGGGGGAGCGGTCGCGCTGCTCGTCGCCTCGCGCATGCTCGCCCGGACGCCGGCGCAGTGACCGTCCTCGGGGTGCGTCAGGATTCAGCAGATACAGGGGCGTGGGTGCGCCACGGCACGCATAATAGTAGACGTGGCCCTCCGCGACGCGGCCTGGAGCGGCCGAACCATGCGGGGGTGGGAACAGGGGGAACGCGCGGACGGAGACGAACGCCGCCGCCGACGTAGGCATCAAAACGGCCTTGTTATGCAGATCAAAAACGAGCGCTTACAGCTATCTCTACAGGCCCCAACGGAATTTGCCGGAGGCGTGCTACGGTTTTGAAGGAGGAAGAGGAATGGCGCCCACACCCACGACGACGACAGCGCATCAGTCGGATACGCACGTCCCCCCATCGCGCTACAACTTTATGCTGCTCGTGCTCACGAGCCTGCTCGGCCTCGTCGGCATCACCTACATCGGCGCGATCATCGCCTTTCTGCTGCCGCGTTCTAACGCGGGCTCGACGCCCGACACCGTCGGCACGATCACGCCGCAGGGTATCGCGGGGACAGGTCTCACCTTCAACAACGGCGTGGCCGGACCCTTCACCTACGACGCGACGGGCAGCGGCGACGTGCAGGGCGTCTTCCTGGTGCGGACCGGCGGCAACGCGAGCAGCACGACCGCGAGCGACTATCTGGCGCTCGACCAGACCTGCCGGCACCTGGGCTGCCCCGTGGCCTGGACCGCGAGCAGCGACCAGTTCCTGTGCCCGTGCCACGGCTCCGTCTACAGCAAGACGGGGCAAGTGGTGTCCGGCCCCGCCCCCGCCCGCTCTACAAGCATGAGTTCTCGATCTCGGGCGACGGACGCCTTGTATGTAGGGGGAGAATAACAGGCTGATGGCCCCACATCAGACGTGTAGTACGGATACGTCAGGACTCAGATGTCACACAACAACAAGCTCGTGTGCGCGTCGTCCCCACGTTTCCCGCCATTGAGCGCTGTGACGCGACCTGTAACGACGCGCGCACCGCGCCCCAGCGGGTCCTGGCGCGCGGTGCGGCGTCTCCACCTCGAGCGCCTCCTGGCCCTATGCGACCACAACATGGCCCGTGTCATCGCCTACTGGAGCGTCTACTGCGGCGACGACGTGGCGAACCTGCGCGACGAGCGCGGACAGTATCGGCCGGCCGCTATGTAGGCGTCGCGGGTAGGGCTGGCGACGGCCAAGGAGGCGACACCAGAGGGGCGTGCGGATTCCTGGTCAGGGGGCCACGGTGTAGGTGTGCGAGACCAGTGCGGTGGGGGGGACGACGATACGCACCCGCGCCCCCGTCGTCGACCGCCAGCGCGACGGGGCCGGCGCGCTGCTGCGCCGGGGCCTGGCCGTGCTCTCCGCCAACTCGTTCCTGCAAATCTTCGCGGCCTCCCTGCTCGCGGGGCTCGTGGGCGCAGTGGCGGTCCGCTTGCAGCTCAGCTCGACGCTGCGGCTGGCCGCGCTGGGTCTCTTGCTGGTCCTGGTACCGGGGCCGGCCATCCTCAACGGCGTCTTCGATCTCGCCGTGTTTCGCCTACCGCTCGGCGCCGCGCGGCTCTACGCGACGTTGATCGGGTTGGCGGCCCTCTTTGTTTTCCCCGTCTTTTGGCTCGTGACGGGTAGCTTCAAGCCCGCCGCCGATACGATCGCCAATCCGCCCCTGATCTGGCCACAGACCTGGACACTCGACAACTTCACGCAGGTCTTCACCACCGTGCCGTTCGGACGGTGGGTCTTCAACACCGCCTCCGTGACTGGCGTGGCCTTGCTATTCCATTCCATGGCCTGTGCTGGCTACCTCGCGCATCCATACAACTAGGAATATTCCTAGTTGTATGGATGCGCGAGGTAGCCAGCACACTGATTTCACCCTGTTTTCGTCAGACGAAATACGGTATGATGATCTCATGGGGATGAAGTGGGCTCGTTCCGCGACCAAACATGGTATCAGTGAGGAGCGTAGCGGCTACGTCATTGAGCACTGTGGCTTGTACTTCAAGATCCAAGCTCCTCCCCATTCTCCCACAGGCCTTAATGCGTCGCGACAGCTGTATCTGGGCGACGACGCCGACGGTGTCGCGCTGGAGGTGATCGCCATCCCCGTGCAAACCGTTGAGCTTTTTGTTATCCACGCAATGGAGTTGCGTGAACAGTTCCGCACGCGCTACCTGGAGGCGAAAAAATGGCAGACCTCATAGCCCAAGAGACGGGGGAGGTTATCACCCCGGCGATGATCGAGGCCCTGGCCGTCGAGGCGGAAGAGGGCTACGATCTGTCCCTTGCCACAGCGGTGCGGGTCGGCCGGCCTGCGCTCGACGGAGGGGCGTCCGCATCGCCGCGCATCACAATCCGCGCCGCGCCCCAGCTCTATAAAGCCATCCAGGACCGGGCAGCCGCCGATGGGCGTTCCATGAGCGATGTCGCGCGCGCCGCGCTGGAGGCGTACGTCGGGCGGTAGCGACGGTGTCGTTGGGGTGTGCTGAGACCAACACTCAGACGGCGACCCGAGGGCTGTGCTGGCCGCTTGCTACATCCGTTCGAGGGTGTCGTTGGGTTGTAATGATGTCGAATTTCAAGCGCCGATCCGAGGGCGTCGCGAGGGCGTCGTTGTAGACGGCTGGGATGGGTCAGGATGCGGAACGCAATCGGGTTGTGGCGCGCGTCAGCCTGCGGTGGCCCCTGCCTGCTCTCGCCTACGCGGCCTGCAGGTGGTTGAAGGGCGTGCCCGTGCGCTCGTTGAAGGTCCGCCGGCAGAGGCGGCAGCGGAACAGCCGGTAGCCCAACGCTGTCACGCGCTCCAACTCCTGCGTCGCATCCCCCTGGCAGTACGGGCAGGCCATCGTCCCCTCCTCCATGCGCGTCTATAAAAGGAAAAGGATACCCGACCAACGGGCTCTCGACCACCGCTGTTTTCTGAGTTTTGACGCATTCCTCGACGACACCTTGCGCGAACAGGGGGCAGTCTGTGATAGGGCGCGGACCAGAGTGCGCGGCATCGTCGGAGTGTGCCAGGGGTTGGGGCGGCTACTCTGCGCGTGCTGCGGCGGGGCCATAGGGCGTCGGGATGGGTGTCGACGCCTCTGAGTGATGCCGAGAATCCCCTCGGACGTAGCCGTATGAGCACTGGTTGCCACGTCGGCAACCAGCGGATCAAGGGCACGGCGAGGCGCGGAACGGGGCGCCAGGCCCGGCTTGACCACTCATCTACATGTAGCAGCGCGTCTAAACGGCTAGGCGGTGTACGTTGGTAGGTTTTACACGGCGATTCCTAAGAATTTTGACCAGCGACCCACTTAGTACTACAACGTCACTTACCCATTGGAGACTGTGGGAGCCAGGCTAACGGCCTAGGAACAGGTGTGCAACTGCTCTATTTTCGCGGTTTCGCGGCTAAACGGCCCTAATCAGCCGCTGCTACGAGCGATTTTAGCGAAGTGACGTTGTAGTATTAGGCGACAGTCGGTAGCCCCGACTAGACCAAGCGGATGTCACCGGCATCCCTACAAGAGATTGTGAAACGGACCACTCAGCTTGAGGGCCGGCTACTCTGGAGACGATGCGGATTCCTGGTCAGGGGGCCACGATGTAGGTGTGCGAGACCAGTGCGGCGGGGGGGACGACGATACGCACCATATGCATCAGGCTAAGAAATGAGGAGGGACGCCTCTTTGGCATCATAAGGGTGTAGATGACCCTAGACGTCAAAGGAGCGTCCCTATGACCACGGTACCACAACTCACTCAGGCGTTGCAGGAG
>JAABUM010004989.1_pt1 | contig 14396 bp, 13 predicted proteins | sample 5559161 | NCBI WGS metagenome assembly JAABUM01 (sample SAMN10711868, study PRJNA513369) | rock metagenome | isolation source: Antarctica rocks | place: Antarctica: Victoria Land, Siegfried Peak nord
CCCCTCGTCACCCTGCCTGCTGCGCAGAGCACCGCGTCTACGCCCACGGACCGCAAGCACGCTGCCTGAGTCCACGCGTTTCACACGCTTTTCAACATCTCACTTCCTTTTTGACAGACCACTAGCCGTTGGGCACTCACCACATGAGGGGGTCGCGCTACGGATCACTCACGTCAGCTCCGATAGGTGACCCGCTGTGTCAGCCGCCAGGTATCAGCCCTTGACCGCGCCCGCCGTCAAGCCAGCTACGATGCGCCGCTGCAGGATTAGCACCAAGATGATCAGCGGCACCGTGACCACGACCGAGCCCGCCGCGATCACACCCCAGGGCACCTGAAAGCTGGCCCCACCGGAGAAGTTGGTCAGGCCGACGGTGACCGGACGCACGCTGTCGTTCGTGGTGAACGAGACAGCAAACAGGAACTCGTTCCAGGCGTTGATGAAGGCCAGGATGGCCGCCGTGAACACGCCCGGCGCGGCTAATGGCAGCACCACCGAAAAGAAGGTGCGCAGGATGCCCGCGCCATCCATCTTGGCTGACTCCTCCAGTTCCTTGGGTAAGTCACGGAAGAACGTGGTCAGGATCCAGATGGTCAGCGGCAGGGTGAACACCACATTGGGCACGATCAGCGCCTGGTACGTATCAATCCAATGCCATTGGTAGAACGTCACATACAGCGGCCCCACGATGGCGATAGGCGGGAACAGGGTGATCGCCAGCACGGTAGCCAGCGCGGTGGCCCGCCCCTTGAAACGCAGGCGGGCAATGGCGTAGCCAGCCGACGAGCCAAACAGCAGCGCGACGATGGTGGACGAGCCGGCAATGATCACACTGTTCTTGATGTTGTCAATGAACGTGGGGTGATCGGTGAAGGCGCGCGAGAAGCTGGTGAACGAGAGCCCCCCTGGCAGCAGGGTAGGTGGGACGCTGACGATGTCCTGATCGTTCTTGAGCGCCTCGTCGAACACCCACAGCAGCGGCGCGACACAGAAAAGCACGATCAGCACGACCGCGACGTAGAGCAGGATGCGCCCAATGTTCAAGGTAGTGGGCGACTTGGTGGCAACGCGCGTTTTCACAGCGGCGTTAGTGGCCATGGCTCTTTCCTCTCCCTCTTGCTACAACGCCATCCTCATGAGGCCAGTTGAGCGCCAAAGCCCTGCACAAAGACGACGCTGATTACGATAGCCCCAATGAAGATGAGCACCGTCGCCGCCGCCCCCACCGGGAAGTTGATCGCTGACACCACTAGTTGGTTGAAGGCGTAGGTGGAGATGCTGGGCAGAGTACTGCCCGCGACGACGAAGAACATATCGAAGACCCGCCAGGCGTCGAGGGTGCGGAACAGCAAGGCCACCACGATAGCCGGCTTGAGTAGGGGCATTGTAATGCGGAAGAAGCGCTGCAACACGGTTGCGCCGTCCACGTCGGCGGCCTCGTAGACATCACCAGGAATCACCTGCAGGCCGGCCAACAGCAGCAAGGCCATAAAGGGCGCTGTCTTCCACACGTCAATAATAATCATGGCCATCATCAGGGTGCCGTTGCTGGCCAGCGGCGCCCAGTTCGCCGGGACCACACCGAGCGCATGCAGGATAGCCGGCGCGGCCCCCGTGTTGTTTTGCCAGATCAGGTTGCGCCAGACCACGGCTGAAATTACCGTGGGGAAGGCCCAGGGCACCAACACCGCCGCGCGGGCGATGCCCCGCCCGGCAAACTTCTGGTTGAGCACAATGGCGAAGAGCAGGCCCAGCACGAACTCGAAGGCCACGCTAACCACCGCGAATAGGCTGGTCCAACCGATACTATCTACAAATGTCGTATCGTGGAACACCGTGGAGTAGTTCTGCAGGCCGATGAACTTGGAGCCGAACTGCGGATAGGTCGGGATGAAATTGAGCAAGCTATACCAGACTGACTGGGCTATGGGATAGAAAGCGATGACTACCATCAGGATGAGCGCCGGGGCGACGTAGAGATATCCGGTTAGCGCTTCCTGGTTCAGGTTTAGTCGGCGCTTTTGCTGACCCGCCAGTGGTTGCGCCACCTGCCGCCCACTCATCGGTCGTCCTCCTATCGAGTACGTCATCGCGCCGTCCAAACGATGGCGCGCCAGTGTTTGCTCTGCCGCTGCACATGCGCGTCCCGACACCATCACCCACAAGTGCTATCCGAGTAGGATCAGATGGCATGGGCCGCCATACTACAGCGGGGGCCGGTGCAGCCTATGCTCCACCGGCCCCCGCGCTCGTCGTACCTGTCCGCGTCGCGTCTTAGTGGAAGCGTGCTTCCACGGTCTGCACATAGGCCTCAATAGTTTTGACGGCCTGATCAGCTGACATGCTGCCGCTGAGCACGCCGTGGAAGTCCTTCTGCATCTCCAGGGAGATGTCGTTGTACACCGGCGAGGTGGGGCGCGGCTGCACGGCCAGATGCGCGCTGACCGGGGCCAGCCAGGGCAGCGCCTTCTGCACGGCCGGGTCGTCGTTGGTGGCCTTCAGGGCCACGGCGTGCCCACCCTGGATGGCATAGATCTTCTGGCCAGCCGGGCTGATCAAGTATTTCATAAACTCGACGGCCGCGCCAACGTTCTTGGAGTTCTTGTTGATGCCCAGCCACCAGCCGCCGATTGTGCCGTAGCCGGTGGACTGGCCGGCGGAGTGCAACATGTTGGTCACGCCGACTTTGCCCGCTACTGTCTTGCTGGTCTGCACGTTGGCCCACATGTAGGGCCAGTTGCGGGCGAACGCGGCCAGGCCGTTGACAAAGTCGTTGTTTGTCTCAGACTCCTGATAGGTCGTGACCGAGCGCGGCGACACGCCACTAGTGACCATGCTGGCCATCGTCTGCAGACCCTTGACCGCCTGGGCCGTGGTCGAGCCTGCCTTGGGACCATACAGGAAGCCGCCAGCGCTGTTGACGTACTCCAGGGCGTTGCAGACCAGGCCCTCATACTGGTTGCCCTGGAAGACAAATCCTTCCTTGACCGCCTTCTTGGCCAACAGCTGCTTGGCCTCTGACTGCATCTGCTCCCAGGTGGTGGGCACCGCCATGTGATACTTTTGCAGTAGGTCCTTGCGGTAGTAGAGCAGGCCAAAGTCGGTGAACCAGGGCATGCCGTACAGCTTGCCGTTGTAGTGGACATCCTGGATCGTGCCGGCCAGGTACTTGCTCTGCACCGATGTGGGGAAGTATTGGTCAATCGGCGCGATCAGGTTCGCCGCGGCAAGCTGCGCCGGCCAGATCACGTCGCCAGCGAAGATGTCGGGCGATGTGCTACCGGCCTGCAGCGCGCGCTGCAGGTTCTTGAAGTACTGGCCCGTGTCCGCTGCCTGGGTCTCAAGGACGACCTTGATCTTGCCGCTCTGCATCGCGTTGAAGTTGGCGATCAGCTTGGGCACGGTGCCGGTGACATCCGGGCCGTTCCAGAACTTGATCGTGATCGGGCCGGCCGCTGTCGCGGTTAGATGGCCCGGTACGGCGCTACCAGCCAGGATCACTCCGGCGACCGCTGTCGCCGCGACCACGCGCCGCATGAAGGACTGTGCCATTGCTGTGCCTCCTCTTAGAGAACCATTGCATGGCGAACACCGCCATGCTGTCGCCTAAATGTACCAGTGAGAGACAAATATGGATCTACATCGGTCCCAATTCTCTGACTCTATCGGCGATGGCCCCTCCTTACTCTAACCATGCGTGCGGACTGGGGCCAGCCCAGCCCTACCGTCGTGCCAACGGTCAGCTTGTCTGGACCCGACCACAGCCCGAACAGTTACACATCAGGTTAATGCATCGTACGATAGCACAATGAGTGACGCCTGACAAGCGGATGAAAGTACAGGGTCAGGGCGCGTAAATTATCCAGGGATACGCCACTCTGGCGCTTGTGGTACACTTCGGCAAGGTCGGCTCACCAGAGAAGCCTTATTCAGCATGAAAGAAGAACCAAGGCTGTGAGGAGCCGGCAAACAGATAAGTTATGAGCCCTGGGCACAGGGTGGACATGCAATCCAGGCAGCCTGTTTGGCTGTATAGTTATGGCTGGCAGGTAACAACGCTGAGTTGAGGGAGGCGCGAGGAGCGGAGTGAGGTCGTTAAGCCGAACCGAGCGGATCGAGATAGTCCTGGCGCTGGTGATGATAGCGGCCTCAGCGGCGCTCGCCCTTGCCGGCGCGAACAGCGTGCTCGTCTTCGCCGTCACGGCGGTCACGCTGGCCATACTGGCCACCCTAGTCGGCGCGGGCACCGAGCAAATCGGCTCACGGCTTGGCCCGGGGGCCACCGGCGTGCTGCAGTCTGGCCTGGGCAACCTGCCCGAGCTGTTCGTCTGTGTGTTCGCGCTGCGTGATGGCCTGGTCAGCGTGGTGCAGGCGGCCCTGGTTGGCTCGATCCTGGGCAACAGCCTGCTCGTGCTGGGCCTGGCCTTCCTCTTCGGCGGCCTACGCCATGGTCCCCAGACGTTCAACTCGGGCGCGGCGCGGATGGTGGCCACGCTGACCCTGCTGGCCGTTGCCGTGCTGGCCGTGCCCACCCTGGCTTATACCCTGCACACCCCGGCGGCGCGCCACGCCGACACGCTTAGCCTGGTCTGCGCGGTGATCCTGCTGGCCGTCTTCCTGGCAAGCCTGCCCTTCTCCCTGGCCGGCGCGCCGCCGCCCACGACCCCCAGCCAGATTGCCGGTCAGCCAGAGCCGGGCCACGCGGCGCAGTGGCCACTTGCCCTGGCCATCGTGGTGCTGACAGCGGCCGGTATCGGCGCGGCTTTTGTCTCTGATTGGTTTGTCACGGCGCTGACTCCGGCCACAAAGCTCTTGCACATCTCGCCAGCCTTCACAGGCCTGGTGGTGGTAGCCCTAGCGGGCAACGCTGTTGAAAACGTGGTCGGTGTGCAGATGGCCGCGCGCAACAAACCTGACTACGCGGTTAGCGTGATCCTCAACAGCAGCCTGCAGGTGGCCCTGGCCCTGATCCCCGTGCTGGTGCTGCTCAGCTATGTGCTCGGTGGCGCGCACCTGACCCTTGTTTTGCCCCCGCTGCTGGTAGCCGTATTGTTCCTGGCCGCCATCGTGAGCGCCCTGATCGTGGTAGACGGCGAATCAACCTGGCTGGAGGGTATCATTCTGATCGGCCTCTACGGGGTCATCGCGGCCAGTTTCTGGTGGGGCTGAGCGCACTGTCCATAACGTGGCGGCGCGGCAATCACTCTCCCGGTTCGTCACACGGGTGGGAGCGCCTGGGCAGGCTCTACCCTGGAGAGGGCCGCCACACGCGCGCCGTCTCGCCGCTTTACCCAAACACCACAACAACGTAGCGTGCTTTCGATAACTAATATTATCGTAATCAGACTGCGAGTGGAGCCAGTGGCGCAGGCCGGAACGCGGCGCGACTGACCTCAGGAGGAGGCCAGCCAGCCGGCGATGTCGTGCCAGGTGATCACAACCATCAGGAGCAGCAGCGCGGCCATGCCCACGGCGTGGATCGTGCCCTCCAGCTGGGGATCAACCCGCCGCCGGCGCAGCGCTCCGAAGAGCACGATGAGCAGGCGCCCGCCATCCAGGGCTGGCAGTGGCAGCAGGTTGATGATGGCAAAGTTGAGGCTGAGCAGCCCGGCCAACTCCAGCAGCGGCCCGATGCCCAGGCGCGGCACGGCGTTGGCCGCCTGCCCCGTGGCGCGGGCGATGCCGACCGGCCCGCTGACCCCGCCGCTCTGCTTGCGGATGGCCGGCGAAGTCAGTAGGCCCCACATGCCCTGTACCATATCTACGGGTGTGTGCAGAGTAGTGCCCACGGCAGTACCTACGGGCATGCGCTGGAAACCCAGGGCCCCGCCGACGATGCCCATGGCCCCCTGGCCTGCCGGCGGCCGCACGCGGGGCGTCAGACGCACATGGACGATCGCCCCACCGCGGCGCACGTCGAGGGCGACCTGGCGGCCCAGCCGCCCGCTGATCGCGTGCTGTAGATCGGTCAGGTACTCCACCCTCTGGCCATCCACGGCGATGATGCGGTCACCAGGTCGTAGCAAAGCCGCCGCCGGCGAACCCGGCGCCGTCTTCTGGATCGTGGGCAGCATGGCCGGCTGGCCCACAATGGCGAACAGCACAAAGAACAGGATCAGCGCGGTAAGCAGGTTCATCGCCGCCCCGGCGCACAGTACCACGGCGCGCTGCCAGGCTGGCTTGGCTCCAAAGCTGCGCGGCGACAACGAATCACCGTTCTCGCCGACCATACGCACAAAGCCGCCCAGGGGGATGGCGTTCAGCGTGTACTCGGTCTCGCCACGCCGCCAGGCGCGCAGCCGTGGTGGAAAGCCCACGCCAAACTCATCAACCTGGATGCCGAACAGCCGCGCCGTGGCAAAGTGCCCTAGCTCGTGCAGGATAACCAGTGTGCCAATAATCAGAATAGTAGCAATGATGCCAACAAGAACGTCCATGGTACAGGTGTAGCCTTTCAGGGTACGCGGGATGCGGATACTACTTTAACGGCTCAGCGCGCTGGCCAGGGACATCACGCGGCGGCGGGCCAGCGCGTCGGCCTCCTCGATAGCCTCCAGGGTGGGCGCGCCGGTGTCGGCGTGGGCGTCCAGGGCGCCTTGCACCAGCTCGGCAATGGCCGTGAAGGGCACGGCCCCACTCAGGAACAACTCGACGGCCTGCTCATCGGCCCCGGCCAGCGTGGCGGGATATGTCCCGCCCAACCGACCAGCCTGTAGAGCCAGGTCCAGGCAAGGGTAGCGGCTCAGGTCGGGCTGGCCAAAGCTCAGGTCGGGCAGATCGGCCACCGACTGATGCAGGGCCGGCGCGGGCCAGCGCCCCGGATAAGATAGGGCCAGCTGAATGGGCAGCCGCATATCCGGCAGGCCCAACTGGGCTTTGAGTGACCCATCGCAAAACTCAACCAGCGAGTGGACGATGCTCTGGGGATGCATGACGACCTCAATGCGCTGGTAGCCGATATCGAACAGCCAGCGCGCCTCGATCACCTCCATGCCCTTGTTCATCAGCGTCGCCGAGTCTACGGTGACCTTGCGGCCCATCTGCCAGGTGGGGTGGGCTAGCGCTTCCTGAGGGGTCACTTTGGCCAGCTCCGCCGCCGGGCGATGGCGCAGCGCCCCGCCCGAGGCAGTCAGGATCAGCTTTGCCACATCCTGGGGCCGTTCGCCGGCCAGGCACTGCCACAGCGCGCTGTGCTCGGAATCAATGGGGTAGAGCCGGGCCCCGCCAGCGCGCACCCGTGCGGTAACTACCTCGCCGGCGGCGACCAGCACCTCCTTGTTGGCCAGCAGAATCGTCCGGCCGGCGTCAGCGGCGGCCAGCGTGGCTGCCAGCCCTGCCGCGCCCACCGTGGCCACCACCACGCGGTCCACCGTCCTATCGGCGGCCAGGCTGGCCAGGTGCTCTGGGCCAACCAGCACCTCCACGTCGGGCGGGAACCCCTCCGTTATGTCATGCGCGGCCCCGGCGGCCGGCGTAGCCACGCACACCACGCGGGGCCGATAGTGGGCGGCCTGCTGGCGCAGCAGCTCAACCTGGCGGCCAGCCAGGGCATGCACGCGCAGCCGCTGGGGGTGACGGTCCACAATCTCCAGGGTCTGCCGACCAATCGAGCCGGTGCTGCCCAGGATAGCCACGACGGTGGGTGGGTGCTCGGTCATGTCCTCTCTCCCGGCGAGGCGCGCTGCCTGGCGCTGACTATAGGGTCGGCCAACAAGCGCTTCCGCCGTCCCGTGCCCCCGCGCCTAGGCAGGTCGCCTTGGCCTGGCTTTAGGTCAACAGGCGCCAATAAAAGAGTACCACGACAGCGAACAGCAGGCTATCAATGCGGTCGAGCAGGCCGCCGTGACCGGGAATCAGCGTGCCGGAGTCCTTGACACCAACCTGCCGCTTGAGCAGCGACTCAGCCAGGTCGCCGGCCTCGGCGGCGGCGGCCACGGAGCCGCCCACGGCCAGGGCCAGCAGGGGGTGCAGATGGGCCACACCCGCCGCTGCCACGGCCGCCACCGCTCCAGCCAGCACGCCCGCTATAGCCCCCTCGCGGGTCTTGTTTGGGCTGATCAGGGGGAAGAACGGCGTGCGGCCAAAGGCGCGCCCAGCGAAGTAGGCCCCCGTATCGCACGACCAGGTGATGGCAAACAGCAGGATCACCCAGCCCAGGCCAAACTGCCCCGCGCGCAGCAACACCAGCAGGGCCAGTGGCGGGGCCACATAGGCCACCCCAGCCACCGTGGATCCCCAATCAGTCAGCACGCGGCGGGCTTCCGCCGTGCCACCGGCGGGCAGTAGTAGGGCCAGCGCGGCCACGATCAGCCCGGCGGCGGCCGCGCCGAGCCAGGGCGCCGGCCAGCGCAGCCCTACCCCAGCGACCAGCAGGGCTGCTGCCAGCACGCCGGGGATCGCCAGTGGCCGGACGCCGCCCCGGCCAGCCAGCGCGTAGAACTCCCGCGCGGCCAGGCCAGCGGCAACCACCCAGACGGTCAGAAACGGCCAGCCGCCGTACCAGGTGACCAGCACCAGGGCCACGCCAAGGAACAGCCCACTGGCGATGCGTGTAGCCACGGAAAGGGGTGTGCCGCCCGGTCAGACGGCCGAGACTTCCTTCTCCTTGTCGCGGCCCAGGGCATCCATCTCGGCCACAATGCGGTCGGTCAGTTTCTGCAGCTTATCCTCGGCGCGCTTCAGCTCATCGGCGGACTGCGTCTTGGCCTTCTCAGCGCTCTTGAACTGGTCCTGCACGGTGCGGCGCACATTGCGCACGGCAACCTTGTGCTCCTCCACGCGCTTATGCACCATCTTGACCATCTCCTTGCGGCGATCCTCGGTCAGAGCGGGCACATTGATACGCATCACCGCACCATCGTTACTCGCCGAGAGGCCCAGATTAGACTTCATCAGGGCCTTGTCAATCTCCTTGATCACGGTGCGATCGTACGGCTGAATAACCAACTGGCGCGCGTCGGCAGCGTGGATCTGGGCCAGCTGCATCAGCGGCATGGGTGTGCCAAAGTATTCCACTTCCAGGCTCTCAATCAGGCTAGGGGTGGCTCGGCCGGTGCGGATCGTGCCCAGGTCCTCCCGCAGCACCTGCACGGCGCTCTGCATCTTGCGTTCGCCGTCAGCCAGTGTCTCCTCAATCATTGTTGCGCTCCTCCCACTGTCGTGCCGATAGACTCGCCCAGTACGGCGCGGCGAATCGTGCCCGGACCCATATTAAACACGATGATGGGCATCTTGTTGTCCTGGCACAGGGCAAAGGCGGTGCTGTCCATCACCTTGAGGCCACGCTGCAGGGCATCACCGTACGAGATAAACGCGTAGCGGGTCGCCGCCGGGTCCAGGTGGGGATCGGCGGTGTAGACGCCATCTACCTTGGTGGCCTTGAGCAGCACCTCGCAGCCTAGCTCAACCGCGCGCAGCGCGGCGGTTGTATCGGTTGTGAAATAGGGGCTGCCGTTACCGGCGGCCAGCACGACCACGCGGCCCTTCTCCAGGTGGCGGATGGCCCGCCGACGGATGTACGGCTCGGCCACGGCGTGCATCTCGATGGCTGTCTGCACCCGCGTATACACGCCGATCTTCTCCAGGGCATCCTGTACGGCCAGCGCGTTCATCACCGTGGCCAGCATGCCCATATAGTCACCGGTGGCCCGCTCAATGCCCAGCGAGGCCGCTTGCTGGCCCCGAAAGATATTGCCGCCGCCGATCACCACGGCCACCTCCACGCCCAGTGCGCGCACGGCGGCGATCTCGCGGGCCGTCTCGCGCACCACGGCCGGGTCGAGGCCATAGGCCCCCTCGCCCATCAGCATCTCCCCACTCAACTTGAGCAGGACCCGCCGATAGCGCAGGGCCTCGGCGGGCGGCACGATGGACGTCTCCTCGTCCACCTCCGGCTCACGGGCCAGGCCGTCGCGCACAACCATCGGCGCTACTCGCCCAGCACAAAGCGGGCAAAGCGGCCCACGCGCACGTTCTCGCCGGTCTTGGCGGCGTACTCGCGCACCAGGTCGCCCACCGTCTGGTTCGACACCTTGACCCAGGGCTGATCCATCAAGCACAGCTCCTGCAGATACTTGTCCAGCTTGCTCTGCACGGTCTGGTCCAACTCGCTCTCTGGCTTGCCCTCGGCCTTGGCCTCGGCGGTAAACTCGGCGCGGCGCGCCTCCAACTCGTCGGCGGGGATAGAGTCGCGGTCTACATAGCGCGGGTTAGCCGCCACAATGTGCATGGACAGCTCGTGGGCCAGCTCACGGAAGCCATCGGTGCGGGCCACAAAGTCGGTTTCGCAGTTCAGCTCAAGCAGCGCGCCGAGCCGGCCACCATGCACATACGAGTCAATCAGGCCCTGCTTTGTCTCGCGTCCGGCCATCTTGTTCATCTTAGCCTGGCCGCGCTTGCGCAGCAGCCCCTCGGCCTTGTCCAGGTCGCCCTGAGCCTCGCTCAGCACGCTTTTGCAATCCATCACGCCCGCGCCGGTCTTGTCACGCAGCTGCTTAATCAGGGTCGCTGTAATCTCCATGGTTGTACCTGTTTCCTCCTCTAAGCGCGCGCATGGCGCATGGCCCCACCCCGGGTGAGCGGTCATGCGCCATCGGCACATTGCTAGAACACCTGCCGCGTGGGCGACCCCCAAACGAGCGGGCCGCCCGCGCCTAAACGTCCGCTACTCAGCGACCCCCACCGCCACGGGCGCCGGGGCAGGCGTGATCTCCACCACAGGTGAGGGGGTAGCCACCGCCTCCACTTGGGCCGGGGGCGCGGTGGGCGTCTCCGGCTCATCGGGCATCGCTGTGTAGTCGGCGGGGATCTCCCCATCCCAATCCGAGCCATCGTTGGACTGCTCGGCCATGGCCGATTGGCGGGCCAGACGACCGTCAATCACCGCGTCAGCCATTTTGGTGGCGATCAGGCGCACGGCGCGGATAGCGTCGTCGTTCGAGGGGATGGGAAACTGCACATCATCGGGGTCAGAGTTCGTATCCACCAGGGCAATAATGGGGATCTCCAGGCGGTGCGCCTCAGCGATCGCCAGACCCTCCTTGCGCGTATCCACAATGAAGATGGCGTCAGGCAGCCGGCGCATCGTCTTGATGCCACCGAGGATGCGGTTCAGCTTGGTGATCTCATCTTCAAAGCCCAGGGCCTCACGCTTGGTCAGCGCGGCGAACTCACCGCGGTCGCGGCGAGCCTCCAGGTCGGCCAGGTGACGCAGGCGCTGCTGGATCGTGGTGAAGTTAGTCAGCATGCCACCCAGCCAGCGCTGGTTCACATAGAACATGCCGCAGCGGCCAGCCTCCTGCGCGACGGCCTCCTGGGCCTGCTTCTTGGTGCCCACGAACAGCACGGTGCGGCCCTCCTCGGCCAACTGCCGCGTGAAATCGTAGGCGGTCTGAAACCGCGCCACGGTCTGCTGCAGATCCAGGATATGGATGCCATTGCGCTCGGTAAAGATAAACGGGCGCATCTTGGGGTTCCACCGCCGCGTCTGGTGCCCAAAGTGGACGCCAGCCTCTAGAAGTTGCTTCATTGATACGACTGCCAAAGCTTGTCTACCCCTTCCCGGTGCGTTTCTCTCCGCCGCCCTCGTCCTCTCAGCCAGCCACCGCGCCACCGGCGCGGCAACAGCAAGCCGATCAGAGAGCGTGTGTATTTTCAGTGGGGCCGGGCTCACAAGCGTCAGGCGGCCCCAACAGGGAACTATACCACAGCGGGCTACGACGCGGCAAACCCTCTCAGACGCTTCTTTTTGACCGGGCGCGCTAGTTTGCCATGGCGTCGGTGGGCCAGGGCAGCACGATGACCACTGCGCCTATCCAGGTGGCTGAAGCGATCCATCAGCGAGGGTTTGGGCTATACGAGTGAGATGAGATTAGGTACAATCCCGATCTCCCATGCTCTTCGTGCAGGCGTTGTCGTCCGTGTCCGCGAGGCGCTGCAGATCGTCAGAGCCGGACCCAGCGTGTCGCCACTCCTTGTAGGCAGGGGCCAGAGCATACACAGCCACTCTACAAGGAAGAAGTGCTACATCCAGAGCACTGATCAAGAGGTGAAATGTAGTCTTCTCTTCTCTTGTCACGGCTTGGGCAGTGCCGGCCTGCCCAGCCAAGCTGAGGACTAGCATGATCAGGGCACCAATATGTAGGATCGTTCGCACGGGGCGCGTCAACTGCACAGTTGAGGCGGCTCTACCTTTTCTTGCCTTCAATATGGAACCAATGTTCCCACCGTGGCGTGGGTCCACCTGGCGCATCTTAGGGTCCGCCGAAGAATAACGTTGCCGAATCTAGAAGCCTCCCCTCTGGAGTGAGGCCGGATTACTGCATACTTTGTTCGCTGACAGTCCCTTACAGCCCCAGGCTGAGTAAGGTTTGTGGGGTGCCCCCGAAGTCAGCATACTGAAGCTTAACTCCATGAGTATCTTTCGCCACGTCAAAAGCCAGTACTGTGTGGAGGGTAAAGGTGGGTTGGGCGCTCTCGAAGAGGAGGCTGACGTTGGCTTGGCTGGCAGCCCCGTCGCTGGCCGTGACATTCATGTCGAAGCTGCGCCCCTGTGAGTCCAGCAAGGTAAGGCTAACTGCATCCATACCCAACGTTTGGGACTTCTTACCGAGGTTCCGTGCCGTCACGTAGAGGAACACGTACTTGCCCTTGGCTGGTTTTGCTGCCCCGGAAACGTCATTGACGGTCGCAGCAACCGCAACTTTTGTCACTGTGATCTGCCAGGGGTCGGTGCCGAGAGTCGTTTTGATCGTGCGGTTTATGAATTTTGATGCTGGCGTAACTGCTGCTGCTTTGCAGGGACTTGCAGCTTGTTGCGCCAGCGCCGAGGGGCTGCGTGATACCCCGTGCCCCGCAAGTGTTAAGCCCACTAACAGCCCTACCCCAAGATAGACCATGCTCTTAATTGACATCGCCGCGCCCTCCTAGCCATCCGGCCCATGCGCAGCTAAGGTGACGCAGGGGTCTTGCCCACTCTATACCTGTCTCGCATCCAGGTCAAGTGGGAGAGATGAAGAAGCTAGGATCAACGCATGTTATTTGCAGCGGGACGTTTTTGCCGATCCGGGAGCGTCGTAAGCCGACCAAGCAGCTTCTGGATGGCCATCGGTGCGCTCGTCGCGGCGACAAAGAAGCAGTCGCGTTCCCCTGACTACCATGCGCCAACTCACAGCGTGGTGCGCGTGACACCCTCGCCCGACACATTATCTCCAAACATCTGCCTCTGCCCCTTACACTTTGTTGACAATATCGTTGCATACTGTTACAGTCGTGCTACGGCTGAGGAAATGCTGTTCCTCCTGGACCTGAAGATGTGGACAAGGAGCGCGTGTATGCAACCATCGGGTAGGGCCATTGAAACGTACTACAGTCCAGAACAGTTAGTCACAGCGGGACCAGGCCGACGCTTGGCTGGGGCACTTCTTGACGGCATACTCGGCTTTTGCACGCTCGGTATCGGCTGGTTCATCTGGTTCTTCTTTGTGGCAGGCCGTGGTCAGACGCCGGGCAAGCAGCTCCTCGGCATGTATATCATACGTACGGACGGCACGCGAGCAGGTGGCGGTTATACCTGGATGCGTGAACTTCTGGTGCGCGGTATCGTGTTCCCCATCATCGCACTCTGCACGGTAGGCATAGTGGGTCTCCTGGGTCCCTTGTGGTGCCTGTGGGATCGCAATAACCAGTGCCTGTGGGACAAGATTGCCTCGACGTATGTGGGCCACTCACCTCACGGTTTCCGACCCGCCAGCGGAGCAGAACTCTTCTTGGTCGGGCAGAGCTTGCCCGTAGCTCGGGCTGCCTAAACGGCTTAGCCGTTGACACCAAGACTCAACCGTTCGCCGCGTGCGGCGCAAACGAGATAGCTGTTGCGTTGGTAATTGCCGCCGCTGGGCACAGCGCCCGCGCTACCGCTGCAGCGCCATAGCGACTTCCAACGACACCTGGCCTCCTGACGGAGAACACCGACAAGATCGAGGCAAGCCTAGTGTAGGGCTTTCTTCGCGCTGCTTCGGCCTCCTGATTGAAAGTCCTTGTCCTTGGTGCCCACTCCACCCTACTCAAGGTGTCGGTGTTGGTCACCCGAGCGGCGGCTGAGCACCATCAGCAGGCCCGCGCTGCCCCCAGAATGCCCTAGGTGAGACGATAGGGGCTAGTGCGGTATCCTGGGCGTCTAATGACATAGAACGGGTGTCCTACGTGCAGTTTGCACGCTGGGGAGATCGGTGCCTTGATAGGCCCGATCTCCCTTCTCTTTATCTAACGAATCGTAACTACTCAGGACTGCTGCGTCAGCAGGTAAGTGGCAGGAGGGGGTTACCGCTGAGGGCCTGGCTGAGGGCGGCGAAGATGGGCTGGCCTTGTTTGCGCAGGGTGGAGATGTAGCCACGGATCCG
>JAABUM010004990.1_pt1 | contig 14394 bp, 19 predicted proteins | sample 5559161 | NCBI WGS metagenome assembly JAABUM01 (sample SAMN10711868, study PRJNA513369) | rock metagenome | isolation source: Antarctica rocks | place: Antarctica: Victoria Land, Siegfried Peak nord
ATCTGCGGATCACGCCCGCGGCGGGATCGATCGAGGTCGGGCACATCCGTCTTTCGCCGTTGCTGCAGCAGCGGCGCGCGGCGACCGAGGCCCAGTTCCTGGTGATGCAGCACGCCTTCGATGACCTGGGATACCGGCGGTACGAATGGAAGTGCGACGCGCTCAACGCACCGTCGTGTGCGGCGGCCGGTCGCTTGGGCTTTCGCTACGAAGGCACCTTCCGGCAGGCTGTGATCGTCAAAGGACGCAACCGCGACACTGCGTGGTTCTCGATCACCGATGTCGAGTGGCCACGCATCCGTGAAGCTTTCACCGCCTGGTTGAGCCCCGACAACTTCGACGACGACGGACGCCAACGGGCGCCTCTGCAGGCTCGGGCGAACACATCGGACGGGTGACCGCTCCCCACCGCTCAGGAGCGGTGGTCCGAGGCCCCGTCCCGCCTGTCCGCAGTCGTGTTGTGCCTGAGACGGTGGGCGGCTGCACGCTCGCGGCTCGCGCAACGGGGAGAACAATAGCGGCGCGTGTCTCCCTGGCCGAGGTCGATGAACGGCCGTTCGCATGAAGGCGACGAGCACTGACCGGCCGGGTTCGCCTGCCGGTCGGTCAGCAGGGTCGCAATGGCCATTGCCGAAGAGGAGGCGAACCAGGGCGCCCAGGCTCCGTCATCACTGCTGTCGATGTGCAGGTGCCACACCGAGCCGTCATGCCGGGACAGTCGGGGCGGATGGCCGTACGTGCCCAGGATGAAATTGAGCCGCTCGGCCGCTTGCCCGGTCGTGGTCGCGGTGAATACCGGCCACAGGGCCGTTGCTGCTTCTCGCAGACCGGTCATGTCGCTGTCGGAAATAGTGATCGGGTCAGGTTCGCCGTAACCGCGTAGGACGTCGATGACCGCGTCCCGAGTATCGACAACGGGCACCGACGGGCCGATTGCAATCAACAGGTCGACGCTCCGCTGGGCAACGGCGCGGGCTGCACCATCTCGAGACACCATTCTCAACCCTCTCGTCAGTAACGTGCTCTTTATGTCAGGCCGTTACCCTCTTCTTTCATATCTTACTGGCGCCACCAGCGCCCGGATGGGTGACGACATGTCCGGGCCGGCGTTGCTGCTGCTGGCGTTGGCGGTGTCCGGGTCCAGTTCGACCGCGTCGTTCGTCTTCGGCGGTCTGAGCATCGCCGCCGGTGTCGGCGGCCCCCTGTTCGGTGTGGCTCTGGACCGTGCGCAGCGGCCCGGTCGGGTGCTGGCTGCCGCACTGGTGATCTACGCAGTCGGCCTGGCGCTCGTAGCGGTCATCCTCGGCCGCGTCCCGGTGGTCATCGTCATCGCCTGCGCTGTTGCCATCGGGCTGCTGACGCCGGCACTGGCCGGTGGTTGGACCTCGCAACTGCATGCCGTCGTCGATCCCCGCCGGCTTCCCAGCGGTCACGCACTGGACGCGGCAACCTACAACGTCGCGAGCCTTGCCGGACCCGCGATGGCAGCAGGCGTCACCGCGATCTGGGGCGCCGGCCCGGCAGTCGCGATCTCCATCGTCTTCCTGTGCGCAGCTGCGCCGTTGGCGTGGTCTCTGCCCGCCGCCGGTGATGCCACACTCGAGTCCGCATCGCGCACCGCAGCCGGCATCGCCCACGAACTGCGGGCAGGCTTCGAGGCAATCGCGCAGGTCCCGGGCCTGCGCGCAATTACCGCCGGATCGTGCACCGCATACCTCGGCATCGGCATGTTCGTCGTGACCTGCCCGGTGCTGGGCCAGGAGCGATTCGGAGGAGCCGGCCGGGGCGCGCTGCTGCTGTCCGTTGTCGCTGCGGCCGCACTCCTCGCGACGTCCATGATGGCTCGGTGGCCACCCTCCTGGTCACCGGAGAAGACGTTCCTGACAGCGACGGTCCTGGCAGCAGCCGCCTTGGCAACCATTGCCATCGCCACTGACCCTGCCTTGCTCGTCACCGGTGCCGCACTACTCGGCGTCGCCGAAGGACCGCAACTCGCATCGGTGTTCGCCATTCGACAGCGCGATGCCCCGCCGCGTCTCCGGGGCCAGATCTTCACCACCGCAGCAAGCCTCAAGCTCACCTTCGGCGCCACCGGATCTGTCGTCGCAGGAGTCCTGCTCACCCACTCCTTCACCGCGACACTCATCGTCGCCGCGGCCGCTCAACTCCTCGCTGTTCTGCTGCTGAAAAGGCCATGATCGGGGTGCGCCATCGGATCGCGCCGATTGCGAGCCCCAGGACGACGAGTGCACATCCGAGCGTTTGCGTGATCGAGAGACGTTCTGCCAGGAACACGACACTTCAGCGCAATCGCGACGACTGGTTCGGCCAGGCTCAGAGTTCCTGCCGTGGCCGCGCCGGTGGACATCATGCCGCGCATGAAACACCAGTACGCACCGCCGCAGGTGATCACACCCAGCCACAACAGCAATAGCAGTTCAGGCGGGTGCAGGATGCTGGGCACGCTGCTCGCCATCCAGGGCCGGCAGGCAACCGAGCAGGAGGGTCACGCCTGCGACCGCGGTCATGTCGACGCTACGGGTGGTAGCCACTTTCGCCGCAACCGTGTAGATGCCGTAGCAGAGTCCGGCGCCCACGGCAGCAGCCACTCCAGCGGACGCACATGCTGTCCGGTCAAAGACCCCGACAGCAGCAGAACAGTCCCGACGATGCACACTGCAGTGCTGAGGCACCACGCCACATTCGGTCGCTCGCGCTGCCACGCCCAGGAACAGAGTCCGGTGGCAACCGGAGCGACACCCAGGGTCAAGGCTGCCGCCAGTCCCGGGCCCGCTGCCGTCACGGCGTACAGAAAAAGAAACTGATAGGCCGCCTCGGTCATCCAGCCAGGCAACGCCCTACCGTCGGCCGTCTCATGCAGCAACAGGCTCCGGGCCGCAGTTGGCTCGAGTTTTTCCCCGTCGACAAGCACCTGCGAGTTACGGAAGCCGCGGTCCACAGCCACCGTTCCCAGAACGGGCGAGGGGTCGAGTCCACAGCTCGCTTCGGCGAAGGAGGCACGCAGATCGATCGCAGTCTCGCGGGCCCGCTCGGTCGGCGCGTAGGCGAACTCCACGCTTTCGCCGGGGTTGCATGCGCTCCCGAGTTGCCATCCCCGTCCCGCAGCTTGACCGTGCCCGATCGCGGTCAACCCGGCGTCGTGGCCGTAAGTCGCCGTTTCTGCGTGGCGGACGATATGGATGACGCAGTGACGCGACACGAACAACCCCTGGGCAAAGTTTTCAACGAATGTCGAGGCGGACTGGGGGTTCGCCCGAGGCTAGGTACGTCCGAACACTCGGGGCGGGCGATCATCGTGCTGCAGACCACATCGCAGCAGGATCCGTTCGACCGAACCCGCGGGGTCGGTGGGGGCGAAGTGCTCGGTCTGCATTCCTGCGGCACGCGCGCCACCCAGGTTCACCGGTAGGTCATCGACGAACAGGCAACTCGAGGGCCGTTCCCCGAGCTGCTCCAACGCCCAGCGAAACACCCAAGGGTCGGGTTTCAACATCCCGGACCGGCCCGCCTCGAGCAGCAGATCGAAGGCGGCGATCTCCGGGAAATGCTGATCCCAGTCGGGGCCGAACCAGTGACCCATATCGTTGGTCAGGCCGGCGAGCTTGATGCTGCCACCGAGGTCGGCGAGCATCGTCTTGATCTCCGAGCGGACAAACAAGCAGGTCGTCATGATCGCGGCGATGTCCAAATCGGGCCGCTGCCGGCCGACCTGCGCCCAGTAGTCCCGTTACTGAATTCGGCCGCGTTCGACCGCGTCGTACTGCAGATCCTCGCCGAACGGCCCCGCAGGGAAGCGTGCATCGTCCACGACCTCGAACAGCGTCGGCACGACCACCCCGCCGAGATCCAGGACGATCGTCGTCAGTTTCAGCGGTTCGGACCCGCTTCGGGACCGCATCGCGGCACTGCGCCGCACGACGCGCCGACGCTGCCCACGACGGGTCTGCGCGGACGAAGCCGAGGTTGCCTGCTCACCGGCAGCAGAAGATTCGTCGGTCATCGGATCAGCCGCCAACGGAAGCTTCGCTTCTACGCCGCTCGCCGGTGTCGTAATTTGATACCAGTGCGATCACCGCGGCGTCCACAGTCGCCTCGCCGCTGGCTGCTGCTGCCGCCTCGTCGGTGGCGACGAGAACGATGGCGCCGATCCCGACGTCGATCAGATCGACGGCGACTTGCCGTGCAGATCCTTCCAGCTCCTGCACGATCAGCAGTCTGCGACCCGTCAACCCGTCGAGTTGACGATCAGACCACACGCGACCCACCACGGTGGCGAGCATCATTAGCTGAGCTCCGCCGGAAGTTTGCGAACCGCTTCGAGCAGTGCTGAACTGCGGCTCGTCGCAAGTAGCTGAGTGCTCACCTCGGTCGGCTTGGGGTAGAGCTGCGCCGAGCGCAGGTCGCCGTAGCGTTTGACCGCTGCGCTACCGGCATCCAATGCCTGGCGGACCGCGGCCAAGGACCCCTGCACCGCAGCGACCAGGTAACCGCTGGACACTCGGTCGACGGCCACGACGCGGACGTCCGCTGTCTTGATCATTGCTTCGATTCCGGCCGACAACGCCACGATGCCTCGCGTCTCGATCAGCCCGAGGGCTCCTTCAAATTGTTGTGCCATGTCGTCCTCCTGCTGGTGCGCTCGGGCCCACTCGTGCGGCGCGCCCGGTAATGATCGTGTGTGCGTGGGTCGCCGTCGGTCAGCTGCCGTCCAGCAGTGCGGGGTGCGCGCCGAGGGCGGCGACCGCGTCACACGGGTTGGCGAACACGATCGAACGGACCGGCCCACCCGAAATCGCCTTGGCCGTTTCTTCACCGATCTCGACCGCTTCTTCGACGGTCGCGAGATCACCGGACAAGGCAACGGCTACGAGCCCGCCGCCCAACCGGACCACTCCGTGCACGGAGACGTCGGTCGCCTTCACCAGTGCGTCAACGGCATCGAAGATCGCAATGAATCCCTCCGCTTCGATGAAACCAACTGCTGTGTTCGCCATCAGAAGTCCTTTCGGGGTGCAGGAGTAACGCGGTGTTCAGAGGTATTTCGGGGCGCGAGGTTCTCGGCGGCCCAGTACAGGACCGCGGCGCCGGTGCCCCAGATGCTGCCGTAGGCCAGCAGCTCGGCGGGCCGGGCCAGCACGCCCGCACCGAGCAGGAAAGCGAGCGCACGGAACTGACTGTCTGCCGCTGCCTCCCGCGCGTACGCCTCGCGCATCGCGAGAACTTCGTCGACCTGCCCGTGGGTCAGCGCATCGATCACGCGCCGGTTCCAACGATCATGTGCGGGTTCGGCGATGTGGTCCTGCGCGGGCACGATCCAGCGTTGGATCAGTCCGGAGGACAATCCACTGACCGCCACCACGCCGACCCGCTTCCCGCTGACGACCGCCGCCTCGACAGCGGTCGAACCTAGCGTCGCCAACGTGTCGATCTCCGCGTAGAGGTTGCAGGAGACAGAGGCGATCTCGAAGCGGCGGCCGGGGTCCAGCAACGTCGTCGCGACCACCGTCCCGGTGTCGATAGGGAAGCCCTCGTAATGGGTGCGACGAGTTTGCAATCCGCTCTGACCGGCCAGCGCGATCCAGCGCTCGGTCAGCTCGACATCGGTGCGTAGGTCGAAGCGCATCGTGCCGTAGTCATAGGCGTACCAGTTCTCATCGGTGCGCATCCCTCGCGGATTTGGGTCGAGCTGAAACTGGTGACCTATCACGGTGAACCACTGGGTCGACAGCATCACGACGGTTTGCACGCCGGCGTCGCGGAAGCGGTTCCCGACCGTTTCGATCCCGATGCGCAGATCTTTCCAGCTCGGCGCCGGTGAGCCGGCGAGCAGGTGCGGCATGCCGGGGACCAGTGCTGCAGCGACGATTCCTGGTTTCTCACCCATGGCTGGCCCTGTGTACCTGCGGCTGCCATTCGACCACTGCATTGCCGGTGCCGATGATGGTGCCGTAACCGAGCACATCGCCCGTAACGTCCGGCCAGTCGAGCGCAGACAGCATCCAGGTGAGACTCCCCGACTTGGTCTCGGCCTCGCTGGCAGCGATGTGCTCGGGTATCGCGGTGCGCAGCGCCGACGTCGGCCGGGTTCGCATCGTGGTGAGCAGCGTCATATCGGCCTCGTACTGGTGCTGGTTGAACGGCCGTTCGCGGGACATGTCCTCGGGCATGTCGCCCTCGGTGTCGAAGTGCAGATGCGACAGGGAGTTCGAGGCCAGCAGGACCGCGCGACGACCGGCGCGCTCTATCGCCGCCCGAGTAGCCCGACCCAGCGTCTCCATCGAGTCCAATTCGGCCTCGGCGTAGAAGTAGGGGTTGTTATTGGCACTGATCGAGACGACCGGAATGTCCCAGTCGGGATTGGCCATATGCAGGGCGCCGATAGTGGCGTAGTCGACCCGCACGCCGGGCTCGTACATGCCACGGGCCACCAGGCCGGCGGACTCGTACTCCTGCACCAGCGCCTGCGCCAGCTCGACATCGGTCTGGAAGTCGTAGTGGTATCGAAACAGGTGCGGGAAGATCGGCTCCACGGAGATGCCCCGCGGGTTAGGTACGCAGTTCACATGGTGGCCGACCATGGTGATCCAGTGCGGCGCGTGCACGATCAGCACGTCGGGCTCCATCGCCTTGATACGGGCGCGCACCTGGTCGTAGGCCCAGCGCAGTACCTCCCAGCCGCCCGTGCTGCGCGCTTCGTTCTGCGCGGGGTTGTCGGCGTAGATCAGGTGGGGTGGGTGCGGCGCGAGGTAACCGGCCACGATCCGCCCTTTCGGACTGGCATCGCGCAGCTGGTCGACCTTCTCGCGAGGCGCGTCCTGCGGCGGGCGCGCAACACGCCTCGACGTCTGACGCGGGCCTGACGGCGGCAACTGGAAAACGCGGGACACGTAGCGAACGTAGAACTGCAGCAACGAATTATGGGATGCCACGTCCTGCCTGACTGGACAGTTCCTGCATGTTTTATCGATCACGAGCCGTTATGGTCGCGAGATGACCAAGCCACCTCGCAGCGACGTCATCGCCAGTGCCAATCCGTCACCCACTATCGCGTCCGTAGCCAAGGCGGCCGCGGTACTCAAGGCATTCACCCCTGCCGTCTCGGTGCTGTCCGTACGACAGGTCGCCACCAGCACGGGGATTCCCCGCTCTACAGCCCACACGCTGTGCAGGACCCTGTCGGACGTGGGCCTGCTCGAGATCGGCCCGGGCGGCTACCGGCTCGGCCCGTTGGTGCTCGAGCTCGGCGGTCAGGTCATCGAGCGGACCGGTCTGGTGCGCGCTGCCGAAGGCATACTCCAGCGACTGATTCGCGCACCGGAGGAAGAAGTGCACCTGGGCCAGCTGACGCAGGGATGGATCGTCTACTTGAGCAGAGCCGCTGGCTCACGGAGGCAGGCGAGCAACAGGGTCGGGCAACGTGCACCCGCGCATCTCACCGGCTGCGGCAAGGCAGCCCTTTCGTGGCTACCTGTCGATGACGTCGAGGAACGGATACGCCGCTGCTGCGCGGAGGAAGACCTTCGACTCCCCGATCTCGTCGCCGTTACAGCCGAACTCGATCGTGGACGCCATGAGGGTTATCTGGTGTCGAACACGTTTCAACGTGGTCGTACATCCGTTGGCGCCGCCATTCTCGATGCGCATCGCCAACCGGCCGGCGCACTGTCGGTGGCAGGTCCCGCTGGGATGTTCACTTCTGCTGTTCTGGCTGGAGCTAAGGCATCTGTTGTCGAAGCGGCAGGTGTCATCACTGCCCGACTCGTCCAGTCGAGCCGTTTCTGAACACCGGCGACGCTAGACTTCGACAGCGAGTGGTCCCTGAATGTTGGTGGAGGCGTCCCGCCCTACCGGACGGCGTCGTCTATGCGGTGGAAGGCTCCACCTAGTCTTCTGCCAGCACTGGATTGTCACGCTCGCGAGTTCGACTGTGCGGGCCTGCTTCGAAGACCCCTGCGCCGCGCGGAGACCGAGATGAGGTTGACCAATGGTCATGCAGCACCGGACCCAGCCCCTACACCGCCATGGCTGACGGCGTGGTGGTGGCCGATAAAGCGACACCCCGCGGCCGCTTCCCACACGTGAGAGTCGCCGGAGGGTTCGCTTTCGTCTCCGGAACAAGCAGCCGGCTCCCTGACGACACCATCGTCGGCGCTGCTGCCGACGACATGGGAACCACCGTCCTGGACGTCAGAGCGCAGACGCGCGCAGTAATCAAGAACATCGGCGACGTGCTGGGCGCCGTGGGAGCGCAGCTTTCCGACCTGGTGCAAGTGACCACCTACCTCGTCAACATGAACGATTTCGGCGGCTACAACGAGGTCTACGGTGAATTCTTCGACGAGGCAGGACCCACCCGAACCACCGTGGCGGTGCATCAACTGCCGCACCCGCACCTGCTGATCGAGATCCAGGCCGTGGCCTATCTATCGGAGCACCGACAAGTGAACCAGTAGCAGGCAACCGACCTTCCACCCGCGACCACGGGTGGAAGGTCGGTCAGCTCCCGGAGCGGTTGATCTGCATCACCACTGCTTTGGGCTCGGTGAAGAACTCCCGGCTGAAGTCGCCGCCCTCGCGGCCGACTCCGGAGTCACCGACCCCGCCGAACGGCGTGCGTAGATCGCGGATGAAGAAGCAGTTGACCCATACGATCCCCGCCCGCAACCGCGACGCGACCCGGTGCGCGCGAGAGAGGTTCTCGGTGAAGAGCATCGCGTTCAGACCGTAGCGGGTGTCGTTGGCCAATGCGACCACCTCGTCCTCGCTGTCGAAACGGCTGACGACGCACACCGGTCCGAAGATCTCTTCGCAATAGGCGGCGGCAGTGACCGGCAGACCCGTGACGATGGTGGGGCGCACCAGCCAGGCGCCGCCATCGTCGATTCCGCCGGTGACGACCGTTCCGCCGTCGCCGGCCACCCCGCTCACGTAGGAGGAGACCTTCTCGAAGTGCTTACGACTGGACAGGACGGAGAACCGGGTCGCTGAGTCGAACGGGTCGCCGATCGTCAGCGCCTCGGCCGCCGCGACGAACCGTTCCATGAATTCGTCGTAGATCGCTTCGGCCACGTACAACCGGGACCCGGCGAGACAGATTTGCCCGGAGTTGCGGAAGATCGCTTCGACCGCCCAGTACACCGCGTTGTCCAGGTCGGCGTCTTCGAAGACGATGTTGGCGCCCTTGCCGCCCAGCTCGAGCGATACCGGCGCGACGTGGCCGGCCGCAGCCGCCATCACCCGCTTCCCGGTGACCGAAGAACCGGTGAACGTCACGCGGTCCACTCGGTCATCGGCGGCGAGTGCAGAACCGGCCGGATCGCCGTACCCGTTGACCACGTTGAGCACACCTGGTGGCAGCCCGGCCTCGACGCCGAGCCGGCCGAGCATCGTGACCGAGGCCGGGGTGTCCTCCGAGGGTTTGATGACGCAGGTGTTGCCCCAGGCGATCGCCGGTGCGATCTTCCAACTGGCCATCATCAACGGGAAGTTCCACGGGCTGATCGCCGCGACCACACCGGCCGGGCCGAATTCGCTGTAGGTGTGGTGCCCGGAATCCATCGGGAAGGTCGACCCGCAGTGGTCGCGCTGATGGTCGGCGAAGAACCGGAAGTTGGCGATCGACCGCCCGACATCGTGCTTGGCCTGCGCGAACGGCTTGCCCATATTGGTGGTGTCGAGCGTCGCCAGTTCGTCGATGTGATCCTGCATCACGTCGCCGAGTCGGTGGATCATCTTGCCGCGCTCGACCCGACCCATCCCGGCCCACGGACCCTCATCGAACGCGCGACGAGAGCTTTCGACCCCGCGCGCCGAATCTTCGGCTCCCCCCTCGGCAGCGTGCGCCCACACCTGCTGGGTCCACGGATTACTGACCTCGAAGGTCTTGCCGCTGGCGGACTCCACCTCCTCGCCGTCGATGATGTGGCCGAAGAACTCCGTGTCGCTCATGACTCTTCTTTCTGGAGCGCTGTGCGCTCGGCGATGGTGACGTCTCCGGCTGCCCAGCGGGTGGTCGGTACTTCCCGGATGACGACTCGGACGCTCTCGATCGGTGCCGAGATGGTCTCGACGGTCGCGGTGGTCAACGCCGAGATCAGGGACCGCAGCTGCTGTTCGTCGCGACCCTCGGTCAGGGTTACTTCGACGAGCGGCATCAGGCCGACCCACCGTTGACGAAAATGGAGCCAAGGTTGGTGAAATGCATCGCCACCGAGACCCCGGTTGGGGCGGGGACAGCGTCGGTCATGCCACCGGTCAGTACCAGCCGGCCTCGATGGCCCGGCCGCGACGTGCCAACTCGTTGGCTGCGAGCGCGAGTGCTTCACCGGGATGGCCCTGCACGGCGGCGCCGGTAGCCGAATCGACGACTGCTCCGTCGACTTCGACCAGTACCGCCTCCAGGCTCAGATCGAGGTCGGCGGGCGACACACCGACCGGCCCGGTGACGAAGGCTCCGGAGGAGGCGTTGTCAGCTACCACATCACCGGCGGTGAAGCGGAAGTCCCGGTAGCGGCTGTCGATCACCTCGGCGCCGCCCCACACGGACTTCACGGACTGCATGGCGCGAGCTCCGCCGATGCCCGGACCGGTCAACTGCTCTCCCATCACAAAGACGATCTCCGGTTCGAGTCGCGGGTGGATGAGGCGCGACTGCGGGACCGGATCGCCCGCGGGCAGCAACATGGCATCGGTCAGCCACGCAACGAAGGGCACGTCGACGCCCATCCGCTGCTGCTTGGCCTTGCTGGTCAATCCCAGTTTGACCCCGACGAGGGTTTCACCGCGCTCCAGCCTCGCCTCCAGGTTGCGGTCCTGGATCTCATACCCGGTCTTCAGGTCCAGTTCCGGCCACTCGTCGGTAAACGGAGCGCGGTCGACGCGCTCGTCCTCACAGCGCAGCAGCTCTGCGGCGACCGATGCGACGTCCCAGCCGCCGGCAGGTGCACTACTCATCGCACACCCGCCCCGGCCATGTCCCCGAGCTCGTGCTCGTTCTGAAGTTGCTGCAACTGCAGGGCGATGTCGATGATCATGTCCTCCTGGCCTCCGACGTACCCGTGTTCTCCGACTTTCTGCAGGATCGCGTGCGCAGGGACGCCATACCTTTCGGCGGCGCGCTCGGCGTGCAGCAAGAACGAGGAGTACACCCCCGCGTACCCCTGGGTGATCGAGGCACGGTCCATCCACGGCAGCCGTGGAATGAAGGGCCGCACCACCTCCTCGGCCGCGGACAGCACCTCGCCCAGATCGATCCCGGTACGGATGTTCAGTCGCTCGAAGGTCGCCGCGAGCACCTCGGTGGGCGAGTTGCCCGCGCCTGCACCGAGGGCGCACAACGCACCGTCTATCTGCCGGGCGCCCGCCTGGTAGGCCAGAACTGAATTGGCGATGCCCAAGCTCAGGTTCTGGTGGCCGTGGAAACCGACCTGCACTCCGTCATTGCCCACTTCGTCGACCACGGCCTGGATCCGCTCTTGCGCGTCCGAGAGCACCAGGGCCCCGGCGGAGTCGACGACGTAGACGCACTGGGCGCCGGCGTCGGCCATGATCCGGGCGTTGCGGGCAAGCACCTCCGGACTGGCGCGGTGCGACAGCATCAGGAATCCGACCGTTTCCATCCTAAGCTCTCGGGCGGCGGCGAAGTGCTGGATCGATACGTCGGCCTCGGTGCAGTGGGTAGCCACCCGGGCCACCGATGCTCCGACGGCGTGCGCTCGCTTGAGGTCGTGCACAGTCGCCAGCCCGGGCAACAGCAATACTGCGATCTTGGCGCGGGTCGCTTCGTCGACTGCTGCTGCGATGAGTTCGAGCTCGTCGACGAGGCTGAAGCCGTAGTTGAAGCTGGAGCCCCCCAGGCCGTCGCCGTGGGTCACCTCGATCACCTGCACCCCGGCGCCGTCGAGGGCGCCCACCACCGAACGCACCTGGCCTTTGGTGAACTGATGGCTCATTGCGTGCGAACCGTCTCGCAGGGTCGAATCGGTGATGCGTACATCGGTGGGCCCGCCGACATCGCTGGTTTTGGCGAACTGTTCCCGAACCTCGGTCTCGGTCACCTCCCGACCGACCACCGGGACGTCTTCGGGTCGGATAGTCATGTCTCCCATGGGGTTACGCTCCTACGCTCTGGGGGGCCGGGTCGGTTTCGCTGGCAGGTACCCAGGTCTGTTTCACTCCCAGGCGGTGAGCCATCACGATGTCGCCCACCCTTGCGGCCGCGGAGGTGATGATGTCGAGATTGCCCGCGTAGTCGGGCAGGTAGTCACCCCGGCCGCGCACCTCGATCGGGACGAAGACCCGCGCCTTGCCCCGCCACGCCTGCGTAGCGGGTTCGAACTGCGGGTCGGCGCGCAGGTGATAGCCGGGCACGTACTCCTGCACGGTGGCGACCATCGCGTGAATCGACTCCAGTACCCGGTCCTGCAACTCGCCGGGCTCGCCCACTTCGGGGTCGACCGCGCAGAACACTGAATTTCGCATCATCAACGGGGGTTCCACAGGGTTCAGGATGATGATCGCCTTCCCCTTGTCGGCGCCACCGACCTCACACACCGCAGCGGAGGTGGTCTCGGTGAACTCGTCGATGTTCGCGCGGGTCCCAGGGCCGGCCGAGAGGCTCGAGATCGAGGCGACGATCTCGGCGTAGGAGACCGGCACGACGGAGGAGACCGCGTGCACCATAGGCACGGTCGCCTGTCCACCGCAGGTGATCATGTTCAGGTTCATCGCGTCGAGATTGAAGGACAGGTTCACCGGCGGGCACAGGTAGGGCCCGACGGCGGCCGGGGTGAGATCGATCGCCACAATCCCGGCCTCGGCGTAGCGGGTGGCATTGGCCTGGTGCGCCTTCGCCGACGTTGCCTCGAACACGATGTCGGGCAGCGGGTCCTGGGCAAGCAGCCATTCGACCCCTTCGGCGCTCGCCTCCAGCCCCAGGCGTGATGCCCGCGCCAGGCCGTCCGACGCGGGATCGACCCCCACCATGAACCGCGGCTCGATGATCTCGCTGCGCCGCATCAGTTTGAACAGCAGGTCGGTGCCAATGTTGCCGGGCCCGACGATCGCCGCAACGGCCTTGCGGTCCTGCATTACGTCAGACATCTCGATCTCCTGCGTTACTCGCGAACCGGGCAGTGACTGAGCCCAGTCCGTTGAAGGTGGCGGTCACGGTGTCGCCTGCGGCGACCGGGACCATGGCGCAGACCGCACCCGGAAGCACGACCTGGCCGGGTTCAAGGGTGATGCCACGCACTCCGACCGTGTTCGCCAGCCACACCAGTGAACTGAGCGGTGAACCGAGCACTGCACCGCCGGCGCCGGTGCCCACGACCTCACCGTTGCGGGTCAGTACGGCTCCGGCCAACCGCAGATCGACATCGGCCAGCGCGGTGGGGGTGGAACCGAGCACCATTCCACCGGAGCTGGCGTTGTCAGCGATGGTGTCGAACAGTCCGATCTTCCAGTCCGCGATCCGACTGTCGACGATCTCCAGGGCTGGTAGCACGAAGTCGACCGCGGCGATCGCCTCGTGCGCGGTGACACCCGGCCCACACAACGGGCGCTTCAGTACGAACGCGACCTCGGGCTCGATCCGCGGCTGCAGGTAGCTCCCGACCGGGATCGGAGCGTGTTCCAGATGGAAGAAGTCGTCGAATAGATGCCCGTAATCCGGTTCGGACACCCCAAGCATCCGCTGCATCGCGGCGCTGGTCAGGCCCACCTTGTGACCCTTGACGAGGCGACCGCCGCGCACCCACTCCTCGATCTGCAGCAGCTGGATCGCGTAAGCGTCCGCCAAGGTCAGATCGTCATAGGTGTCCGTGAGCGCAGGGATGGGGGTACCGGCGTCGTAGGCACCCATCAACTGGTGGGCGGCATGCGCCCTGGTGGAGCGGTCCATATCCTCACGTCCTGTCTCGGGTCATGTGCTCGAACATGTCGCTGCCGCGTGCCACCGCTACAGGTCCAACTCGAGCCGTGCGCAGGTGGGACGCGACACGCAGATGAGCATCTGATTCATCGCCTTCTGCTCGCGCTTGGTCAATACCATGTCGCGGTGGTCGACCGTGCCGACGATCAACGGGGTGACACACGACCCGCAGATGCCGTCCCGGCAATCGTTCTCGACGTCGACGCCCAACGCGAGCACCACCTCCAGGATGTTGGCCTCCGGCTGTAGGCGAAGGGTGTGCCCCGACTTGTTCAACACCAGTTCGTAGGTGTCACCGTCTACCGCTTCGGTAGGCGCGATGGGCTCGACCCCGGCCCGGCTGAACAACTCGAAACGAACTGCGTCGCCGGCTTCACCGTGAGCCGCCTCCGCGGCTGCCTGCACCCCTTTGATCAGGCCGAGCGGGCCGCATACGTTGAGCA
>JAABUM010004991.1_pt1 | contig 14391 bp, 18 predicted proteins | sample 5559161 | NCBI WGS metagenome assembly JAABUM01 (sample SAMN10711868, study PRJNA513369) | rock metagenome | isolation source: Antarctica rocks | place: Antarctica: Victoria Land, Siegfried Peak nord
TGAAGCGTTTGCGGATCGGGTGAGGATCAATCATCCAAACGGGGTAACAAACTCCTCAAGCAACGGAAATCCAGAAACAGGCCGATCGCATGATACCCAATTCGGATATTCCCGGATGAGCCCTAAATCCTCGCGACGAGAATGCGCCCACTGTGGTCTTTGAACCGAGTTGGGCGGCGTCCCGGAACCTGACATTGGCGTCATGCGCCCGGACGGCCAGAATGGGTAGATTGCAGATGGGCAGCTTACAAGTTGATGCCCGATGGAGCTGATGCTACGTGCGGGCTTGAGTGGACGAAAAGTTTGGCTTGCTCAGTTGTTTCAGCATTGTTGGCACGTTCATACCGAGGCGGCATGAAATACGAAGAAATCTTCACCCCTAACGATATACCAACTGTCACATACGTGGATAGGCCTGAGCATAAACTGGAGGCGAAACTCAGAGACTTCTATCGTATGCCGAACATGGTCGTTTCCGTTTCAGGGCCATCCAAGTCCGGCAAGACGGTCCTCATCAGAAAGGTAGTGCATGACGACTGTCTCATTACAGTTCGCGGTGCCAGCATCCAGAGTTCCGAGGAACTCTGGAACCGCGTTCTCGACTGGATGGGCGAGCCAGCGGAGATGGCAGAGTCAACGAACAGCGCTAACGAGATATCCGGTGGAGCAGAGGGAGGCGGCAAAATCGGCATTCCCTATGTGGCCGAGGGTCAGGCGAAGGGAACGGTTGGCGCCAAGCGCGGATGGGGCGGAGGGGAAACCAGGACTTTTCGACGGAACGGGCTAGAACAAGTCATCAAGGAGATCGCCAAGAGCGATTTCGTGGTCTTCATCGACGACTTCCACTACATCAAATCCGGTGTTCGCGACGAGATCGGTCGTCAGATTAAGGCCGCAGCCGAGAGCGGGGTAAAGATCTTAACTGCTTCTGTACCTCACCGTGCCGATGACGTCGTCCGGAGCAACCCGGAGCTTAGAGGTCGTGTGGTTGGGGTCGACCTAGAGCCCTGGAGCGTGTCCGACCTCATCCAGATCGCAAGGAAGGGGTTTCGTGCTCTGAATATCGATCTGGCACCCAGCATCGAGCGTCGTTTCGCAGAAGAGGCATTCGGGTCGCCTCAGTTGATGCAAAGCATATGTCTCAACCTCGCGCTTGTGCTCGACACGAAGGAAACGTTGAGCGAACTGACGCGCATGGAGGTCGATCCTAATAAAGTCACGGACACGCTCCGACGCACGTCCGCATTCGCCGACTTTTCAAAGATGCTGCGTGATCTGCATATCGGAGCGAAGACGCGGGGGACCGAGCGGAAAGAACACGATCTCATCGACGGAACCAAGGGGGACGTCTATCGAGCGATCCTTCTCGCCATGAAGCAGGAGCCTGCGAAACTATCGTTCACCTACGACGAAATCACTACGCGTGTTAGGGAGACCTGCGTAGGTGATGCCCCGACCGGATCGAGTGTGAACGCCGCTCTGACGCAAATGCATTCTATTGCAGAGAACCTCCAGCCTGGTACTAGCCCACTTTCATGGGACGATCCGACCCTCGATATCGTCGATCCCTACTTCCTATTCTTCCTACGTTGCTCGGATAAGCTGAGACAGATCGCGGGCACCTGACCAGGCAGGCATATGGCCATATATTGATTGCAGCTCCGGGAGGCCCGATGAACGTGAGGGCCTGTTTGGATTGGGAGCAGCCGAAGTGAGCTAGCTAAGTTCAATGTCCGCTTTATCGTATCTCGTGCCCGAAACCCACCAGGCCGCTCTCGGCCAATTACGACTTCAGCTGCGACTTCCTCGCCCGCTCCACCGTCGCAGCACCGGACGCGGCAGGTCGACTTCTTGATATGATCCCGGGGTTGCCGCATCGACTGCGGCCTTGATCGCTGGAATGTGGTCCTTGACGACCGGCCATGCCGGGCTGGACAGGACGATCAGCGCCAGCCGGCGCCCGGCAAGGTTCTGCTGATAGCGGATACGCCGATCGGCCGTCAGCATGATGTCGAAGCTAGCCCGCTCAGCCGCGGAAAGCAGGTCGCCGTTGCTCAGGCCCGACCAGCCTTCGTCCTCGGTGGTCCGAACCGTGTGACCTGCCAGATGCGGCCGGATACCCCAAGGTATGTTCTTATCGAGCAGGACTGAGGGCACGTTGCCGCTTGGCGTATTGGTAGATGGCGAGCACGTCGTCCGGCGAGGTGTGAAGCTGGTAATTGCTTACTACGTCCTGAGCGGACTCGCCCAGGTCCATATTCTCGACAACCAAATCGACCGGCATGCGCGGATCTTTACACAGCGCCGGAGTCCCGGAGATAAAACCCGGGCGGGCGATCACGAATGGGCAGCCTGACCAATCCATGGCGAGCCTACGAGGAAGGGTTCCTATCAGATATGGGATGACGTGGCTGGCGCAAGGCACGTCAGCTTTTGCCGCCTTCGGCTCAGAGAAGATCATCCGCTGCGGGTCGTTCCTCAGCGCTCACTCTGTAGTTACCCCAAGTTGAAGCTACGCCGGAAGCATCGACCGTAGAATGTCCTCTCGCTCTCGCCGGGTTGCAGAGAAGCGTTCCCGGACCACGCGAACCACGTCGGATGGGGCGGAGTCAGGCGTGCCGGCGGAGAAAGGCGGGACGGGCGCGTATTCGAGACCGAGTTGTACCGCCTCTGCCGCGGCTTGGCCCGCAAGCTCAGCAGCGAGGGTCAGGGCGAAATCGATCCCCGCCGTCACGCCACCGCCGGTCAGAAGCGTGCCGTCGCGCACCACGCGGCCTTGCGTCGGGATCGCGCCAAACGCGGCGAGAAGGTCGTGCGCTGCCCAGTGCGTCGTCGCGCGTTTGCCCTGTAACAGGCCTGCCGCACCGAGCACGAGCGCGCCCGTACAGACTGACGTCACGTATCTCGCGCCCGATGCCTGGCGTTTGACAAAGGTCAGCGTCTCGGGATCGGTCAGCAACGCGTTCACGCCTGCCCCGCCCGGGACACACAGCACGTCCAGCTGCGGGCAGGCAGCGAGGGTCATCGTGGGGGTAAGGGTCAAGCCGGTGGCGGACACAACCGCATCCAGTGTTTTCGAGATGAGCTCGACGCGTGTCTCCGGCATCGAGGCGAACACCTCGTATGGCCCGGTGAGATCGAGTTGCTGCACGCGCGGGAAAACGAGAAAGCCGACAACCAAGCTCATGAGTGGGTTCCAGGAATGGTGGACGGTGAAAGCCTACAGAGCTAATCAGCGGCTGAAATGCCAAACGACCCTCAGATCCGGCCAACTCGCCCGCTGCGGATCGAAGTCCTGGCGTTTCCGGACGTTCAACTGCTGGATGTGGCGGGGCCGTTGCAGGTGTTCGCGACGGCCAACGAGCTTGCCGAGGGCGTCCTTGAACGGCGCCCTTATGAGCAGCGCGTCGTCGCTGCGCAGCAACACATCAAGACGTCATCGGGATTGGGCCTCTCCGCCTTTCCGCTTTCGTCGCCCGACGTGCCGATCGATACCCTTGTGATCGCCGGCGGCTACGGCGTCCACGCTGCGTTGGCGGATCAGGCGGTCGTGGGCTGGGTTCGGACCAGAGCGAAGCGGGCGCGCCGTGTCGCGTCAGTCTGCACGGGGGCGTTCCTGCTTGGCGAAGCTGGTCTTCTCGACGGTAAGCGTGTGGTGACGCATTGGACGCGGTGCGCCGAGTTGACCCGGTGCTATCCGTCGGCCCATGTCGAAACCGACCCGATTTTCATCGCGGACGGCTCAGTTTGGACCTCGGCAGGGATCACGGCCGGGATTGATCTCTGCCTCGCTTTGGTCGAGCGGGACCAAGGAAGCGAGTTGGCGCTTGCGGTCGCGCGCCACTTGGTCGTTTTCCTCAAGCGGCCGGGGGGCCAAGCACAGTTCAGCACTGCGCTAGAGTTGCAGACGGCCGATGCGCAATTTGCCGATCTGCACGCCTGGATGCGCGACTATCTCGATCGGGATCTCTCCGTGCCCGTGTTGGCCAGCAAGGCGGGTATGAGCGAGCGGAGCTTTAGCCGGCGCTACCTCGAAGCGACGGGTATGACGCCGGCGCGAGCGGTTGAGCGACTGCGGGTCGAGGCGGCGCGCGATCTTCTGGCCCGGACGCAGTTGCCGTCCAAACGGATCGCGATGCGCTGTGGGTTTGGATCGGACGAGACACTGCGGCGTAGCTTCGCCCGGCTCCTGGCGACCACCCCGCAGGAGTATCGAATGAGGTTCGGGATGAATGTTGATCCCGCCGATCGATGATCCCCGTTCGACGCAACATGCGAAGGACAGCGAAGGCCTGCCGCAAGCGGTACCAACGGCAGGTTCTGTGGCTTGCTGCTCGTAAACTGCCGGTCTGCCGCCGGCCAGCTACAGCCGTCAAAGCTCGCTAGTCCTTCTGCGCGCGAACAGGCTTTGCAACGGTCGTCACCGTTCCAATCTGCAGTTTCTCGGAGAATATCGAAACCGGATGGTAGCAATGGCGAACGGGTGGGCTCCAGACGGAGCTGTGCAGGATCAGATCGACGACACCGTCACGGACGAAGTGATGAGGGCGCGGGCGCGCATGCCGACGGGCGAGGGCGAGGCGCACTGCGTGGAATGCGGTGACGAAATCCCGGAAAGGCGCCGCCTTGCGCTTCCGGGCGTCCGGACCTGCATCACATGTCAGTCGGCTCGTGATCGCCGTCCGGCGGACATTGGGTTCAATCGCAGGGGCAGCAAAGACAGCCAGCTCAGATGATCCCGTTGCTTCTTCGGTCCGACCTGCCTGGCTCCGTGGTGGGCCGGCACACGGGTTCCATGGAGCGGCAGATCGGGGTTGCCCGTGCGGCGGGTTGTCAGGATGCCCCTGCCAGAACGGATGCCTGCGCCTCCGCACTCCCCACGGCCGATCCGAACAACGGCAACGCGGCGTCCCCGTGCACCGGCGTCTCGAAGTTCGACACTGTCACGCCGACCAACCTGATCCCTTTCTCGGGCGGGAAGATCAGACGGATGAGATCAAGGGCCGCCTGGCGAAGCTGTGCGTGTTGGACCACTGCACCCGCATAGCTGCGGCTTCGGGTGACCTGCTGGAAGTCGGCGAACTTCACTTTCACCGTTACGGTCCGGCCGAACGCTCCCGCGCTCTCGCACCAGGCCCACACGTCATCGGCCATCCTCAACACGCCAGCCTCGATCTCGGCAACCTCGGCAAGATCGTGGTCGAAGGTGGTCTCCGACCCGGACGACTTGCGCGTCCGGTCGGGGTCGACGGGCCGATCGTCCTCCCCGCGCGCGATCGCGTAGTACCAAGCGGCGGCCTTGCCGAAATGCTGCTGCAGGAATGCCATCGACCTGACCCGCAAGTCGGCGCCGGTCTCGATGCCGAGCCCATGCATCTTCCGGGCCGTCACCGGGCCGACGCCGTGAAAGCGGGCGACGGGCAGCGACTCCACCCAGACTGCTCCCATGCCGGGCGTCACCGCAAACTGGCCGTTGGGCTTGCGGTGACCCGAGGCGAGCTTGGCGAGGAACTTGTTATACGAAATTCCGGCTGAAGCGGTCAGGCCAGTCTCCTCCAGGATGCGGGCGCGGATTTCCCTGGCGGTCGACCACGCCGTTGGTAGGCCCCGCAGGTTCTCCGTGACGTCGAGGTACGCCTCGTCGAGCGAGAGCGGCTGAATGAGCGATGTGTAGTCCGCGAAGATGCCGTGGATCTGCCGAGACACCGCCCGATAAACGTCGAAGCGCGGCTTGACGAAAACGAGCTCCGGGCACCTGCGAAGCGCAGTGACCGACGGCAGCGCCGACCTGACGCCGAACTGGCGCGCTTCGTAGCTCGCGGCGGCCACGACGCCCCGGGCAGCCGGGGAACCGACCGCCACCGGCCGGCCGCGAAGGGCGGGATCGTCCCGCTGCTCCACGGATGCGAAGAAGGCGTCCATGTCGACGTGTATGACCTTGCGCGTCGGTTCGCGATCCATTGGCGGCACCATAGAACAAAGGGACGGGCCGTGAACGACAAAGCTTCGCCTAGGCACCATGCCGTCCGCTTCAGGGCTGATCTTCTGCACCACGCAGGCGCCGATGATGGTCCGGGCGGCGGTGGCGCGTTAGGGTCCGTTCGCCTCTGGAGCCACGCTGTCTTATGGAACAGTCCCTGCTGCCTCCCGACGGCGTCCCCTGGCCTCGCGCCACGCCGGAGGAGGCCGGGTTCGATGCGGACCGGCTTGCGGCCGCGGTCGCCTTCGCGGAAGCGCATGAGACCCCGTGGCGACGGGACCTGCGCGCGCAGTTGGAAGCCGGCAACTTCGAGCCGCCGCCGGACAACGAGATCATCGGTCCCGTCAGGTCACGAGGCGGCCCCAACGGGCTGCTGCTTAGGCACGGCAAGATGGTGGCTTCGTGGGGCGACACGCGCCAGGTCGACATGACGTTCAGCGTCGCCAAGAGCTATCTGTCGATCCTGGCCGGGATTGCGGTCGCCGACGGGCTGATCGCCGACCTTGACGAGCCGATCGGCCGAACCGTCGATGACGGCGGGTTCGAGGGGGCGCACAACGGCGCCATCACCTGGCGGCAGATGCTGCAGCTGACCTCCGAATGGGAGGGGAGCCTGTTCGGCAAATCCGAGCAGATCGACCGCAACCGCAGCCTGGCCAGCGAAGCGGCGGGGCGGCCCGCCGGGGCGAAGGGGGCCGCGCGTCCCTTGCAGGCGCCGGGCACGTTCTGGGAGTACAACGACGTCCGCGTGAACCGGCTCAGCCTGGCGCTGCTGCGGCGCTTCGGCCGTGCCCTGCCCGAGGTTTTCGCGGAGTGCATCATGCGGCCCATCGGGGCCTCCAGCGATTGGCGCTGGGAGGGTTACCGGACCTCGTTCGTGGAGGTCGGCGGCCGGCCGGTGCAGTCCGTATCCGGCGGCGGGCATTGGGGTGGCGGGGTGTTCATCCACGCGGAGGACCAAGCCCGGGTCGGGCAGTTGATGCTGAACCGCGGCCAGTGGGGCGGCACGCGCATCCTTCCCGAGAGCTGGGTTGCGGCTTCCGTCACGCCTTGCCCGCTCAACCCGCGCTACGGCCTGTTCTGGTGGCTGAACAGCGACGGCAGCTATCAGTCCTCCGCGCCCCGCGATAGCTTCTTCGCAATCGGCGCGGGCGGCAACGTCACCTGGATCGATCCCGGTCATGGCCTTGTTGCGGTGCTGCGCTGGATCGACAGCACAAAGCTCGACGCCTGGATCGGCCATGTCCTGGCGTCGCTGGTCGGTTGAGGGCGTGTGAATGGGAACCGATGAGGGTCCGCCTTTCGCGGCCGATTACCCTGAAGCAGCCAGACCGCTGCCGGCCAGATGCCGACGATCTGAAAGCCGCATAGACTCGCATGGTTCAGCTTCGTTGTGGGTCTTCCGTTTGGTTCAGAGCGCAAGAAGGAATGAACGGCCAGGGGAACAGCGCGGAAAGCGTGGACGGATTGTGAAAGGGGAAGGTGCTCGCATCGTCGCTCCTGCCGACATCGCTTCGCTCCATCACCGGCTGCGCCACCCCGGCCCCGCACTTCACGCAACCCCCGAGCGGGCCGCGTGCTGCGCAGGGCACGGGCGCTCGCCGGCAATGGTGTCGGCAGGACCGCGCTGCGGCGGGGGGAGGGGTCGTCAGAGAAGAGGGCGGCAGAACACCGAACCGGAAAGCGCATTGCCGTGGAATTGAAGACCGTCGATCCCCGCAACCTGAAGATCAGCCCGGACAATCCCCGCCGCCCGGGAGTCGGCGAGCACCCGGACGCGCAGATGGTAGCCAACATCAAAGCCGTCGGCATCCTGCAGCCGCCCGTGGTACGGGAGACCGGAACGCTGAACGTGCCGCTACTCGGCATCTTCAGGTCTCTGCCTGGCGTTCGACCTCTTTGGTCAGGTCGTGAGCTTTGGCGGCGGCACCAGTTCCAACGACCAGTCTGGCGGTGGTCCGTGATGGAACGTGCGGTGGTGCCCGGCAATCAGGTAGACCGGAGCAGCCTTGCCCTGGCACGCCGAACAGCGCAGCCCCGCCAGCACGTCCAGGAACAAGCGATCACCCCGCTGCTCAACCAGCAGGCGCACGGGAAGAACCACGACCCGCTCCGAGCATCGGCAGCGCACTTCCAGGCAGCAATCGGGCCAGCAATCGGGCCAGTCGGACAGCCGATGACTGGGATGAAACGGCGGCGGGTGCATTGGCGCTCCGGCAAAACGCCCGCACAATGGTCTGACTTTCAGAACAAAGCAAGAACATGTCGTGAGAGAGGTTCACGCGAATGACGGCAATAATTTAGGAGCCATCGGGGAACGGCCGCATCGGTCCCGCATGCAGCCATACACTGTCAGGCCGGGAGTGCGGTCCTACTTGCCTGGTCAGCCTGGCCCGCCTCGATCAGCCACGCCGTCGTGTCCGCGGCACGATACGGCGTCCACGTCTCACCACGCTGTGCCATGCTGATCGCCCGATAGGCACCGTGCGCCTCGCGGCAGCGCGCATACGCAAGGATCAGCAGCTCAGCTGCCTGATTGCTCAAGGCGTTCGCCTTCTCCTCCAGCGAGGGTAGATGATAGCACCCGCCCTCGGTCTGGGCCTGCAGCAGCGCCAGCTCGGCCTGCGCCGACTGCTTGCTCACCCGGTCCACGAACCGGCACGCTTGCACCGCCCGCTTCACCACGGGATCGAGCAGCTCATCCAGCACCGCCTTCTGCTCCGAGGGGGTAAGAGGAAGAACCTGCTCCGCAATGTAGATCGCCGTCTCGGCGTCCACCTGGTTCGCCAGATCGGGGTCCGGCAGTTCCAGCTTGAACGACTCTGCGACCTGGAACACCTCGCGGCTGTCTGGCTCGATCTCGTAGATCACTTCCATCGATGGCGCGACCCAAAGCTCGATTGGGAAGCGCACCACGTTGTCCAACCCTGGCAACATCTCGACGTTCACGGATACCGCTCCTTGCTGGCTGGCTGAAACATACAGCCGGACAAGCTAATCATGCAAGGCGTAGTATATTGATATAACACAATAAAGTAGCTGAAGGCGACATCGGCAGTAAAGGAAGGAAGCGTGGGCGTCAGCCTTCAGGACCAAGCTCTAGTCCGCCGTCGGGCGGACCGGAACCCCGTGAAGGACGGGGTTCCAGTCCCTTCGGGATGACGATTCGTGACGTAAGTAAGAGAAAGTCGCCCGACGATGATGTCGATTATTAGGGCGTTGCTAAACTTAAGAGAAGAAAGAGTTAAGCAACGCCAATTTAAGGGTGAAAAACATAGACAATGAACAGCATAATGATAGCAGTATTACCTCTTTTACTCTTGATTACTGGGGCTGGACATGGGATAACAAATGCGCGGTTACTGCCGACCGCGAGACGCCCCCGGCCACGTGCTGATAACACAAGGCGGGGGCTGACCTAGAACAGAGGATGGATCAATCATCATGGACCAGGCTTCCAGCACCATCGCCGCCGCCACCGTTTCCGACAAGGCCCCGCGTGCCAGCAAGGCCAAGACCGCCGCCAAGCAAGCTCCCGCCCGCCAGGTCGCAACCCTGGCGCAGCGCATCGTCATCATCTTCAACACCGCCGCCCGCGAGTGCCCCGACGCCACACAGGTGGCGAACATCACCCGCGCATTCGGCTTGATCGAGGTGGACTATCACGCCATCCGCGAGGCGACGGAAGAACAGATTGCCCGCTCGGCCAAGACCCTCACCGACAACCTTTCGGAAAAGGCGATCGAGATGCACCTGCAACGGATCGTGGACGCCTTTGTCCGTTCCGCCCACGGTGCCGGGACCTTCTATCAGGCCAAGGCGCAGATCGCCCGCGACCTCAACAGCAAGCTGTCCAACGAGGACCGGGATGAGGACCGCATGGGCGTGGACGGCACCGCCAACCGCGCCGAGCGCTCCCGCGAGTTCGCCGGGCAGATGGCCCTGCAAGCCTTCGCCCTCCTTGCCGCCGCAGAAGGTGCCGTAGACGCCTTTGCCCATGTGACCGGCAACGAGTGGAAGCCCTACCAGGGCAGTGCACGCCCCGGCATGGCCGTGGATCAGCAGGCGGCAGCCGCCCAAATGGCAGCACTTGGGATGTAACGCAGAGGGCGGGAGCCGGAAGGCTCCCGCTAGCGCGTGTAGTGCTCGGCTGGCCTGAGGCAGACAGTCGCGCTTATTAACCCAAGGTTTGGCCGCAGCTGCCAGGGAACCAAGGGGCGAACTTCCTAGGGCAGGCGCCCGGGACCTGACGGGAAGGCTATTTGCGTTTGCTCTGGCGGCCCGGCGCATTATGGCTTGGGCCGTCGCCGCGGTTTTAGAGTGACGACGTCGCTTTCAGGTTTGGTCGACGAAGGCAGCGGCCGCCAGCCCGCGATAGCGCGCACGCACTCCCGTCCCCTCGCAATGTCAGTGATCAGAGGAAAGTGCCGGCGCAACTCGACGACGGCAGACAGCTCTCCGTCTTCGTGGAACACGCGGCGGATCGCCTCGGCAGTCGGCTCGTCAACACAAAACATACCTGTGAGCTTGGACAGGCGCATCGACACCTGCAAGCGAAAAGACCGTGACGACAGCGCACGTTGGCGCGTGTCGACCCTGGCCGCGTAAGGTGATGCGCTGTTGGCAAAAGCTCATAGCCCGGCCAGGCCGTAACCCAGGATCAGGGACAGCGACCCTGCGCCGATTGCGCCCGACCAGAACGCGAATTTGCGGGATCGTTCGGCTGCAGCTTCAGCCTTGGCAGTTTCCTGGCGCAATTCGACCAGCATCTCCGCCGTGGCTTCCTTGGCGGCTTCCTTGAACTGATTGCCCAGCCAGTCCGCCGCACTGTTGATGAGTTCCGACGCGATCCGCCGCGCCGCTTCCTCATTCTTGCCACCCAGGACGGTAAACTTGGCCACCGCGACGTTTATGGAGTGATCCATCTGCGCGAGCGCATCATCAAGCAGCACGGCGTTGATCGCGGCCGAAGCGAGCACGGGATCAGCCGCATTGAGCTTGATGCCGGTTTCCTTGCGGACGGCAGTGATGACTTGATCCAGCTCCATTAGAGCACCGTCGCCAGCTGCTGCCAGATCGCATCCTTGATGCGGAACAGCCGGCTTTTCTCCATCAGCATGAACTCATCGGAGGCGGCGGCTTCGGCAAACGTCATGCTGCGGTTGAGCATGTCGGCCAGGTTTGGCGCGAACATTTCGGGATCGAGCTGGCGCAGGTAGACCGGCCCGCGGATTTGCGCATGGTTCTCTTGATAGATGACCGTATGCTCGAAGTCGGTCCCCTTGTAGCGGGCCGGGCCAAAGAACTCGTTGACCCAGACGACGATTTGAGCGCCAGGCGCGAAGCTCTTTATCAACGCCTCCAAGCCCTTCAACGTGTCCATGCCATTCCCGCCGCCTGTGACCACGGTATGAATGACCATGCCGACCCCGTGCTCTTGCAGGACAGAGGCAATGTCATTCTCGACCAGGTAACGGGCCAAAGAGAGGAAAGAGGCGGCGCCGTTGTCGATCACGACATCCAGCTTTGCGGTCAGAATGCCCTGGATGAGCCGGTCGACCTCTTTCACGTTGATGGCGTTTTTCGTCAGCAGGTCGACGGGTTCGGCGGCCAGGGCGGGAATGCTCTGGAGGCTGCCGTTGACGGGATCGGTGTCAAAGCACCCTTGCAGCCGTCCTTGGTCGGCAAGGTATTGCGCGATCAGGCTGGCAACGAAGCTTTTGCCGACTCCACCCTTGCCTTGCAGGATGAAGTGAGCGGCGCGGGGATGCTGGTCACTTGCGGCTGGGACGGGGGCCGACAAGGCGGCTTTCGTCGTCCTGCCTCGGGTTTCCGTCGTGCTCGAAGGTGCGGGGACGGGATGGTTCGTATCGGGCATGTGGCGAGGTTCCTGGTGCTCGAGTGAGCGCCGCGGCTGCAGGATCGGCCGGCGGCGCAGGCGTGGGCTTGAAGGCGATAGAAGGAGCAACCCGTGCAGCGGCAGAGCCATAGGGTCGACGGGCAGGTTTGGACTCTGGTGCATAGCGGGCGACCAATTTTCGGAAGGCGCTGTATGTGATGCCAAGTTCGTCGTGGTGCCGGGCATGGATCGTCGTCAGGTAATCCCCAGCCTCAATTTCTTTTCGGATCGTGTGAAGGCGAGCGATAAAGGCGACGCGACCGAGCCCACGAGTAGGGGAAGGAGCTTTCATTTTCGGGAGGAGGAGCCATTCGTTCGCGGCTTGTTTTGGCGCATCTCATTTTCCTTTGATGGCAAATGGAGCGTATGCGGATCACCGAGACTGGTCCATTCCTATTTAATCCCATTATGGGCAATAATGGGCGATATATGGCCAATTATGGCCCTTTCTGTCCCATGTTAATGTAAGGGACAGAATCGGCCGAAATGGGAATGCGATTTGGATGGCAGGATAGGCATTGTTGGCCAACAATGCGTGTGGCTTACTCACCTCCGGTTCGACGGTGCAGACGTAGCAGGAGGACAGAAACGCCATGAGGAAGCTGCCCGAGCACGAGGTCCGGGACCGGCTGCGCCCGTTGCGCGTCGTGGTGTCACAGTCCGAGCGCCGGGAGATCGAGGGCCGAGCTGCCGCTGCCAGCCTGTCCGTCTCGGCCTACCTGCGGGCGGCCGGCATGGGTGCCACCTTCCGCTCGGCGGCATCCAGCCATGAGCAGGTTGCTGCCTTGGCGAAGGTCAACGCCGACCAGGGCCGGCTCGGCGGGTTGCTCAAGCTGTGGCTGTCGGAACGGCCAGGGCAGGGTGCTACGGTCCGAGATGTCCGCGCCCTGCTCGACCAGCTCGGCGAGGTGCAGGGCGTGCTAGCCGAGGCTGCGGCCCGGTTATGATTGCTAAGCGCATCCTCTCACCTAAGGGTGGCAGCGGCTTTCAACGCTTGGGCGCTTACGTGCTGAATGTGCGGGACAAGGACAAGGGCGCCGACCCGGCCAGTTGGCAACGGCTCGGCGCCTACATCCTGGACGCTGGCCACGGCGGCGAGAAGGTGGCGTGGGCGCGGGTGATGAACTGCGCCTCGACCGATGCCGGATGGGCGGTAAAGGAGATCATCTCCACGCAGGCGCGGAACACCCGGAGCCGGCGCGACAAGTCCTACCACCTCGTTGTCAGCTTTCCCGAGGGCGAGCGGCCATCGCGCGAACAGGTCGAAGATATTGAGGACCGGCTTTGCGAGGCCAACGGCCTGGCCCGGCACCAACGCGTGTCCGCCGTCCATCAGAACACGGACAACTGGCACCTCCACATCGCGATCAGCACGGTCGACCCGGTGACGTTCCGCAACGTGGCGCCGTTCCGCGATCACTTCCGGCTGCAGGAGACGTGCGCCGAACTCGAGATCAAGCACAGCCTGACCGTGGACAACCACACGACGCAGCGCGGCGCGGCGCAGGACCGGCGGAACGGTCGCGCAGCCGACGCCGCGACCCGCGAGGGCGTGCCGTCGTTCCTGGCCTGGGTGCGTCAGGAGGCTGCCCCGGCGCTGCTGGCGACGCGCGACGCCGGACAGGGATGGCAGGGGCTGCACCGAGCTGCAGCGACCCACGGGCTTGTCGTCAAACTGCGCGGCGCTGGCCTGGTGATCGGCCAAGCCAAGGATGGGCGGCTGCACATCAAAGCCAGCGACGTGGACCGCCGCCTATCGCTGAAGTCGCTGACCGATACGCTGGGCGCGTTCGAGCCGGCGGGACTGGCGACCGGCGCCCAGCAGGTCAAGACATCCTACACACGCGGCGCACTTCATGAGGCCTACAAGCTGGAGCGTGAGACAGCAACACAGGCCAAGGCGGCGGCAACGCTTGCGCTCCGAGAGCAGCACCGGGCCTATGCGGCCGCGCTGACAGCCTACTATCGCACGCGGATGAAAGCCGAGCAGGCGACTGGGCTCCGCGGTCATCTCCGGCGCGACAGCTTCCAGCACATCGCCGATAGACGCCGGCAGGACCATGCGGCGCGCGTTGCACGCGAGGCGGAGGAACGGCGCCAAGTGCGAGAGGCGCACCGTATCCCGCAATGGCAGGCATGGCTCCAGGCAGAGGCTGCGGGCGGCAACGTCGAGGCTGTGGCTGCTTTGCGCGGGCGCCAGCCTCAGCCAACCCGACCAGCTCTCCAACCATCGCACGCAGCGGAAAAGACGGGGACGCTCACGCGCGAGCGGAGCAAAGGCCGAGATCTTGAGCGATAAGGCTATCCTGTCCGGATATATACTCTGTCCACGTGAGAACCCGAAAACTTCGCATCCCCGGAACGCCGCTCATATAAGGATCGACTCGCCAGCCGATTTTCGGGTTCTCACGTGGACAGAGTATAGCTATTTCCCACTCAGGCTAGGGGTTCCGGAGCACAAGTGTTGGATCAGCTCCTCTAGCGTCAGTCCAGCCACGATGTCGAAGCTGAC
>JAABUM010004993.1_pt1 | contig 14389 bp, 25 predicted proteins | sample 5559161 | NCBI WGS metagenome assembly JAABUM01 (sample SAMN10711868, study PRJNA513369) | rock metagenome | isolation source: Antarctica rocks | place: Antarctica: Victoria Land, Siegfried Peak nord
CCAGGCGGCGGCGCTGGACGCAGGGGACATCGTCCTGTGGAACCGCATGGGCGCGCTGGTACGCTTTGACTTTTGATGAAAAGACTCAATACTGTGTAGCGACCAGGCCCTGGGACTGTACTGCGCTGGCGACATCGCGTAATTGCTTGAGCGCGCTGGTGCGCTTTCGGTTCTGATGAAGCGCTTCAGGCTTTTCGGCTGTGATTCTGGATGCCGGCGTCACCTGTGCCGTGGAGTCGCATGGATGCTCTGGTAGTAGGTCTCGTTCCAAATGGGTGATTTCAGTGTCGTAACTGCTGGACTCTTTCGTAGGTCTCCGCGATGCTGCCTGACGACTGCTATACAATGCCTGACGACTGCTATGCAATCTTGTAGCAGGGCGGTCCCTGTTTGCATTTGAGATACTTTGGCCAGGACTGCTCTCTCCATCAGCGTCACCGGTGTCCCGCACCGCAGGCGACGAAGCTGCGGCGGTGGGCCGCGGCGCGGCACGCCTTCGAGGCGGCGCTCGCGGTCAACGCCGTCAATTCGATGTCACTGGAGGGCCTCCTTCACGTGCTGCTGCGGCTGGGCGACTGGCAGTGCGCGTCCGCGGTCGCCGGGGCGCTTGCGGCGCTGGACCCTGGCGACTCACGGGCGGCTGCGGTGCTGCAGGCGCTGCAGCACGCCGACGGGTGTGCAATTCTGCCACATCCTTGCCCCGGAATCTGGCTGTGTGAATGTCCTGGAAGTGAGTGACTCGACAGAATGACTGTTGCGGAGATATGATTCGGGCTTGCGGCCTTTTGCTGTGCGCATACATGATTGGAACCACAAGGCTGCCACAAGGGCCAACCTTTCGTGCTGAACTGTCCTTCTGCAGACCATTGGAGGGTGCTGCGCTCGAGGGTGACTGTTGTGCGGGGCTGGCGGGGGACAGTGGCGAGATGATCGAGGAGGCGCCGGTGGATGCAGAGGCGGTCGCCGGTCCGCTTGACGTGCGGGTGCCGACTGCCAGCTGGGCCGATGTGGCGAAGCAGGTGCGCGCCCCAGGGACGCAGTGCGAACGAGCCATCTGCTCCTTGAAAGAAGCCATGTTACGCACCTCCTCAGCGCAGCAGCAGTGCCGCCTCCTTTGATCAAGGACACTCTCAGCGCCTGGCCTCGCGTTGGACGCCAGTAATACACGTAAGTATGGCGCAACATAAACCCTAAATACACGTAAGTATGGCGCAACACAAACGAAGACGATGCGAACTTCTCTCTGATGCCGTCCGCAGGTGGCGAAGCAGCTGGAGGTAGCAGAGCGGCAGTTGCTGTCGGGGGCTGTCGACCACAGCGGCTGCATCCGCCTAGTCATCACCGGCGCGTCAGCAGCTGCGGGCCAGAATCAGGCGCATGCAGCGCCGCCAGCAGCACAGCCAGCGACTGTGGCGGCTGCTGCACCCTCAGCGAATGCTGCCGGTGACATACCGGCGGTACATGCCGCTGCACCCGCCGCACAGCCGGCAGCCCAGACGCAGGCAGACGCAACCATCGCCATGAACACCGACGCAGCCGCTGTGTACGACCAGCCTAGGCCCACGACAGCGTCGGCAGAGCAGGCCAGAGAGCCTGCAGCTGCGGCAGCAGCCGGCGCGATGAGTGCGGAGCCCGCTGCAGCAGGTGTGGCTGCAAACGTTTCTGCGTTTCCTCTGCGCATCTACGTGCAGCACAGCAGCCGTTGCTGTCTCCTGCATCACCCTGGGACGTGTCCTGCACAGCTGAGCTTGCAGTGTGGTACTCAGTTGACGTGCTGACACTCACTTTCGGTACAGATACTGTCCATGAATACGACCGATTCCTTGAGCAAGTGTTGTCTTCTTGTGCAGCTCTGACGGAGGCGCGGCCACCGCCCAAGCCATCGCACCCAGAGGCGCCGACTCGCACATCTCGCCGCATACAGTCGCGCAAGTGCGCTGCTCATCTAGGGCTTAGGTCTTAGCTCGTTGGGCTGCCTGTCGCGTGGCATGCACGCTTCATATTGCATGTTTCTGAAGACGAGCCGCTTAGGTCTAAACATACTCGCTTCTGGGAGTGAACGGTCTTCATATGCGGCCCTGCCTGCCCGCAGGGAGCAAGAGGCGGCGGGTGGGGAGGAGTCGCTGACGCGCAACATTATCGCCGCATTTTTGGACTTCCTCGGGCCGCCGCCGGACTCTGGCGCAGCTGGAGCCACACCGGCACGACACTTGCCTTGGGCAGAGTCTGTTGCCTGCATGGTTGCCAAGATTGGAGCTACCACATGCACTCGAGACTGCGCTGCGGCATCTGCTGTATCGGTCTGCCTTGATCGAAGGGCCTACGTTGGATTTGCACCTAACAGGTGCCTGGCATTGTCAGCGTGGCTGCTGCCAGCGAGGAGGCGGCAGTCGAGGCGTTTGCGGAGCAGATCAACAATGCCGGTGGCCGGCACGAGACCGCCGGCGGCAGCAGTGTGCATGGTGCGGCGGCGGCGCTGGTGCAGTGGCTGCTGGTGGCGCTGCCGCCGCAGCTGGAGCCACAGCTGTTGGCAGACCTGCTGCAGTTGGAGGCGGCTGTAAGAGGCGGGTCCATCTTCTGTCGGCTGCATGGACATGGACTGAGACCGAAGGCGGCTCCTCGCTGAGAACCCAACCTCGCCTGCATGTTGAAGTCCCAATTGTAGTTATTGAAGCCTGTCACCCCTGTGCCTGGATTGTCAGTATGTGTGAATAATTCATCTGTCGGTCATGGCAAAGCCTGGAAAATTGCTGGTGCTGCGGCTGACGCCTTGCCAATGTCATGGACCGCAGGCTGGAAGCGTCCGGCGGTCGTGGCGCTGGCGCTGGCGGAATTGCACCTGGACCGGGCGCTAACGCTGCGCAGCGCTGGCGGTGCGGCAGCTGCTGCCGCCCCCCAGCCGGCTGCGCCAAAGGCGCCTCGAGTCGCCTCGGCGTCCGAGGCCGGCCGCGTGCGCGACGGCGCAGCGCCTAGCAATGGCAACAGCAGCGGCTGCGGCGGCGGCGCAGCAGCCATTGAGCGGCATCTGTCTGCCTCAGAGGCCAACCTGGGTCTGTTCCAGCTTGCCGGCTTCCAGGAGGCTGCCGAGACGGCGGCAGAGGCGGTGCCAGACAGCGGCGACTCAGCGCAGCCGCCCGCAGACATCGAAATGGCAGAGGCGGATGCGCCTGCAGCTGATGAGACACTGGAAGCAGAGGTATGTGAGGCAGCGGGCCTGCCGCCGCGGCTACAGGTGCTCGTGCGCCAGCAGTGGCTGCTGGGCCGCATCGCTGAGGCCCGCCGGCAGCCGTCCACAGCGGCGACAGCCTTTGCCACCTGCCGCCGGCTGCTGCTCGGCGCTCTGGGCTGCCAGCAGAGCCAGCAGGCAAGCCCTGATCAGAGCATGCCAGACGCTGACGCTGACGCGGCAGCCGCCAATATGGACGGCTCGGCACCGCCGGTGACCGGAGCAGCCAGCAGCGGCGCCGCGCCTGAAGGCGCGCCGGTACAGCTTGCTGAAGGAGTCGCAGAGGCGGCGGCAGCAGCGGCAGCGGCGCCGGAAGTTCGCTTGCGCGGCTGTGCGCATGATGCGGTCATCAGTGCAGCAGCGCTAGACGCGAAGCTGCAGGCCCTGCGGCTGTTCGACATCCTGGAGACTGGCCCCGAGCGCCTGAAACAGGGCCGACACGTGGAGGTGGTACAGGTGAACTCCTGGCATGTCGAAATACCCGAAATTGACTCGAGAACGTCCTCGATTCACACATGATTGATCTGCGATGCAGCAGTGCTAAGCAGTACACCTGCTTGTTACCGCAATCGGCCTAAGCAGCAGGGGATACAGATAAGGGAAGTGGCAGACTTTGACCATCGCCTTGACGGGGCCACGTGGTTGCCGCCTCTGCAGGAGCTGGAGCCGCTGGTGCTGCGGGACGATGTACTCGGCGGAGCCTGGGCCGCTGCCGCTGCTGGAGAGGAGCAGATGTCTGCTCTGCGCCTGCTGCAGGTGTGGTCCGTGCTAAGGCGAGATGCAGGCATGGAGTTGTGATCTGACTGCTGTCGTGCTCTGCAGCGGCGCGTTGGCTACCCTGAACCCTAAACCCTGAACCTGAGCAGCACTCTTGAAATGCAGCAACGCCTCCTGTGCGGCTGGTGGCACGAGCTCTGCTCCACGATGACTCGGCTGCTTGTCTTGTGCAATGCATCCAGCTTCCAGCGCATCCAGCTCACCTTCCTGCTGGCACCCGACTGACCGCTGAGGAGCAGCAGCCAATGCGCCTGGCATGACAGCCTTTCACCGCATGCACCATGTGCCTCCGATGTGCAGGACGCAGCAGCCGCCGCCGGGGATGCGCATCTGGGCACGCAGCTGTGGGCGGTGCTGCTGCGCGCGCACGCGCTGCTGCCGCCGCTGCCGCGCGACGCCGCCGGGGCTCTGCAGGATGAGGCGGCGCATGAAGCGTCCACGGCGGGCGCCTCGCCGCCGGCCGCCGTCTCGCTGTCAGTGAGCCATGCGGAGATGCGCTTTTGAGAGTCGCGGCTCTGTCCTGGCATGTTCTGCCAGAGTGCTGGCGCGAACTCGTGCAACTTGGCTTGTGTCACGCCGTGCCACACCCTGCAAATACGTCACCTCCTTGAGCCGAGTCGAAGCAGCTCCCGAAGCTGGCACAGGCTTGAGTTTGGGTTTGGTAACAGTGATAAGCGCAATTGGACTGAGTCTTCTGCATGCAGTCCTTCCGGCTGGGGCCGTCCAGCACGGCGGCGGGCGTCGCCGCCAGGGTCGCCGCACAGCTGGCAGGGCAAGGCGAGGAGCTGGGTGCCGGTCTGGCAGCGCTGCTGAAAAGCGTTGCATGGCAGGCAAGCCAGTCTTGCCCAGCTCAAGCTTGTTCCGCAGCTGCGGCCTGCAACCAAAGTGTGCGACATAAGCATTCGGGGTGTGACATGCTTCATGCGCAACTGCAAACTGCGTTTGGGGATCATGACTCTGCCATGAGAAGCACGGCATGTCCGGCATCCGAATGGGCGGCGCCTTTGCACAGAGATCCAGCCGCACTCACATTCTGCTGCTTCGTTCGCTATCTGCTACGATGTCACCTCACCATCTCGGCTGCCTCCGCAGGTTCTGGTGGCGCTGGAGGCGTGCTACTGGTCACTCGTGCAGGGCGCTGCTGCTGCCGCCCGGCCCGGCGCAACGGCCATTGCGCAGCGAAAGCGCAGGGGCAAGGTGCGCCTGCGAGGGTGCAGCTGCAAGTACACGCCTTGTCGAGCAAACTGCCTCGTCCCAGCCGCCAACTCACTCCGAGCGGCTGCCGTGCACATGGCTCTACCGAGTGCTCCCAGACAAAGTGTCTGCGCCTCGCTCGCAGGATATCATCAACTATTGTGGCTTCAGATGCCATTTCAAATGGGCCACCCCTTGACGCATCTGCAGTGTGCGCGCTGCGGCTGGACTCTGACCGGGCTCCGTTGTTGCTGTGACAGGTGGATGCGCTGGCAGAGCTGGCTTCGGCAGTGTGCGGTCTACAGCAGTTCCTGCCTGATGCACCCCAGGTCCGTCCTGTTGAGATTGCAAGCTGCGCCACTCACCCGCAACCCTATGAGCGAAGCATGGGTATCATTCAGGACCTCTGCTCATGCATCAGCCGCCTTCCTGCCATGCGAGAATGCTGCACATGCGTCTGGATCGCGCACACACCGGCGCCGCCAGCATCGGATGCAGGCACCCTAAAACCCTAAACTAGCACCTGAGCTGGCACCTCCGACCAGGAGCGAGGTCCATGCTGCACAGATCACTTGTCCTACTCCAGAGGCTAATGCGAGAAAGCTTCAGCCATTCGACCAGACCCCTCAGTCATAAGACAGACCCCTCAGTCATAAGAATGCGGTGACTCCGCTGCTGGGCAGCATGATGCCCAACGTATTTGTCACCATCTGTCGACAAGCGGCTCGCGGTCGTAGCAACAGGACCCGGCGTTGCTGGCGACGGTGATGCAGCTACTGGGGCAGTGTCCATCGCAGGATAGTCAAGAGGACATGGAATGCGTTTTCAAAATTTGCCGTCTGTTGACAATATGGTCAATCTGGCAACAGGACCCGGAGTCCGTGGAAGCGCTGCTGGCTACGGCAATGCAGCTGCAGGGGGAGCGCGGCGACCCGACTGCCCGCGGCGGCGTCTTCCTGCGCCTCGCCATCCGCCGCCTGGGCGTCGCCTCTGCACAGATCCACGCGGCAGCGCCAGGTGCATCCCTCCTGTCATGAGACGGCTTGGTGAATCCTCCGAAAATGCGTGTTCACTGCCTGGCCATGCTGCAGCCGCGCTCGCCTTCTCAGCAACAGCTTGCGGGGAGCTGCCAATAACACAGGGACAAGGGCTTTGCCTCGTGCAGCGGCTCCACGCGGCGACATGTAGATTGCTTGCCCTCCTTCCTTCCGTCAGTGAGCGCAGGCGCGGTGCTGGCTGCCGCAGAACACGCATCGCTGGCAGAAGTGGAGGGGGGCCTGGCGCACTGTAGGACAGCGCCATCTTGTCAATCTGACTGCAAGACCTCGACAGTGCTAATATGGTCCAGAAGGCGAGGTCGTGGGCGACGCTCGCGGACGCGGATTACGCGGCGGCGCAGGCGGAGGTGGACGGCGGGCACATTTGGACCACTCTGGATGAACACAGCCCAAAATCCTCCAAGTACAGGCGGCGGAGGGCCTCGACGCGATGTCGGCGGCGGCGGAGTATGCGGTGTGCGCTGCAGGCGGAGGTGGACGGGGGGCACAATTTCATCTGAACACTGCGGTGCGAACCAAGCCTGAAATCGTCCAGACGCAGGGGGCGAGGGCGCCAACGCGATGATTGCAGCCGCACAGCACACGGCATTGAAGGCAAAAGCAAGGGCGGGCTGGCGCAAGGACGGGTGAATCCACTCAGGTTTGTGTCACTTGCAGACTCTGACTGTTCATGTTCGGCCTCAGGCGGCAAGGGCGCCGACGCAATGCTGGCAGCTGCGGAGCATGCGGCGCTGCAGGCGGAGGTGGACGGCGGGCTGGCGCACTGCGTGCACGCGCTACATGGCATCGACCTGCCCTGGCGTTCGGCCGCTGCCTGGGGCGCTGACGCCGCTCTGCCGGTGCGCAATTTGCAGCGCGCTCCCCTCAGTTTGGGACCATACGCCCAACTCCGCCCTGGGGCGCCGGCGTCATCGTGTGCCCCCACTGATTGCTGCCCAAGCCAGCGACTATGGGGAGCCAAGGTCTCAAGTCGTCGCAAGCCACATCCCCAACCTGCTGCTCAAGGGATTCGCTTGCCACACAAATTCTCAGGGTTCAGCCATCTCACATGGAGCCAATCCCCACAAATCTCATGTTTCATGAACGTGTTCCCCGGGTGGAGCTGATGGCGGCGCCAGTAGACAACTCGGCGTCCACCGCGGCGTTTGTAAAACTTCCAACAGCTTCTTCTGTTGATCACAGCACTTACCAGAGACCACCATCTCGACATTCAGAAACGAGACGTGAAAACCTGCAGGCGCACCCAATGGCGGCACCGTCGGACAGCCTGGCGTGGCGCTTGAACAGTATACGTGAGGCTCTTCCGTCACAGATGCAGCAGATGCATCAGCTCTGCGATTGATATCGGCAAACCCTCTGATAATCGCACGTGCAGGCGGAGCCCATGGCGGCGCCAGTTGACTGTCTGGCGGCAGCGGTGGCGCTGTGGACGGCGGTGCGGCCGCGCACTCTGGACGTTGCCACTTCCGGTTCCGCCACCCGAATGGCACGCCTCGGCGGCCTGGTCGCGGCGCTGGCACCGCACTTCCAGCCGCTGGCCGATGCCGCTCTTGCGACGCGCGACCCCGACAGGTGCACAGCTCTTGTACAGGAGGACATAAGCGAGACAACAGCGACATGCAAGCAAACCCTAAAGCAAACCCTGAAGCAAACCCTGAAGCAAATTGAACTTCTGCGCCTTTGGGTGCCCTGGTGGCGGCGCTGGCACCCCACATCCATCCGCTGGCAGACTTCGCTGGCCAGCCGCGAACCCGGACAGGTTTGCTGCGTCATGATTCTGTGCAGCATGCGCCAGGGGGTTTTGGGTAAGGGTTTAGGGGTATCTGTGTTTGGCATTGTGGAGCCTTGTCATGCATTTGCTTCGTGCACATGCCAAAGTCGTGTACATAAACTCCGGTGCAGTCCGTAAAGTCTGCACAGCCCACCCTGAGTGTCCTCTGGCAGCAGCCGTCTTGCAGCATCGCCATTGATGGGCTCGAGTGTGATTTGGCATGCCCGTTCACAGCGATTTTCTCGATGACCTCCGTGGTGCTGGAGGTAGCCTGTGCAGACAGATGCAATCGCATCCCAGAAACGGCATCATTCGCATGATGCAGTGTCGTGGTCCGCAGTGTATTCAACTGCGTGCTGGACGAGTACCTGACAGCAAAGCATTGCTTACACATTGTGTCAGGCTCCTGCATTCTAATCTTGAACCTGAACCAAAATGCAAAGGTGTTCGCTAATCTGCGCAGGCTGCTGGTGACCCTGGACGACGATGGCCAGCTGCCGGCGGAGCTGCCGGACCTGGTGGCGGCGCAGGCGCCGATCACCTCAGACTGTTGTATTCCGTGAAATCCAAATGCCGAGCCCCTTTCGACCTATTGCGCAGGCTGCTGGCGGGCATCACCCTGGACGAGAACGCGCAGCTGCCAGCGGAGCTGCCGGCCCTGGTGGCGGCGCAGACGGCGGCCGCGGAGGAGCGTGCTGCCAGCCCGCATGCGCTTATCATCGACAGCTTCTTCGAGCTGCAGGTGCTGTTTCGCCGTTGCACACTGCAGCGACAGCCTGAAGTGTCAGCTCATCGCCGAGGCATCTGGATTTCAATCGAAATCCAGGGTTTAGGGTTCAGAATTAAGGGTTTAGGGTTTAAAATCCATCTGTGAGCAGGCACTCGTTGTTACCTGTCACTTGTCGAAGCTCCTTTTGGAGAAAGGCCATCGAAGCCTGCTGCAGTGTCCGAATCGAATGCGCTCTGCATTACAGTGAAGACAGAATCTTTGTAGGTTGATAGCCTCGGTCAGGTCACTCCTTCTCGAGCTAAGGCGGCCTCAAAAAGCAGACGTGAAATGGCCTCCTCTTCTGCGCGCGCAGGTGCAGCTGCAGCCGCAGCTGATGGTCAGCTGGAGGCGAGCGCGATGCTGCAGGACTTGTGGACAGCGAATGGAGCTTGCAATGTACTTTCTGCCTTAAAGATTTGGGAATCGGAACGCAAGCCCTACTGGGAATCTGAAAACGGCTGCAAAGTGACATGCCGCGCCAAACGCGCAGGTGCAGCTGCAGCCGCAGCTGGACGGCAGCCTGGAGCCAGGCGCAATGCTGTGCCCCGAGGCAGACGCCGCGGCGGCGGCGCACACCCGGCCCGCTCGCGCGGAACTGGCGCTAAACCCTGCGCGTTTCGAGTCCTGGGAGCTGTACGCGGGTGCGTTGGCATCTGTCAGCGACGGTTCCTGTCATCTGACATGTGCAGATTGATGCAGGTTGCTGGGCTCATGGTAATGCGCGCATGGCGTGCACGTCTCAAGGCGGCGCTGAGTCCCGCGCGCTTCGAGTGGTAGGATCCAGGCGCCGGTACGACATGCATGCACGTCCTGTCTCTTGATGCATGCCTGCATGGGGTGAGTGCAAAGATGTCGTGGACGCATAAGTCCTATCAGCGCTTCTTTGATCGCAGATGCTGCGGTTCATCGGCTCCCTGGCAGCTGCCAGTCCATCGATTTGCTGCATGAGGTTGAACAGAGGCTTGGGGGTCATGCATTCGTGCGCTTGTGCCTGCTCAAGGCGATGTGGTTTGGCTTCCTACGGCCTGCTCCAGCTGGCCCTTTCCTTTTTCCAGCTGGGCCCTTTCCTTTCTCCAGCTGGGCCCTTTCCTTTCTCCACCAGAATGCAGGAGCTCGTGCGCATGTGCTGCTTGCCGGCCATGCACCGCGTTACAATCAAGATGAATGCGCCGACGTCATGATCTGCAACTGCTGACAGCTTACACCCTTTACGCAGGTGGCGCGCGGGATCTGCTGGACCTGCTGCAGAGCGACGCCTGCGCCGGCATCCCGCCCGCCGCATGGGCCGCCGCGCCCGCCGCCGCGCCGCTGGACCTCAGCCCGGCGCCTTCGCCGCAGCAGACGTCTACGGCGGCGGCAGACGTGGCAACCGCTGCTATTCAGCCAGCACCCGGGGAAGCAGCCCCGGCGGCGGGCGCGGCAGGAAGCGCGGCAGCGGGCGTGGTGGACATTCCCGGCGTCAAGGCCCGGCTGGCGGCGTACCGACACCGGGCGGTAGCTGCGACGCTGGTGGCGCGACGCCTGGCGCCGAGCGGCGATCTCGCAGCCGCTCTGGACGAGCAGCTGGGCATGCAGCACCTGGAGCAGGTGCGCGGCTTCCTCCGATCTCGATTGTCGTGAGTATGACGACTGGATGTCTGAAACGGAAATGGAGAAAGGTGCTGCGGCGCTGGACGAGTAGCAGCGCATGCTGCACCTGGAGCAGGTGCAGGTCGCATGATGGCAGGGAATGTCGAACCTTGGGGAATAGTATAGCGGGTTTAGGGTTTAAATCATAAATCCTAACTGCGGCGGTTCCACAGATCCCAGGACCGTTGCCTGTCAGGCCACTTGCCTGACTGCTGCTTTGGTTGAATTGTGCGTCGCAAGGACCTCAACATCAGTTGGCACCAGCCTTGGCAGAGAGCTTTCCCTCTTGAGGCTACTGGCAGCTAGTCTCGCTGCCCGTCGTCTTGCTCATTGAGTGCGGTGACACGTCAAAGCTGACTAATGCGAATCACAACGCACAGGTGCAGCGCACACCGCCGTGCTGCGATGGCCGACACGACCGCCCAGGGCGGGACCTGCCAGAGTTTCAGGCCCGGTGCCGGCTGGCGCAGGCGGCATTTACCGCCGCGGAGGCGGCACTGCCGCAGGAGTGGAGCTTCCAGCTGTTCCTCGGCAAGCTGTGCGTCATTTGCTTTTCCTAGTCGCATGTTCTCCTGCACGTCCTGCAGTCATTCTACCAGTTTCTCAGGGATGGTGTCCACCGAAACGCCATGCCTGCACATTTGTTCGCCAGGCTGGTGATCAACATGCAGCCATTCATGCAGCTCCTCGCCCCACTTGTGAAAGCCATAGCCATGCTGCAGGGCGAAAAAGATGGGCGCGCCGCCTACGGAGTACCTCCGCCGCTTTGCGGCGGCGTCGCACCTGGCCTCGCTGCATGCCGGAGGCCTGCTGGAGCCGCTGTATCAGCTGCACGCCTGCCGCCTCAAGCTGCTGGACGCGCTGCCGATGGACTCGACACCTGTGGCGCCGGCGGCGGCACCAGCAGCACGTCCTGGTGCTGCGGCGGTGGCGGAAGAAGCGGTGCTGACGGCGGTGGGGCGGTACTGCTTCCTGGCGCCGGGCGAGGAGGATCTGCCCGGCAGCCGCGGTGTCAGCCCGCACGTGCAGCGGCAGCGCAGCCCTGCCGCTTCCAATGGTGGGGACGCCGCGACTGTGGCCGCGGCGCTGGGTGGCGCAGCCGCGGCAGGCGGCGCCAACGGCGGCAGCCCCCCTGCGCCGCGGCACAGCCCCGAGAGCCCGACTCAGCCGTCGGCGGCGACGGCGGAGACGCTCACGGCAACATCGGGCGATTCTCAGCCGCCGCCCACCCTGGAGCAGCTGCTGGCGGACCTGCGGGCGGACTGCGTGCGCGCGCTACACTTCGTGCTGGACAGTAACCGACACTTCCACCGCGCCCGCTACCGCCTCGCCAGGTGCCTTTCACTTCAAACGTGTTCCTGCGTTGCGACGCAAGTAGTTGGCATGTCTGAAGCCGAGCCACTCTTGGTGTACTGGTGTACTGGTGTACTGATGTACTGGTGTACTGGTGTACTGGTGTACTGGTGTACCACCACCTATCAGCCAGCACCCTGTTGTTACGGCATGAGTGGCGACAAGCTTGGCTGTTGGCTCATCAGACATTTGCATTCGCACACACACACGTTCAGACACGCTCGCGGGATTCGAGAGCCTTGTCTATGCTGCAGGGCGAAGCTGGCAGAGGGCAACGCGGCGGCGGCCCTGGAGGAGATGCGGCCGCTGTTCACCCGCAGCCGCGCCGTCTTCGGCATCAACATGGAGGAGATCTCCGCCAGCAGTGACGCCAAGGCCCGCTTCCTGCTGTTGGCTGCTTTGGAAGGCGGGGCTGGTCACTGCCACTGTACCGCTGGGGTGAAGTTTGGGTCCCATGTCTGCCTGCAGCAAATGCTGCTGGACACTGACGGAACATGCAGTCGCCCTTGACTGTGTACTGACGTGGGCCTTCTTTTGCGCAGGTCGACAGCTCACTGGCCAAGGCAGGCGGCAGGCGCGGGTGTCGCTGCCGGCCGACGCCAGCAGCAGCGGCGCCGCGGCCGAGAGGCTGTGGGGCCACCGCCCGCCGAAGGTCGCAGGTGCGCTGGGTACCCTGCTGGACTCATTGCTTCAGGCGATACCGCCAGTCGCAGATGCTTGTGGGGAACGAAAAAATTGGTGATCCCGAGAGGCCTTCAACCATGCGCGTGTCATTTGACCTGAGCAGTGCCCACTATGCTGGCCGTAAAGTGCATTACAAACCCTTCGTGGCCAGATGCAGTTGCAGAGATGCTCGCCATCGAATACCATGTGCAGCTACCAAATGACGTAGCATCTGCGCAGGTAACGGACTGGAGGAGAACGTGCGCAAGCACGCGTCGGCGCGGCGGCGGTGCCTGCTGCTGTACCTGCGGCTGCTGGCGGGCGCGCGGGAGGGCGCCACCCTGGAGGCGGCGTCGGTGCTGCTGGCTGCGCCTGGCGGGCCCTGCGCCGACTCCATGCCCGATGTCGCCAGGTGCCTTTCTAGTGATGAACACTGCGTGTGGTTCGGTCAGCCACGGCTTTGGGCAGCTGACGTGGCAGCGGCAGGTCGTGCAGCGTGCTGTCTCCAAGAGCCCTCACCTCGTTGTACGCCTTCTCGAAATGCGGCGGTGTGTGCACAGAGAGCCACCGCACTTTCACTCTCCCCGCCCTTCCACATGCCTCAGCGTTGCACGCCACCCGCAGACTGGCCCTGGGCTACTACGTTTCGCAGCTGGCCGCGGCGCTGACCGCGGCGCTGCCGGGCGCCTTCACATTCCATGAGCCCGCTGCAGCCGCCGGCGAATGCCCCGGCGGCGCTGACCCTCGGGCAGAGGCACTCACGCCGCTGCCAGCGCCCAAGCTGCACGTGTCGGCGGTGGCGGCCCGCCGGCACGATCCCGCAGCGCGCGACCTGCTGGAGCGCGCTTGGGCGCTGTGCCTCAAGCACGGCGTGGCGACGGACGCGGCGGCGGCATGGGATGCCACGGTGGCGCCCGCCCTGCAGGTGATACTGGCGGTCTGCTTGGGCACAAACCCTAACCCTAAACCCTAAACCCTTGCATGATCTGGGCTGTGTCCAGCTGGTGGCAACGGCTCGGCGCCCTGTGATGCATGTGAAAAGCCGATGTCAAGCCGGCTTTGCTTAAGCCTCGTGTCAGTGCTTCAGCTGCCACGAGCTTCAGCTGCTAGAAGACTCAGCTGTTCGTACCCGACCGCTTCAGCGGCTCTCACCACTGGTGACCCCACCGCCGTGATTGTGATGTAGGACACCTACTCTGAAAGTTCCTCCGCTTGTCGCAGGAGCTGAGGGTGGAGGGCCAGCTGGAAGCCGCGGCGGAGCAGCGGCTGTCAGCAGCCGCCTTTGCGGCCTACGCGACAGGCCACCTGTCGGCGCTGGCGGCGGCGTCTGACGCAGAGGCGCTCACGGCGGCGGGAGCGGCGCTGCGCAAGCGGCGGCGGGCTCTGGCATCTCACCCTGACAGCGTGAGCACATTTACTGAGGCCGTGGATCTGCTAAAAATGTTGAAACCTCGCCAGAGCGCCGTGCCAACAGAGCGTGTCGCCAGAACTGTTGCTGCCGACAGGTCGGAAGCACTGCCGACATGGCAGCGTTCAGGGCTGTACATCGCTTAGGACTCATGTGTAGTTGTGTCCACGAAACGATCTTCTCAGCGTCTGCAAGTGGATGTGCAGCTGGTGACGGTGGCTGGCCAGCGGCTGGGTGTGAAGTCGGGCGCGGCGCTGCCAAGAACCCTAACCCTAAACCCTAACTTTATAGCTGTCTCTTTAGCACGAACCGAGTGCACGACGTTTCTGGCACACCGTCACCTGGGGCAATCCGACTCGCAGCCTGCCGCGGCCATGTGCAAGCGGCTGGGCGCGGAGGCAGGCGCGGCGCTGCTGGCGGTGCTGCGCCAGGAGGTGGGCGTTATCGAGGCCTTCACCTCGGCGCTGCTGCAGGACGCCGCCTTCACTGGTCCGCCCGAAAATCTCACCACAGCATGTTGCAGGAGGACAGGGCCATCGTG
>JAABUM010004996.1_pt1 | contig 14373 bp, 10 predicted proteins | sample 5559161 | NCBI WGS metagenome assembly JAABUM01 (sample SAMN10711868, study PRJNA513369) | rock metagenome | isolation source: Antarctica rocks | place: Antarctica: Victoria Land, Siegfried Peak nord
CGCCTCTGTGCCTCTCGTTCCGTCCCCTTTTCCCTCGCGTCGTTCTCTGCGTCTCCGCGCCTCTGCGGTGATCGTCTTCTCGTCCTACAAGTACCCCTTGAGGCGGGTGAGGTCGATGTTACCCCCGCCGAGGATCGCGACGACCTGGGCGTCCGGGTCCACCGTGACCGCGCCGCTGAGGAGCGCCGCGACCGCCGCCGCCCCGGCGGGCTCGACGACGAGCTTAGCCCGTTCGAGGATGAAGCGCAGCCCGTCGAGGATCGCCTCGTCGTCGAGCAGCACCACCGCCTCCACGTATTCGCGGACAATCGCCAGATTGCGCACACCCGCCAGGGGGGCTGTCAGGCCGTCGGCGACGGTGCTGATGTTCGCGAGCGCGACCGGTTGCCCGGCGGCGAGGGCGGTGTGCATCGTCGGCGCGCCGGTCGGCTCCACGCCGATGATCCGCACGCCGGGACGTTGCGCCTTGATCGCCAGCGCCACCCCGGCGATCAGCCCGCCGCCGCCGATCGGCACGACTACTGTGTCGCGCCCTGCGCCCGTGCCAAGGCCCAGGTTCGGCAGATCCTCGAGGATTTCGAGGCCGATCGTCCCCTGTCCCGCGATCGTCAGCGGATCATCGTAGGGATGGACGAGGGTCAGGCCGCGCTCCGCTTGCAGGCGGTACATCTCCGCGAAGGCGACGATGTTGTTCGCCCCGTGGAGAATCACCTCCGCGCCGTAGCCGCGCGTGGCCGCCACCTTGGTCGGCGAGGCGATCTCCGCCATCACCACCGTTGCCCGCACCCCGGCGGCGGCGGCGGCCCAGGCGACCCCCTGCGCGTGGTTCCCGGCGGAGACGGTGATGACGCCGCGCGCACGTTCCTCCGGCGAGAGGGTCGCGATCTTGTTCAGCGCCCCGCGCGCCTTGAACGAGCCGGTGCGCTGGAGGTTTTCCGCCTTGAGCCAGGCGGGGCCGACCAGGCCGAGCCGCCGCCCCAGGGTGTGCGAGGAGACGAGCGGGGTGCGATGGACACGCCCGGCGATCCGCTCGCGCGCCGCCTCCACGTCGGCCAGCGTCACCAGCGGCCCCGCACCTTGCTCCTGTGTCACGCTCACCCCTCCTGATATACCCCTACAGGCGGATAAATAATGGGGGCGGCGAGGACACGCTCGCCCCCACCGCCCCGCGATTCGCGCTGTTTACTGACCACCCCCGCCGTAGAGGAGATCGAAGGTGCGCGCCTCGACCTCGTCCGGGTCGACCGCCGTGCGGGCCTCACCCGTGGCGACCGCCGCGCGGGCGACGGCGGCGGCGACCTTCGGCGGCACCCGGTAGCTGATGCTGTCCGGGATGATGAACTCGGCGCTCAATTCCTGCGGCGTCACCAGCGCGGCGATCGCCTCGGCGGCGGCGATCTTCATCGCGTCGTTGATCACGCGCGCCTTGGCGTCGAGCGCCCCACGGAAGATACCGGGGAAGGCGAGCGAGTTGTTGACCTGATTCGGGTAGTCGGACCGCCCGGTCGCCACGACGAGCGCGCCCGCCTCATACGCCAGGCCGGGATCGATCTCCGGGGTCGGGTTGGCAAGTGCGAAGACGATCGGCTTCTCGGCCATCTCCCCGATCATCGCCTGGGTCAGCGCGCCCGGCGCGCTGACGCCGATGAAGACATCCGCACCGGTGATCACCTGTTCGAGCCGCCCGGAGAGGCGCTCCTTGTTGGTGAGCGCGGCGATCTCCTCCTTCGATTGATTCATCCCGACCGGGCGCCCGGCGTAGACCGCGCCGGAGCGGTCGCAGAGGATGATGTCGCCGACACCGTACTGGAGCAGCAGTTTGGCGACCGCCACGCCCGCCGCGCCGGTGCCGTTGATCACGATCCGCACCTGATCCATCGTCTTCCCGGCGATCTTCAGGGCGTTGATCAGCGCCGCCAGGGTGACGACCGCCGTGCCGTGCTGATCGTCGTGGAAGACCGGGATGTCCAGCGCCGCCTGCAACTTCGCCTCGATCTCGAAGCAACGCGGCGCGGCGATGTCCTCCAGGTTGATGCCGCCGAAGGTCGGCGCGATCGCCCTGACGATCTCCACGATCTCGTCCGGCTCGCGCGCCGCGACGCAGATCGGGAAGGCTTCGACCCCGCCGAGGGTCGAGAAGAGGACCGCCTTCCCCTCCATCACCGGCAAGGCCGCCTGCGGGCCGATGTCCCCGAGGCCGAGGACCGCGCTGCCGTCGGTGACGATCGCCACCAGATTCCCCTTCGCCGTCAGGTCGTAGACGCGCTGCGGGTCGCGGCGCACCTCCTCCGCCGGGGCGATGGCGGCGGGCGGGACGTAGAGCATGTTCAGGATGTGGTGATCCTTGATCGGGATCTTGCTCTTGATCTCCAGCATCCCGCCGTAGCGACGGCGCAGATCGAGCGCGCGCTCCTGGATCGACGCCTCCGGGCCGACCCGTGGCGCGTTGTTGTCGGCGGTGACGTTGGTCATCTGTCCTTCGTAGACGATCCGGCGGGTGCGCTCGGCCTCCACCTCGGGATCGACATCGCGCCGGGCCTCGCCGGTGGCGCTGGCCGCGCGGACCACGGCGGCGGCGATCGCCGGGGCGGTGCGGAAGTCGAAGATCGAGGGCAGGATGTTCTCGGCGTGCAGCCGCTCGGGGGGGACGCTGTCCGCCAGGGCGCGCGCCGCCGCGTCGAGGATCGCCATATTGATGTTGCGGGCGCGGGCGTCGAGCAGCCCCCGAAAGACACCGGGGAAGACGAGCGCCGGGTCCATCTGGTTCGGATAATCGGAGCGGCTCGTGGCGATGACCCGCGCCCCGGCCCGCCGCGCCTCGTCGGGGTCGATCTCGGGATCGGGCGTGGCACAGGCGAAGACGATCGGATCCGTGGCCATCGAGCGGATCATGTCGGCGGTCAGCGTATTCGGCGCGGAGAGCCCCACGAAAACATCGGCCCCCGCGATCATCTCGGCGAGGCTGCCGGTGCGGCGGTGCGGGTTCGTCTCCTTGGCGACGTAGGCCTTGGCCCAGTGCATGTCGGCGGCGCGGTAGGGGACGAGCGCCCCTGCCCGGTCGCAGATGATCACTTCCTTGGCCTTGGCGCGCACCAGCAGGCGCGCGGTGCCGATCCCGGTGACCCCGGCCCCGTTGATCACGATCCGCGCGTCCTCGATCCGCTTCCCGACGACCTTCAGGGCGTTGTAGAGCGCGGCCAGTACGACGATCGCCGACGCATGGTGCTGATTGGAGAAGACCGGCACGTTGGCCGCCTTTTCCAGGTGATCGGCGATCGTGAACGACTGCGGCGCGGTCAGGTTGTCGAGGGCGATCGCGCCGAATGTCGGGGTGATGCTGTAGAGAATCTGCACCATCTTCTGCGTGTCGCGCGTGTCGAGGCAGAGGGGGAAGGCATCGATCCCGGCGAACGTCTTGAAGATGACCGATTTGCCTTCGAGCACCGGCAGCGCGGCTTCCGGCGGCGCATCGCCGCGCCCGAAGATGGCCGAGCCGTCGGTGACGATCGCGACGGTGTTGCCGCGCGAGGTGAGATCGAACGAGGCGTCGGGGTCTTTGGCGATCACCAGGCACGGCTCGGCGACGCCCGGCGTGTAAACCAGGCTCAGCACCGACCGATCCTTGATCGGCACCTTACTCGCCACGCCGATGACGCCCCGGTAGCGTTGCCGGTAGCTCAGCGCCTCGGCCCATTCCTCGCCGTTAACCATCCTATCCCCCACACTATGCGCGGCGCGGCATGGTCGCCACGCGCTCCCCACTGGTCTTGCCCCGCACAGAGTAGGCGACAGCGGCCCAGGTTGCAAGCGCCCCTGCATGCAGAGAACAGCGGTGCAAGCGGCATATCGCCCGTCGGCCAGAACACCACGGAGTTGGGGTGATCCGACCAGAATCGGGCAGGGTGGATCGGCCCGCCCGACCTTCGGCCTCTGTCCACATAGCGCCTACTTATCTGTCAGTGCCGCCTCCTCGAGCTCCACGGTTGTCAGCGCGGTCGGCTTCTTGGCGACCGCGATCTCGATCGGGGTCGCGGTGCCATCGACATCGCCGAGCCGACGAGTGACCAGGAAGATCAGCGAAGCGAAGACGCAGGCGATCAGGAAGGGCACCTGATAGCCGACCCGCGTCAGGATAAACCCGGTCGCGACCGGCACCACGATCGCCGCCGCGTGTTGCATGGTCACCCCCATCGCCAGCGATGGGGCGATGTCCTTCGGAGCCGCGATCGTCCGCAGGTAGGTGCTGGCTCCGATATTCGAGAGGGGCATGATGAACGAATAGATCATGTAGCAGATGATCGCGACCACCACGTTGTCGATCAGCGCGTACCCGGCGAGCGCGATCACGTAGCCGACATTCGCCACTTCGAGCATCTGCCGCACGCCACGGCGGTCGATCTGCCGCCCGATCCACGGCCCTAGCGTCATGCTGATGGTGGTGACGCCGATCAGCACCGCCGAGATGACCGGCACGCCAAGCCGGAAGTGATCGACGAGCACCCACAGGCCGAACGAGAAGAAGATTTGCTGCCGCCCGCCATCGAGCAAGTTGAGCAGGTAATAGAAGCGATACTTCCGTCGCATCACGAGCGGCTCGCGCCGCGACTCGATCGCCTGGACGCGCCCCTCGTCCAGGCTGGGGAAGCGCACGATGGCGATCGCCGCGACCAGCGCCAGGATGCCGCAGAGGACGAAGGTAGAGCGGAACGAGAGGAGGTTGAACTGGAAGGTGAGCAGCACGACGACCATCGCCACCAGCCCGCCGCCGCTGTTGATCGCGGCCAACCGCCCGAGCACACTGCCGGTCTTCCCGGCAGTGGTCAAGGTCATGCCGAGCGCGAACTGCGTCTGGAGCCAGGTGTGGTAGCCCATCGAGCTGATGATCACCCACGGCGCGACCGTCCAGAACGACGACGAGACGCCGAAGAAGCCGTAGCCGACCGCCAGCAGGACGAGCGCCCCGGCGGTTAGCTTCGGCAGTGAGAGGCGGTAGAAGAGCGCGGTCAGGAAGATCAGCAGGAAGCCGGGGATCTCACGGATCGCGGTGATGTAGCCGAATTGCGGACCAGCCAGACCGAGATCGTGCTCGAAGTAGTTGGAGACGATGTTCTGCTGCGCCGACATCGCGAAGCCGGTCGCCGCCGTCGCCACGGCGATCAGCGCGAAGCCGCGCCCCACCGGCGTGCGCAGCCACGCCAGGAATCCACCATCCATGCCTGCCCCCACCCCTTCGCCAACGGTTTCAACCGCCACAGTATACCTGAGCAGCAGTCGGGAGTTGGGAGTTGTGGGCCTGTCGCCCCTGGCGGGCGGGGGTGGAATAATAGAAGGTGAGAGTCGGGGCGATCCGCCATCTGTCGCACGCCGTGGGGCGAGGTGAGCGGATCGCCGAAGTGAGGTGCGAGGATGATGGCGACGATGGCACGCGCGACCGCGCCGCCCGATGCGGAGTCGGCGGTGGTCGCGGTGGCCGAACTGGTCAAGACCTATGGCGGGACGCGCGCGGTCGATGGACTGAGTTTCACCGTGGCACCCGGGGAAATCTTCGCGCTCCTCGGCCCGAACGGTGCGGGCAAGACGACGACGATCGAGATCCTGGAGGGCTATCGTGCGCCCGATGCGGGATCGGTGCGCGTCCTCGGCCTCGACCCGATTCGCGACGCTCGTGCGCTAAAACTGCGCCTGGGGATCATGTTGCAGGCCGACGGCCTCCAGCCGATGCTGACCCCGCGCGAACTCGTGCGTCTCTACGCCGCCTTCTTCCCCGATCCGCTCGATCCCGAGGAGTTGCTCGCGCGGGTGGGGCTGCGCGAGGCGGCGACGACTCGCAGCCGCCGCCTCTCGGGGGGGCAGAAGCGGCGGCTGGCGCTGGCGCTGGCGCTGGTGGGGCGACCGGCGCTCGCCTTCCTCGACGAGCCGACAACCGGCATGGACCCGCAGGCGCGGCTGGCGACCTGGGAGATCGTGCGCGAACTGCGCGCCGGTGGCACCACGATCATCCTCACCACACACCTGCTCGACGAAGCCGAGCGCCTCGCCGACCGGGTCGCGATCGTCGATCGCGGGCGCTTGATCGCCCTCGGCTCCCCCGCCGAACTGATCGGCGCGGAGGCGACCGGGCGCGCGCGCCTGATCGCCGCGCCAGGCCTGCCGGTCGCGGTGCTCGCGGCCCTCCCCGGTGTCGCGACCGTGCGCGAGAGCGAGCCGGGGGTCTACGCGATCGAGGCCACGCCGGACGTGCTGCCGGGCGCGCTGGCGGCGGTGACCGGGTGGCTGCGCGACGAGGGGCTTACTTTGCGCGAGTTGCGCGTGGGACACGGCTCGCTGGAAGAACTCTTCCTGCGGCTGACCGGCGGGGAGGAAAGGCGATGAGCGACCGCGCGCTGCTGCTGCGCTCGATCGGGGCGCAGACGCGCGCCGAATTGCTGCTGACCCTGCGGCGTGGCGAGAACGTGCTGATCACCGTGATCGTGCCGCCGCTGCTCCTTGTCTTCTTCGCCGCCTTCGGCGTGCCGGGCCTGACCGAGGGAAGACCGGTCGATTTCCTGCTGCCGGGGATGCTGGCACTGGCGATCATCGCCAACGGCATGGTCAGCCTGGGGATCGCCACCGCCTACGAGCGCTATTACGGCGTGTTGAAGCGCCTGGGTGCCTCGCCGCTACCGCGCGGCGGCTTGCTCCTCGCCAAGGCGCTGGCGATCCTGGCGCTGGAGATCGTCCAGGTGGTTGTTTTAATCGCGCTCGCCACGCTCGCCTACGGCTGGCGACCGGGCGGGCTGTCCCTCGTCGCCGTGCTCGTCGTGATCGTCGGCACCCTCACGTTCGCCGGGATCGGGCTGGCGATGGCCGGGGCGTTGCGCGCCGAGGCGACCCTGGCCGGGGCCAACGGCCTCTACCTCCTCTTCCTGATCGTCAGCGGCGCGGTGTTGCCGGTCGAGCGCCTGCCGGTCCTCGTGCAGAACCTCGCCCAGCTCCTGCCGTCCACTGCGCTCGTCACCGCCCTCCGCGCCACCCTGACGGTGGGCGCGCCCTTCCCCGGCTCCGCGCTCGTCGTCCTCGCGATCTGGCTGGTACTGGCGCTCGGCGTGGCGGCGCGGACGTTTCAGTGGGAGTGAATGAATTCATCCAGTACTCGTTGTATATCGATGCTCTCTGAAAGTCTGATCGTAATACGGACTACGATCTTCTGTCGAAAACTGTATAATCGTCGCTAGTGGAACGTAGGTACTGGAGAGGATGCGTAGTCGATGCACGAGAGTGACGTGCGACAACTACTAGAGCCAGGGCGCGGTGTGTATGATACACAGCGTGCTGCGGCTCTTTCTGGTGTGCCGGTTACAACCCTCCATTATTGGGTTCGCACCGATCTTTATCTGCCGTCGATTTCCCCTGCCCCCCGTACTCGACTCTGGTCCTGGGCCGATCTCCTCGCTTTGCGCGCTATAGACTGGTTTCGTAAGGGCGATACCTCGCGAGCAAAAACGCGCATTGTCGAGATCCGCCAGGCGCTCAGCGAAATCGAGCACTCGGGGTATTCCCGAGAAGACCTCTCGCATATTCTTGCCATATCGGCTGACGACGGAAAACTTTATCTGCAACTACCTGGCAAGACAGTACACGCGAATGCTGGCCGACAGATTGCCCTGGAACAGGTGTTGGATCTCGTGGCCCCCTACAAGAAAGGTCCCGATCTCCTTCGACCTCGCCCCTTACTTCGCATTATTCCTGGGAAATTGCATGGCGAGCCACACATTGTCGGTACTCGTATCCCTTCCCTGACCATCGGTGCCCTCGGGAAGGTAGGTTATACGATCGAGCAAATCAGTCGAATGTATCCCGATGCCCCGGTCGCTGCCTTACAGGAAGCGATCGATTTCGAGCAATCGCTCATGTCTTCGCTCGCTGCTTAGCGAACACCACGATGCACTATGTGCTCGACCAGAATTTTCCATTCCAGGCGACTGGCTTGCCCTGGCCGCCTGGACTTACTGTGAGCGCTCTTGGGACGATCGATTCAGAGTTGACACGCGATCATGACGATTGGGAAATATTTCGAGCCCTTCATCGGCGGGGTGACATCGATGGTTTTATCACGAACGATGCAAACATACTCAATTTGTCTCGTGAGATGGTAATGCTATCGCGTACTCAGCTTACGCTGGTGGTGACAGACGGCCTGGGCCATGATCCATTAGGCGCGACGGGTTTGATCATGCTTCATCTTCCCCAAATCGTAAAGCAAACGCATCCAAAGCCTCGCATCTATGTTCTTAAGCGCTCGCAATTGAATCTGACCAACGTTCGCAGCACCGTGGATAAACTTGCCCAACGAATAGGTACAGCGCCCAGCGATCTGATGAAGCGAGAGTTGGTTGAGATTGCCCGAAAGATGTAGAGATAATCACGCGCGAATATAGACCTCTCGGGTCATCTGTTGGAGTGTGGCCCTTTGAGAACCATGTCGATCCACTGATGGCGGGCGCGCCCTTCCCCGGTTCCGCGCTCGTCGTCCTCGCGATCTGGCTCGTGTTGGCGCTCGGTGTGGCGGCGCGGACGTTTCAGTGGGAGTAGGCAGCACTGCCTTAAACGCCTGATAGAGTAGCGGCGGCACGACATGGGCGTGCGCCGGAACCCCGTTGTGATGCGCTGTTGTCGTCGATAAACCGCGTGGTGTTTTGTTCGGCGGTGATCGTATCTCGACTATGAGGAAGGTGAGGGATATAGTGGTGTGGTCGGGGATAGCGATATCGTAGGAGGGGTCGCAATGTTCATGCGTCAGATATGGCGGCGAATGTTGCTCCTCGTTGCGGTATTTCTTTTGGCGGGTTGCGAGCTATCGAGCGTACCCCCCACCGTGTCCGGTCCCGCGCAAAACACGCCGACGCAAGGCCCGAACGCGCTTACCCCTTCGCGGGCTGTTGCGCCCACCCCCTCGTTGCCTTCGCGCGTCGCACAGTCCACTGCAACAGCACGGCGTACCCCGGTCGGCTCCACCCCTTCCGCATCGGCGGCGGACGTGGCCCCCCCGATACAACCCGCCGCGCGCCTCGACACCGCTGCGAGCGCTGTGACCGTGCTGGCATGGTCCCCGGACGGGCAGACGCTGGCCGGGAGCACCCGTGCGCGGGATATGCCCGACAGTACTATCCATTTGTGGCGCGCGGATGGAACGGCGCTCGCCACGCTCGTCGGTCACACCGGACCGGTTCCGGCGCTATCCTGGTCACCGGATGGGCGCGTTCTGGCCTCCGGTTCTCTGGATGGCACCGTGCGCTTGTGGAGCGCGACGGGTGCGGCCTTGAACACGCTGTCCCTGCCCGCGCAGTGGGTCTATGGCCTGGCGTGGTCGCCTGACGGGCAGACGCTCGCGGTCGGTGGGATCCAGGTGCCGACCACCAGCGTCGGCACGCCAGGGCGTCCCTCACCGATCATCCCAGGCACGGTGACGTTGTGGAGCCCCAGCGGCGAACTCCGGGCGACCCTCGGCCCGCCGCGCCACACGGGGGGCAAGTTCTTTCACCTCGCCTGGTCGCGCGATGGCAGCACGCTCGCCGCTGGCGCGGTGACCTTCGGGATCTGGCGGGCCGATGGCACCCTCGTCGCCGCGCTCGATGAGGTCGCTACGCCCGCCTTGAGCATGGCCTTTTCCCCCGATGGCACGGTACTCGCCACGGGCGATGAGAATAGCTTCCTGCGCCTGTATACCGGGGAGGGTGTCTTGTTCGCCATGATCAGGGAGACCCGCGTGGATGGCCTCGCCTTCGCGCCCGATGGGAAGACGCTTGCTGTCCGTGGAGGAACACTCCTTGATCTGGCGGGCACCCAGGTGAACAAGCGTGATCTCCCAATGCGCGGTGTCCCGCAGAGCGACCTCGCCTGGTCCCCGGACGGGGCACGTCTGGTCGCCGGGTTCAGCGATCAGACCGTGCAGATTTGGCGTGCCGATGGGCAACTCGGCGCGATCCTCGCTGGTTGCAGCGGTGCCCCGCTCAGCGTCGCGTGGTCGCCCGATGGGCGCACGATCGCGGCGGCGACCCAGGATGGGCGACTCTGCCTCTGGCACCCCTAGCACAGCACACTACGTAGCCTACACCGAGAAGTGCGGAGGGTCCTGGCTAAAGATGTGCCAGGATCCTCCGCACGCCCTCTCTTGGAAAGTCTGCGCGAGCGTCAGAGGGTGCTCGCGGCCTGCCGGAGCAACCCTTCCACCTGCGCCTCGTCGATCGCCTGCCCTTCGCGAATCTTGATCGTCTTGCGCTCGGGCGGGCCATCCTCGAAGAGGCCGGGCGGCGCATCGATCGCGGTGGCGTTGAAGATCGTGAGCGTGACCCAGCCCTTCGCGGTGCCGATCACGGCGGCGTACTGATTGTTCTTGCGGTAATGGGGCTTGCCGTACTGGAGTTTGTCGGTCGCGTCGGGGATGGCGCGATGGACTATCGCGTCCAATTGTCGGCAAAGCTCGGCCTGCCAGGGCTGACTCTGCTTCCCGATATAGGCTTCGATCTCCGCGTTCATGTCGCCCCCTCCCCTCGCGTGTATCCAACCCACCATCGCGGCATGAATCGCTATGGGTTCATCGCCGCATACACATCGTAGACGTGTCGCGCGACCGGGGCGGCGACCTGCGAGCCCGCGCCGCCGTTCTCGACCATCGTGATCACCGTCAGCTTCGTCGCATCAGCCGGGGCGAACGAGGCGAACCAGGCGTGGTCCGGGTTCGGCGGCACCTGGGCGGTGCCGGTTTTTCCGGCGATCTTGATCGCCACGCCCTTGAAGGCGTCGGTCGCGGTGCCATTCGAGGCGGAGACCACGTTGACCATCGCCGTATGGATCATCGCCATCGCGTCGGGCGGGATCGGCAGCCTGGCGAGCTCCTTCCGCTGCCCAGCCCGCAACACCCGCCCGTCCGGGGTGGCGACCTTCGCCGCGAGGAAGGGACGCAGCAACGCGCCGCCGTTGGCGATGCCGTTGTACATGTTCGCCATCTGGAGGGGCGACGAGAGGAAGAAGCCCTGCCCGATCGACAGATTGATCGCGTCGCCGGTGGCCCAACCGTCGTTCAGGTTCTGGCGCTTCCAGGCCGGATCTGGCACCACACCCGCCGCTTCCGGCAGCTCTTCCAGGCCGGTCGGCGAGCCGAGGCCGAACGCGCGCGCCTCTTGCGGCAGGAGGTTCGGGTCCAGATCGTCCAGCTGCTTGCCGATCTCGTAGAAGACGGGGTTGCAGGAGCGGGTGATCCCGGTTTGGAGGGTCATGCTCCCCTGCGCATTCGGATAGGTCCAGTCGCGCCAGACGTTCGGCGCGCCGGGGAGGGAATATTCCGCCGGGCAGGGGATGATCGTATTGGCGTTCATCCCGAGCTTCGTCACCCCCGCCGTGGCGGTGATGACCTTGAAGATCGAGCCGGACGGATAGGTGAACTGCGCGGCGCGATTCCAGAGCGGGCGCAGCTTCTCGTCGTTGAGCTGGGCGCGGGCGGCCTCATCGAAACCGAGCGTGAAACCGTTGGGGTCGTAGGTCGGGTGCGAGCCGATGGCGAGGATGCCGCCGGTCGTCGGATCGAGGATTACCCCGGAGGCGGCGCGGTCGCCGAGCCCTTCTTCCAGGGCGCGCTGGAGATCGAGGTCGAGGGTCAGGGTGATGTCCGCGGCGGGCTCACTCTTGCGCTCGGCGAGCACTTTGCGGACGGTCTCACCCTGCGAAACCACCGTCAGCTGCCCGCCCTTCTTCCCGGCGAGCCACTGCTCCCCCCATGCCTCGATCCCCGCGCGCCCGATCTTGTCGCCGCTGATGTATCCGCGCGGGGCCAAATCTTTCAACTCATCCGCGTTGACCTCGCTCATGTACCCGACCGCGTGCGCGGCGAGCGAGCCTTGCGGGTAGACGCGATCGTTGACCTTGCGGATCGCCGCGCCGGGCAGCGTCTGGAGGATCGCGTTCGCCTCCGCCGGGATCTGATCCGGCAGCGTCTTGATCGGCACGAACCAGGTCGGGTCGGCGGTGGCGTATTGCGCCTTGATCTTCTCCGGCGGCACGCCGGTCGCCTTGCTCAGCGCGGGCAGGAACGCGGCCTCGTCCTTGATATCCTTCGGTACCACGCCGACGATCGTGATCAACCCCTGCTGCGCCAGCACGCGGCCCTTGGCGTCGATGATACGCCCGCGCGCCGGGATGTCGGGCTTGAAACGGATCAGCCCATCGCCGAGATCCTTGAAGATCAGCGACGGCGTCCAGGCGATCCGCCACCCGTCGCCCTCCTGGCGCAGGGTGATCGTGTTGTCCTCGACTATCGGGCCGACGAGCGCGGACAGCATCTCGACATGTAATGGTATCTGCGACGTGCCGCCCGGCATGCTCCCGACCGTCGCCTTGAGATCGGAGAGGCCCGCCTCGGCGGCGATCGCCCCGTAGCGCGCGATAAACTTGTCGCGGGTGATACCGCCCTGCTCGGTCGCGCCGATCAGGTCGTACATCCCGCTGTAGTCCTTATTGTTCCAGCGATCGGCGTATGCCCGCGCGACCGATCCGGCATCGGTCGCGTTGAGCGCGCCCACCGGGGTGGCCGGACCCGCCCGCCCCGGCGTCCCGGCGATCCCCGGCGTGCCGCCACCGAGCGGGACGGCGGTCGGCGGGATCGCCCCGCTGCCACCCGCATTGCCGACCGTGCCAGACCCGATCGTCCCCGGTGTCCCCGCGACCCCGGCAACGTCGGAGGTCGCTGTCGCCTCGCCGGGCACCGCCGCCGCCTGCTGCGCGGTGGGATTCGTCGCGGCGACCCCGGCGCGCGAGACGTTGAGTCGGAAGCCGGACGCATAGAGGGCTCCCCCACCGGCCACACAGAGGAGGATTACGATCAGCACGCCGAGGAGTTTCGGCCAGAGCGGGGCACGGCGGGCGCGGCGGACGCTGCGGGCGGAGTAGGGCGAGCGATAGGTCACTGGCATTGCTCCCTGTTGCTGCATGGTGCGTTTGTCGCCGGAACGCGGGCTGCTACGCGGACGCGGGTAACGGCGGCTGGTGTGGGTCCATCCTGCTTAAGAGAACGCGCGGTACGCCCCGGTGGGTGCGCCGCTCGATTAACTGTGCCACGTTCGAGCACCGTCGTCAAGGGCGAAAAGCTGCGAACGTTCGCAGTCTTGGGCCTCCAAGAGCCGAGCGCTCCAGTGTCCGTCCCCTCCGCCCGCCCCACCACTCCTGCCCAACCGGGTAGGCTTGTCGCCCACCCGTTCTGCCTCGCCTCTCCCGCGCATGTTGCGGGGGACGGCGTGGCGGCGCGCGGGGTACGCTATCTACATGCCCCGAGGATGACCGGATGCGATGGGGCGAGAGATACACAAGGAGTATGTGGCGATGAGCGAGACGATGACAGGGGGTGGACTCTTGCAGCGCCTCTCCGATGAGATGGCCGGTGCGGTCGAGACGGCGGGCGCATCGATCGTGCGAATCAACGCGCGGCGACGGCTCCCGGCGACGGGAATCGTCTGGACGAGCGACGAGCGCGGCGCGACGATCGTCAGCGCGAATCATGTGATCGAGCGCGACGAGGAGATCACGATCGTCGCGCCGGATGGGCGCGAGCTGCCCGCGCAGCTGGTGGGACGCGATCCGGGGAGCGACCTGGCTCTCCTGCGCGTCGAGGGCGCGGGCCTGACCGCCGCGACTCGCGCGCCGGAAGGATCGGCCAAGGTCGGCGCGATCGTGCTTGCGCTGGGCCGGGCGGGGGCGCTGGCGGCGACCTTCGGTGTCGTCAGCGCGGTCGGCGGCCCCTGGGAAGGGGGACGCGGTCGGCGTTTCGGACAGCTGATCAGCAGCGACGCGCCGATGTTCCCCGGCTTCTCGGGTGGCCCCTTGGTTGATGCCTCCGGGCGCTTGCTCGGTCTCCTGTCGTCCCACCTGGGGCGTGGGATGACCCTGGCGATCCCGCACGACGAGGTGGAGCGGGTCGCGACCACGTTGCGAACGCACGGGCGTGTGGCGCGCGGCTACCTCGGCATCGGCGCGCAGCCGGTGGCGTTGCCCGCCGCCGTGCGGGCGAGCGTCGGCCAGGAGCAGGGATTGCTGCTGATCACGATCGAGGATGAGGGTCCGGCGGCGCAGGCGGGGCTGACGGTCGGCGACATCATCGTCGGCCTCGGCGGTGGCACCGTCGCCTCCCTGGACGACCTGCGCGCCGGGCTGACCCCTGAGCGGGTCGGGCAGGCGATCCCCGTCCGCATCCTGCGCGGCGGCCAGCCGACCGAGTTGAGCGTGACGCCGGTCGAGCAGAAGTAGTGACGAGTGGGCCAGTGGGCGGAGTGGGCGAGTGGGCCAGTAGGGAATGACGGAGGAAACCGATAGCAATCGGCATCCGGCACGCCCCCTTCTCGCCCACTC
>JAABUM010004997.1_pt1 | contig 14373 bp, 23 predicted proteins | sample 5559161 | NCBI WGS metagenome assembly JAABUM01 (sample SAMN10711868, study PRJNA513369) | rock metagenome | isolation source: Antarctica rocks | place: Antarctica: Victoria Land, Siegfried Peak nord
GCTGCACCTTTTCAGGAAGCGCCTCGATGAGCAGCTCTGCGCCTACATGGGGTGACAGGATACCGTCAAACAAGCTTCTGCAGCCTCACACATCGTGTGTGTCACGCTGCACATCTAACACAGCCAGAATACTTGCCTATTTTGCCGAGGCAATGCAAGCCGCTCCTGAAGTGCCGGAACTGATGGCCGGCTAGTATGAACCTCATGACCAAGAGATGGTTTGGCGACTATGAAACTTGAGAACTGACGTCAAGCAGATCAACGTGTCAGCATGCTTTGTTGAAGCTCAACATGCGATTATTGTTTAGTTTGAATCCGTCAAGTTTTGATAGCGGACATGCTGGCGCAAGATCAGGACAGGTGGGTTAATGTGGCAAGAACGCGTATGCAAGTGCAGTAAAGCGGCTAGAAGTGGATCTCCTGCGGCCCCGCCTTGAGCATGCTTTGCGTGCTGCGCCCACGGGTTTCCAGCTGTGGTCCTTCGTCATCGTTAGCTAAAGGCAGGTCGTGGTGGCTTCGTGCCTCTGCCTTCGCCTCATTCCACACATCGCACTTGCGGCGAAGTGTTGCAGCGAGTTGTTCATTCGTGGTTTTTGACTTCTGAGCGTGAGCTTAGCATTTTACGCCGGTGCCCAGAGCTGTAGGTCACAAGGCACAACCACCAACGCCTGCGCAGTGTCAACAGGCAGCATGTCTGGACCGGGGTACCCAGGTGATGCTCTGCAAGATCCTGCCGCTTTGCTAACATGGCCAGGACCGAGTCTCTTGTGCAGCAGTAAGACCTTCACCGTTTGATACCAAGTCGTGCTAGATTGTGCTGTCAACATGGGTTTGTTTGTCACCAGTACACTTGCGAGCCTATGTTGCCTCATCAGACAGGCAATAGAAGCGTCCTTGATTTTTTTAGCTCGTCATACGGCCTCGAGCTGTTGACGTACGGGATCTCAGAATCCTCACGAGCTCTGTGGACAGCCACTTGCACGCTCATCTGCACTTTCACATTCTGCCACGGTGCCTGGCCACTCGAGCTCGCATCAGATGCTGGAGCTGCCTGGGGCTGTGGACAACGGTAGATTTGTAGTCGCGCCTCAGACACCGCCACTTCTGGACGGCTTTGCACAGCCATACTACTTTAAGGCGAGGCCTCAGACACGTTAGTGCAAGGCACAGCGCCATGCTGATGCACGTTGTCTTTGCGTTGACAGGTGGAGAGGGCGGCAAGGGCTACCCTCCGCAGCAGGGCTACCCTGCCCAGGGCTACCCTCAGCAGCAGGGATACCCTGGCCAGCAGCAGGGATACCCGCAGCAGGGTCAGGGCTACCCGCAGCAGCAGTACCAGCAGGGCCCGTCACCAGGTGCGGAAGTCAGCAGCGAGGAGTGCGGTGGTGAAACTCGGTGGCAATATGGCCGGCCATGCCCTGTGGAGCCGGCAGCAGTTTGAACGAATCATACGGCCGCGCTCGCACCCGCCCTGAAGCACATTCACACGTGCGCGGCTGTGTGTGGCCGTAGCACGTGGCTATTCTGCGAACAGCAACACTCTCTGCCTTTTGCATTTGGCATTCCATCTCCGCAAGCGTCTCTGGACCACTAATGCGACCGCTTCGTCCGCACAGGCTACGGCCAGCAGCAGTACGGCGGACACCCGCAGCCGGTCTACGTGCAGCAGCCGGCGCAGAAGGGCGGTGGCGCTTCCAACTGTCTCGTCGCCTGGTGCGTGTCCCAAAGCCTACTTGCACTCGATGCTGAGCTGCTGGCTCGTGGCTCGTGGCAAGAATTAAACTTACAACCCCCTACTATTTTAGCGAAGCTAGCGAAGCAACCTTTTGGCAGCGAAGCAACCTTTTGGTACGCCGACGCCTTGTCATGGTGCCTTCCGCTTTTCTCCCTCTGCTTGTGTCGAGTTCGTGCGTGGATTGAGGTTCCTGCCAGTGCATGCCGGCGGGCCGGTCTGTGAATAGCACATTTGTTGTCCAATGTGTGCTGACTTGTGTGCTGATTGTTTTGTGTCCCGCTCCGCAGTATGGCCGCGCTTTGCTGCTGCTGGTGCGCCCTGACTCTCCTCTTCACCAGTGATTTTGCCCAGCCTGCTCAAAACTGCATTTTCGAAAGCTGGTATCGCTCGCTGCACTGCACACCGAGCATCGAAACTCGACACCGCGCCGCCTGCTCCCCACATTCGTGCAATTCTCGACAGCCGTGCTTATGTATGAAGTCAGTGGCTGATTGCTCCGCTCTGCTGCCGCAGCGCACTGGATGCTATCTTCTAAGCGGGCCGTAACCCCACGTCTCTCACTGCTGCCACAACCTAAGCTTCTGCTCGTTAACACGCTGTTGATGAGTACACTGATGGCGGCCGGCGCTGATATATGCAGAACATATTACCCTTGATGCTGTGACTGTGCAGCCTGTTGATGTCGCTGTGTGATAGTGCCTTTCACCCTACGATGACCTTGCGACACATCTCAGTCGAACCCCCCCGCCGCCTTTTCTTGGCTTTGCTGAAAGTTAGCTTCGTGTGTTGTCAGTGTACTTTGATGCCGCCCGTGTGTTACTGACTACCACCATGAATGATAAGTGCAGCTTGCATTCCGACGGCACTTGCCCCAATGTGAATCAATGTTCCACCGGTCGTTACTTCAACCGGTTAGTGGACTATCACGAGATGCGTTCCTGCCTTCGCACAGAGAAACCAAATTTTGCTGACCTGAGCTGACAAAAGCTGATCGGTCGAAATCAGCGGACACATGTTGCATCATCGTCGAAAACACATGGCCGCGCATCAAAAATCGAAATATCCGATGGCGCTGATGTACACTTGGGACAAGATTTCGACTGCCAGTAAGTTAGGCCCAGAATGTTGAGCGACCTCTGCCAACGCCAGCTTCAATGCTGCAGGCGCCTTTGCTGTTGGCTGCTAAGAGGGTGGTTTGTGCGCCGTTGCTCGCAATGCTGATCCATGTTGACTCTGTGGCTACCAGAGTCTGCCGCTACTTGTCTGCAAAAACCAGCTGCACGTTCTCGTAGCCTGCAAAACCCTCCTTGTGCGTCTCGAAGAGGCGCGCGACCTCTGCATAGTACCTTGCGTGCAGCTTGTCCACTGCCGCCTGATCCACCTGTGTGCGGCCAGACACATGTCCTTCAGCCCATGTACTGCAGGGCTGCAGCACCGTTGGAGTTAGAGTCAAACGAAACAGATTTGCAGGAAGCTTCAAGCAGCAACTCATGCTCTGTCTGCGCGAGTTCTCAGGCTCAACCTGCGAGCCGCACCTCCTTGCCCTGCTGATGCGGCGGCGGCTCGATCGGCTCACCGATGACGAAGCGCAGGCCCGTCTGTCGCGGCAGCGGCGAGATGCCCCAGCGGCCGACCACCAGGTAGGGCACCTGTTGACGAGAGGGAATGGGACATCAGACAGAATACTGGCAGAGGTTCCAGAGTTGAGTGTGATCCTGGAGATGGCAAACACGTGTACTCTAGAGCCTGGAGTGCGCTCGATTGAGCCGTTGCAGGCATGCCTCTGTCTGCATGTGCCCTCTTGAAACTGCACACAGAACCTGCTGCAGCGCACCGGAAAGCCGAGCTTTTTGTAGGTCCAGGCCTGCAGGCGCGGCACGGAGATGAAGTTGCGCAGGCAGTCCACCTCGCCCAGCACCACCACCGGCACCAGCGCCGCCCCCTGCTCGATGGCCAGCCGCACGAAGCCTGCGGGGGGCCACCGACTGGTCAAGGAGCCACAAGCGGACCGTCAGCGGGCGGGGCGGCAGGCTTTGCAGGGCATCAGACTGCAGGCTGACGGCCCTGTCATCGCTCGAATCTGCCGGGGTGCTTGAGCCAACTTCGCCCGCGCAGCTGAGGGGCGCAGCAAGGGAGTGAGGAAGGGGCTGGGAGGCCTTGTCAGTGGGGTATTGCGCCACATTGCAGACCCTTGTGGCCGGTGTAGGCGACCCACTCGCGGGACGCGGCCGTCGCGCGGTGCGTGTGCACCAGCTCCGCCTGGCCGCCGGGCACAAACAGCACCGCCCGCATCTCATGCAGCGCCTTCACGAAGCTGCGCCTCGCCACCTGTAAAAGCGTATTACAGAAGATGAAGACGTGTTCAAAATCGACGCATGAACAGGGAGGTATGTCACCTCCCACTTGCCCTGCAGCGCCTTCACGAAGCTGCGCCTCACCACCTACAAACAACCTGAATCGACAAACCTGAATCGACAAAAGATAAGACATGCAAAGAGGGGATGCAACAGCACTGCCCGCGTCTCCTGCAGCGCACATTGCCACCTGTAATGCTACTGAATGAGAACCGAAGCAGACGCTTATTCGTATCCTTACAGATGGACGCGACGATGTGCAAATATGATGCAAACATTCGCATCGTATTGCAGCACATGTTCACGTCCGTGTGCAAAACTCGGAGGCGCTCTGTGCATCCTGAGAAGTCACTGCTGACAGACTGGCAGCTGCCGAGCACAGCAAGCTGCTGGAGTTTCGCTAGGTTTCTACGCCGGATTCATGTGAGGGCCATCTGTACCTATGGCTGCTGCAAGCAAACGCCCCCCAGTAAGGGTAAACATATACATTCAGCCTTTCGAAAACCTGCAGGTTGAGACTGAGTTTCGAGACTTCAAACCTGCCGGAAGCCGGCCCAGGAGACCAGGTCGCGGATGAGGGGCGTGTGGAACACGACGCTGGCGGTCAGCGGCGCCGGCTCGATGCCCGGCAGCAGCACCTTCCACGCCGGCAGCAGCGGCAGGTAGCCCACGCCTGCGGCGCCGATACAAAGCAGTTTCCGTGTTCGTTTTGTTGACGACTTGCATTCATACACTGGAAATGCATGATGCCGGGCAGCAGCGCTTTCCGCGCCGGCAGCAGCGGCAGATAGCCCACGCCTGCTGTGACGCACGACTAGGTTCCATCGAAACAGCATGTGCACCACGATTTGATGCCCTCCACGCAGGCAGCAACAGCAGATAGCCTGGCCCAGGGATTCCGTGAATAGCCTGTGGACAGCACCCGGCTGGAGCGAAGGCGCTTCATGCAAAAATGACCCCTTGACTCCTCGGCGGCGTCACAGCAATTGGCACCTATGGGGAACAGCCCATGCGGCGTGTAGCCGAACATGTATCTCTGCTGCGGGTCGAAGGGCGCGTCGCCGTCTCGCACCACCTCCACGGTGCCGAACCACGCCTCCAGCGCCGCCGGCATGTTGGCGGTGATCCACGTCCTGAAGGCCTCCCACTGCCGGCAGCCTGCAGAGGCAGCGCGAGCAGGTCTTTCCGCACATGTCGAGGCGGAACTGCGGGTCTTGGCGTGACGCAGGCATGGCAGCAGGGTGAGGCGGTGTCATGGCACAAGCACCATCAAGCTCGCGTGCATGACAGGAGATGGCCATGCCACCCAAAAAGTCTTGTGACTGCAGGTGGTTGCTGACAAAAGCCTGCCTGTGTGCTCGGGGTGGTTTTGGGAGGTGACGCCATAGTACACGGCGAGGCCGCCTGCCCAGGCGGCAGTTGCGATCGGCGCCGGCAGCAGCATGTACGACAGCATCATCGCCGTAGACAGCGTGTGCACCTGGGAGAAACCACAAAGTGGTCGACGAGTTGGACCATCCTTTGCGCAAACAGCAGGCTTTGACTTCATGAGGTACCCAGCTACAGTACTGGACACGTCGGCATGTAGGGCAGGTGTGCGGGCAGGCCGTCACAGGCCCTGATGTGCAGGTCCGCTAAAGTTGGTCTTCCTTGGGTTTGCACACCGGAATGTACAGCATGAGGATGGGCAGCCAAACGGTGGTGAGCGAGGGCTCCGGAAAGCCGGGCGCCGCAGCGGTGCCCGGGCGCAGCATCGGCGACACTGCTTCCGCCACCCGGTCCGCAATGGCACGTCCGCGGAACACCCACACGCTCGCTCCCAGCAGCTGCATGGCGCATAAGTGAGAACATGTTTGACAATGATATAGCTGTTTACAAGTATAGATTGTCCACGATGGCGCCCCCCCCACAACATCCATGACAGCGTCAGTACTGGTCTGATGGCGGCAGTTGAAGGCTACATTCAAGCAGTCAATGGTTGACACAGCTCACCAGCTGTGCGAGCAGCATCGTCGCCGAGGTGGCCAGCAGCCAGTGCCGGATGGCGTGCGCCACACCAAACGCCACCTGCAGACACAGCGGGGTGCGCGCTGAGGAACACATTGGGAGATGCTCAGGCACGCGCCTGTAAGGGCTCAAACCACTGCTGGTGCATCATGCCAGGGCACTTGCTACACGCGATTGAGCGCAACACGCACCTGGCAACCCAGCCACAGCATGCTGGCCAGGCTGGCGGCCGTGAGGATCCATCCCGCGGCCTGCGTGGCGACGAACGCCGTCCCACCTTGAAACGGCTGGAAGAAGCGCCAACCCACGGTCGCCTGCGGTTCGTGAGCAGCAAGGGTGTCAGGACCAGCGCAGCACGGAGAAGTACTGGCTGCGCTTGAATCAGACTTTGCAGTCGGGGCTGCTGCACGGAGTCGTCCTTGCGAATACACGGGTCTCGGAATTCATTCGATTCATCGTGATGACGAACAATGGAAAACCCTCCACTCAGTGCTAAGATCGTCTGGCTTGCTCAAGGGCATCACCTTGTGACGCAGCGGCCCGGCGAGGCCATGGGTGGTGCTGGCACCGATCAGCAGGCAGAGCGCCGCAAGTATGTAGTATGTCATCCTGCAGTGTGCACCAACAGCATTGGTGCAAGAGCAAGCAGTGCAACCGTTTTTGTGTACATGACGAGCAGCCTGAAGCGATGCAGAATGGGGCAGAGTCGGGTTGGACACACGCAAGGCTGATGAGGTGCAAGCAACTTTACTTTGAGTGAATGTTGGAGAGGTAGGGTATCAGGTACAGCAGCGAGCCGCCCATGGCCTGCACATGTCAATATCCATCCCAATCCATCATCACATTGCAATCCCTCCGAGGGTCAGCTAGTGGCATTCGTGGCGAGCCAGCATGGTCGAAGGTCGAATGTGCAAGGCGGGGGAGCATGCAGCATGACTCACCGCCCACAGCAGCCCCATCGCTGTCACCAGCCCGCTGGCCACCTCCTTCCTCGGCAGCTGCGCAGCAGCACAGCGGTTTCCTTTGGAATCATGGGTCAGCACCCTCGCACAGACGCTGCCTCCCTCTGGGCAGTCTCCCTGGGTTTTCGCAGGTTCTGCAGCAGTGACGATGGTGCTGCAATGCCAGCAAGAAGGGGATTTCGCACCAGTGCCAGGTTCCAGCGCGGCACCGCCGGCTCCCCCGTCTGCGAGTCCCGCCCGTGCGCCTTGTCTCCCGGCTCCGGGTCGAAGATGAGCAGCCCCTGAGAGGCCAAATGCCAAGGAGCTGACTGCCTGACAGTTTCTTGATGCTGTGCTCAAATCTCACTTTAGATATGCTTGCACGACAGGAGCATCCAGTCCAAGCATGCTGAGGCCTGCAGAACCGGAAACGTGTCAAACCTTGATCATGAAGAGCTCCGCAAAGACGGCGCCGGTGGCAGCTGCGCCCAGCAGCGCCTCGATGTGGCTGTCGGGGATCAGGCGTGCGCTCAGCAGCACTGGCGCAGCGATCATGAGGCTCAGCCCCCACACCACCTGCCACGCCGTGTGAGGGCAGGGGCTCAGGCGCTATATGCATGACTGATGCATGTGCGCGTCCAGTACACAGGTCAAGTGCAGAGTTGATAGCTACGCAGCGTGCAGGTCTGTGGGGCCCTCAGAAAGCTGCAGAACGCCGCAGGTCCGCGCATCCGGCAATGCGGCGGAAGCAGTGGCCACATGAGTGAATCGCTTTGAGTCTCTGCTTTGTGTGCGCCCTGCCTTACCCAGGCCAGCGTGTGGAAGATGGCGTGCAGGCGGCCGCCCACGAAGGGGTACATGATGAGGTGTACGGCGCGTGCCGCCGCAGCGCGCGGCGCATGCGCCACGAGCCCCGCGCTGTGCGTCAGCGGAACGGCTGCAGCAGCAGGGATCACACGCACTCAGCCTGCAGCGTATGTTGTACCAGGAATGAGCAGCAGACCCGTGCACCGCAAGGCTCATGCACTTGCGGCAGCTTTGCGGTGCAAAAGATGCATGTCGTGGCAGGCGATGCGACAAACTGCTTGCGCTTTTGACGCCTGCATTGGAGACAGCATACCAGGCAGAGCCAGGACAGCGTACCTGTGGCGAAAAGGTACAGTGCCGCCCTTGTATATGGCGCCAGGTCGAGGCTGGGCGCCTGCGCATCCATGTCAGGATGCATCATCCTGCAGAAAGAGCTGCCTGGCAACGACACGCGGTCCGAATGCTGGTGCGCGTTGAGCAGTGCTCGCATGGTGCCACTGTACCTGTGTCGCCTCCAGGTCGCTGGCCACTGCTGAGGCCAGATGCTCCATGCTGTCCATAGCCCGAAGCTAGCAAGCCTGTGCGTGCTGCGATGTCCGTCCAGCGTGCAAGGTCTGCCCCTAGTGTAATTGCGGCCCCGGCATGGACCGCGGCGACATGCTAGTGTGGGCTCGACGCTGATCTACCGCCACGACGGTGGTAAATTGGTTGCTGCTACACCATAGTGTGTCCCTTGGTGTGCAACTGTTGCTAAAGGCGCTGTGGCACCAGGTCCTGGATGGCTTCCAGTACTGACTAAAACGATTTGAGAAAACAAAATCTTCGCGGTGCCTGGTCTGTCAACCCGCTAGTCTTTGTCACTTTGTCTATTACTGTTCAATGGCTGCGGCGTGCTGAGACTGCTGTGGCGTTGTGACGCCAGGATGCGTGCTGGAGGACCTTGGGACGAGACACCGGTCACCAAGGCAAATCTTCTCAGCCGTGCGCTCCTGGCGGATTTAGCTCAATTCGTGGCTTTGGTCGCCTGACGTCTAACATAGGCCGAGCAGCGCAGTGCAAAAGCCGTATGTGTTCCGGAAGCGTTGGGCAGGTCAATGCCACAGGTGCAAGCAGTTACGACGACGGGCACAGCCTGCACGGTATTTCGAATCGGGTTCGGCTTGGATATCGGAACGAAAGTTGTGGAGTTGCAGTCGCAGGAGTGCGTCAATGCGTCAATGTCTGGCCAGCGTCATAGCAGATTAGTGATTTCTAATAAATCGGTTAGCGCGATAACAGCAAGCTGCATGGCCGGATCTCGCCTTGTAGCCATAACAGTCAGTCTGAAGGCCAGTCCAACACACGGTGTCCTTGCTGTGCCCGTGTGCATGGGGTGCCGGCGTTGTTTTGCCAGACGCCTGCATGGTCCGGAACGCAGACTCCAGCTTTGAAAGAGGCTCATCTGGCATGACTAGGGTGCCTACATGAGACTCTGATCGATCTCATTAAGCTTTCGAGACCGTTACCCACAGCATCTGTTCACGGAGTCTTCCAAGCGCATTTTGCTTGAGTTTATCCGCCGGCAGCGCACAGCGCGCGCGCCATGGCAGAGCACCCCACCAAGCTCGGCAACGTCCGCCAGGCCGAGTTTGAGGGGGAGGAGTTCCTCAAGACGCTGGAGCCGGTGGTGCGGGCGCTGGGGGAGGCGGTGCCGGCGGCGCGGCTTGACCGCAAGGGCCTGGCGGCGGTGTCGAGCCAGCTGCAGCAGTTCCAGGAGGACGCCCTCGGCGTCAAGGTGGGCGCCTGGCCCCTGTTGTTAAGTCTTGCTGACTGCAGCTGACCACAATCTCCCTGATCCCACGGGGGACCGCTTCCTATGCGGGCAGTGCAGCCGGAACGCTATGATGCAGCCACCAAGCAGAGTGGGTCACTGCCGGCCGCATGCTGCAGTGTGAACATGGCGCTATGGCAGCGTGCAGTATGTGCACGTGCATGGCAATCTCGGACCTTGCAGCTTCCAGATTGTCAGTGTCAGTTGGGTGCGCGACAAGATGCAATTGCACGTCCTGCCCGATCTGGCATGCAGGCGTTCCCGCCAAAGCCGTTCCCAAAGCTGCCGACGCCGCTGTTCCGGGACATGCGGCCGCGCGGCGGCCTGTTTCACATTGCGGCCACCTGCATGCGGCAGCAGGAGGCACGCGGCCTCAAGAAGCTGGACTTTGCGTCACCCGCAAACCGCAAGCTGGTCAGTCCCCGCTGTTTCAGATGCAGATCAGAGCAGATCGATCATGCAAGGGCAGCTTCGTCACGGTCTTGCATTGCGACCTCTGGTTCAATGCCTGCCACCAGAGATGCTGGTTCAGCTGGCTAACGGCAAGAAGCCTTCTGCTGCTGGCCCAAAGTATGCCTCGCCAACGCAGTTCGCATCATGAATATTTTGCATGCCCGTCTACAGAACCTGGAGATCCTGGCTATCGTGCGGCGGGAGCTGCAGGCGGCGGGGCTGCTGCCGCCCTTCAAGGTGGCGCTGGACCCTGCGCTGGCCGGCACGCCCGCCGAGCCGGCGCTGCGGAGCGCCATCAACCGGCTCAGCGCAGAACTTGCGCCCAGCCCAGGTCGGCGCTAACCCTTGGAACATCTTGTCTTGATGCTCTGCTGGCTTGGCTCCTTGCCTGGGTCAGCAGGCTCATAGCAGCGCCTTGCAACCCTATCAACCATGCCGTGTGGCGGGGGCCGCTGCTCGACACCGTGCAAGATATGTCGGCACTGCTGAGGCAGCCGTTTTGCGCTACGAGGGTGCTGTTTACGACAAATTTCGTTTATTTTCAGCTATAATTGCGTCTTCAAAACAGAGTTTGGTTTGTTGAACTCACAGGCGAGCCCGGCGTGACGCACGTGGTGCACCCATTCGGCCCAAACGGCGACCCTGATGACGGCCAGCAGTACATGCGCTCGCTGGAGGCCCGGTGCGCCTCCTGACCTGAATTTTACGGGATCTCTAAAATGTTGAACTAGCTATCGGTCGCCGGCCACCACCGTCGAGCTTGCGCGGTCATCCACTCCAAAGCGTGGCTACCCCTGGTCCATGTAGCAGCACGCTTCAGGACGATGCGTCGAAGCAGGTCAAACAGGCAGCGCAAGAGAAGAAGCCGAGCAGGAACGGAAGCGGGCAGCAGCACACAGGACAGCTATTTGATTCCTAGACAAGAACCGGACTTCCAAGTTCCTATTTTCAGGGGCGTGGAGGTGCGGGTGCACTGGTGGTACAAGCCAGACTCGTATGACGAATTCATTCCCGCCGCCACCGCGCCCGCAGACCTGGAGCCCGACCAGCCCAATCCAGGTGCGCTGCATCCGCCAAATCGGGTAATTGATGCGTCGCAACGCTTTCTGGATACAACTCGAAAGCGCCAGATTGACTACTGCATATGGTCAGCCCACTGTCAAGACATTTTGCTGTCCGGGTGGAACGTCATCTCAAGCACGCGGCATGTTTGGGAGGCAGGGTCTGTCAGGCAGTGGCAAGCAGCTGCTGTCTTCAAAACGTTTGATGCGTGAATGTTGCAGGAGTGTGGCACGTGTATGTGCGCTGGCTGACAGACAGCGAGAAGTACAACGAGTGGATGAACCCTGGCGACTATGAAACGGAGTCCGGCGCCGCCGACCGGGAGTTAGCAGAAGCAGGTGCTGTCGGTTTGTAGATGTGTTCAATACACACTGACAGTACCTTGTCAACATCAGGGCAAGCCAGCAGGCCGGCCTTGCAATAGCGACAGCTGGCGTGCCCTGCCATCCTGCACTCGACACAACGAGGCGGCAAACAGGGGTAACCGGCAGCAACCGGCAGGCGCAGCGTTCTGGAGACATTGCCGGTGGTGGACGCTGTAACATGTGGCGCATGGTTGCGCCGACCTATGCTCATGTTGCAGTTCACGGGGCGTCATTGACCACCGATGGCTTGTGGCTGCAGCGTCCAAGGGTCTGGACGGCAAGCGCAGGGCGCCAGACGGCAGCGCGGTGGATGGGCCGCCGGGAAAGCGGGCCAAGGCGGCAGACCCCTCTGGGCCCAAAGGCAAGCCCAAAGGTGACTGCTGCTGGCGTCGTCCCACCATCTGTAGGGTCCCACCATCTGTAGGGTCCCACCATCTGTAGGCAAACTGGGTGACATTGGGACGATGGCCAGCTGACAGGGGCGACGAAGTCTCACCTTTTTAACAGCTGTGTGACACCTCATACCCAACCTTGTTGCTGCGCCCTGGGGCAGGACGCCACAGTGCCCTCAAAGTGTTGTGACCTCAAAGTGTTGTGATCGCTGTGCCGCCAAACGTCCAGCTCAAAGCGGGGTCACCTCGAACCTGCGTGCCTCAACTGCAGCGGCAGAGTTGAGCGCTTGGGGCAATGACCTGTTCGGAGGTTTGGCAGGCCTGCTTGAGGGAGCCTGGCCGAATTGTATCAACAAAGCCAATTTTGATTAGGGTGCACTGCATTGCATCGCAGTGCCGGAGGTGAGCGGCTGGAATGAGGACCTGGGCAGCGGCGTGGTGCGGCAGACACACAACTGCCTCGCAAAACACGCAAGTTCCTTACAACCAGCGTCAAGTCTGACTGGAGCCATCCTTTTTGCAGCGACGGAGGTGAGCGCCTGGAGCGAGGACCTGGGCGGCGGCGTTGTGCGGCAGACGGTGATGACGCCGCACGCGCGCGCCGTGGACGGCACGGCGACCGCCGTCGACCTGTCCCACGGCCAGCGCCCCCCGGTGCGCAACTCCATGCAAGCTCCCTGTGGCCTAGCTGTGTATCTTTTCAACGCGTTTGGATTAGCAGTGCCCGCCGTCGCCTGTCCCATGGCCAGCGCCCCCTGGTGCGCATTTAGGGTTCGTGCTTTCTGGTTGTTGTGACTTGTCCCATAGCCCGTGCTCCTCGGTGCGCATCTCTGTTCCAAATTTAGGTGCCGTCTGGCCCTGAGTCTGCAACCCCTGATTGGTGATCGAACCAACAACACCCGCCGTCGGCCTCGGCCACGGCCAGCTGCGCCGGTGCGCATTCCGTCTGCCTGTAGTCGCCACAAATGGTGCGGTGACCTGCCACCTGGGACGACTGGCTGCTCCGTCAACATATGAAGCACCGCTGGACGAGCGAATTTGGTGCTGTCTCGTCAGCTCCTGCAGAAAGCAAGGTGCTGCTGCAGCTGATGCCGCTGGACTCCTTGCACCCGAATAATCTAGCAGGTACACACCAACCCAACAGATACACCTGAAGTTAGTGGATACATATTGCTGGTGCCTGATCGACCGGCAACCTCTCGGCAGGAGACGGGCAGCGTGCCACGGGCGCCGCCGCCGGCACGCACTACGCAGCCGATCAGCGGCGAGCCTCTGTCGGCGCAGCGAAAGGTGACGCTGCACCGGGTGCCGGGCCACGCGGCCTGGTTCCGCTACGACGCAGTGCACGACGTGGAGAAGCAGCAGCTGCCCGAGTTCTTTGACGGCCGCGCCCCCTCAAAGACGCCCCAGGTGTGTTGTGCGTTCAAAACATGCTAGTTGATCTCGTTCTGATGGCTATGTGCACTTCTTGAGGCGACGCCCATAATCTCTGACGGCCGCTCGTCTTCTGGCAGAGATCGCCGGCATGCACCAGAGCAAGAGGCGAGCTGATTGTTCGACCACGGAATTCCAGGGCGCAAAATGATTTTGAACGACCGAGACTCTCAAACCTCAGGCACCTTTCTTCAGGTGTACCAGGAATACCGCAACACGCTGATAAACAAGTACCGGGAGGACGTGCGGCAGCGGCTGGGATTCGCCGACGCACGGTGCGACATGCGCTCACGTTGCGCACGAGCTCACGCAGCACAGCAGTTGGCCTGGAGATTCCGGGGCTGTAAAAGCTGTGGTCACATGCGATGCTGCATATGTGATTTGTCAAAGGCCGCCATCGCACGTGTACTTGATGCGTTGACGTTTGCAGTTGCAGTTGCTGTTGCATTATAACATCTCCATGTACGTTTGCACCTTGATTCACTTGTGCACCACATCAACAAGTATTCACATTCATTTCCATTTACATTACATTCACAATCACATTTGTATTCATGTACAATTGTCCTGCACCTCAAAGCAGGAAGCTGCTGTTGGGCGACGCGAATGCGATCCTGCGCGTGTGGACCTTTCTGGATGCGTGGGGACTCATCAACCATGAGGCGCCGGCGGGGCCTGCGGCGCCGGCGCAGCCGCCCTTCGATATCGCCACCGCGGGTGCGCGCGCTGTTTCCGCTTTGGGTTCCTGTGTCGTGCATCGTGCCTTGCTTTCGCACATTGGAGTCACATGGCATGCGAGTACCGAGCGTACGGCGCTGGCGGTGGTCTGGGCATACTGAGACGGCCTTCCTGTAGAGTTGCTCGTCTGACCCGGTTCCTCATGCCAAAGGCCGTGTTGATGGCATGCCCATGACTCGCTCGTTGCAGAGTTGACGCCAAATCATCAGGACCGTGGAGCTACAGCATCGATCGTGCTGATTTTGTGTTCCCTCCGCAGGCCCACCGGAGAGCGT